>OHAC01000207.1_pt1 | contig 64998 bp, 76 predicted proteins | sample 1577051 | NCBI WGS metagenome assembly OHAC01 (sample SAMEA3541499, study PRJEB24748) | human gut metagenome | biome: human gut; feature: human-associated habitat; material: faeces | place: China | collected 2012 | reverse complement strand
CGAATTCGCATATGATGAATACTATGATTGTTATATATGTCCGGGAGCACATATACTGACATACAGTACAACAAACAGAAATGGATATAAAGAGTATAAAAGCTACGGTGAGCATTGTGCTGAATGCCAATATCTTTCAAAATGTACAGAAAGCAAAGATCATGTAAAACTGATCACACGTCATGTATGGGAAGAATACATGGAAGTAGCAGAAGACATTCGGCACACGATCGGAAACAGACAGATCTACCAGTTAAGAAAAGAAACCATAGAGCGGATCTTCGGTACAGCGAAAGAACAGCATGGATTTCGATATACGCAGTATGTAGGAAAAGCACGGATGGAAATGAAAGCCGGGCTTACCTTTGCATGCATGAATTTGAAAAAACTGGCAAAGATTCTGGAAAAACGAGGCTGGAATACAGCCAGATTTTTGTTGATTTTGAAAAAAATAAAAAGAAAAAAAGTTTTAAAAGAAACATGGTGCTGGGCATAACACCCAACACCAAGTTTGTCTACAGTCTGAGCACCGATTATCTCTAATCGATGCCTTTTACATTTAATTCACCAATATTTTTTTTAATGTACTTCTTCCATCTCATTTTGCTTTATAATTTCTTGTGCCTTTTCTTGAAGTTCTTTATATGTCACACCGCAATTAGGACACTTTGAAATTATATCATGTTCACATCCACATTCGGGACAAATAATCATGTCGTGTTCAATATTATATTTTCTATATCCCAAATCTTCTTGCATCATACGTGCTAATATCGTCACCTGTATATCATACGCCCATTTAGAATTCTCAATTAATCTCGGCCCCGCTGCAGGTGCATAAGCAAAATGTGAATAACTTGCTAATTCTTGATATTTATTAAATATCTTATCTGATGCATATAATCTTAATTGCGGAGAAATTTCTGCAAATGCAATATTTTCTTTATCTATATTATCACGTATTTTATTACTTCGAATAGCTTCTTCACGAGTACAATCAAATCCACGACGTATTTGTAACAGACGTCCAATAGCTGCAACATACACCTGTTCTTTCTTTTCTATATATAATTCCTTTCTTCTATCACTATTATCACGTCGTTCTTTTGCGTTATCTATCAACTTATTTACTATTTGAAAAATACAATTAATCAATGCCGCCAAACCAGCAGAAATAATTGCAATTTGTACAGATTCATTCATTATCCTTTATCCCTCTTTCTAATATATTTAATCTATTCATGGATTTTATTTTATCATACTTTCGTTAGATATTCCATTTCTCTAAATGCACTAAAATTCAATCTACTTATCAAGATTAAATAAAATTATTGTTTAGCATTGACAAAGGCGTGGTCACGCGTTATTATACAGTTATAAAAGGCGTGGTCTTACGTTTGTTTGGTCCATAAGTTTGTATTCAAGGAGGTACACATATGTCAAAAACAATTAAAGTCACCGTATCTGATGAAAACTATGATGATTTAGTTCGACGAGCAGGTGCCAATTCACTCCAGGATTATATAAGAAGCGTTCTATTCCCTGGTCAGATTACTATCACCCCTCTTGACGCAGTTCAAAGAGCTTTGCAAAAATACCAAAAAGGCAAGTTATTTTCTGTTCCAGAAATCTACGGAGAAGACTGGAACCTTCCAAATGGTATGGCCGGTCAATTTGGTCGTAAATTTTTCAATCTGGTTACCGAAGAATATCAAACCAAGATCCGATTTACTGGTAACTACAATTCAAAGAAACACGCTGTATATGAAATTCTGTAATAACGGAGGTACTTCAATGTCAAGAGCACTAATTAACCGCAATATTCGTAGAGCAATCCTTACTTATATCAATCACAATCTTCACTTTCCAACCAGGCAGGCTATCGCTCAATACGCACAACTTTTTAATGTCCCAAAACAAGTTGTCTCCGGTAACATCTCCTGGTTAGTCCGTTCTGGACAAGCTAAGATTTATCGTAACAAACCATATTCTTATCTCTACTAAGCAAATGAAAGAGCCTTCTATCATCAGAGGGCTCTTTCCTAATTTCAAAATCTATCAAAATCTTTCTGCGTTGCAAGCTCAGCATATTTACAATCATCGTTTCTACTCTCTGTATACATATCATTGATAAGTCCAATCGACAGCAATTCTAAATCAGCCATCGAAAGACCTAACTGTACACATCGAAGCAGAAACAATGGTGTTGTCATTTCACGCTCTGTTGGGCGAAGTTTTTTTTAGCTTCGACATCTGTTTTTACATTCAGTCCCCATAGCTCTATAAGCTGAGGAAGCACCTGATAAATGGAAAACGTATTGAATTCATCCAGCCACGCCTCCGGTGTATCTGGAATATTCGGATCCGCATGCTTCGCCATAACAAATGCTATATTTTCGAACATCTCAAGCGAAAATAAATCCAAATTGGAATCATCCGGATTTGCCTGATTAATACTCTTTTCCAGTGCTGATAAATCCTTATAAATATCACGCTGGAATTTCAAACGATATATTCTTGGAATAGCAGCAGATGCCTTAAAGGGTACCTGCTTACCATCAATTTCAACTTTCTTTACAATACTCATCTGCTACCTCCTACTTACTTGCCTGCGTATTTTTGCTGGCCTGCTCTGCAACTGCTGTCGGCTCATAAACTGTTTTATACCAATTGTTGTAAACGGTATCTGTGGTAGAATCACCAGTCTTTGCCTTTACATAACCACTTGCCATTGGTCTTGCTTTGATAGTCAGTGTTTCCGTCTGCACTTCCTTGTCTTCCTCATTGGTCTTTGACTCAATGGTAGGACGAGAAGCAGAACAGTTATAAAGCACATGTCTGATCTTCCTGATATCACCATCAAACTCAAATAAAAGTGCAAAGCTGCCCGTCTCTGAGTTTGCATTCTCCACCAGCACCTTATTGGCATCGGCTTCTTCCTTCAAGATATCAGTACGAAAAGATTCAGGAATCATTGCAAGTTCCAGATCTCCGTCATATCCCTGATTATTATTGATTACGTAATATTCAATACCATCCGCATAGAATGATTCCGGCTCACCGGTCGGATCCATACTAATGGATACGGCACCTGGCATTGGCACAGGCGTTCCAAAGGTAACCGTTCCTTCCTCTGCAACTGTAATCGGTGCATAGTGCACGTTGCAGATATTAAATTTAACCTTATTCTTTTTATTAGCCATTTCTATACCTCCATCTGATAAAGCACCTCATACAGATTTTCAGATTCAATCCATACTTCGCTTTTTTCATAAAATAAGCCGCACTCATCGAGCACAGCCTCCACCTGTTCCTCAAGCTCTACATCTTTCAAATCGGTGTAAAGCTCCACATTTACTTTTCGTTTCTTAAAGTAAACTTTCCCGTCAGCAGCAAAGTTACTACTGTTCGGATATAAAAATACTAAAAAAGGCGGCTCCGGTGATTCACCCTCCACAAAGTGGTCATAGGCAAACGGAAGTCCACTTTTTTCTAACAACTCTATGATTTCCTGGTGCGCCACTGTTTCAGCCCCCTTTCAATCTTCTCTTGCAGGGAAGTCACACCATGTTCTTCCGCAGGAGCAATATGAGGTCTCGCAGCAACTCTTCCTCCACCACGCTTGGCATGGCCATGTTCCAGAAGGTGTGCGATCTGATATCGGTTCTTGGAATGAACCGTCATGGTGAGGGAATTGCTGGTTTCCTTTGTTTTCTTGGTGCCCCAGCTCTTTTTATAAGCACCAGTCCTCTTTGGCGCATTTTCCGATATTTCCTTTTTGACTTCCTTGCTGACCTGCTGCACACTTTGCTTTACCAGCTCTGTGGAAACATCTGCATATTCTGTCAGGCCCTTCATCACAGCCTCTGCCAAATGGTCAACCGTTACTGTGTTTCTCGCCATGCTATCACCTCTTTACCCTGGCGGCTCTAAGTTTCACCGTCTTATTCTGATACTGCACATTATCTACAAAAGAAATGTTATAAAGTGTTCCTCGGAATACAATTCGGAAATGCTCACTGTCCATATCTTTTATCTTTTCGCAATATCGAATTACAAAATTTACCTCATCCTGGGCGTTCACCTCGGAAGCTGCCCAGTATTCTTTCCCGGAAAGATTATTCACATAGGCATAGCAAGAATGATATTCTTTCCACACCAGCTTGTGATTTCCGTTCTTATCCCTGGCACCTTCACTTTTTTCAATCGTGATGCGCTCTCTCATTTTTTCTATCAAAAGTCCACCCCTCTCAAATTGGATAACATCGCCCTGAGAGTAAGGTTCAACTCCTCATGATCGGCTTCCTCCCTGTGCTCATATAAGAAGGCAACCACAAACATGATTGCAACACGAACACTGTTATTGTTTTCAAATTCTGTCATATCATCACATCTTAGGATATCCTGAATCTTACGCTGTGCTGATCCAATGAACGCCTCTATCAAATCGTCGTCATCTTCAAAATCTATTCTAAGATACTTCTTCATTTCTTCAACTGATACAATCACGCTTGCTACCTCCCTTCTAAAAGATAGGCGGCACCACCGATAGCAGCACCGCCACTAAATTATCCCTGGGACTTAGCAGAACCCTTGATATCAAGAGTCTTAACAGCCTCAGAAAGAATGAGCTTACCATCCACGCGCTCAGATGCGAGGAATCCCACCTGACCAGTAGTAGCAAAAAGCTCATTTAATCTCTTAAAGCTACGTCCCTGACGATCAGCAATCCAGTAATGGCTGTAATCACCAAATGCCATGACTCTATTTCCAGCCACAAGCTCCGGAACATAGATGGAAGTCTTATAAGGACGATTTAAGATTCTATCCGGTTCTCCTTCTCTTACCGAAGGCTGCCAGATATAATTGCCATTTCCATCCTTTAACTTTCTGATTGCCTTAACAGTGGAATCGTTAAGGATCCAGGTTGCCTTGTTACGGTATGGTGCTCGAAGGCTGTAGTAAAGATCCATCACATCATCAAAAGTGATGTTTGTACTTGTTGCAGTCACTCCGGTTTCAGCACCACCTGTTGCATTGAAGATACCGATTGGCTTTCCGCTACCATCACCTACAAAGAAGGCCTCCTCCTCTTTTGCACCGATACGACGAGCAAACTCCCTGGAAATATACTGCTCAATGTTGAAAACAGAATCATTTAAGAGCTCGTCAGAAATCTTAATCATGGTTGCGAGCTTATGCGCACCAATTGATGTCTGACCAAATGCATCATCGCTTTCAGGGAACTGCTCTCCCTCGTCAATCCACGCTGCTTCCCCCTTAGAAGTAACAATCGGGATTTTACGATCCCCGCTGGAAGTTCTGATTACATGAGCAAGACTTCTAAAGAAGTTCTCCTCCTCCAATCTTTCCACCAGGGTTCTCTCATATTCATCTGGAGCAAGGAATCCACCCTCAGAATCTGTACCAATAGATAATGCATTCTGCACATCAAAGGACATTTTATTTCTGATGGCTCCAGTCCAGAATGCACTCTTGTACTCATCGCTGGCTCTACCAGTCTTACCAGCGGCACCTTCCACCTTGGCGCTAGGCTTATTTGTGATCGGAGCGCTTGTAGCCTTTGCCATTTCTGCATCGATTGCAGCCTGGCGCTCAAGTCTGTCGATCTCCTTACCAAGATTAACAACCTCTGCTTCCATGCGGTCATAGGTTGCTGCATCCTCAGCACTCATCATGCCATTTTCATTCTGCTTTGCATCTAAGAAAGCCTTTGCCTGTTCCCAGGTCTTTGCTCTCTTTTCCTTCATCTCTAAAATCTTACTCATAATTCAAAATCCTCCTTAATGTCTCAAGAGATTTAATCTCTTTTGTAACTGATCTACAGGTACCTGATTTTGCGGCTTTACCACAGAAACCTTATTCATAAACGACTGCGCTGCATGCTTTCCTGAAAACATCATCGCCTGCTGCTTAAAAGGAAATTTCTTCTCCTTTTCGTCGTCATCGCCATCTTCCTTGCCTTCCTCTGGATCCTCGCCCTCATCCGGTTTCTTCTTAGCAGGTGCTTTCTCCTCTTTTGAAAAGAGGATTTCATCTGCAAATCCAAGTTCCACCGCTTTCTTGGCATTAAACCAAGTCTCATCATCCATGAGCTTTGAGAGCTTATTTCTACTAAGACCAGTCTTGTCAACATAGGCGTTTAAGATGGACTCTTTCACTTCATTTAGCATGGCAATCGCAGCTTCCATATCCTTCGTATTACCAATGGCCATCGTTGCTGGATTGTGGATCATCATCATAGCCACAGGGCTAACCTGAACCGTATCCCCTGCCACAGCAATCACCGACGCTGCGCTGGCTGCTAGACCATCAATCTTGACAGTTACATGACCTGCATAATCACGAAGCATGTTGTAAATCTGTGCTGCAGCAAAAACATCACCACCAGGAGAATTGATCCAGACGGTAATATCACCGCTATCCGCATACAGCTCATCTTTGAAAATCTGAGGAGTCACTTCATCGCCATACCAGGTTTCATCTGAAATTTCTCCATTTAAAAAGAGCGTCCTAGAAATTCCAGGATCGCCCTCATTCTTTACCCAGTTCCAAAACTTACGTTTCATCGCTTGCCTCTCTTTCTATTATTTTCTGGTGGTTTTTCTTCCGGCTCAGGTTCCGATTCTTCCTGCTGCGTCTGTCCAGCAAAAATACCAGCATCAGACAGCTTGCACATATTTCCGTTAATGAGGTATAGATTTCCACCTTCCTCATCAGATAAAGGATTTAAGTCCTCCATCTCCCTGATATCGTTGGCAGATAACCACCCGTTCTGTCTGCCAATGGAATAACCATTCATTCGTGACTGATAATCACCTCGAAGCAGGCCATCCACATTTAACTTAATGAAATACTTTCCCTTTTCCCCTGGAAGAAGAAGTGCCTTTTGTAAGCTCTGCTCCCATCTGATTACCCAAGGATCCAGGGTGTACTTTACAAACTCTAGCGACTGCTGCTCAATATTGGAAAAGCTCGACTTCTCCAAATCTCCAACCATGTGTGGTGGAATACGATAGAGCCTTGCTATTTCATTGATCTGAAATTTCCTGGTTTCCAAAAACTGCGCTTCTTCCGGAGGAATACCAATCTGCTGGTATTTCATTCCTTCTTCCAAAACCGCAATCTTATGCGCATTATTGGTTCCCCTATACACTGCGTTCCAGGATTCCCTCACCTTTGACGGATCCTTTAATACCCCAGGGTGTTCCAGCACGCCGCCAGGATTGGCCCCATTCGCAAAGAATGAGGCTCCGTATTCCTCACAGGCAAGTGTCATGCCCACAGCGTTTTTTGCCATTGCAATCGGTGAATATCCAATCAGACCATCAAAACCAAGTCCCGGAATATGCAGTACATCTTCCTTTTTCAGTTTGATGTCACCATACTGTTTGAAGTTTGGATTCTCCTCTGTATTTCTGGAATACACGTAGTAGATTTCACCCTTCTCATCACGCTGCACATCCACCTTGTTTGGAAGCAGCGGGTAAAGAGCAAGCACCCTACCAGCTCCATCTCTAATGATCTGCGCATAGGCATTTCCCCAAATTAAAAGATGACTCATCAGCGTTTCCCTGAACACAAATGAAGTCATCTCCGGATTGGGCTCATCATGGAGCACCTGGTATAGGCTGTGGTCATAAACCATCTCTTTACCGCCACCTTCTTTGTACTGATAGACATGGATTGGAAGTGATGCGACAGCTTCCGACAAAATTCGTACACAGGCATACACTGCTGTGGTCTGCATTGCAGTCGTTTCATTCACTGGCTTACCACTGGTTGTCCTTCCAAAAAGAAAAGAATAACCTGCATCTGCCGCTTTATCTACGGGCTTATCCCTCGCCTGACCAAAACCAAATAAACTCTTAATTCCCATAGGGCACCTCCTAAAATACTAAAATTCCACGTTCATCATAAACGCTTCCTGAATCACCTTGATTTCTCACTGCTCTGTCAACCGCCATGATTGCAGCTACGATACCATCAATCTTCTCCGGCGACTTGGCCTTTGTAACCTTGATATTTTCCGCTGCGTCCTGCTCTACTACTACATTTCCGCTCATCCACCTAAGCACCGGATTTCCTCCATGCACGATGCGAGCTTCCATGAGTAATTTATAAAATTCCTTGGTAGCCGGGCTCATATCCTTGTAGCCCTGGCCAAACGGAACCATTGTAAATCCGTCATCCATCAGATGCTGGGTAAGCATGGTGGCGTTCCATCTATCCACTGCAATCTCCAAGATATGATACTTGGTTCCCAGGTTCTCGATAAATTTTTCAATAAAGTCATAATTGACCACGTTACCTTCCGTAGCCATCAGATACCCTTGCGCCCGCCATACATCGTATGGAACTGATGCCCTTCTTACCCTGATTGGAATCGTATCCTCTGGAATCCAGAAAAACGGTAAAAGGATATATTTCTCTTCTTCCGTCCTTGGTGGAAATACAAGCACCAAAGCTGTAATATCTCCTGTGCTCGAAAGGTCCAATCCTCCGTAGCACTCTCTCCCAAGAAGGCTATCCATATCAATGGGTTCATTTCCTTGATCGTATATCTGCTCCGGAATAAACCGGGTAAGACTGGATACCCACATGTTAAGACGAAGCTGCTTAAACACATTCTCCTCGGCTGGATTTTGCAGAGCCTCCTTATAGGCATCTCGCACTCTGTCAATCTGAATGGTCTGCCCCAGGGATGGATTTGCTTTGTACCAGTTTGCTTCATCATGCCAATCATCATCATCGGTAAGTCCAAAAACTACCGGATAGAAGGTTGGATCAATCTTCCTTCCATCCAGGATATCCTTAGCCTTGGTATGCAGTTCATAGCAAATGCTCTCCTTCTCTGTACCCGCTGTTGTAATCAAGAAAAACAATGGCTGCTCTCTTGCATCGCCGGAGCCTTTGGTAAGGACATCGTACAAAGTTCTGGTTTTCTGCGCATGCACCTCATCCAGCACCAGGCCGGAAACATTAAGACCATGCTTGGTACCAACTTCTGCAGATAGCACCTGGTAAAATCCCTGGTTGGAATAATTCACGATACGCTTACCAGCACTCATGATTTTGCTTCGTTTCATAAGTGCCGGTGTCATCTTCACCATCTGATTGGCTACATCGAATACAATGGAAGCCTGTCCACGATCCGCGGCTGCGCCATATACCTCGGCGCTTGGTTCATTGTCTGCATAAAGCAAATAAAGAGCGACTGCCGCAGCAAGTTCACTCTTTCCATTCTTCTTTCCAATCTCTATGAAAGCGGTACGGAACTGCCTACAATTATCCTCACCCACGATACCGAAAATATCGCGAATGATCTGCTCCTGCCAGGGAAGCAGCCAGAACCTTTTTCCGGCCCACTTGCCCTTTGTATGGCGCAGGTTTTCAATGAACTTCACAGTTCTATCAGCCTTGCCCTCATCGTAATGAGAAGTCGGCAGCATAAACTTTGTGGGCTGATAGTCCGTAAGCCTCGGATAATCCTTTGGCCTAGTTTCAGCCATCAGCCATTACCCTCAAGCAGTAAAAACTCCATCTCGTCCACGCTGCCTTCCTGGACTTCACCTGCTATCATTCTGCTTCTGGAAGATGGCGTCAGGCCAAACTCACTGCAAAACTTAAGCATTACCTTCAAGTTGGTCTGTGCGATAGATACCTGCGGTACCTGCTGCCAATAACCACTTGGAGTTTTTACAATTGTTCCATGTTTCTCTATGAATTCCTCGGCTTCCTTCCATCTTGCATAGGACTGACAATAACCTGCAAAGGCTGCCATATCCATTTCTGTAAGGGTACCCAGGTTCATCATTTTATCTGCAAGCCTGTCCCATTCCGCTTTCGCTTCATCGTTTAGCCAAGAAGGACACTCTGGTGCTTTCTTTTCCGGAACCGGCTCATACATATTAAGCGGTCTCTTTCCTGGATTTCCCTCCAGGACCTTCACCGCAGTAGGCTTTGGTTTTCTACCTCTCGTTGCCATTTCAAATCTCTCCTTTCAGTGCAAAGTAAAAGGGCCCCGGTTAAGGAGCCCTATGTAAATTCGTAGGTTGTTTTTAGTTGTATTCGTTTAACAAAATGCTATAAGCAATGTTTGTTTCCTCATCCGCAGGCTCAATGTCCCAGCCCCTATCGTAGTTGGCTTTCCACTCTCCGTCGATCTTGATGGAAAGTTTGCTAATCTTGCCTCCGTTGATTCCGTAATCCTCGCTTGGTTCCTCGAAGGCTTTCACCCAGTAGTGGGCCACCTTCATTCCTCCGTCCTTTACCGGAATTCCAATTGTTCCTTCGTGCCATCCGTTTGCCATTGTTGTATCCCCCTTTTCTTTTGGTAGGTACATATTCGCTCTAAACCAAGGATATATCCAGTCAATTCTGCATCATAAACCTACCAAAGATGTGCAAGGAATACAGGGATAAATTGTGTATATTACAACGAGCAAGCAGGCCCTGCGGCCCGCCTCCCGGAATTGTCTTTCTTAGTTTATTGTCATCTTAAATGCTGGAATTTTCTTCTTTTCTCCAGTCTGCCAATCATCGTAGCGGCTGTTGATTTCTACCAGGCCTTCTAGGTGGCATCTTCTTTTTTCAAGTTCTGCGATTGTTTCAATCAGGCTTGAAAATGTAGAGCTGATAGTGAATTCGAAAATTTCAAATCTTTTCATGTTCTCCAAAATCTCATCAATGTCATGGTCCCAAATGACCTCACTGAAATCTGGTAGGTCGTTTCCTGCGTCAACACTTGTAAAGTATGCGGCTCCAAAAGTTGCGTTCACATTAATGTCTCTGTACTTAATTCCTGCTTCTGCTGCTTTGTCTAAAACTTCAATTCTTCTCATGGCTTGTGGCCTCCTTTTCTTTTGGTAGGTACATATTCGCTCTTATCATTACATTTATCCAGTTAATTCTTACCATAAATGTACCAAAGATACTGGCGGCACATTGTGCATATTATTCTATGATTTTTCTGCAAGAATCCTCGCCATAAACCACTCCCAAGCTGCTACCGCAGTCCCAGGAAACATGAATGGTGCCAATGTCGTCCACTCCAGTAACGGTTCCTTTACTTCCTGCTGGAATGTGGCGGAACGGATCATTCATCTCAATAAGCTCCACCCTAGTTCCCTTCGGATATTCCTTCTTCAATCTTTCTACAATGTGCTCTGGTATTCCAAACATACTAATCATCCTTTCCATGCGCTATCTCCGGTCAAATTTTCAAGCATCACCTTTCTACAGTTTTTGAACTCGTCCCCATTCAGGCCAAGCCTTATGAGGAAACATCGGAATGCGTACTTCTCATTTTCTATTCTGGTCTTTTTCATGACCGCCTTTTTATGTATCATTGCCTGCTTGCAAAGGGCCAGGGTAAATTGCAGGTAAGCCTGCACCCGGTCCGGCTCCAGAGTGGAATTAAATAATCGAAACTCCACAGTTCCCTTCGAAAATAGAGCATGTAAATTAAGTCCATGATATCTGGTACTATGATATTTTCCTTCGGAAGTTTCATAAGGCGATTCCAGATACCAGACCTTTTTAAGCTCTGCAAGACTCTCCGGCTTCTTTTCCAAAATCAAATCCACCAAGTCATCATTGATGCGCTTGCAATATTTCATTCGATCCTTCGGTATAGAAAGGGCCTTATATAAAAGCAGCTCTCTACTACCAATCAAGGTCACCAGGTTTACTATCGCCTGAGGAGTGAAGTTCTTCCCATCCACATGAATGTGAAGCCCGCAGCTGCGATTCACCCTGGCTCCGAGTTGTTGCATATTTTGCAACAACTGCTTTAGGCACTCCAAATCTTCATACTGCAGAATCGGTGTCACCAACTCACATTGTTCTTCCTCAGCAAATGCTTCAATACTGGCATCCCTGACCACCCGCCATATCCGGTGCTTCTCATCTGCAATATCTCTTTCCTTAAGCTCACCGCCTTCATAGAAAAATCCGGTTCCAAAGAAGTCGGCCACTATGGTCGCAGCCGCCTCTCTGGTAATCCCTATGAATTCAATTTCTATTCCAAACTTAAGCCTCTTCATCAGCATTTGCCTTCTTGGTCAGGTACTTCTGCTTGTGGGCAACCTTTTGTTCTTCCGTTCTAAAGGCGCTGTGGCCGCTTAGGTGGGAAAGAAGGAGCTTTCTGGTTGTCTTATACTCTGTACCGTCCAGGCCCAGGCGTACCAGCCAAATGCGGAAAGTGTACTTTTCGTTCTCAACCGGTGTTTTCTTCACGCGGATGTATTTACTTTCCAAGGCAAGTGTGTTGATTTTTCCTGCCAAGGTGGTAAAAGCAGTAACCAGGTCGCTGTCGTAGGTTAATGGAAATCCGGTGAAGGTAATCTTGTCTGCTTCAAACTTGATTCCCTTTGTCATGTTGTTGCTTCCACATTCTTCCCAAAGTCTTATAAATTCCTCTGCTATCTGTGGCGGTTCCTCCATGATTGCTTCCATGAAGCGCTCGTTTATTTCAAAGGCTCTTGGTGCGTTGATGGCCTTGTTGATTAACTCACCCTTCGTGTAAAAAATGGAAACCAGGTTAATCAGGCTAAGCCCTGTGTGGCCCTCCATCGGAAGGGAAATCTCAAGCACCTCCCTGTCCTCATCCCAAACTCCGTCGATCAGGCGCTTTGATGTGAGTGTAAGAAGAAGCTCCATTCTTGTTTCAATGTTCTCCACCACCAGGGTTCCGTCTCGAAGAACTGTCAAATCCTTATTCTTATATGCGAAGGTTGGTGGTCCCTGGTACTTCATCTTTTCTCCGGTTGCTTCTTCAATTGCTGCAATCAGCTCTTTTCTGTCTGCTACTAAACACATAATTTCCATGCTGTGTTCCTCCTTTTCTTTTGGTAGTACATATATCACTCTACCGACGAGAAATAGCAAGTTAATTCTGTGTATTTTCTGAGGTTTTTTCAGGCTTTCCAGGTACTTCGGAATATGGAATTTTCACTCCATCTCGGACCACGAAAACACCATCCTCGGAACCGGTCTGCTCGATATATCTGCGAACAATCACATCCACAAATTTCTCATCCAGCTCAATGCCATAGCAGATACGGTTGGTCTGCTCGGAAGCAATCAGTGTGGAACCTGAACCTAAAAACGGATCAAGCACAATGCAGTTGCTCATGCTGGAATTCTGGATTGGATATGCCATAAGTGCTACCGGCTTCATCGTAGGATGATCCTTACTGGCCTTTGGTCTATCGTATTCCCAGATAGTTGTCTGCTTTCTGTCTGAATACCAGTTATGCTTGCCGCCCTTCTTCCAACCATAGAGGCAAGGCTCATGCTGCCACTGGTATGGGCTACGTCCAAGCACCAGCGCATTCTTCTTCCAGATACAACAACCAGACAAATAAAAGCCTGCTGCCGCAAATGCCTTACGGAAGTTCAGTCCTTCGGTGTCAGCATGGAAAACATAAATGGAAGCGTCCTGCTCCATCGACTGTTCCATATTTATAAACGCTGCAAAGAGGAAGTTGTAAAAATCCTCATCAGCCATATTGTCATTTTTGATTTTTCCGGCGGTCTCCTCAACATTGACATTGTATGGTGGATCCGTCAGAACCATATTTGCTTTCTGACCATTCATCAAAACATCATAAGTCTCAGGCAGTGTGCTATCTCCGCAACAAACTCTGTGTCTGCCAAGAAGCCACACATCACCAAGTTTTGCAATCGAGGGTTTGGAAAGCTCCTCCTCCACATCGAAGTCATCCTCTGTGATGTTCTTATCATGCACGCTGTTAAAAAGCTGCTCAATTTCCGGCGGATCAAAACCTGTAAATGCAACATCAAAGTCGCTTGACTGCAAATCCTTAATCAAGTCTGCTAACAGTTCCTTGTTCCATTCACCGGTAATTTTGTTAAGTGCAATGTTCAGTGCTTTTTCCTTGGTCTTATCAATATCGATGACAATACAATCAATGTCCTTATACCCAAGGTCTGAAAGAACCGTCACTCTCTGGTGTCCACCAATGATGGTCATATCTGCATTTACAATGACCGGTTCCACATATCCAAATTCGGTAATACTATTTTTGATTTTCTCGTACTCTGCATCCCCAGGCTTTAGTGCCTTTCTGGGATTGTAGAAAGCTGGCACCAGGTCAGCAATCTTCAATTTTTTAAATTCCATGTTGGTCTCCTTTACTTTTTTTGCATAATAAAAAGGCATCCAGGATTTCCTGAACACCTCGCACATTCCAAAAACACATATTATGAAATTCGCTTTAGAACCAATTTCACTTCTTCTTCCGACTTCTTCGCTTCCTGCTGCCTGCGTTTTATCTCAGCAGCACTCGGCTTCTCATCCGGATCCGTCCAAAAGCGATCTTTGACATAACAAACCCTGCCGCAGTATTTCCTGTTTGGATTACCGAAGGAGATAAATGTCCTATGGCAGTATGCACATCTGCACTCGTAACGCTGCTTTTTGGATTGCGCATCCTTATCCGGATTTACTTTCCACCAGGCCCTTCTGCATTTTTCGCTACAAAAGAGCTTCACTCCCGAATGGGCATTACGGATCAGCGTCGCACCACAATTCTTACAGTGGTTTGGCATTTCACGATGCAAATCATAATTCATCGTAACTAAAGCAGCGCTTCCAGCAAGGCCATGTGTCTTGCAGTAGTATCTGACATTCTCTTTTGTTACGGTTCCGATTTCGTTTGCGATTGCCTGGTAGCCGAGACCTTTCAGTCTCAGTTCCACAACTTTCTCTTTTTCATCTGCTGTCATAGGTTTCTCCTTTCCGGCCATGGCCATTTTATAAAATACCGGCGCACAGTTTACCCCTGAAATAAGCGCCTTTCCCCGCAAACCCTAAACCTTTACAGTATATTTCCAGCGTACAGCTCCACTTACCCCTTTACAATTTCGCGAAAATGCGCGTTTGAGGGGGCATCGGTCTTCAGGCTTTTGCCCTGTAGAGATTAAGGCCGCCCCTCCCTCGTCATAATATCTCTCTGGTCGAACTAAAAATAATTAACACCCTTCGACTAAAATCGGTAGGTTGGATTGTTATCCTCAGTCCATGTCTTTTTATCATGACAAGGCTTGCAAAGAGGCTGCCAGTTGCTCTCGTCCCAGAACAACTTCTGGTCTCCTCTGTGGGGAGTGATGTGGTCCACCACCGTAGCTTCGGTGAGTTTCCCTTGTCTCTGACACTCCACACACAGTGGATGGCTACGAAGGAACTTCTTACGAGCCTTCTGCCATCGGCTACTGTACCCACGCTTGCTGGCGCTTTCCCTATCCCCACGATGCAGGGGCTCGTGCACGCTGCAATAAGGACCGGTACCATAAGCCACCAGCTTAGGGCATCCTGGGTGTTTGCATGGGACGCTTGGTCTGTATGGCATGTTCACACCTCCCATGTAAGGGTGCGGCGAAAGGATTAAACTCCGCACCCGCACCAAAAGAATGACAAAGAAAAAGGCCCTGTGGGATAACCACAAGACCTATCTACAATTCTTTGCAGTATAATAATATCACACCCGATTTGCCCTTGTCACTGAGGATTTCTGAACAAGTACAATTTCGAGTTTTGCTTAGGCAATAGCAATATGGCAATAGCAAAATCTATTTTATTAACGCGCATATTTTCTGGACTGTAATATTATTTTTAAATTCATCATATGGCGTAATATCCTGAATTCTAGTCCTATGTGCGCCAAATGCAAGTGTGAGTCTATTGGCATTTTTATAGCTAATGTTCAATGCATCCGCCACTTCTGATATCCACATGCCACGCTTCGCATAACCTAACTCTAAAAATTTATATAATGTTTCGACTGTCATTTTAATCCTCCTTCTTACGTCTGCTTGTTATTTTTTCGATATGCTGTTCTTCGCCAGAACAAACATATAACATAAAATCAGTGATATCCTCAGATGACCACGATAGTTTTTGAAGCCCTTCAATCAAATTAACAATGACATGTGTGGGAATTTCCTCGTTAGCATCTTCTTCATTTTCAACTGATGATTCCTTGACTGCTTCTGCTGTCATTTTGAATAATTGTTTTCCCGCCAAGCGCTCTCCCAGGCAAGTTTCCTCCACAAGATATGAGCTCAATAATTTCAATGCACGAGTTGGCATTGGTAATTCTGCTTCACTCTCCAGTGTTAAATTCAAAGTTGACTCGTCCTCTGAAAATGAATACTTAGAGATCTTTTTAGGATTCTTGGCAATTAAAGAACGTGAATTATAATTTTCTACCCCTTTTTCTATCGCATCTTTTGCATCTGCATCAAATTTCGCTGTTGTACTAACAAACTGCGCGCTAATTGTGTATTCGTTCATAATATCTACCTTCTTTCTCCGGAAGTCCTCCGGTAAACTTCTTGTATTATAATATCAGGTAGACTTCCGAAAGTCAACCGGTAGGTTGAAATGTTTGTAAAAATATTTTTCTCATGTTATACTCGGCTTAGTAGCATTGGTAGCCAGAAGGAAGGCGCCAATGAAAGAAAGACATCTTAAGGTGTACGAGGCATCCGGGAATAAGCATAATGTTCCACGCATCAATCTCCAGGGTGACTGGTTATCTGCTCTTGGTTACAAAATCGGTGACCATGTCAAAGTATCTTTTTCTGAAAACCGGATCATTATCGAACCAGAAATAATTGATCCATCACCTAGCCAAATATCCGGCTAATTACTCACTATTTTTACATAACGAAATAAAAAGGAATTTTACTAGGCTACTTTTTGCTACAATCTTTTTGAAAGGGGATATTACATGTTTCATACAAAAGAACGGAATTTACTATCGGACGGTTATTTCACTATCCTTCGAGAAATTGATAATTGCATCATTGTGCGATCAAAGAACACAGGCCACTGCTGGTTACTTCAAAAAATGCCTGCAGAAGTGATAGGCTGGGCCAGAATTAAGATTGGTCATAAGCATACAATAAAAACAGCGCATTTCCACGACCATGCCAAAGCGCGAAATGTAGAATGCGCTATAAAAATGATTAAGGACCATGACGATTATGTCCTCCATCCTGAAAAATATAAAACTGGCACTTTCAACTAAGTAAAAATGCTTCTGTCTGCGATGCTCTGATCTGGTAGCTACGAACCAGGCAATCAATCGCTCTCTTACGACAATTTCTGATTCCCCAGCTATTTGTATAAAAACAGTTCTCTGCTTCTTCCCAGGTCATGCCATCAAGAAAAATCGCCTGACACATTTCGAGTATATCCTCCGGTAAATGATTTACACTATCTTCGAAAAATGAGATTTCTTCTTCCAGGGCTTCTTTTCGTTTTATCATTGGCATTACCAGTTCCTCGTTAATGCGGTCCAGCTTACGCTGATAAGATATCGCAATCTTTGCTGTCTTATCCGACAAATCACTACTTTGTACTCGTTCCCCATCTGGATGAGAGAAGGCCATCGTTGTGATGAGCTCATCTGCTGAAATAAATTCACAGCTTTTAATTTGCTTATCGAGGCGCTCTACTTCTCTCACCATTTGAGGATATTCTTTTATGATTTTTTCAACATATCCTTTCATTGCTTCTCCTTCCTACGAGGTAAGTCTTGCTTTCACTGCTTTAAGAAGTGCCTCCTGGGTAACATCCTTATTTTGTAGTGCTTTCAAAACATCCTCATCAATTGTTCCTTTGGTGACTACATGCTGAATGGTTACTGTATTTTTCTGGCCCTGCCTCCAGAGTCTTGCATTACATTGCTGGTAAAGTTCCAGACTCCAGGTAAGGCCAAACCAAATGAGATGGCAGCCGCCTTCCTGAAGATTAAGTCCATGACCGGCGCTTGCTGGATGAATCAGTGCCACCGGAATCTCACCCTTATTCCATTTGGTGATGTCCTCAGATTTATCAATCGGAACTGCTGCAAAGCGCTCCATCAATCTTTCCCTGTCATGCTTAAACCAATAGGCAATCATGACTGGATTTCCATTGGCAGCTTCGATTAAGTCCTCGATGGCATCCAGCTTCCTGTCATGGATTTTTCTAACTTTCCTGTTCTCATCGTAAACTGCTCCGTTTGCCATCTGATGGAGCTTATTGCTAAGTCCGACTGCTGACTGTGCATCAATATCTCCACCTTCCATCGGCAGAATCAAATCTGCTTTCAGACCATCGTACATCGCACGCTCTTTTTCATTCATGGTAACTTCCACATTGGACATGATAAGTTCTGGCATATTTAAATGGTCTGTCGCCTGCATACTCATACAAATATCAGAAATCTTTTTATAAATCGCATCCTCCGCACCCTCTCTCGGTTTGTAGGAAAATATCACATCACGATTTCTTTTATCCGGCATAAAGTATCGCTCCCGGTATCCACCAATAAATCTTCCAAGTCTCTCACCCATATCAAGTAAATTGATCTGTGCCCAAAGGTCAATCAGCCCATTTGGTGTAGGTGTACCGGTCAGTCCAATTACACGTTTTACCTGGGGACGAACCTTCCTCAGCGATTTGAACCTTTTACTTTGGTGGCTCTTAAAGGAACTCAGTTCATCAATGCAGATGCAGTCGAAATGAAATAATTTATTATCCACCAGCCAGGAAACATTCTCTCGGTTGATGATATAAATAAATGCTGGCTTCGACAGTGCTTCGCGTCTTTCCTTTTCAGAACCAACCACCACAGAATAGGTCAGGCCCTTTAAGTGATCCCACTTTTCAATTTCCTTTGGCCAGGTATCTCTGGCAACCCTTAATGGTGCTATCACCAAAATTCTGCCCACCTCAAAATAATCAAGAACCAGTTCCCACAGCGCTGTCAGGCTTATCACACTTTTTCCAAGTCCCATTGAAAGTAATAATCCGCAGACTGGATGTGCGATAATAAACTCAGCAGCGTAGGTCTGGTAATCATGCGGCTTGTATTGCATCAAGCATCACCTCGACTTCCTCTTTGCTATCCAGGCAGAATACTAAAAATCCTAATCTCTCCAATTGACTTTTTCTCTTTTCCTGGAGCAGACGCATCTTTTTCCCTGGTGCCTTCAACTCAATAAAACCTATCTTTCCATCCGGAAGAAGCACCAATCTATCTGGAACACCTGAAAGGCCCGGACTCACAAACTTCAGAGCCACACCATTCCTTTTCTTTGCAGCCTTTACAAGAGCTGCCTCTACTTCTTTTTCTCTCATAAAACCTCCATTGCTTACTTGCTATTGCTTTACCCCCAAAAACTTTCTATCCCCTTATACGTGTTATATACACGTTCTTGCTTTCTCTTATTTATATACATAACTTTTATAAATAATAATCAATACGGAAATAGGAAGCCTAGGAGCCTTGTATCTTCTATGCTAACGCCATTTCTATTTCCATAGCCATTTCCGACGGTTGCACCATAATAAAGCACATAAGAAATGGCCTTGTATAACATCTTACGAAACCACTTCTTCCGCTACCGCGTCCTCATCTCTTACATAAGCGATCTGTGAGCCATAGCTTTGAAATGATAATTTGCCGGACTTATTCCCGTCGTAACGCTTCCAACCATCAATCTTTGCCATAATCGCATTAAGCTCATAGCTATCCTGCTTCTTAATGGATGCCGGATCCTTAGAGAAACACTCAGCCCAAATCTCCAAATTGCAGACCTTCTCACGAGCTACAACACCTGGTTTACCCTGGCTGGTAAACTCGTCCCCTGACAAGTACATGCGGCGCTCGGACAGAGTCATCTTTGGCCATTCCTCCGGAAGCAGCGTATTAAGGTATGCTCGCACCAATCCTTCTCTATCATCATTTTCCAGAGCTTCCTGCTGCTGTTCATAAGCAGATACTGCGTCTGCTCCTTTTAAGATCAGCTCCTCACCGGCATTGTATAAAGAAAGTGCCTCCGCCCAAACCTGGTCCAAGGTAGCCTTATCCAAATCCCAAGGATGCTTCTCGCACTGGCCTGTTACCTGTACCGGCCAGAAACGACGGTTACCTGTCACATCACGAAGAAAGTGCTGACTATTGGAAGTTCCACAGATAATACACTGGCGAGGGTGGTTTTCAACCACAGTTCCATAAGCAACACGAAACTTATCATCCTGGCGAGAAGCAAAGCTCTTGACGGTCTCCACTTCTACCTTCTTGATACCGTTCATCTCACCAATCTCCATAATCCAAAATCCCTGGAGCTTCTCTGCACCGGTCTTATCCCTCATATCCGAAATGGTAAGAGAATCGGAAAACCAGATGGAACCCAGCTTTGCAAAAATCATACTCTTACCAATACCCTGTGGTCCGGAAAGGACTAAAACGGTATCAAATTTCACACCCGGTTCAAATACCCTAGCCACCGCTGCAGTGAGTGTCTTTCTTGTAACCGCACGCACATAGGAATTATCCTCTGCTCCCATATAGTCGATAAGCAAACTCTCCAGGCGCTTGGTTCCGTCCCACTCTGGCAGTGCTTCCAGGTATTCTTTGATTGGATGGAAGGCTCTCTCCGCAGATGCTTTTAAGAGCGCATTCTTTAATTTGGTAGGACTGAAGATGTGATACACACCATCCAGATAAATGGAAAGTGACGCCAAATCAGAATCAGACCAGCCTGGTTTAATCTGCTCCCAAGGAAGCAGCTCATCATTTCTTACAGAAATTGCACAGGAAAGTTCGTTATAACAAATCTCCTGCAATCTCTTGTCATGACGCAAAATAGTAAAGAAATTAAGAAGGGACTCTTTAATATCACCATTCTTATCAAGCTCCAGCAGTGTCTGCCAGTTATCGTCCTGTAACTTCTCATCAAAATCATCGCCTGCCTGAATCTCACGCTCCTTTGCAAGCTGCAGTTTTACCTTCTCATCCTTAATTGCAAAATCTACCATTGCTTTATATGATGGCAGCTTCGTTGGCGGCGTATCCACTTTGGCCTTATCATCCAAAGAACCAAACTTGTGAACCCTCACCACATCAAAGGCATTCATCAGATGCCCACACGCAGGATCCGTTGCATGATGGGAGTAGGCAAACTTATCATCATAAATAACTACACCGGCGCTACTGTCCGCAGGAATATAATCATATCTTCCGGCCATAACGGATGGCTTATAAATGTCCGAAATAAAAGTATCAATTGCTTCCTCAATGGTATAGGCTCTACAAAACGCACCGACCATTCCTTCCTTTTCCAGCGGATCCGCTTGCTTTGCGATTGTCCTCTTTACAATTTCGGACTGGCGGGAGCTCATAGGCCACTCACTGGTATCTCTCCAGTCCTTATAGCGTGCGAGGATAGTATCCGGATTTAACATTGGTCCGTCCTGGGCCTCAAACAAAAACTCTCCATCGCTGCTGGTGGATGGCCAATACATAAGTCTGGCTGCTTCATGGCAGGTATCGTCCACCTGCTCCATACCAATATCCTTTGCAACCATTCTGGATACCGGCGCATATTCCTCTGCAGATACTTCCCTGGAAAGCGGGATAATCAATCTGACACGAGGAGCCTCTGGGGTATGCTTATGGGTGGAATACATGAGGCACTTAAAATCAAAAAGCATAGTGATTGCATCCCATACACCCGGCGCTGCATGATCCAAGTCTAAGGTCAGAAGTGATCTGCCTTCCACAAACCCATTCTTACGCTTACCACCTTTCAGTGCGCCACCCACAAAACCACCGACGTCCTTGGTATTATCCTGTGCCGGCTTACTCATCTTTCGATATTCTGAAATGGTCTCAGTGGTACGAATGGTCTGGGAACACTTCTGCTTAAAGTCCTCCCAGGACATTTCCTTGTTCTTCCACTTCTTATCCATTCTGCTATTTCCTACTGCTATTCTCATAACCTGCTGCCTCCTTCGCTAATTCTCGTTTGATACGATAGATGCCAATATTGGCACCTTCGACATTTCCTGACAAAATCTGTCCTTTAATGGACTGATAAGTATTTTTAGGAATCTTCCCCTTAAGGCTCCTAAGCTCTCTAAAAGTTCTATTTACATTTACGGTCATACCGCTTCCTCCTTAATCTTTCTGATAAAATTCACATTCATATCCCGCTGCGTTTAAGATCAGTCCCGGTGTCCAATCGGGTGTTTTCGACATAATCCGACACGCATCGTCAAGAACTGCATCTCTCGGAGCTTCAATGACAGCCTCATCATGCACATGCATAACAATGTCATAACCTGCTGCTTCCAAGCGCTCCATTGCTTCTGCCAAAATATCTCTACTCATCGCCTGAATAATGTTTTCCACAAACTTTGGTCCGTAGGAATTGATCTTTCCCCATTTCTTTGTGGCATCTACACCCATATAGGCAATCTCGTCTCTGTCATAATCATTGCGATATACGCTTGGCTTTGCATAGGCGAGCCTTCTTCCACTTGGCAGGCCAATAAACAACATGCCGGACTGATATTCAAAGGTCAGACACTTATAGGTCTGTGGCTGCTTATCCTTTACTGCTTTGATGACACATCTATGCACATCCCACCACAGCTTTACGATAGCCGGATTACTCTGTCTCCAGGAATCCACAATCGGCTGCAATTCTTCCTCAGCAAGCCCCATATCAATAGCACCCATGCTGATCATCGCTCCAACGCCACCACCATATCCAAGTGCCAGTTCTGCGATCTTACCTTTCTGACGCAGCTCTCCATTGACACCATGCTTTTCAACCGGAACACCAAACATCTGACTGGCAGATGCGCAATAGATATCACCGTTGTTCCTAAAAACTTCCTGACGCCAGCTCTCCCCAGCAAGCCATGCAATTACCCTGGCCTCAATTGCACTAAAGTCAGCTACCATAAACTTACAGCCTTCTCTCGGCACAAATGCAGTACGAATAAGCTGGGAAAGGGTATCTGGAATAGAATCGTACAAAAGCTCTACTGCTTCAAAGCAACCACTCTTTATCAGGTTTCTTGCTACCGCCAAATCAGGAATATGGTTCTGTGGGAGGTTTTGCACCTGCACAAGTCTGCCTGCCCAGCGGCCAGTTCTGTTGGCTCCATAAAACTGCAACAGTCCATGTGCCCTTCCATCGCTGCAGCGGCAGGTCTCCATTGCCAGATATTTTTTCACGCTGGACTTGGAAAGAAGCTGCCTAAGCTCTAACACTTCCTTTACCGGTCCGGTTGCTGTTTCCATAACTGAAGCCACCTCTGCTTTTGTAAGTGTCTCCATTTCGACACCATTTGACAAAATCCACTCTTTTAACTGAATGGGTGAGTTTGGATTTTCTAGTCCCGTAAGCTCCTGGGCTCTTTTTAAATATCGCTCCCTGGACTCCTCATCACATTTAATGGCCTGCGTTACCAGTGCCATATCAAGCTCAATGCCTAAATCGTTGATGCGCTGATCCTGTGCATATTGTTTCCAAAGGAAATCTGGAACCGGGAACCTTGCCACCTTCTCCATAATATCCATTTCTGTTTCAACGTCTCTGGCATTGTAAGTAATAAATTGCTGCCACTTTTCTCTGTCATGCTCTGGAAGGTTTCTGGTCCTTCCACCATTTGTCTTGGTTGGCTTACATGGTACAGAGAAGAATTTAATCAAATCCTTACCGGTTTCTAACTTCTTTTTCTCAACGCCAAGGACCGCGCCAACTTGCGCCAGAGAGCCCGGAAGCCCTAAGTACAAGGAAGCCACCATCGTACAGCGCCATGCGTCCGGAGCCAGGTGTACACCTAGGTACTTTTCTAAGCAAACACGCTCAAACTGTGCATTGAAGGCAAATTTGAGAACCGTATCATCAAGCAGCGCTTCCTTTATTTTCTGTGGTAGTTCCTCCCCTTCTGCTAGGGAGATTACCTTCACCGGACCACCATCTGCGGAATAACCAAAAAGCAGCACTTCAAAGCCAGGAGCATCTACATACTTGTAAACTCCTGACTTAGATAAGTCCGCTTCACTATAAGTTTCAATATCAATATTCATTCTTTTCATGCTAATCACCTTTCTTACTTTCTAAGCGGTTGATTGGATCACCAGGAGGTGTTACCCTCCCGGCTTCCATCTGACACTCTTTAATTGTTATTAACCGAGGAAATCGTCCTCACCATCGCCAAAGTCATCGTTAGCAGAAACTCTGCCACCACCAAGGCTCTCACCATCTCTGGTCTTCTGGATATTTCCAAGTCCACATGCGATACCCTTATTGCCATTTGTGTTGAAGGCATAAAAGTTGATGCTGACTCTTGCATAGCAACCAGAATACACTTCTGTCTCATCTGTGATAGGCTGACGGTTAAGATCTACGATCTGAGGAGCTGTCTTTGAATTGCAGTTGATGAAGTATGCGTCCTCGTATGCCTCGTCATCCTTTTCGATACCATCACGAAGTGGGAGCTTAAGTGCTGCCTTGTTCGGCTTCTTACCACCAAACTTTGAAACACCGTCTGTGATTGCCTGGTCGATTGCCTTATTGATTAAGGCGATTGTCTCTGTGTCGGACTTCGGAATAATAAGGGACACACTGTACTTCTCATCACCACCATTGATTGACTTTGGTGTGAACACATTTGCATAAGAAAGTCTTACCTCGTTAGTTACTACTCTGTTACCATTCATAATTTTTGCCATAATACTAATCCTCCTGGAATTCATCATTTACTGTGTTAACTGTTACTTCCGGTCTTTTATCGCTCACCGGAACGAGCGTTAATTTTCCTGCTGGCTTTGTGACATATGAGCCCAGCACCTCGTTGAAGGTATCCTTACCCATAAGCTTTTCAAAAGCAGTCAAGGTAATAAGGGACTTATTATAGATGTCCGTATAACCGGCACCCTTAGCAGCCTCCTCTACCTTTTTCTCATCAATGAATCGTCTGGTGGACCTACCTTCTACGAGCTTGTATCCATTCCAGTGCTTACCATTCTCAATGGCCTCTGCCTGGGCATACGCCATAACATCACTGGCCCACTTGGAAAGCTCGTCCGCTTTCTCCATTACCTCAGCAACTTCCTCATCTGATAAAAGTGCTGGCGGCTGGAACTCCATTTTTGCAAGTTCCAAAAAGCTCTCTGCTCTAGCCCTGCAGGTATTTCTCGCTTTACAAAATCTGCACCAGGATCCGGAAATAAACTCTCCTTCTCCCTTAGCAGCAAGCTCGGCCTTTGGCTTTAATACTTCCTCAGCCCATTTATAGAGCTCCTCGGCACTAATCGTCCAAGTGGAAATGCTGGAGAGTCTTGGTTGGAAGATGGTCATTGTGACCTGCTCGATATCGTACAAACAATCAAAGAGATTCAAAGCTCCCAGGGCATATAACATCATCTGCGGATTGTGATCTGCATAGACTGCCACGCCCCTTCCATACTTGAAATCCACTACATTCAGTTCTTTATCTGCGACTAAAAGGAAGTCACCGGTACCAAAACCGTCCGGAACATAATATGAGAAATCAAGATGCTGCTCGATGAGTGTCACAGGATCCTTGCAGGTAAGTTTTGCCTGGCCTACCAGGTCCATAATGAAATCCCTATAATCATCAGTGAACTCCTCCATCTCGTCTGTCCAATAATCAGAAGTTGGTCTCCTGCCTGCTCTCATCTTCAGCGCCTTTCGCACCTTCCATTCACAAAGAGCATGTGCTGCGGTTCCCTCTGCAGCAAAGGTTGTTGTCTCGTCCTCCATACCGTCAGTGAGCTGGGCGGATGGCGTACAATTCATCCATCTGTCCGCTGCTGATGCACCGAGGACACTGTGTACCTCTGGTGGCATTAGGCACTCACCTCCAATCCAAGTGATGCAAGAAGTGCCTGATCTACCCTGGCCATATCAGCGTCGGTCAGATGGTCGGTCACTGAAATCACATCACCTTTATCAATAGTGGCAAGCTGCTCTGCCTGAAGAACGGATACCTTACGAAGTCCGGAATAATGCTGTAACACAATATGTGTTGGAAGCTCCAACTTCTTAAGCTGTGAAGTAAGGTACGCTACAATCAGATTTCCTGAATGATCATTCCCTGCCTGGTTCTGAATCACCACAGCAGGGTGATTACCACAGACTACATGTCCATGTGGCTTTTTGATTGGATTGTCGACAAATACGATATCGCCTCTCTTAAAATCACCCATGCTGCACCTCCTACTTAATATCCTGCGCTGCTGCCATCAGATCCTTATAATTTTCCGGCTTGACTGCAGACAGCTTATTTGCATCGAAGCTCTCAAGAAGAGCTTTCACCTGCGCTGTAAATCCAGCCTGGCTCTTTTCTGCAAGCACTGCTCTCACCTGCTCGATGGTGATAACTTCCTCCGGCTCCTTAACCTTAGCTGTCTTTGGTGCCACTTCCTTTTTAGGTTCCTCTACCGGTTTATCAGCATCTACTGTCATTGCCTGCGCTACTGGAACTCCGATTGTTTTATCTGCTACTGCCATAAGCACCACTGCTAAATCCTGGTATGCTTTGGCCACATTATTAATTGCTTCAATTGGTGTCATACGCTACCTCCTTAATGTCCACGATAGAAATGAGCAAGGAGTTTTGATCTCCAATCACTTCCTTTGGTGTTTACAGTTACTGGCTTATCTTCTGGCTTACTAACAATCGGCTCACTCTTTTCCGGAGCCTTCGCACAGCTCTTTTCACACTGTCCTGCGTATGGACAGATATGTCTGCTGCCGCCAGGATTTACCGTATCTTCAATAATCTGCTTATATCCGATGCCGATACGATTGTTGATGATCAGGGCATCGTACTTAATTTCTTCCATATCAGAGTTGAAGAACTTGATAGGAATCTTACGCTTACGAGCTTCCTGGATTTCTTCGATCATGCCCTCGGACACCTCATCTGCATAAACACGCATCTCTTTACATTCAGCGAGCAGTGCCTTGCCCCAGCGCATTCCCTTATAGCGGTCATACTTCTCATCCAGAAACTGTGTGAAGTATAAATGTGGTGCAATCGGAATACCGTCGTAAGCAGCATCTCTGCAATATCGTTTTACATTCTCAAGGTTCTTTTTCTCGTCTCCTCTATATGGAGAGCAAATAAAAATCTTATCCATAAAAATCTTCTTTCCTTTCCATCGCCAGTGTGCTATACTGACTCTAATCAGATTTGGAATGTTCATCATCCATTAGCTTTCCAGGGCACCGGTTGATTGCATTCCTTATTCTTTACCATTGTGTTACCATTTTGTTTAAGTTTTAATGTTTCGTCTTAAACATTTGGTAAGCTCGTGATCAAAAAAAATTGCATCGAATTCTGGAAATGATAAGTTAAGTGCCTTGACGATTTCAACCATCTCCTCAGCTTTGAACTTATTCACTTCGCTACATTCTTTTTGACACATGGCCTTCTCGGTAATACCGAGTACAATAGCCAGGTCTTTTTGTTTGACATTGCGCTCGACGCGCTTGGCTTTAAGTAATCGAACATTCATCATCTCACCTCCCGTTCGTTTAAGTTATGAGCCTATTCTATATAACAAACGGTAAGTTGTCAACACTGATTTTACCATTTGTTTTACCTCAATATCTCATAAGTCTAGTAAAATCAAGGCTTTCAGCCACAAAAAACTTTCCAAAAATTTATTTTCTATTGACATTTTCGGTAAGCTGCGTTATACTTTTGGTAAATTCAGTGATTCATATAAAAATGAATTTAAAAATAATATACTACGAAAAAAGCAAAGAAATACTGAATTTGCTGGAATTCTGTAGTGCGAGACGACATGGACAGTCATGCGAGCAACAAACCAGTGTTTATAAAAATGGTAAGTTAGGGCACAATATTGTATAAGAAGAATGCCGCGATGAGTGCGGAGTGAATAATAATAATTTTTTAAGCCCACAAAAAAATGATGGAAAAACAAACACTGCACAATGCCCAGACGCAGCGCCTTAAAGCAACGCAGAGCATATGCAAATCTTAATTAGAAATGAGGAAAACCAAATGGCACAAAACTTAGGAGGTCGAATCGCTGAATTATTGACACAATATAACATGACTCAAAGAGAGCTCGCAGATAAGGCTGGCATTACTGAAGTGTCTATGTCTCGTTATATCAAAGGCGATCGTGTTCCAAAGGGAACTACTCTGGCTAATATTGCCACTGCCCTTCACACAACCACTGATTTCCTATTAAACGGGGAAGGTTCCGGCACCGGTGACTTTGAATCCGAATACTATCAGATTCACAGACTGATTGCTAGAAACGCATCTCAGATGTCTCCAAAACAGAGACGTGAACTTATCAATGCTTTACTTGGGTCCGACGAGAACTAGGAAAGGATAGAACAAAAGTATTGATTATCTTGCGACAGCACAGAGGCGTCCGCCTAGCCAATGAGCGCTATGAGGAAATTAAGGCTGACATTATCGATATGTTTGAAGAATGTGATGTACATACATTCCCACTCAACGCATTCGATATTGCCGAGACATTACATTACAATGTGGTACCATATTCTTCTCTTCCAGTGGAAAAAAGAATCGAGTGTCACTGTATTAGCAAGGACGGTTGTTCCGAGCTAGATTACAACCAGGAAACTGGTATGTACACCTACAATATTTATTACAATGATTCCAGCGATATTGACGACAGTCGCGTGCATTTTACAATCATGCACGAAATCGGACATATAAGGCTTGGCCACCTGGATGAGGACATTGATAAGCCTGACAATTACAAGGAATCAGAAGCCAACTTTTATGCGGCATACAGCCTTGCGCCACCGCCGATGATTGACTACTATGCATGCGCAAACCAGGATGACTTATGCCGCACTTTCCATGTCTCATGGGAGATGTCCGGCTACTGCCTTGAGCGCTACGTCAAGTGGTTAAGCTGCAGCCCTTACTACACTGAATATGAAACACAATTGATGTCACTGTTTGGTGCAGCATAAAAATGAATATGATGTTATAATTTTCATAGAAAACTTACGAGAAAGGAGGAGATACGATATGCAAATCATTAAGCGCAACTGTGAATCAGATACAACTAAAACAATCGAGTTATTTGCCGGTACTGGTGGAATAGCAAAAATGATAAGTGAAATCGTAGACGACATCTATGAGAAGTTCCTGCGTGCACTTCTTAATGCATTTGAAACAGTTCTTGGCATTGATCCGAGAGACTATGTTGTTACCGGTGCAATTCACTATGATCTTAATTTAGGCGATACGCAGGATTTAAAGCATATCGTGATTGCATTCCTGGAGCACTCAGGATTAACGCGAAAAGTCTACCTGGTAACCCGCTTCCATAGAGGCAACACCGATGATGCAAATCTTATATTAGCTATGTAACTGTAAACTTAAGATTTTGCAACGGAGGTATAACCATGCTTAAATACAATGACTCTATGGATCACTACGACGAGGACATGCAGTCCTTCACCCAGTCAGGCCGATACCAGACTATGCACACCCGAAACAATGAGGAAATCGAACTCTTTCGAGAGCAGTTGCCGGGCCATTTGAAGGCATACTTCACCAGTCTCCTCAATCATTTATCAGATGAATATGCCTGTCTTGCCGAGGCATCATACGATGCTGGTATTGAACGCGGCTATTCCAGAGAAGAAGCCTATGAAAAATAGAATACAGAAAAAACAGAAAGCTAGTGAAAACCAAAATGGAATTCACTAGCTTATTTTCTAATGCCAATAATCACAAGGTGAACGATACCCTCGCTGCTGTGCTACCACCGGCTTAGGCTTAGCCTTTGGTATGCTTTCCTCTGCAGCTTCTTTTATGACAAACAATCGATTCTTGTTTACCTGGATCCCACCGCCATTTTCAAATCTAATAATAATCAAATTTCCAGCCGGGCGCACCACCGTACACTCCCGGACTATCCTATTACTTTCTACAATATAGACCTTATCGCCGGCTTTATATCCTGCTGCCATAAATGCCTCCTATAAAAGAAAAGGCCAGCTCAAAGGGAAATCAAAGCTGGTCATCCTTACAACCTATTTTGCTGTTACCTTCTCTCGTAAAGCGATACCATCAACAACTCCATTCACGTAAGCCTGAGACGCTAATGCACTATGTACTTCCGTAGTTGCGTCCATGTATGCTCCAAGTTGCTGCTTCTGCATATCACTTAACCCTGCTTGCAAATATGATAACAGCCTATCTTCCTGCTGCTTAAGTCGGGTATATTCTTGAGACTGAATATACACACGAAGTGACTCATCAAAGTTATCCTTGATGCATTCCTCCAGTTCCATGTCAATCACACCTCCAATACTGGGATTAATATTGTATGGCCTGTTTAACAAAATATAAAAACCCTAGGTAGCGAACCTAGAGTTATTATATCGAACATTTGTTCTATTGTCAATTTCAAAATATAATTACAATGCTAAAATAGTGAAGCAAAATTTGTTAGATATTCGCTATGCGATGAATATAAAAATTTGGCTCCCAGCGCGGTCCTAAGCTTCATATTCCAGGCAGTTGCATCAACCTTATTAATATGCCCAGGATGCAACTCTTCCATCGCTTCCTTTGAAAAATAGACTGCGTATTTAGGACTAACTGGCATATAAAACTCTGTCAACATAGCATTGAAATATACCGGCATATTCGAAAAGAAAAATTCCTTTTCACTAAGAAGGAGGTAACACTGCTGTTCCTTTATTCGCTCCCGGATCAAATTTGTCACTCCGCTTTTTGGATGTACTGCAAACGCATTAAGAATATAATCCAATGCTAATTTAGAATCCTCATCTGTGTAATGCATCTTTGCCCCAGCATTAAACATTAAATCCCCCAGCGTAGCATCTCCGGTCCGTTCAAATTTCATATCCCTGGTAGTTTGCTTTGTCATCGGTAACATCAATGGGTGCCTTGTGAGCATGACCGCAACCATATTGCATAACATGTTATGCTCTTTTCTTTTTATTCCACCGACTTCATCCAGTTTAAATCCTGCCTTTTCTATCCTTGGCAGAATGATTCCAAGGTTACTTTCATGCTCTCCAAATGCATCTTCTGTTGTTCTATATAACTCATCGTCGTAATCCTGGACCTCATACAAATTATCAATACAGTTAATGTGCTGTATCTCAAATGGTTGAATTTGTTTAAATCCATTCATCCCATAAACAATTGGCTTCGATGAGATGTAATCTACTTGCAGCATGCTCTGTTTCACGGACCACTGCTTCATATATACTTGTGGAACATAATGTTCACTGGTGTGACGTTCCTTTTGTTTTATTAACTTATTACTCATGATGCCACACCTCCTTGTATTATTATCCCTCTACAATAGATTTATCACTTAACACATTTTCTATTGTATCTAATGCATTTAATAACTGGATACACTCCCATCGTTCGATTTCTCTGCTGCTTCTTCCATGTAACAACCAATTCCTATTTATGTATGGAGGTTCTATTTTATTCCCAAATTTATATTCTCCGTCTACAAATAAACGATTCAAGAAAGCTATCAAAGAAGGATATACATCCAAAAAGTAATACCTTTTTGTAAAGAAAGAAGATGCCTGTTCAAACTGTTCTTTCTTTACATCAACAAACCCTTTATTAGAATACTTGTCCTTATACTTTGTATTTGGTGAAAACTGAACTAGCCCGTCCACCCTTGCTTCGAGCAGTGCAACTAAATACATTGCTGAAGTCATGTAATCTCCATTTTGAAAGGCTTCATAACCTCTCGAAAAATACTTTTTATTATTTGGATCCGTATATTTCTTTTCCAAATCTTTCTGTATATTACTAATAACAATCCCGTTCTCTTCTTCAAAAAAATCAACTATTTTTTCTGATTCTCCGGTAATAATATGATCATACCAATTCTTAATATCTCTCGGATTCGAATGTCCAGAAACTACCCAGCCATGTTCGCCAAGTGTCCGACAAATCTCAAATTCTTCTCCATATTTTTTTTCAAACTCGTCCTCAGATAGTTTTTCACTTTCTTTTGTTTCCTGGATAAACTCCCTTACTTCTTCAGACAATTGAAATGCAGGCAAAGTCTCCAGTAACTGCTTAGAATACTTTGTGAAATCTGGTATTTTGCTTTTAATCCCCGTAATAGCATGAATAGTATCCTGGTTAATATTTGTTTGTAGTATCGAGCCTAGTTGCAAATTTGCTTTGCGAATAGCTTTAAACTGTGGAGATATTGAATTTGTTATCCTATTAATGTTTTCTATCATTTTTTTGTATTCATCTGAAAAGAACCAATTATTATTTTCCAATCATCTCACCTCTAACTGTCTTTATAAAATCATCCTTATGCCTTCCAACCGATATATCATCCAAATAGAACCTGCCTGAGCATATAAGCCACATTATTTTGTCTATTTTATATGGTGTCACTTCCGGATCCACTTCCTTACAAACATCAGCCATCTCCACAATTGCCTCAAAAACAGAGATTGGATTCTCCTTCGACAGTCCTATCTGACTAAAAACTTCTATAAGATGCACATCCGGTTTAGGATAACTAAGGAATCCCAGCTCCTTCAAGCAATCGCATGCCAGTGCAAAGCCAATACCAGATATCTTCGTGGAAATTAAAAGTGGCAATGCCATCCTGGTCGGCTTATTGTAATCAAATTGAGTAACGAAACTTCTAAAATCATCCACATCTGTAAAATTACTCATGAAATCAGCAGCCTCAACACACGACCTACTCCACTTCCACCAACTATTTCTCTTACTATCTTTACTCGTTACTCCAAACTTTTCTCTAAATATGTAATATAGCGCATCAGGATCCATTTGTTTAACTCGACTAACCTCAAAATCATACAAGATTTCTTTAATCTGTTGCCGACGCAAATCGTATTTTATAATATTGGGCATGCTCTGATAGTTTTGTGCTGAATGGATAAACTGTTCATAGATATCCTGTATAGAAGCATAATCTCGTCTATCTCCTATAAAGTATTTTTGCAATTCAGTCTCTGATATTTCTTTTGGAAGCATATCAAGTAAATATTGATATGCGATTGTATATGTATATATCATTTTATCTTTCATTTGCACACCTATCCTAAGAGTTTACCTTCCTCATATGGGATTAACTAAAGAACCATTTCATTTATTTAAATAATGTCCCCCCTTACTAAGGATTTCATTTAAAGTGCATCTGTTTTCATCCTTCCATGCTATCAATCCATTTGTACTTCGTCCTGTGACAAATACAGCCGCGCCAGATGCACTTTTAAATTCTACATCTTCCATTAGTACATTATCCTTTACAATGTTTTTTCTAGCATCAATTGTTTTATGCGCCGATAAATTTTTATAATCTCTAACATCTTTTGAAACTTTCGCACCTGCTTTCACAATCAAACTTCCTTTCTCCAGATTATAGTCCCCCTCTGCAAATACTCCACTCCTTGATTTAATTAAAAAGACTCTCATTTTATTCACCTCTATAATTTCGACACATTTCATTTCCATCCTCAAATCTCTGAGGATCATTAACTTTCATGCATCCATCTAGCATAACTCGTTCTTGAATTGCATTTGCAATTTCGCCATAATTTTCAAAGTAGTAGTATGATTCCGGTATTATAAACTTCTCAACAGCCTCTCGCAAAGCATCTACTGTTATAGGCTGTATGCGCTGAGTTGCTTTAATAGGCATCGCATATTTATTCTTTTCTACGTGTTTTTTTACTCTAGTAACTATTTTTTCATCCGATGAATATTGATCTATCCAAGTACGCACTTCAATTCTCGGTGATAAATATAGTATTCCAGCAACAGCTTTTACTGGATGACTCACATAAATATACGCCTCTATTTCCTCATTCGGAAATCTATTTCTATATTCATATATCTTTTCTCCGCTCATGACTTTTTCAAACCAGAACGGTTGCATGCTTAATAGCATTTTTCTCATAAATGTACCTATCTTTCTTCGACATAATTTGATATAATTATATATTATATCAGAATTGGGAGGTTACTACCATGGAAGAACATTATTTTTTTCTACTCCAAGATGTTGTTAACGATTCATTTGAAAAATACACAGTTATTGACCACGATAAAATATCCGCAGATTTTCAGGACAAACTGAAAAACGATTTTACTGACGACCAATTATCTGATTTACTTATATATGCTGGATACATTCCAGATTTATACGATAATGACTCTAGCCAGGAAACTCTTTTTTCAAAACTGGTTGAAGTGCTTGTTTGTGAATGGGCCAGACGTATGGGATTCACTAGTCGCTTTATTAAACAGAAGGCAAGTTATGAAGATGTAAATATAACAATCAATGGTAAGGTACTCGTCTGTGATGCTAAAAGTTTTCGTCTTGGAAGAAGCCAGAAGGCTCCAAATGTAAAAGACTTCTTAAAACTTGAAGATATCAGAAAATGGCTTGCACGTTATGATCAAAAGCTAGGAGGGCTTGTTACATACCCATGTACTCATGAATGGAGTTCTAGTAGTGATGCTTACCAATATTGTAGTGATAAAACTGCACCAACTGTTATGCTACCATATAAATATCTTTCTTTTCTGTTAAAGTATAAAGATAGATATTCCACCAGCTCATTATCTAATTTGTGGGACTATAATCGTCTTTTTCCATCTGCATTACAAAAGAAAATGCAAGGAGGTAATAGAACTGCATATTGGCATAAAATCAACGCCGAAATTTGTACTATTACAAATACAACTCCTGCTGAACTTACAAGTTATATCGCAGCTGCAGATAATTTAATACAAGAATGCATCTTAGCAAACCTTGCAATTCTTGAAAATAATAAAGCGGATATTATTTCTGAAATCAATGCTTCCGTAAATGGAGAAACTGATATCGAAAAATTAAAGCGTGAAATTATCGCCTATAAAACTCAAGCTGAAACTGGAACTTTGACTGATCTAATAACACGCATAAAAAATTTCCGACTATAACTAAAAAGACGTATCGAGTGACTTAATATACTCGATACGTCTTTATTATTATTTCAAATCATCAAAAGAAAGTTGCTGTGGATCATCGTTCTTTTTTCTTTTTTTCTTTGGTTGTCCAGAAGTTTCTGTTTCTAGTCGTTCTCTTGCCACATTACAAAAGTCTTCTGAAAATTCGATTCCAATATACTGCCTGTTCAATTTCTTAGCCGCTACCAAGGTAGAGCCACTTCCGCAAAATGGATCTAATACCACCTGCCCTTCCTGAGTGGTTAACTTTATCAGCGCCTCCATTAAGGATATTGGTTTTTGTGTTGGATGTTTCCCATGATCATTGATGTCGCTTGAAACCTTTATCATGTTAGCTGTCAAGGAATTATATTCATTCCAATCAAGATAGTTATATGCCCCTACCCCATGCTCTACTATATTATCTGCTAACGTTCCACCAATTTTATATGGTTTCATAAACCACAGAATTGGTTCAAACAATGGTCTAAGATTTCCAAGTCTCCAGCCGTTCCATCTTTCTGCATTTTCTATATCACCTCGGCGTTCGTAAACCAAACTAACTCTTTGCGCTCTATGCGGTGCTGTTTCCTTTTCCCAACTAATCATATCTTTATAAATAAAGCCAGCATCCTCCATTGCCGAAATACATCTATGCGCCAAACGTCTACCTGCAAAAATAAATACAGATCCACCAGGTTTCAATACTCGCAACCAATCCATGGCCCATTTTGAGCACCAATTATAATATTCCTGTGGAATTTTTTTATCAGCTTCGGACCAACCATTCAAAGGCTTACCTCTTTTTTTAAATACGCTTCCCGCCTTTTCTTGTGCTGGACTGCTTCCCAATAATGCAGAATTTGTATTACTGTGCAACACGTCCCAATCTTCAAAGCTAATTCCATATGGAATATCGCTTAAAATCAAATGTATACTATCATCTTCTATTGTCTTTATTACTTCTAGACTATCTCCATTTATTATCTCATTCACTTTTATTCTTTGCACCTTTCAATTCTATATATTTATTTTTCCATTTTTTACCAGGCTGCATACACATCCCATCTTTTCTAACAAATGCACATATATTTTCAACATCTGCATATTTGCAAATATCCGGATTTGTATGCCTGCATCCCAAAGGCTTGTCTTCCGTATCAAACTCTGTTAAAGGGGCTTCATAGGCCGCTTTTTCTTTCTCTCTAATACTCATACAAACTCCTCACATCAAGTGATATTACCGCACTAATTCAAGTTTATCAACTAAAATCTGCATATCTTTTCGCTGCTAATATTATCAAAGTTATGCTCGATTGAATCACCAATTATAACTACCCTACTTTTTATATACGAAAATAGTTCCTCTTTACCATCTAAGTAGAAATAAGACTGTGGAATATGAAAATCTGGAAATAACGAAATCACATCACTAATATTAATAGGCTCTATAAACTGTACTCTTTTTATTTCCATCGCATAATTATTTCTTGTTAGTGAATCCTTTATCCTTGCTATCGCAGCAGAATCATTTTTATATTGTTCCAGCCACTCTCGCATTTCAATTCTTTTTCCAAGTTCCACAATTGCAACAATCTGTTGAACTGGTAATCCAAGATATAAATACGCAACTACAGGTTCGTTGCAAAATCTCTTTCTGTGTTCATATATTTTATCGCCGCTTTGAATATATGGATACCACTCCGGGCTAAAACTCAAAAAAATGCTTCTCATTTTAATTATCTTCCTAAACACTTTAATTCTGGATATGTAAAAGAAGTATAAAATCCGCGCACAGCTTTAGTCCGATAAAATCTCGGCGCACAAAGCTCATTGCGCGGAATTTTTAACACCCCTATTAAAATCACTCTAAATACTCATATTTTCCCAGTAAAAACACAGGTTCATATTTGGCACAAAATCCCGGAAAACCGCTTAAACCGGGGCTTTTCGCGAGAGCAAGCAGACCGTCTCCACATGCACCGTTCCCGGAAACATATCCACACAGCAGATCCGCTCCACCACATATCCCTGTGCCTGCAAAATCTCCAGATCCCGCTGCAGACTAGTCGGTTTACAGGAAATATAGATCATGCGATCCACGCCATATCGAATGATCTTTTCCAGTGCTTTTGGATGAATTCCTTCACGCGGTGGATCTAACACAATAAAATCCGGTTTTTCCTCAATAGAATCCAACACTTTCAAAACATCACCGGCGATGAAATCACAGTTATCCAGCTGATTTAACTGCGCATTTTCTTTCGCAGCCTCCACAGCTTCTTCCACGATTTCCACACCGATCACATGCTTTGCTGCCGGAGCCAGAATCTGTGCGATCGTTCCGGTTCCACTGTACAGATCATAAACGATCTTATCTGCCTTTTCATTCAGACTGTCTCCGATATATTCTCTTGCAGTCTGATACAGCACTTCTGCTCCCAAAGAGTTTGTCTGGAAGAAAGAAAACGGAGAGATCCGGAACTTTAACCCAAGCAATTCTTCATAAAAATAATCCTGACCATGCAGAATCTCGGTTCCTTCATTTTTTACCGCATCTGCCACACTGTCATTCTGCGTATGCAAAATGCCTGCAATACTTCCGTCCAACTCCAGTGCCAGAAGCTGTTCTTTCCAGCCATCTAAAAGTGCAGTTTCATCCACACTGCTTTCTCCTGCACCAATTTCCTGTGTGGTAGTGATCAGATCGATTAAAATCTCCTCTGTCTTTACTGCTTTTCTCACCAGAAGATGACGCAGATACCCCTCATGACGCATACGATGATAAAATGGGATATTTTTTTCTCTAAAATATTCCACTGTAGTTCCAAGAATCTTGCGGTAATCATCATCCACGATCCGACATTCATCTACGGTTACGATATCATAAAAACTGCCCCGCTTGTGCATACCTAATGCCAACGGTCCATCCTTTACCTCATCACCAAAGGTGTACTCCATTTTGTTTCGATAACCAAACTGGCGCGGACTTTTTCGAATTCCCTCAAAAATGTCTTCCGCATTCGGGACAACTGCTTTCATTAATTCCAATACCTGTCCGGATTTCAGTTTTAGCTGTTCCTCATACGGTAAGGTCTGATAATTACATCCGCCACAGACACCGTAATGTGGGCAGTTTGGCTCCGCCTGCTCTAATTCTGATTTTTCCAGAATCTCTAACAGACGTCCTTCTGCTTTTCCTTTCCGTTTTTTGTTGATCACAAAAAAAACCTTCTGTCCCGGAATGGTATTTTTTACGGTTACTTCACTGTCTTCTACTTTTACAATTCCTTTATTCGGAAATTTTACTTTTTCCACAATGCCTTCGCACATCTGTCCTTTTTTCAAATCTTTTCCCTCACAACTTCTTTATTTTCACGTACTAATTTCAGCGTCATCTCATCTCGATAATGCTATATTTTCATCTCACTGTAACTTCTCACTAAATAGATTTTCAGTTAAACTTTCACATTCATTCAAACATAATTCAACCTTTTTGCCAATCCATCTGTTTCGTTTAAAAAACGCCCACTCGCATATGTGAGTGGGCGTTCCAATACGAATCAATATCATTCAAACTCAAATCCTACGACTTAGTCTTCCTCTTCGTATTCATCATCCTCGTCATCGAAGAAATCATCTTCGAACTCGTCTTCGAATTCATCTTCAAAATCATCCATATAATCAGGAGCAAAGAACTTGTAAATGTAATGTGCTGCTACGACAACGGCTGCAACTGCTCCAACGATAGCCAGAATCCAGAGTAACTTTGTCTTTCTTTCCTCATCGATCTTCTTGGAAAATAACTCATTCAATTTTGTAATACTGATTAAATCATTGTTCATGTCATTCACTCCTTTTAATACATTAATAATGCTTCCCTGCGGCAGTATCTGTCAGAAAATACGTTTTCAATCGGACATTTTCTTTCTTATACTCTACTGTCTGTTGTTACGATGTATTCTATCATATCTTCTGTAATTTTGCAAACGATGCGAACATTTTCTTTGTTCCAACATTTTCAAAATCTACTGTCACTTCATAGTCTCTGCCACCGGATACGATCTGCTTTACCACGCCTTCTCCAAATTTCATATGACGGACTCTGTCACCCTCTGCATAGGAAAGTGTTCCAAGGTTTGCACCGCCGCCAAACTGCTTCGCCTTATTCTGGTTGATGCTGAATGTGCGGTAATAAGGTGTTCCGCCCGCTGGCTTTGCTGCACCAGCACTGCTTCCATACGGTTTTCTGGCAAAATTCTGTTTTACGCTTCCAAGATCCTTGATCGGCTCCTCTTTGCGTGGGCGGTCTTCCCGCACCTGACCGCTTATGAGGCTCCGCGGAATCTCTTTTACAAAACGGGACACCTTATGATACTGTGTTTCCCCTCTGGTCATGCGCATGCGGGCACTGGTCAGTGTCAGATGCTCTCTGGCTCTGGTAATTCCCACATAGCACAGACGCCGTTCTTCCTCTACCTCCGTCGGATCATCAGAAGTGATCGTCATATAGCTTGGAAACAGACCATCCTCCATGCCTGCCAGATACACATTCGGGAATTCCAGGCCTTTCGCGCTGTGTAATGTCATCAGCACAACATAGTCGCTGTTTTCCTCCAAATTATCAATATCTGCGATCAGCGCCACTTCCTCCAGAAATCCGCTCAGCATCGGCTGTTCCTCAGATTCTTCATAAGCCACTATCTTGCTGATCAACTCATCAATATTTTCAATTCGGGCTCTGGCTTCATCGGTGCCTTCCGCATCCAGCTCTGCCACATATCCGGTATCTTCAATAATCTCATCCATCAACTGCTCCAGACTGATATACGGCAATTTGCTTCGCAGCGTCTGAATAAATGTTACAAACGGTCGGATCTTTGTCGCTGTCGCCTTGCTTAATGTCGGAATTTCATCTGCCATTTTCAATGCAGCGTAAAAACTCATCATATTTTCATCCGCATAATCCTGCACTTTTGCAATGGTCGTGGCTCCGATTCCACGTTTTGGCACATTAATGATTCGTTTTACTGCCAGATCATCCTGCGCATTATCAATTGTTTTTAAATAACTAAGCAGATCCTTGATCTCTTTTCTGGCATAAAAGTTTACGCCGCCTACGATCTTGTACGGAATATTTTCCCGAACAAAACGCTCCTCTAACAGTCGGGACTGCGCGTTAGTTCTATATAACACCGCACTGTCTCCATAGGAAAATGTACCTTTTCTCACAAAAGAATTAATACTATGTGCAATATATTCTGCCTCATCAAATGCAGTATCAAAATCACGGCATTCGATCTTGTCTCCTGCATCTTTCTGCGTCCAGAGTGCCTTTGACTTTCTTCCTACATTATTCTGAATTACCGCATTCGCCGCATCCAGAATGTTCTGTGTTGAACGGTAGTTTTCCTCCAGTTTGATCACTTTCGCATCTGGAAAATACTGCTCAAAATTCAAAATGTTGTGGATATTCGCCCCACGGAACTTATAAATAGACTGATCATCATCACCGACGACACAGAGATTACGGTACTTGGATGCCAATAATCGCACCAGTTCAAATTGTGCCGTATTCGTATCCTGATACTCATCCACCATGATATAACGCAGACGTTCCTGGTAGGAATCCAGCACTTCCGGATCTGCCTTGAACAATTCCACACATTTCATGATCAGATCATCAAAATCCAGTGCATTATTTTTCTTCAGCGTCTGCTGATATTCCCGATAAACCTGCGCCTGCTTCTGTTTTGCATAATCGCCTGCTGCCCTAAGTGTAAACTCTTCCGGTGAGATCAGTTCATTTTTTGCAGAAGAGATCACATTTAAAAGTGCACGCTCCTTTGTCTGCTTCGTGTCGATTTGAAGTCGCTTGCACACCTCTTTCATGATTGTCTTCTGATCATCGGTGTCATAAATCGTAAACCGATTATCATATCCCAACCGATCAATATATCTACGTAAAATTCTGACGCAGCTTGAGTGGAACGTCGATACCCAGATGCTCTCTGAGCCAAATCCGACCAGATCATCGATACGCTCCCGCATCTCTGCTGCCGCCTTATTGGTAAAGGTAATTGCCATAATGTGATATGGATTTACCCCTTTTTCTTCAATCAGATAAGCGGTTCTGTGTGTCAGTACTCTTGTTTTTCCCGAACCGGCTCCTGCCAGTACCAACACCGGACCTTCCGTCTGAAAAACCGCCTCCTGCTGCTGTGTATTTAATAAATCGTATCTGCCCATAGTTCCTCCGAAACGAACATATTTTCTAGTACTTGCTATGATAGCATGAAACCCAGATAGAAGCAAGCCTCCTTCATTGAAATCAAACGGATATTCGCGATCCGCTTTCACTGCTTGCTCATAAGAAAATAGCTGCCACGCAATACAGCTTATCAGAAAGGACTTATATCTCCTCCTGATATAAGGAACTCCACCGGAGACTTCTTTAATTTGGTCAAATAGTACTTGCACTTCACTTCCGCAATGTGTTATCGTTACTGAATGGAGGTGCAATACATGACAATTGATACAAAAGACCTGCTGAACAGCATTATGGAAAGTCTGTCCCGCATTGATCACATTGAACTGGAATCGCTGCCGGACATCAATCTGTACATGGATCAGGTCATTACTTTTATGGAAAAAGAACTGCATCCTACCAAGCGAAATGAAGATGATCCGATTCTGACCAAGACCATGATCAACAATTACGTCAAGAACCGGCTTCTCCCGCCACCGGAAAAGAAAAAATACTCCAAAGAACATATTTTAACACTGGTCTTTATCTACTATTTTAAAAGTGTGTTAAGCATCAGTGATATTCAGAATATTTTAAATCCGCTGACCGACCGTTATTTTGGTGAAAAATCCTCACCTTCCCTGACGGACATCTATGACGGTATTTTCAAACTGGAAGGACATCAGGTAGAGCGGCTCAAGGAAATGATCCGGGAAGAATATATGATCAGTGAGACTGCATTTTCCGATCTGGAAGATCTGGATGAAGAAGATGCCGATTTTCTGCAGAAATTCACCTTTATCTGCCTGTTAAATTTTGATGTTTATACGAAAAAATTATTAATTGAAAAAATTGTGGATTCCATGAAAAAACCGGAATTGCCGAAAAATAAAAGGAAACGCTGAATATTCGCGTTTCCCTTTATTTTTATGATTAGATTAATAAGACGCCTACTTTTCTTCCGACTGCTGCATTCTGGCAAATACCATATCGTATCCGTCGTTTCCATAGTTCAGAGAACGGTTGACACGACTGATGGTTGCGGTGGAAGCCCCCGTTTTCTCCGCAATATCCAGATAAGTCTTCTGCTGACGCAGCATATGTGCTACTTCAAATCGCTGAGACAAAGATAAAATCTCATTGATGGTGCACACATCTTCAAAAAATGTATAACATTCTTCTTTATCTTTCAGGCATAAAATTGCTTCAAACAGATGGTCTACTGCCTCAGTTCTGATTTTTTTACTCATACTTTTACTCCTTCATTATTTTACACATTTATTTTCGCATTTCAATTCTACTTCACTTTTTCTTTTCTCTGTGTAAAATTTTAACATATTAAAGTTATGAAGTAAAGAGGTCAATTTATTCTTCTTCCAATTCTTCTGTTTCTTCCTGCTCCAGCAGCTCTTTTTTCATATTAGTAATAGCAAGGGACAAAATACGAAATTCGTCCTGCATATTCAAATATTCAGGAATCGTCTCCCCTACTGTTTTCAGATCACTTTCAATCTTCATTCTTACTTTTTTGTCACTGATCTTTCCAAGTCCCCACAGGAAAGAACTGTAATTCGTGTCTTTCAGGCAGGAAGAAATATAGCGTCCGGTCAGGTTACACATTTCCTGATACAGCACTTCCTCCGAATAGACATCTGTCTGATCCAGACACATTCGATGCAAAATATTCTTTGACAGTTTCACATTCTTCCGTTCCGAAAATAAATGATCCAGATTCTGTGACACCACGCGCAACTCCAGCCATCCACGCAGGAATTCATCCGCATAATCACCCTTTTTCGTTTTTGTATAACGGATATCAAATAAACGTTTGCGCAGCTCCCATTCCTTTTCGTCCGCACTTTCTTTCAGCTCATTTAAAATTTTCATTCTCTTTTCCGGATTCATTTCTTTGTAATATGCTTCGTACATTTCATTTCCCCCTTATTGCATATTTCTTTTTCTATCCTAATGAGATACTCTACATCATTTTCCCACTTTAGTGTAGCAAATAATAAGCAAAAATGCTACACATTTGCATCTTTTTATTTATTTTTTATTCTTCATTTGTTGAAAAACTTCCCGGAAAAAAGCTGGTATTTTCAACAAACAGATATTTTCTTTTTTGAGAATATTCGATATGATATTTTTATTAGAAAATTACTGACCAATGCCTGCTGAAAAACACTGGCGCATTTTCGTTTCGATTGACGAAAACATCTCGTGCATATTTATTACAGTCAGCAAAAAACATAAGGAGACAAACACCATGACAAACAAAGAACTTGTATTGAAATTTTACGATGAAGTATTTAACAATTACGACCTTTCCAATCTGGATTCCTACATGAAAGAGAACTATATCCAGCACAATCCGACTGCACCGGATGGCAGAGATGGATTCGTTAAATTTACAGACTTTTTCTTTACGTTAAAACCACATATGGATATTATTCATATTGGTGAAGATGAGGATATGGTATATGTATTCTTTAAATGCACACTGGAAAACGGAGCGATCAATAAAGTGTGCGATATTTATCGTATTGAGGATGGGAAACTGGCTGAGCATTGGGATGTGGTAGAACATAACGTGCAGGATATCGTGCCAATCCACAACAATGGACTTTTTTAGGTGGCTTAAAATTTACAAACTTCACAGAGTAAATTAAGAACTCCAGCAATTTTTTCTTGAGGAGCGATTGTTAGCGACTAAGACAAAATTGCTGGAGTTCCTATATAAACCTAACGTTGTAAATTTTTTAAGCCATCCCCATGAGACGTTGTACAAGTTTTACCGCATCGGCCGCATCCTTGGAATATCCATCAGCACCGATCTCATCCGCAAAACTCTGCGTAATTACAGCACCACCGATAATAACCTTCGTATCCATCTCTTTTTCTTTGACAAGCTCCACCACGTCTTTCATGCGCATCATAGTGGTTGTCATCAGAGCAGACAACGCAATAATATCAGCATCTTCCTTAATGGCTGTATCTACGATATCCTCCTTCGGAACATCTTTTCCCAGATCAATAACACGGAAGCCATAGTTTTTCAGCATCAGTGTCACCAGATTTTTTCCGATATCATGAATATCGCCCTCTACGGTAGCGATCACGATGGTCACCTTCGGGCCTTCATCATCTCCACCGGAAAGCAACGGCTCCAGATACTCAATGGCAGTCTTCATCGTCTCCGCACTGGAGATCAGCTGCGGCAGGAAGTAGATCTTTTTTTCAAACAAAGCACCAACTTCATTGATCGCCGGAATCAATTCATCATTGATGATCGTGCCCGGCTCTTTGCCCTCTGCCAGAGCTGCCTTTACATCATCCAGAATATGCTTCTGGTTGCCTTTCATTACTGCTTTGAATACTGGGGTTCCGTCTTTGCTTTGCCTGGCTGAACCTCTGTTCTGTGGCGCCTGTCCCGGAGCCGGAACCATAACAGGTTCATTTGCTTTTCGCTCTGCGATCGCAGCCATGCGGTTGATGTAATTCAGATCCGCGCCGTCTTTATTTAAAAGAAGGTCGCTGGCTGCTGCCATACTCATCGTAATGTCACTGGACGGGTTGGCGATCGCCATGGTCAGTCCACTCTGGATCGCCATGGTAACAAAAGCACCATTGACGTAACCACGGTTTGGCAGACCAAAGGAAATATTGGATAATCCGGCACTTGTTGCCAGACCAAGTTCTTCTTTACAGTAGCGGATCGTCTCGATCGTCTCAATGGCCGCACGTTTATTTGCGCCTACTGTGGCAACCAGACCATCTACGACAATGTCTTCTTTGTACATGCCAAGTTCTAATGCACGATCCATGATCTTATGAATAATTTCCTTCTTCTCATCCATATCTTTCGGAAGTCCTTCGTCAGATAACGGAAGCAGGATAAACATTGCTCCGTATTTTTTCGCAATCGGAAGCAGTTTGTCAAATTTTTCTTTTTCCAGTGAAATAGAATTGATCAGAGCTCGTCCCGGATAATGACGCAGCGCTGCCTCAATGATATCTACGTGACTGGAATCGATACAAAGCGGCAGACTGGTTGTCAGTGTCACTTCTTCAATAGCTTTCAGCATCATTTCTTTTTCATCAATACCGTTCATACCCATATTGATATCCAGAATGTGCGCACCCATTTCTTCCTGCTGCTCTGCCATCTCATTGACGATATCCATGCTGCCTTCTCTCAAAGATGCCTGCAGTTTCTTTTTACCCGTTGGGTTGATACGCTCTCCGATCACAAGGAACGGACCGTCAATATCAATTTCCTGAATTTTTCGTTCAGAAGCTACCACACGTTTACGCTCTTTCATGATTTCTGGCGGAGTCAGATCCTTTGTTTTTTCTACCAAAAGTGCAATATGCTCCGGTGTGGTACCACAACATCCACCAAGAACTGAGGCACCTGCTTCCACAAGGAGCGGTCCAAAGGATGCAAATTCCTCCGGTCCCATATTGTATACCGTATCTCCATCCATGATTTCCGGCAGACCTGCATTCGGTTTTGCCAGAAGCGGAACGTTTGCATATACTTTCATTTTGCGGATGATCTCTGCCATCTCCTGCGGACCGGTAGAACAGTTGACTCCGACCACATCCGCGCCGATGCTCTGTAATACAACGATGGCTGTCTCCGGATCAGTTCCGTACAGTGTTCTTCCATCTTCATTAAAACTCATGGATGCCATGATCGGCAGGTCACAGGTCTCACGGATTGCCAAAATGGCAGCTCTCGTCTCTGCCAGACTCATCATAGTTTCAACGACAAACAAATCCACACCTGCTTCACACAGGATTTTTACCTGCTCCTTGTAAATGTCGATCAGTGTTTCCAGTTTCATGGTTCCCATCGGAGCAAGGCTCTGACCTGTCATAGTAATATTTCCACAGACCAGACCTTTGTCACCGGCTGCTTCCCGGCACAGACGAACCAGTGTGGTATTGATCTCTACCATACGGTCTTCCAGTCCATACTCCGTCAGTTTGATTCTGTTTCCGGAAAAAGTCGGCGCATACAAAATCTGCGTTCCGGCTTCGATATAACGTTTCTGAAGATTCAGAATGACATTCGGATGCTCTGTGATCCATTCCTCCGGGCAGACACCAACCGGCATTCCCGCTTTCATCAGGTTACTTCCGGTTGCTCCGTCCAGGTATACAGGACCATTCTCTATCAATTTATAAAGTTCTTCTCTTGTCATGTTTTTTCTCCTAACTAACAGGATTTTTCTGATATTGTCCCATAATTTGTTTTATGAAAATTATTCTCCGTACATTGCTTTCTCTCTATATAAATGTGTTCTCTCTATATCCAAAGGAAGTGCATATCTGATATCATATCTTTTCTACAGGACTTCTCTACAATATAAGATTACTTTTCCATTTTGTCAATAATGCGGCAGATTAATTCCACACGGTTAAACGGTGTCATGAAATAAAAACCATCTGCAACGTCTTTTAACTTATCGATCACTGCCAGTGAAATGTCCACAGCAACTGCTTCTGCCTCTGCACGGCTCATATCTGGACGATACTGCTCTACGATTTCATCCGGCACATGAATACCCGGCATCTCATTTTTGATAAACATCGCATTTCGGTAACTTACCAGCGGCATGATTCCGCAAAGGATCTTTGTGTCAAGCTCCCGTTTCATCCGCGCCAGTTTTTCCACTTCCTCGTCAGAATAGATCGGCTGTGTCATAAACCATGACACTCCTGCATCAATCTTTTTCTGCATCCGCTCAATGACTTTATCGGTATTTGCCAGATTCTGATTCAGAGCGCCGCCATAGGAGAAGGAATCCTGTAAAAATACATCCTGATTCAGCTCATTGATATATTCCATAAAACGGATGGAATTAAAATCAAAGACACTCTTTGTATTCCCACGTTCGCCGGATGGCACCGGATCTCCGGTCACAATCATCAGATTGCGGATTCCGTTGATATGTGCGCCAAGCAGTGTGGAATGCATGCTAATGCGGTTGCGGTCACGGCAGGCAATGTGCGGCATCACCGGAATGTCTACCATGGAGCTGACCTTTGCTGCCAGCAGAACAGAATCGGCTCTGGCTCTCGCCAACGGGGAATCTGCCAGTGTGATAATATCTACATTGCTTTTTTTCAGACGAAATGCACCTTCTAACAATTTCTGTGCATTCTGGTCAAACGGCGGATCAAGCTCTACCGCAATGACTTTCTCACCACGCTGTAATTTTTCCATAAACGGATTATTGCGTGTCCGGGAAACAGCATTTTCTGTACCTTTTTCAGCCACGTGCAGTTTTTCCCATGGCTCATGCTCTGCAATCATTTCACTTAAGTTACGGATATATGTCGGTGTGGTTCCACAACATCCACCAAGGATATTTACCCCAAGTTCTGCGATCTTCTGCATTTTTTCAGCATAATATGATGCACCTTCGGAGTACGCAGAATGACCGCGGACAATTTCCTGATATCCGCTGTTTGGCAGAACCTGAATAAATTTTTCATCTGACAGATTCTGGGCTTTCAGCAGATCATACATATGTGCGGCACCGATCATGCAGTTGCAGCCGTAGCTGTCAATCTCCGGCGTTTTTGCCGCTTCTGTAAACAGGCGGTTCATGCTGATTCCACCGGCAGTGTAGCCGGTTCTGTTTACCGCAAAGGAAACCATCACAAAGGCTTTCGGGCATTTTTCCTTTATATAACGTGCTGCTTCCTGCACCTCTGTAATATCTGAGAATGTCTCAAAATTGAAAATCTTTGCGCCGCAGTCCAAAAAACAGTCAATGATAAACTGATATTCTTCTGTCGGATTGCAGTGATACTCTAAAAATAAGTATTCCGGCATTGGACCGATATTTGCTGCGATAAAATGTTCTCCTGCCGCACGTTTTACTGCAATTTTGGCATTATTCCATGCGGACTGGATCACGCTGCGGATGTAGGCATCCTGCTCTGCTTTACTTTCAATACCTTTTCGGATCGCCAGGGAACGATTTGCCGCGAATGTATTGCTACGGATCAATTGTGCTCCGCTCTCCAGATATTCTTCATGGATCCGCTGAATTAATTCCGGCTCTAACAGATTTGCTTCTTCTGCCATCCTGCCGTTTTCAGATTTTTTCTGATCATAATAGGTTCCCATTGCACCATCCGTGATCAGAATATGTTCTTTTAAATAGTCTCTTATCATCACTTTTCTCCCAATTTCGTATATACTCCATTTCAGTCTGAGATTACACTCCCACTGAGGCGAACTTTCTATTGCTCACCACTTGAACGGTAAGCTTTCCTGACTGAGTTAAAAATTCAAGAATGCTCCGGCATTCTTGTTGCGAGGTGCGCGTCATGCAATTGCATGACATACTTCAACTGCGCACCTCTGTAATCCTGCCGGAGGCTATATCAGATGGGGGATTGGCTCCCACCACTGATACTAGCTTGTTTCTCACCACCTATAGAGGTGGGAGTCATCTCCCATCTGATGTACAAATATTTTCTATTATTATAACGCATTTTAGCAGGTACAGAAAATGGTTTTTACGCCTTCTTCTGACCTGCATTGCTGTAAATTTTCTTCTTAATTCTTTTTTCTACCAATTTTAAAATACCGTTTACGCCAAGTACCATCGCCACGGACAACACAGTTCCCCAGACGATTTTTACCACATTCTGGGTACGCATGCCCTCAAATAATATGGTTCCCAAGCCGCCTGCTCCGACGGTGGAGGCAATAGTTGCAATTCCGATGGTGGAAATAATTGCGATATGGATTCCGGCGATCATGGTATCTAATGCCAGCGGCAGTCGTATTTTTCGAAAAATCTGCCCCTTCGTCATTCCCATTCCGGTGGCTGCCTCAAGAACTCCGGGTTCCACCGCCGTAAATCCGTCGGTAAAACTCTGCACCAGAATAAACTGATTGTAGATCACCAGCACCAGAATGGCTGTCTGCATGCCAAGTCCCGTCACCGGAAGCAGCAGAGCAAACAGCGCCAGACTCGGGATTGCGTAGATCATACTGGAAACCCGCATGATCCATGTCGTGATCCGCTTATGTTCCATCACCAGCATGGAAATCACAAATGCCAGCGCAATGGAAATCAGAAGCGTGATCCCTACGATCTCGAAATGCTCCAGAACAGCCTGTATTAACTTGTCATAATGTCTCGTTGTATAGGATATAAAACGTGTCATCTGAAAAAGTTTAATCCTTCCTGTACCGACTGCAGCAATGAAGCCACATATTCATTCGCCGGGTGTTCCAAAATCTCTTTTGCAGTATCAAACTGCTGAATTTTTCCCTGATTCATGATCATGATCCGGGTTCCAAGTTTCAATGCTTCTGTCACATCATGGGTGACAAACATGCAGGTCAATCCTGCACGCTCATGTATTTTCAATAATTCATCCTGCAGTTTTGTCCGGTTGATAGCGTCGATGGCTCCAAATGGCTCATCAAGCAACATCAATGACGGACCAGCTGCCAGTGCGCGGGCAAGTCCCACGCGCTGCTGCTGTCCGCCGGAAAGCTGTGCCGGATAACGATTGCGATACCGTTCCGGATTCAAATTTACCAATTCCAGCAATTCTGTCACTCTGGTATGGATCCGTTCGGCATCCCATCCAAGGATTTCCGGTACCACTGCAATATTTTTTTCAACGGTCATGTGCGGAAACAAGCCCACCTGCTGGATCACATATCCGATTTTTCTGCGCAGCTGCACCGGATCTGTCTTCTGGATATTTTCGCCAAATACATGGATTTCTCCGGAAGTCGGATCATATAACCGGTTCACCATTTTCATCAGCGTGGTTTTTCCACAACCGGAAGTGCCCAGAATCGTGATCATTTCTTTTTCCTGAATCTGAAAACTGACATGATCCACGGCGTTTTCCGTTGCATTCGGAAACCGTTTTACCACATCCTGAAATTCTACTGCAATGCTCATCCTTCTATTCCTTTCTACACAGTTCCAGACAATTTTCTTCCTACTTTATATGGAAAAATGTCTGGTTTCTGTGCATCTTTTCTGATTCTTTAGTCCTGCTATTTTATTGTAGCGTAGAAATCTGCTGCTACATCTTCGTACTCTTCTTTGTCGATGTCTACCTGTGCATTTAATTTTGTCATTGTCTCTGTATCAATTGCTGCACTGATCTTGTTGATGATCTCTGCTACATCCGGATGTGCATCAATCACTTCCTGACGAACAACCGGGATAATATTGTACGGAGGCCAGAAATGTTTGTCATCCTCTAACAGAATAAATTCATTACTGCTCAGCTGTGCATCTGTGGTGTAAGCCGGTACACAGTCTACCTCATCATTTTCCATTGCCTGATATTTCAGAGAATTATCAAAGGTATTTTTAGATTTGAAATTAAATGTTCCGTATGTCTGCTCCAGTCCCGGAAGTCCATCTTCACGCTCAAAGGTATCGGATGTTCCACCGAAACGGATATTTTCTGCATTTGCCTGAAGGTCTGAAATTGTTTTGATGCCATATTTCTCTGCCACGTCTGCACGCATGGTCAGTCCGTTTCCGTTGCTTGCCTCACACATATCCAGAACATCCAGATTGAAGTTCTCTGCATACATTTTCTTTACGGTATCGTAAGTCACCTGCGGGTCTGTCTCCATCGGCTGATCCAGAATGGTCAGCAATGCAGTACCTGTGTATTCCGGATACATATCAATCTGACCGTCGCATACTGCCTGATGGATCAGATTGTCGGATACCTCAAATTCACGGTCTACGGTATAACCTGCATCTTCCAGTGCCAGCGCATATAATTCGCCCAGAATTTTGCTTTCACTAAAGCTTTTTGCTCCAATCTTAATGGTAGTGTCCTCGTTTGCACTGCTATTGCTCTCAGTTGCTGCACTTCCATCTGCTTTCTGGTCTGTTGTTCCGTTACTTCCGCATCCCGCAAGCGCTGCAAAAGACGCAACTGCAAGGATTACTGCTAATAATTTCTTTTTCATCTCTTTTTCCTCCTGTAGTTCATTCTTTGAACAATTCTTCTATATGATATCTATTGATAGTATGCTCTGGAATTTTCTCCTTCTGCACTTTGTTTTCCTTATATTTAGCAATTCATATGCTACTTTTATATTTGATTTGTTAAGCTGCTCGGCTCAATTTTTTCTGAATCGCGCCAAGTCCCATACTGCAAAGCATTGTGATCACCGCTACGGTTCCACCGCCGATCACCAGATATTCCGTTTTCAGCAGATTAATTCCATTAAAAATCAGAATACCAAGACCGCCTGCGCCGATATACGCAGCCAGTGTCGCACTTGCAATAACCTCGGACATCGCCATGCGGATACCACTGATAATGCCCGGCATTGCCAACGGCACTTCCACCTGGCGGAACTTTCTCTTTTTATCCATTCCCATGGCATCTGCCACTTCCAACATAAATGCCGGAACCTGTGAAAAAGCCAGTGTCGTCTGGATCAGAATTGGTGGGATTGCCAGAATAACCAACGCTGTCAAAGCCGGTTTCACACCAACGCCCATAATCGGAATCAGAATAACCAACACCGCAAGACTTGGTATTATACGTAATGCACTGAATCCGGTGGTCAGTATTTTTTTCACCTTTGGCACACGAAGGCACAGGATTCCGCATGGAATACCGATCGCAGCTGCAATGGCAACCGCCAGAAGGCTTAGATACACATGCTGCCAAATCATATGCAGATACTCCTGCCCATGCGTTTGAAAATATTCCACATATGCTTGCATGACTTCTCCTCCGTTTCCTGATATTTCTATCTTGTCTGCATAAAAACAGCCAAAGTTTACTGATACTTACTTTCTTAATCTTACCTATATTAGCAAAAAAACAATTATCCTGCAAGCCAATATCAGCCTGACGCAACCTATCTTACTACATTTTAGAGTAAATTACTAGGTATTTTTGTAACTTCCATGGTTACAACAACTTTTTCAATATTTCTTTCAAATATCTTGGTACTTTTTTACAAAAAGCAATCGGACATATTTTGCAAAAAAATCCTTTTTCTCATTTTTCCTATTCTTCTATAAAGAAAAAAGATAGCAGTTGTATCGCTACAACTGCTATCTCAGTAAAACGGACATTCACAATCCGCTTCTGCTACTTGCTCATGAACATAATCACTTTGCTTATCCTGCGTTCAAACGCTTATAAATTTGCCAATACCCCAAGGATTGCTCCAAAAATGGAATTCAGCAATGTCACTACCAAGAAAATGATTCCAAGTACCAGACCTGCTGTCGCCATACCTTTTTTCTCACTGTGACGTCCCTTTGTTGCAAATACAATTGCCAGAATGGTTGTAATATATCCGGCAATCGGGAACAGCCATGTCACGATAGAGACAAGTCCTAAAACCAGTGATGCCACTGCACGGTTATTATTATTGTTTTCCATAACTTTCCTCCTGTTGCTTCTCTTTTGTGCTTTAATTCGTATAGAATATCATATTTCATTCAGAGAAACAATCTGATATTTCTTAGGATTTTCTTAGTTTTTCTTTTTAGAAAATTTTGTCTTAAATACGTACCACAGTGCACCTGTGATGCATACGGAAGAATATCCACCGCAGATAACGCCAACCATCAGAGGTCCTGCAAATTCACGGATGGAAGATACACCAAAAATGAATAGCATAAATACCATGATGAATGTTGTCAGGGAAGTATTGATGCTTCGTGACAATGTCTGTGTGATACTCTTGTTTACGACCTCTTTCAGATCGGTATTTCTCTGACTTCCTGCCAGAGCCATATTCTCACGGATACGGTCGAAGATAACGATGGTCGCGTTGATGGAGTAACCTACCAGAGTCAGCATGCAGGCAATGAATGTGCTGCCCACAGATGTCTGGGATAATGCGTAAAATGCTAATACTACAAGTACATCGTGTACCAGAGCGATAACCGCACTGCTTGCAAAACGGATATCTTTGAATCGGAACCAGATGTAGATCAGCATACAGATTGTCGCAATGATCACGGCTACGATTGCATCACTTCTCATCTCACTACTGATGGTGGAGCTGATGTTTGTAGATGTAATATCGCTCTCCTGAACACCGAAGTTATCTTCCATTGCTGTTGCCAGCTGTTCACGCTCATCCAGATCCAGTGTTCTGGTCTTGATGATGATAGAGTTGCTGTCTGCAACTTTCTGTGTCTGAACGTTTGCATCGCCGGTTACTTCTTCTACATAAGGTACGATCTGATCATCGATCTCCTCTATGGTGTAATCTTTGTCAAATGCAACAGTTGTTGCTGTACCGCCCTTAAACTCCATGCTGAAGTTTAATGCCTGTCCGTTACCAGCTTTGTGTGCGCCCATGCCAACAAATCCAGCTACGATCACTGCAAGGGAAATTCCGAAGAATAATCCACGTTTTCCAAGGAAGTTGACGCTCTTGCGCTCTTTCTTTTCACCGTAAAATTTCTTATCCTGGAATCCCAGTCCGTACAATGCTTTTACCAGCCATCTGGAGATTACCAGTGCCGTAAACATGGAGAATACGATACCGATTGCCAGTGTTGCTGCAAATCCTTTTACCGTACCTGATCCACGCAGACCAAGTACAGCTGCAGCGATCAATGTGGTGATATTTCCATCAAAGATCGCGGAAAATGCTTTCTTAAATCCAATATCAATGGACTGTGCAACAGAATGTCCTGCTGCAATTTCCTCACGGATACGTGCGAAAATAATAACGTTCGCATCCACCGCCATACCAATGGACAGGATAATACCTGCAATACCAGGTAAGGTCAGTGTAATGTGATATAAATGTAAAATTGCAAGAATGATACCGGTATAGATAAGCAATGCAATAGATGCTGCCAGTCCCGGAATGCGGTATGCGATCAGCATGAATGCAATGATGATCAGGATACCAATGATTGCTGCAATAATACTTGTCTTGATTGCCTGAGAACCAAGTTTTGCTCCAACGACCTCAGACTGTAACTCTTCCAGTTCCAGTTTCAGAGCACCGCTTCGGATCTGGGAAGCAAGTGCTTCTGCATCCTCATAACTGCTCATACCACTGATCACAGCTTCACCATTTGTGATCTGGCTCTGTACCGTCGGATAACTGATACACTCACCATCATAATAAATTGGCAGTACTTTATTCAGATATTCTCCAGTTTTTTCAGAGAAAATCTTAGCACCTTCATCATTCAGTTTTAACTGAACGACATATTTACTGCCGGATGTTGTTGTATCACTCTGTGTGGCAGCCTGTGCATCGGCTACCATCTCACCGGTCATGAATGTCTCGCCCTCTGTTGTCTTAAACTCCAGAGTACCCGGTGTTCCAAGTTCTTCCAGAATTGAGTTTGCATCAGATACGCCCGGGATCTCTACGGAGATACGGTTATCGCCTACCTGATAAACCTCAGCCTCTGTGCTGTAAGTCTCGACACGTTTCTGCAGTTTGTATACAGTATCACTCATATCCTCTGCAGACGGTGTCTCATCGCCTTTTACCTGGTATGTAATGCTGACACCACCGGCAAGATCTAGGCCTAATTTAACACCTTTGTCATTGTCCTTTGCTGCGGTACCTTTTACAATACCATAAGAATAGTAGCCAAGCAGTAACATCGCAATGATCATTACCAGAAAGACTACGACTCCCTTTTTCTTTTTCATCCTTCTACCTCCATCTCAGCTTCTGCCGCTTTGATCATGATTGCACATTCAATACGCTTTTTCTGAAGTTCACAGCCAATATCATATGCATCATTGATATGTCCATGGAAATGATAGGAGTTTGCTGCGCATCCGCCGCTACAATAGAATTTTGCAAAACATTTTCTGCATTTTTCTTTTGCATAAACGTTACAGCATTTGAATTCATCCCGAATGTCGGTACGTTTTACGCCGTCCCAGACATTTCCCATCAGGAATTCTTCATTTCCTACAAACTGATGGCAAGGATAGAAATCACCCCACGGTGTAACTGCCAGGTACTCGGTACCTGAACCACATCCTGATAATCTCTTTGCCACACATGGACCACCCTCTAAATCTATCATAAAATGGAAGAAATTGAAATCCTTTCCGGCTTTTTTTCTTTCTACCATTTCAGCGGCAAGTTTGTCATATTCCTCAAACAGCTTCGGCAGGTCTTCCTCACGGAGTGCGTACTCCTCAGAATCCTCTGCTACTACCGGCTCAACGGAAATCTGTTTGAACCCAAGGTCTGCCAGATGAAGGACATCATCTGCAAAATCCAGGTTGTAATGAGTAAAAGTACCGCGGACATAATACTTGTCCTGATTGCGGCTCTCTGCAAACTGCTGGAATTTCGGCACGATCATATCGTAGCTTCCTTTTCCGTTACGGAACGGTCTCATGTGATCGTGTACTTCTTTTCTTCCATCGATACTTAAGACAACGTTACCCATTTCTTTGTTTGCAAATTCCATTACTTCATCGTTCAGTAATACGCCATTTGTTGTCAGTGTAAAACGGAATTTCTTGTCATGCAGCTTCTCCTGCTCTCTGCCGTATTTTACCAGATCTTTGACAACCTGCCAGTTCATCAGAGGCTCGCCACCGAAGAAATCTACTTCCAGATTGCGACGGCTTCCGGAGTTTTCGATCAGGAAATCCAGTGCTTTCTTTCCGACCTCATAACTCATCAGTTCTCTGTGACCATGATATTCGCCTTCTTCTGCAAAGCAGTAGCGACAGGCAAGGTTGCAGTCGTGTGCAATGTGCAGGCAAAGTGCCTTTACAACTGTCGGACGTTTCTTAAAGTCCATAATGTAATTTTCGTATTCGTCTTTTGTAAACAACTCTCCGTCTTCTGCCAGGGAAGCGACTTCCTCACAGGCTTCTTTCACTTCTGCCTCGCTGTATTTTCCGGACAGTTCTGCTACAATCTCCTCCGGTGTGTGATCTTCGTACAGAGCGATCACATCATAGGAGACATCATCTACCACATGGATCGCACCACTGTTTACATCAAGAACAATGTTATAACCATTATTTTTATACTGGTGAACCAAATGTAGTTCCTCTCTTTCTATTTTTGTCTATAAAATCAGCAAATTCCGCTGCTTTTTATTTTTCCTCTAAACGTGCAAATGACCGCATGCCTTAGCATACGGCCCTTTGTTCATAATCCGTTTTGTTTTTCTTATTTGTGCTCGCAGCTCTGGTTTCCTACTGTACAGGAAGTTTTGCAAGCAGACTGGCATGATGTCTGGCACTCACCACATCCACCTTTTTTTACTGTGTTCTGTAATCTTTTTGTATTTAATGTTTTTACATGTTTCATGGTCAGAAAAACTCCTTTCTTTATTATACATGTCAAGAGTATAGCATATTTTCCGCTATAAAGGAAGTCTTTTTTTATCCGCATGCAAAGCAAAACATTTTTTCACAAAACAGATATAAAACCCTTACATTTTAAATGGGGAACTGAACATATTCAACTGATCATTCCTCCGATCATTCCGGCTCCCATGCACATGATCAATGTCATGCCAACATGCAGTCCATCACCGGAAATTCCCTGGTTCATCAACAGGGAACCGATCAGTAACACGACAAAATATGCTCCGCCGATCAGAATCCCCCACAAAAAACGTCTCGTTTTCATCCGCTTTCCGATAATAATGCCACCCAGCAGTCCCGACACTACATAGATTACCATAATGCCGATGGTGACAATATTCTCCGTCAGCTCCATTTTATAAAGAAGAAATGCCAGCAAAAACAGCGCTGCCCCCGTTAATATGTACATAACCAGCAATGTACTCAATACTTTCAGTACGATCTTGTTATTTCCTTCAGCTCGTTCCATTTTTCTTCCTCCCATTACTGTTTTCGATTTTTATTTCTCATGTTTTCTGTCACAATTTTTTTCTGTTATACATATATATTCGGACAATCCGACGGATAGAACCTCTTTTTTTCGCAACAATCCCTTGAAAATCCTATTTGTTTCCTGTAATATATAGAATAAAAATTGTAATCCCACAGCGCATTTTACACATAATCTGTGACACGCTGTGCTTACAGGCAACATATTTATTTTAGAGAGGTGAATTATTTTTGGACATAAGTTCCACAATACAATTAATCATACTGGTCATTCTGCTGGGTTTATCAGCGTTCTTTTCCTCATCGGAAACGGCACTGACTACCGTAAACCGCATCCGTATGCGGTCACTGGCAGAGGAAGGAAACAAGCGTGCCACCCGGGTACTGAAAATCACGGATGACTCCGCAAAGATGCTTAGTGCGATCCTGATCGGCAATAACGTGGTCAACCTGACCGCTTCTTCTCTGGCTACCACCCTTACCATTCATATTTTTGGCAGCACCGGTGCCGGAATTGCCACCGGAATCCTGACGGTACTGATCCTGATCTTCGGTGAGATTTCTCCGAAAACCATTGCAACTCTGCGGGCAGAAAAAATTTCCCTGCGTTTTTGTAACATCATCTGGATCCTGATGAAAGTCTTGACTCCGGTCATCTTTATCATCAATCATCTGGCAATGCTGGTACTTCGTCTGACGGGTGTCAAAGCTTCCGAAGGCAAGCAGGCCATGACAGAGAGTGAGCTGCGTACCATCGTGGATGTCAGCCATGAATCCGGTGTCATTGAATCCGAAGAGAAAGAAATGATCAACAACGTATTCGATTTTGGCGATGCATTGGCAAAAGAAGTCATGGTACCACGTATCGATATGACCTTTGCTCAGGTGGACAGCAGTTATGACGAAATTCTCGATATTTTCCGGGAAGACCGTTTTACCCGTCTGCCGGTGTACGAAGAGACCACCGATGATGTCATCGGTATCTTAAATATCAAAGACCTGCTTTTATGTGACCGGGAGCATTTCTCCGTGCGGGAGCTGATGCGCGAACCGTATTTTACTTACGAACACAAACACACGGCGGATCTTCTGGTGGAGATGCGAAACTCTTCCATTAATATTGCTATCGTACTTGATGAGTACGGCACAACCGCCGGTCTGCTGACATTAGAAGATCTGATTGAAGAAATCGTCGGAGAGATCCGTGACGAATACGACTATGACGAAGAAGACCCGATCCAGAAGATTTCGGATCATGAATATCTGGTGGAAGGTTCCATGAATCTGGAAGATTTCAGTGATGCACTGAACCTGCATCTGGAATCCGATGATTACGATTCCATCGGCGGCTATATGATCGGTCTGTTAGACCATCTGCCAAAGATTCGGGAATCTATTATGACACCGGATGGCATTTTCCTGCAGGTGCGCACAAAGAATAAGCATCGAATTGAGAAGATTTATGTACGTCTTCCGGAGATTTCTGCTAAAGCTGAAAATTTCGGTTCAAAAGACGGATATCAGTAATGAAATAAACCGATCTGCTGACATCACATTTATCATTTTATAACAGCAAAAAAGAGACTTCTCTATGGCTCATAACCACAGGGAAATCTCTTTTTTATTTTCATTATTTATTCACAGTGAGAAATCTTACAAACTCTCTGAAACAATTCTACTTCTTTTTTTTGATTACTCGATTACGTGAATCCATCCTTCCGGAGCTTCAATCTTGCCTTCCTGAATATCAACTAATGTCTCACGCATTTTAGCAAGAACCGGTCCCATCTCATCCATACCGCTTGCGAAGCAGATCTCACGACCATGATCTACGATCTTGCCAACTGGAGAGATAACTGCTGCTGTACCGCACAGACCACACTCAACGAAGTTCGGAACCTCATCCAGATATACTTCTCTCTGCTCTACTTCCAGTCCAAGGTAATGCTCAGCTACATACATCAGAGAACGACGTGTGATAGATGGCAGAATACTGTCAGACTTCGGTGTTACGATCTTGTTGTCTTTTGTAACGAATAAGAAGTTTGCGCCACCTGTCTCCTCAACTTTTGTACGTGTTGCAGCATCCAGATACATGTTCTCAGCATATCCTTCTTCATGAGCAGTTACAATTGCATGTAAGCTCATTGCATAGTTTAATCCGGCTTTGATATGACCTGTTCCGTGAGGAGCTGCACGGTCAAAATCTGTCACACGGATTGTTAACGGTTTTACGCCGCCTTTGAAGTACGGTCCAACCGGTGTTGTCAGTACACGGAACTGATATTCCTGTGCCGGTTTTACACCGATAACCGGGCTGCTTCCGAACATATACGGACGAATGTAAAGTGTTGCGCCTGTACCATATGGTGGAACATAAGCCATATTTGCTTTTACAGTCTTCTCTACAGCCTCGATGAATTTATCTTCCGGATAAACTGGCATTTCCAGTCTTCTTGCGGAATCAGCCATACGGGATGCATTTAAGTCCGGGCGGAAAATAACTACTTTTCCGTCTACGGTTGTGTATGCTTTTAATCCCTCAAAAACAGTCTGTGCATACTGTAATACACCTGCACACTCGTTTAATACGATAGTAGCGTCCTCGGTCAGAGTTCCCTCATCCCATGCGCCATCTTTATAATTTGCTACGAAACGTTTGTCTGTCTGACGATATCCAAAGTCCAGGTTTTCCCAATCGATATTCTTCTTTTCCACTGTGATATCCTTCTTTCTTATCTATTTTGCAATTTTCACTTTTTGTTCCTGCATTTACGTTTTTTCTCTCTATGTACTGTTATACAGCAAATCATAGAGCATTTCCAGTTCTTTTTCAAAAAATGCCTGTATTTTTTTCATGTGTTTCAGGCAAAAGATGAATTAATTTTCATTCAATAATTCATCCGATATCCCATTCTTCACATGAATTGTATTTTTTACTAATCATTGCGACTGCAAAAATGCATCTTCCAGCAGTTTTTTCACATCCAACCCGAGCTTCCTAAATTAATTATCTACAGGAAGTACTGATAGATTCGATAGCTACTGCACCACCCCGCACAATCTCCACACTCTGGAACCGCTGTTTTAAAAAGGCGATCAGTTCGTTATTTCTGCGCTCTGTCAGCTTGCACTCTAAAAGAACACTGTCCATTCCGATGTCTGCCGGCTCTACATGAAAGGTCTCTGCAATTCGGAATACTTCTGCCTTATCAGTGTTGCTTAATTTTTTCACCTTGGCAAACATAAGCTCTTTCATATGGATCGGTACATCGGTCAGATCCATAACTTTAATAACCTCAACCATACGGTTTAACTGTTTTTTAATCTGTTCAAAGGTAATGTCATCGCACACTGTGCTGATGGTGATTCTGGAAGTATCCTCCTCCTCTGTCGTACCTACGGTCAGACTTTTCAGGTTGTAGGATTTTCCTGCAAATAAACCGGAGATTTTTGCAAGAACACCAACCTGGTTTTCTACATATAATGCAATCCATCTGTCTTTCATTGCCATTCTCCTCCCTTATTTGCTTTTCAGAATCATGTTATTCATCGGATTTCCACCCGGAACCATCGGAAGTACGATTTCCTCTGTAGCGATCATAAATTCGATGACAGTCGGCGCATCGGTATTGTTCTTTGCTGCCTCCAGTGCCGGAATAATGTCCTCTTCCTTTGTGACACGGATGCCGTGTGCACCGTAACTCTCTGCCCATTTCATGAAATCCGGTACATATGGCGGACAACTTTCATTTGGTCCCTTGCAATGTTCCGGACATCCTTTGCGGCGGCGCAGACAGGTAGCAGAATAACGTTTTCCGTAGAATAGCTGCTGCATCTGACGAACCATACCAAGGTAATAGTTGTTCAGCAGGCAAACGGTGATCGGCGTCTGCTGTACAATAGCGGTTGCCATCTCCTGCATGTTCATCTGAAATCCACCGTCACCGGTGATACATACCACATCTCTGTCACGATGTCCCATCTTTGCTCCAAGTGCAGCCGGGAAACCAAATCCCATGGTTCCAAGTCCGCCGGAAGTGATGATCTTCTTATTTTTATTTACATCCAGATACTGGCTTGCCCACATCTGGTGCTGACCTACGTCAGTAACGTATGTAACTTCATCGTAAACCTGATTTAAACCTTCCATGATCATCTGCGGTGTCATGCCTTTATCACGGCGCATTTCCAGTGGATTCTCATGATCCCAGGCTGCGATCTGTTTTACCCATTCGTCAGTATCCTTCGGCTCTACCCATTCCAACATCTGCTGCAGGGCAACTTTTGCATCCGCTACGATCGGCACATCTACCACAACGTTTCGGGAAATCGCTGCTGCATCGATATCCACATGAATGATCTTGGCCTTTGGTGCAAACTCGTTCAGATCACCGGTGATACGGTCATTGAAACGGGTTCCAATGGAAAAGAGCACATCACATTTGCTGACTGCGATATTTGCCGCATAACGGCCATGCATTCCGCTGCTTCCAACGTAATACGGATGGTCGGACGGGATCGCGCCTTTTCCCATAACGGTTGTAACAACCGGAACATGTGTGATATTTACGATCTGCTCTAACAGTTCGTTAGCCCCTGCGATATTGACACCGCCTCCGGCAAGGATTAGCGGGCGGCGTGCCACTTTCAGTAATTTTGTCGCTTTTTTCAACTGTCCAAGGTGAACGCCCTCGTTAATTTTGTAACCACGGATGTCTACATGATCCGGGTATTCGGACGGACCTGTTGCGGTCTGAATATCTTTTGGAAGATCGATCAGAACCGGTCCCGGCTTTCCTGTTTTTGCAATGTGGAATGCCATTTTGATGGTTTTTCCCAAATCTTTGCGATCACGGACTGTCACACTGTATTTGGTGATACCGCGTGTCATACCGACGATATCAACCTCCTGAAATGCATCGTTACCAATCAGATTTAATGGTACCTGACCGGTAAATACAACCAGTGGAATACTGTCATAAAAAGCATCTGCAATGGCTGTCACGGTGTTTGTCGCACCAGGACCGCTTGTTACCAGGCATACGCCTGTTTTTCCGGTCTCACGGGCATAACCTTCTGCCTCATGAACCAGCGCCTGCTCATGACGTGGCAAAACCAGATCAATCTTGCCATTTCCCATCAGATATAATTCATCAAATAAATCAGTTACCGTTCCGCCCGGATAGGCAAACACGGTATCTACGCCTTCTTCAAGAAGAGCTTTTACAAATAATTTTTTTCCTGTTATATCCATTCAACTCTCTCCTTTTTCCTTCCTTTTTGTCCCTGCATCACTTCGGATTTTTATATACATCTATTTCTTATGTAGAAGTGATCCCTTCATTTTATGGAACTTTGGGAAGTTATATCCACCCTAACGTGCGCAGCAGGAAAATCCATCCCGTCAGTGTCACGGAAGCCAGCAGTGTGGTCGCCACTACGATGCTCGCCGTCAACACACCATCGTTATGCATATTTTTTGCCATGATATAACAGCTCGGGGTTGCCGGTGCTGCCAGCATAACTACGAGTGCGACCATTTTTTCGCCCTGAAAACCAAGAGCAGCCGCAATCGGAATAAAAATTGCTGCCTGGGCGATCAGCTTGATAAAAGCAGCCCAGAGGGTAGGTTTGATCTTTGCCAGTGCCTTCTTTCCTTCAAAGCCCGCGCCAAGTCCGATCAATGCAAGTGGGGTTGCCATCTTTGCCACATTGTTTACGGTCGAATTTACCAGTTCCGGCAGTGGATTATGTAATAATGCCACGATCAGACCAAGGACTATGCCGATGATAATCGGGTTCTTCAGGATGTTGATACCAGCCTGTTTGATTCTGCCTGTATCGCGCTCATTCTCCGGATAATCTCCTTCAAATGTCAGTACAAGCACGGAATATATGTTGTACAACGGAACCGCACCGATGATCATCAGGGATCCCATTGTTGACTGCCCGTAAATATTCTGGATAAATGCCAGTCCCATAACCGCCGCGCTGCTGCGGAAGGAAGCCTGAGTAAAAGCACCTACCATAGATTTGTCTTTCATAAAAATTTTTGTCAGGCCATACACACTCCAGAAACAGATAGAAGTGGCAATGGCACAAAACAGCACATATTTCAGGTCAAATACTTCCTGAATATTGACGGATGACAGGTCACGGAACAGCAAAAACGGCAAAGTCACCTTGAAATTGAACTTATTTGCCACCGTGACAAAGTTTTCATTCAGCATACCGATCCGACGTAAAAAGTAGCCAATTACCATGACAAGGAAAATCGGTATCGTCACATTGATACTAAATAAAAAGTTACTCATGCTTTATGCCTTCTTTTCATATTTATAGAAATAATATTCCAGATCAAAATAGGTCTGCTCCTCGCTGTCCGCGGTAACCACCCACTCTTCTTTTTCATCCAGATTCGGGAACCAGGCATCTGCCTCGTAAGCAAAATCGATTTTTGTAATGTGCGCCACCTCGCACTCATCCAAAAGCTGTCTGTAAATACTCTCACCGCCGATGACGTAAATATCTTTGCTGTCGTATTTTTTCAGTTCTTCGTGCAGTTCGTCCATATCGTGCACGATCACAGCTCCGTCAACCTGATAACTGTGATCACTTGTCAGAACGATATTCACACGGTTTTTCAGCGGTTTCTTTCCCGGAAAACTCTCCAGTGTTTTACGTCCCATGACAACGATTTTTCCGGTGGTTGTCTCACGGAAAAACTTCATGTCATCCGGAATGCTCACCAGCAGCTTATTATTTCTGCCGATGGCCCAGTTTTTATCTACTGCTGCAATTAAATTCATGTATCTCACATCTCTCTTTCTTCTTATATAATCAAACCGCGATTGGTATATTTGTGATCTGCGGACCGGTCTGATAATTATCCAGACGCACATCATCTCTTGTAAACTTGTAAAAATCCTTCACTTCCGGATTCAGCCAGAAGGTCGGAGCCGGAAGCGGCTCACGGGAGATCAGCTCCTGTACCAGCGGAATATGTCTGTCATAAATATGCGCATCCGCAATGACATGCACCAGCTCACCCACCTGCATATTGCAAACCTGCGCCAGCATATGCATGAGTACCGCGTACTGACACACATTCCAGTTATTTGCTGCCAGAATATCCTGGGAACGCTGATTCAATATCGCATTCAGCACCAGTTTATCCTGCCCCGTTTTCTTTGTCACATTAAATGTCATGCTGTAGGCACAAGGATACAGATGCATTTCATGCAGATCCGCGTGCACATAAATATTGGTCATAATACGGCGACTGTAAGGATTGTTTTTCAGATCATAGATCACACGATCCACCTGATCCATCATACCTTCCTTATACTGATGCTTTACGCCCATCTGATAACCATATGCTTTTCCGATGGAACCGGTTTCATCTGCCCACTCATCCCACACATGGCTGTGAAGATCATTGATATTGTTGGATTTCTGCTGCCAGATCCAGAGCATCTCATCCGTACAGCTCTTAATCGCAGTTCTTCTAAGTGTCAGTGCCGGAAATTCCTTAGACAGATCATACCGGTTTACAACACAGAATTTTTTCACTGTATAAGCCGGAGTTCCGTCTTCCCACACCGGACGTACTTTTTCTCCTCTTGTATCTGTACCATTATCAATAATGTCGCGGCACATATTTTTAAATACCTGATCGGCATAACTCATTTTTTGTCTCCTCCATGATAGTTCCTGTTCAAACCTGTCAGTGGCATCCTTGCCGCCTGATAATCCTATGATATTTTAGCATGAAATGCATATAAAAAAAAGAGGAATACCTTTATTAATTTTCGTATTCCTCTTTCTGTCTGTGAAAACATATCTATTTTTTGTTTCAAAAATTCCTTACATTCTTGCTTTGAGGTACATATCATGCAAATCCATGACTTACTTTCTACCAGGCACGTTAGAAATCAGCAGCATCCCTGAAGTACATTTTCCAGTGCACTTGCACTGCTGGAATGTGCACGTTCCACAC
>OHAC01000206.1_pt1 | contig 65072 bp, 72 predicted proteins | sample 1577051 | NCBI WGS metagenome assembly OHAC01 (sample SAMEA3541499, study PRJEB24748) | human gut metagenome | biome: human gut; feature: human-associated habitat; material: faeces | place: China | collected 2012 | reverse complement strand
TTCCACTGTTATGGATCCGATATGAAGTATGGCTGCAGGAGTGGAACGGGAAATGCTTCTGTCCGGAAGTGAAAGCTCCGCAAACTCAGCCGAGGATTCCGTTAAAGCAGCTGACTGTTGGTCTGTACACATGTGGATGCCGTTTTTCTTGCGGGGCAATTCTTCCAGGGCAAGCTTTCGAATTTTGGAAAGCCAGTAATAATAACTTTTTAAAGGGATATCGTGCTGTTCACACCAGAGCTGATTTGTCAGTCCAGAAGCCCTGCATTGCCGTATCACATCCAGCCAGTATTGAAGTATCACCTGTTTGTCTGGGGTCAAAGAAGAAAGATCCATAAGCCTGCTCCTTGGATTAGATTTAGAGTTTTTAGAGTCAACTTCCAAAACTCTAATCAATAGTTTACAGGCAATATCCAGAGATTTCGATACACCTTCTTATTTGACGCTTACGAAGTAAATTCGCATGAAGCGTTTTCTCATTCTGAGTTTTACGACTTGCAATGCAGAAACTATCCTTGAAATGGTTGATTGACTTTTCAACATTTATACGGATTTTGTAGGTATCTTCCCATTCCTGTGAGCCACGTTCTACCCCAGGGTAGGAACGAAGATTCTTTTCTGGATAAATATAAATCATTCGTCCACAGGAAGAAGTCGTACATGGACTATCGCAGTGACATACGCGACGGCTTGACTTGTCTGTATGATTGTATTTCCATTTCATTTTGGGACATACAAATTTCATGGTGGGAAGTTTGCTTCGCAAGTGGGATTTACTGCCTTCCCGCTCATCGGAAGGGTTGGGTCGTGCGAACAGCAGGGAATACCATTTTCATTGACAGTATAGTCAATCCCTTCGATGGAAAGCGTTGTTTTCAGAGGAATAAAAGCTTTCTGGAATCCGATTTCCTCAAAGAGGGATTTGTAGATTTTGATGGTGTCAAAGGCTGCGTCTCCAAGAAAAGCCTTCGGTTCAATAAGCGGATGTTTCCGGAAAAAGTCAATTAAAACCGGAAGCAGAGCCTTTGAATCTGCAAGAGATTTATCCTCATCGGGAGAATCCGATTTCTTTTCTACAACGATATCGGGATGCGCATTTAAGAACTCCTTGTTGTAGAAAGTGATGTCGCGGACAATGCCCAGTCCATTTGTAATGATCCGAATTTATAGGCATAGCAGGAATGCCCTTTGATGTACATCTGCTGGATGACCTGATTGGAAGCAGCGTGAGTTGGCATAGAGCCGTAAGCAGCTTTGTACGGGTCATAGGAATCCTCAAGGTTATGGGATTTCTTAAAAGCCTTTAGCTGCTTGATAATGCGGTTTGCGTATTTCGGATTATTTTCAGTAACCCAGGCTTCAATGCCGGATGTATCAAAGATTGTCATGGAAGCGAGTGAGAAATCAAGTTTTTGGCAGATCGGTTCGGTCAGATCAACGAGACGATCGAACATCGATTGTAAGTCCAATAAAAAGTCCTGTTTGAAACGAGTGAACTTGGAGCCATCCGGAACAACATCAAAACCGCAGAAATCCCGCAATTCCTGGGAATATTTCAGAAATACGATCAGGAGAGTGTCAGTCGGGATTGAGAAAATACGTTGAATCAGAAGTGCTTTGAGCATTGGATAAAGCCGATGCTTGCGAGGTCTTCCCGTACTGGCATGAAAATGGTTCACAAATGAAACAGGAACCATTTCATCAAGGTTAATCGCATTATCGAGAAGCGAAAGGAACTGGTATTTGTCGTTGCTAAATTTATTCTGGCAATCTTCAAAAATTTCTGCCAAAGTGAGCTGTTTATATGTTATCATATAGGTATAGATGGTCTTCAATGCAAGTTTGATCGGATACTTGCAATCATGTATGATGGAACTGCATATCCATGTTGTGGACCTTGCATGATTCCGTCTCTGAGCATTGGAAATATTAAAGAGCAATCATTAAGCGAGCTTACTAAAAAATATAAGGACAATTTGTTCTTTTCGAAAATATTGACAAAAGGAGTTAGAGGAATTGCCAATGATATAAGAGAAAGGCAACTATTTGAAATCGCTGATTATTACGTTGACGCGTGTGACTTTTGCAGAGATATATTTGACGATAATTATAAAACTTCTATTTTAGAAAAGTTTTATCGTACTGAAAAAAATGTGATGAATTAGGAGGGATATTTTTGAATCATAAGAACGAAACTCAAGCAATGATAAAGCAAAATAGAAACTTGCTTATTCTGTTGATCACAGCCAGCCTGCTGAAAATTTTTTATCCGTTCCTGATCGCATTTATCCTGAAGGTGATTGTAGAAAACATGGACGAACCGGTGCTTTTGATCCAGTTTCTTATAGGAAGCGGAATTGTCGTTATTTTGTTGCAGGCCGCCATCAGCTTTTGTGATAGCATGAAGGATCATGCCTATGCGGTATTCAGATTTTGTTTTTTCCGCCTCATCGATCGAAAGGCGTTGTTGGTGCCCTATGATATCCTGTCATCGCAGCAGTTTCAGGATGATTATAAATTTTCGGTTCAGTTTGTGGACGATATTGAAAATGGACTGCAAGCCACGATGGAGCACATTTCTAAGTTGCTTACAAATGTAGGGCTTTTTGTCTTGTTTCTGACTTCAATGACCTTTGTGGATCGGTGGATACCGCTGTATGTCATAGCCCTGACTGTAATGGATTTCAGTTTTCTTGTAGCGGCCCAGAGTTTTGAAGGAAAGCATCTGCCGGAGTTAAAGCGCTTGGACAACCAGCTAAAGACTGTTGAATTGCGAGCGCGGCAGGCGGGCCAGGCAAAGGATATCCGGATGTTTCATGCCGCCGCTTTTTTCGGAGAGATGTATAAGAGAGCGGGAGATGAGAAGTCCGTGCTCGTCGCGAAAATACAGCGGAAATATCGAACTGGGAGTATCGTACGCTCCGTTCTGGGCTTCCTTCGGGATGCCGGATGCTATGCTTACTTGATCTACTTATTGTACGCTTCGAAAATAGGGTTGGGCGATTTCGTTTTCATGATCGGCATTGTCATAAATTTTTCGGACAATCTGGCGGGCGTCTTTATGAATCTGGCCGCCTTTACAAAGGATATGATATCTTTGCGGGAATTAAAGCGCCTATTAAAAAGCCCTGAAAGTGGAGAGGATGGGGAGGTGCCTGTGCCGGATACTTTTGAAAGTATCCGGTTTGAAGGCGTCAGTTACCGCTATGGGAATGATCAGGAGTATGTGCTAAAAGACATTTCGTTTTGTATCAACGCGGGGGAACAAATTGGGCTAGTGGGATTAAACGGCGCTGGAAAGACGACACTTACCCTGCTACTGTGCGGGCTGTTAAAGCCGACTGGTGGAAAGATTTTTTATAACGGCATCGACATTGAGCAATTTAGCCGTAAGGAGTACATTTCTTTGTTTTCCAACGTTTTTCAGGATATCAATCTGCTGCACTTCACCATTGGTGAAAACATCACGGGATCTTCGGACGGGGAAACTTGGAAGAGGGCAGAAACGGTGCTAAAAACCGCAGGCTTCGAGCGCGATCTGGGTGAAAGAGGAACAGCTGCTTCGATCGGAAAGACCTTTGATGAGCGGGGGATCGATTTTTCGGGCGGAGAAAAGCAGAAGCTAGCAATCGCAAGGGCTTTGTATAAGAACACGGCCATTTTCATTTTGGATGAGCCCACTTCCGCGATGGATCCGCTGGCGGAGGAACGATTTGTGAGGAATTATAAAGAAATTTTTTCGAATCGGACGAGTATTTTCATCTCACATCGCCTCTTGAATACTAAAATATGCGATCGGATCTTGTTAATCGACCATGGGAGATTGGTGGAGTGCGGAACCCATGAAGCTCTGATGAAAGCGAAGGGGCTATATTATGAATTGTTTTGCGCCCAGCAGAAAAGCTATGGCCTGATTTGAAAGCTGTAAAAATGATATCGGAGTGGGGATTATGAGGAAGATTAAAAAGAACGAAGGCGATATGCGAAAAAAGATTATGTCCATGATCTGGAAAAGTGACCCTTGGTTGATCGTCAGTGGGGTTCTCCGTTCTCTCGTGCAGATTATTCTGCCTTATATCACGATCGTCTTCAGCGCAGAGGTGATCAATGCGCTCACGGGAAATTATTACAAAAGAGCGCTGAAAATCGTGGGCTGGATGAGCGCCAGTGTTCTGGTGGTAAAATGCGTAGAGGCCTTTTTGGAGAGCGATGAAAATAGGCGAAAAATTTCTCTGGATTTGTACATGAAGGAAAAGCTGAATCAGATATGTTATGGCGTAAAGCTCGAAAAATTGGAGTCCCACGAATTCCAACAAAATTACCAGCAGGCGATGGACGGCTTGGATTATAGCGGCGGCTTTTATGCATTTTTAGTTTGCTGCAGGGATCTCGCTGTGAATAGTTTGCGCGCCACGATCGCCGTAGGCTTTTTCCTTGAACTGATTTTAAGGGCGGAAAGTCTGAGCGGCAGAGTCTTCGTTGTCCTGTTGGCGATTGGCATTGGGCTGGGCGCCTGCATCAGGACGGTGAACAATAAGCAGTCCTTTCAGGCGGCCTCACAGTTTTATCAGAAGCTGGTTCCATATAATAATCAGCTGCAATACTTTTTTTACCAGCTCTGTGCGGATAAGGCGATCGGAAAGGATGTCCGCACCTATCAACTAGAGCGGTTGATCTGCGAACATGAAAGTAGTTGCCACGACGAGATCCTGAAGTTCCTCAAAAAAATTGAGTTCACAAGCAGAAAGTATAATGTGGCTAATGCGGTGGTGGATGGCTTTTTATGGGGTATGACGTATCTGCTGGTCAGTTTGTGCTGCATTGTGGAGAAGATGGCGGTGGGCGATCTCTTAAAATATATCGGCATCGTGAATCAGATTTCCCAAGCGCTATCTTTGTTGCTCAATTCTGGCGCAGATGTTCGATTTAAGACAGGCTTTCTTGGAAATTACGTTCAGTTTGTGGAAACCTACAGCGTGGAAGAGAGCAACTCCCAGCCGGGGGAAGCGACGGTTGAAATTCGATGTGAGAACGTATCTTATCAATATGAAAATGCAGAAAAGCCCGCGTTATCAGAGGTAACGCTGTGCATATCGTCCGGCACCCATGTGGCGATCGTAGGTGAGAATGGAAGCGGCAAATCCACGCTATTAAAGATTCTCCTTGGCTTATACGCGCCGCTGGAGGGGGTGGTGAAAGTAAATGAAAAGCCGCTGGAAACGGTGTCAAATGAGTTCGCCGCCGTATTTCAGGACTTCACGATATTTCCGTTTACCGTCTTGCAGAACATTACGGTTTCGGCGGAATCATCAAAAGAGGAGGAAAATAGGGCTTGGGAGGTCTTGGAAAGGCTGGAACTGAGGGAATGTATCGGAGGGCTCCCCGACGGCATCCATACGGCGCTGCGCTGGAACGGTTCTTCAGAGAGGGCAAAGCTCTCAGGCGGGGAGGAACAAAAGCTCGCCCTGGCACGGGCGCTGTTTGCACAGCGAGGGGCTTATATCCTGGATGAACCTAGCGCCGCGTTGGACTCTAAGTCGGAAATCGCATTATACGATTTTTTCAGGAAGCTGACGGGACAAAAGACCGTAATCTTCGTGTCCCACAGGCTATTTAGCTGTCTTAAGTGCGACAAAATATTCGTGATGGATCATGGAAAACTGGTGCAGGAAGGAACCCATGAGCAGTTGGTGGAGGTGGAAGGAAAGTACCGGGAGATGTGGCAGAGTCAGATACAGGATTTTGTGGAGGAAGGCGATTAATTAAATGAGATTATCAAATGAAATAGAATTTTTAAAAATGAAAGGGTATAGCGCGACGCCTAAAATTGTTCAAATGGAAGTGACAAGAGAATGTCCATTGTCCTGTCCCCAGTGCTATAAAGATTTATCAGGAAAGAAGCATATGGATATTGAAATTTTGTAAGTAGGCAATCATCCGTACCTTGATTTTCAAAATAAGCCGCCCATCAGGGCGGCACATTTTATTTCTTCTTTTTGATTCGAAATCCTTCCGGTAATTCATCTGACCATGGCAAAAGCCGATTTAGATCATCCGGTTTTGGAAAAGGTCCCATTTTACGAAGCTCGTCTAATACATAGGAAAGATATACATACGGCTTCAGTCCATTCAGCAGGGCTGTTTCTGCGATACTGTAAACAATGTAAGTACGTAATCATAATTATTGACGCCTTCAGTATACCAGGTATAGCGAAATAAATCTATATGCATACGCGAAAGTGCGGAAGAACCAATGTTTTCTGGAAATTGCAAAATCCTCAAGCGCTTATAACCAATATGCTTTTACTCTCCAGACAGGATTGAGGGCAGGAGAGTTGATAGGGTTAAGGTGGTCTGATATTGATTTGGATAATAAGATTATTCATGTAAAAAGAACCATGCGTTATGATTCACGCTCAAAAACATGGTTAACGGGAGGTCCTAAAACAGCAAACAGTATCCTTGAAGTTCCTCTTACCCAAGAAGCAGTCTCTATATTAATGAAGTAGAAAGAACAAAATAAAACACTGAAGGTTATTTCTATTGAATATTCGGATTTGGTTTTTTTACATTCCAATGGGGCGCCAAGGTCTAACCAGAGTTATGATATCAACATAAGAAGGCTGTGTAAAAAGGCGGGTATGAGAGAAATATCAATGCATATATTAAGACATACATTTGCCACCAGATGCATAGAATCCGGTATGCGTCCTAAAACACTTCAGATGATACTTGGACATGCAAATATCAGTATGACCATGGATCGTTATGTTCATGTAACCGATGATGAAAAGACAAAGGAATTAGAGAATATCGAAGCCGGACTAAAAGTAATTTAAATGGTACGCGGAACGTCACGAATGAAAAATATTCTTTTGCAGAATGCCGTATTTATGCAGGTTGCAAGGGGAAAATTACCTGAAAGTTCTCCGAGGATATAAATTCCTGTTGTATTTTCGGGATGAATTGGATATAATGAAAACAACCTGAAATGTACGAGAACTCCTGTTGTTTTGAACCTACATTTACTTTAAACGGGATTCCTATATTGCCGGGTAGATGTCAGGCCCTCATTGCGCAGGGGAAGGCAGAAGCGCCGGTTGCGGTTACCCACCTGGCCTTGGCTAGGAGTCAGAAGATAGGAGGCGGCATTTTGGGGGATACAAAAGATAAAGAGACGATCCGGAAGGGTTGTCTCTTTATCTTTTGTAAGAAAACTGCATGGGAGCGATAAAATCAAATGGAAAGACGGGAATCGTTTCGGGAACGCAGGAAGAGACAGCAGGCGCGCAGGCGTCTTTTTGGGAAACTGGCAGCGGTTCTGATCGGTGCCGTTTTTTTGTTTGGGCTGTGCAAAAAGACGGCAGATCAGTTTTTGCTGACGGATGAAAAAAAACAGGATAGCTATATCGGGATCGAGGACGCAGGCCATATGGTCTGGCTCCTTGCAGACTGTAGGCAGGAGCAGCCGACACAGGCGCTCGCAGAGACAACCGATGCTGCGCAGGAGTTTGACGGGGATAATACACAGGCGGCTGTAGTATCTGCGCATGCTGCTGGCAGTCGGTCAACCCCCGACCAGGTGCTGGATTTGATGAAAAAATTTCAGGCGGAATCTGACGACGGCTATTTGACGTGGACCCAGGCAAAACAGTATTTTTCCTGCCTGCCGGGCAGCCGGGAGTTGTTTTTGGGCGGTGCGTATACGGGGACAGAGCGGGTGGAGAAAGCGGACTGGTATGACTGGTTCGACCGGGCGAGAAGAAAGTATGATGCTGTCGGAAAGATTCAGGAGGAGACGGTCGTAGTGCTGGGTATTTTGAAGGGGGATGAAAATGGACCGGGAGATGCACAAGAAAGCGCGCAAGCTGCTCGGATGCGCGAAATGGGGACTGCTTCCGGTGGCAAAAAGGATGCGCAGAGCCAGAAAACAGAGCTGCGCATCCTGACGCAGAACGGTGTCCGGATGGCTGCGTCGACAACGTTTTTGACAGAATCCATGCGGTTTTGTCCAGTGCGGGCGATCGTAAGGGAGGATTGCCTGTATGCAGTTCGAAATAGATTAACGGAACCGGTCATATTAAAAAATGTCTGGATGATCGAGACGACCGGACAGAGCATACACGGGTTCTGGAAAAACTGTGAATTTTCTGGTACGACGGTGGTTTCAGATACAGCACAACTTTCCGAAGCAGTCTGTGATCTGACGTTTGAAACAGGAAAGCCTGTCATTGTGTGCCAAAAGCCAGACAAGATTTCCGGACGGCTGCTCGGCGTGTCGCGAAACGGCGCAGAAATCGAAGGTCACGGGACGATTCCTTTTTCGGAGGATCTGCAGTGTTATCGGTTGTATGGGCGGCTTTCACAGATGGACATCGGAGAATTGAAAATCGGCTATGGGTTTACGGATTTTGTAGTGGAGGACGGAACGATTGAGGCAGCGCTGGCGGTGCGGGAAGAAAAGATGGAAACCATTCGCGTGCTGATTAAGACGTCTGGCTATGCAAACAGCATACATCAGGCCGTGGAGCTTTTCGCGGACTGTGATTGTAGGATTTTGAACGTCGAGAGCGAGCTTGCCACGCTTGAAAAAGATCAGCATCTTGTCATTACGCGGGATTCTCCGTTGTTTGATCAGACCGGGCGGATTACAATCGAACCGAAAATCCTGACCGGGCATCTGATGTTATCCGGCGTAGAGCGGGCACAGGGGCAGGCAAACTACCGCGGCAGGCTCGAGCTGGTGCGCCGGGAGGATGGAATTGTTGTAATCAACGAGCTGCCGCTGGAAGAATACCTTTATGGGGTCGTGCCGGGTGAAATGCCGGCGTCTTATCCACTGGAAGCGTTAAAGAGCCAGGCGGTCTGTGCCAGAACCTATGCATATGAAAGGCTGCAGCGCGCCGGATTACCGGAGTATGGGGCGCATGTGGATGACAGCACGGCGTTTCAGGTGTATCAGAATCTTGCAGAGCAGGGGCAGACGACACAGGCGGTCAAGGAGACGTCCGGACAGGTATTATTTTACGGGGAGGAGCCGGCGCAGACCTATTATTATTCCACGTCCTGCGGCTATGGCACGGATTTGTCGGTCTGGAGAGGGACCTGGGCAGAAGCATATCCGTATCTGTGTGCGCAGGCGATCGACGAAAGAAACATGGAGCTGACGAGACAGCTTGGCGGGCAGGAAAGCGTTGCTGCGATGGCACCGATTTTGCAGCAGGCGCAGCTGCTGGAGCAGTCGGATGTAATGGAAGCGTTTTTGGGGCAGAGGGACGGCGATTTTTATGAGAAAGAAGAGCCGTGGTACCGTTGGAGCTATAGGGTAGAAACCGTTGATGAAAAGGCATTCTGGGAAAGGGTATGGATACGGGCACAAGCGGATGGACAGTGTGTGTTCGTGCCTGGGGAAGCTGGAGAATGGAATGCAGTAAAGGAGCGCACGAAACTGTCTGAAAATACAGGGAAAATCCGGGAAATCCGTGTTACAAAACGCAGCAGCGGCGGCGCGGCGCAGGAGCTTTTGATTGAAAGCGAAAACGGACAGGTACGGATACAGTCGGAATACAGCATCCGGTATGTGTTGTGTGACGGAAAAACACAGGCGGTCAGACAGGATGGGAGCGCGGCAGCGGTAACATCGCTTTTACCGAGCAGCTTTTTTCAAGTCAGTACTTTTAAAACGGACGGCTTTATGATAGGATATACTCTGATTGGCGGTGGTTACGGGCACGGAATCGGCATGTCCCAGAATGGGGCAAAGCATATGGCGGAGGCGTCTGTCAGCGCAGAAGAAATTTTGGCGTTCTTTTATAAAGGATGTCAGTTAAAAATGATTTCCTGAAAAGTCCACGCAGCGATGCACCGCAAAATGAAAAACCGGAAAGGAAAAGATCTGTTTATGAAAAAGAAAATCCGGCTGATTACAGGGTTTGGCAGGCATATGTCAAAATCAAATGTCAATGCATTTGCATCAAGCTCTGCATACTTTATGTTTTTGTCGATCATTCCGATTATTATTTTATTGTGTTCCCTGCTGCCCTTGACGACGCTGCAGAAATCCGACCTGTTAAAGGCGGTGTCAGAGGTCATGCCATCGCCGATTGTGCCGATGATGAGCAGCCTGATCGAGTCGCTCTATAACAGCACCGTCGGCGTTACGAGCGTCGCGGCGATCGTAACTGTATGGTCGGCAAGCAAAGGCATGCTGTCCATCATGCGCGGCTTAAATGCGATGAACGGCGTTGTGGAGGATCGTAACTATTTTGTGCAGCGGATTTTGGCATCTTTTTATACGATTCTGTTGTTGATCGTCCTTTTGCTCTCTCTCGTTTTCATGGTATTTGGAACAACGCTGGTACGTCTTTTAAACGACAGGATCCCGATACTGGATCATCTGATGTCCGTAGCGATGCATTTTAAACCGCTGTTTTCCTGGGGCATCCTGACGCTGGTATTTATGGTGATCTATGCCTATGTGCCAAATGTGAAGCTGAAACTGACGAAGCAGTTTCCCGGTGCATTGTTTACGGCGATAAGCTGGAACCTGTTTTCCTGGGGCTTTTCGGCATACATAGAGCAGTTCAATGATTTCGGCGTATACGGAAGCCTTTCTACAATCGTCGTCGTGATGATGTGGTTATATTTTTGTATGTATCTGCTGTTAGTCGGGGCGCACATCAACCGGTTTGCTGTTCCGTTTCGAAGAGAGATTCTCGAGAAATAGTATTGACTTTTCGGGATGGATTTTTTACAATAAGGCGTAAAGGCGATGAAGGTGTCAGTAGTATTTCCTGTACCGGCAGAGAGGAGAAGCCAGTGGCTGAGAGCTTTTCCAACAGGATCGGATACGAATTTCCCACCGGAGCTGTTCGGCTGAAGAGAGCCTGCTGTCAGTGCTTTTGGGTAGGTCGGAACGCACAGGACACGTTACGTCTGCAATGAGTGCCTGCCGATGGCGGGAACAAGGGTGGTACCGCGGAATTTTTTCGTCCCTGGTTTATTAAACCAGGGGCTTTCTTTTTATTCAGCTAATAGAAAGGATTCTATTGGGCATGACAGTAAAAATTGCAGGGCAGTTTTGCTGTTTACAATAATCAAAGGAAGGTCCCGGGAAAGTAGAAGGCCGCACAGAAGAAAAACGGCTATCTGACAGAAAGGAGTTTGCTGTGAAAGAGAAACTGGCAAAAATCAGAGAAGAGATTTTGAAACAGATCGACGCCTCCGAGAACCTGGATAAGCTCAACGAGGTAAGAGTCAGCGCACTGGGTAAAAAGGGCGCCCTGACCGAGCTGTTAAAGAGCATGAAGGAGGTTGCGCCACAAGACCGTCCGAAGGTTGGACAGATGGTCAATGAAGTGCGCGCTGAAATTGAAACAGCGCTGGAAACTGAAAAAGCAAAGCTGGAAGACCGTGTAATGGAAGCTCGTTTAAAAAATGAGGTTATTGACGTTACCCTGCCTGCAAAGAAAAATTCCGTTGGACATCGTCATCCCAATACGATCGCTCTGGAAGAGGTAGAGAGAATTTTCGTTGGCATGGGCTACGAAGTGGTTCGCGGTCCCGAAGTCGAGAAGGACTACTACAACTTCGAAGCGCTGAATATCCCGAAGGACCATCCGGCAAGAGACGAGCAGGATACCTTCTATATCAATGAGGAAATCGTTCTGCGTACCCAGACCTCTCCGGTTCAGGTTCGTACCATGGAACAGGGCAAGCTGCCGATCCGTATGATCGCGCCCGGCAGAGTATTCCGTTCCGACGAAGTGGATGCAACCCATTCTCCGTCCTTTCATCAGATCGAAGGTCTGGTTATCGATAAGAATATTACATTTGCCGATTTAAAGGGCACGCTTGCAGAGTTTGCAAAAGAGCTGTTCGGCGAAGATACCAAAGTAAAATTCCGTCCCCATCATTTCCCGTTTACAGAGCCCAGTGCGGAAGTGGATGTCAGCTGCTTTAAGTGCGGCGGTAAGGGCTGCCGGTTCTGTAAGGGCTCTGGTTGGATTGAAATCCTGGGCTGCGGTATGGTACATCCCAAGGTACTCAAGATGTGCAATATCGATCCGGAAGAATACTCCGGCTTTGCATTCGGCGTAGGTCTGGAGCGTATCGCCCTTCTGAAATACGAAATCGACGATATGCGTCTGCTTTATGAAAATGACATCAGATTCTTAAAGCAGTTTTAACGGGAAGGAGAAAGAGGAAGATGAATACAGCATTATCATGGATTAAAGCATATGTGCCCGACCTTTCCTGCACCGATCAGGAGTATTTTGACGCCATGACGCTGACCGGCACCAAGGTAGAAGGCTATGAGCGCATGGATAAAAACCTGGAAAAGATCGTAATCGGACAGATCGAGAAGATCGAAAAGCATCCCGATGCAGACAAACTGATTATCTGCCAGGTTAACGTAGGCGACCGTACGATTCAGATCGTAACCGGCGCACCTAATGTAAAAGAAGGCGACAAGGTTCCGGTTGTTTTAGACGGCGGTAAGGTTGCAGGCGGTCATGACGGCAGTCCGTTACCGGAGGATGGCATTAAGATTAAGGCCGGCAAGTTAAGAGGCATTGAGTCCGACGGCATGATGTGCTCCATCGAGGAGCTGGGCAGCAGCCGCGACATGTATCCGGAAGCACCGGAGAACGGCATTTACATTTTCGACGACGATGTAGAAGTCGGTACAGACGCAGTAGAGGCGCTCGGTCTGCATGACACCGTATTTGAATATGAAATCACCAGCAACCGTGTAGACTGCTACAGCATTTTAGGCATCGCAAGAGAGGCAGCTGCAACCTTCAGAAAGCCGTTCATTCCCCCGGTTGTGGAAGTACACGCAAACGGCGAGAATGTACACGATTATGTGGACGTAGAAGTACAGGATACCGATCTGTGCACCCGTTACTGCGCAAGGGTCTGCAAAAATATCAAAATCGCTCCGAGCCCGAAGTGGATGCAGAGACGTCTGGCTGCAGCAGGTATCCGGCCAATCAATAACCTGGTAGACATCACGAACTACGTTATGGCAGAGTACGGACAGCCGATGCATGCATATGATCTGGACACGATCGCAGGACATAAGATCATCGTCCGCCGTGCAAAGGACGGAGATGAGTTCGAAACGCTGGATGGTCAGATCCGCAAGCTGGACAATCAGGTCCTGATGATCTGCGACGCGGAAAAAGAAGTCGGCATCGCTGGTATCATGGGCGGCGAAAACAGCAAGATCACAGACGATGTGCACACCGTTTTATTCGAGGCTGCAACATTCAACGGTCCCAACATCCGGAAATCCGCAAAGAGAATCGGTATGCGTACCGAGGCTTCCGGTATTTTCGAAAAAGGTCTGGATCCGGTCAATGCAGAAGCAGCAATCGACAGAGCGTGCCAGCTGATCGAAGAGCTGGGCTGCGGCGAGGTAGTAGGCGGCATGGTAGATGTATGCGAGCCGATCAAGCCCCTGCGCAGAATCCCGTTTGAGCCCGAAAAGATCAACCGTTTCCTCGGAACAGATATCACAAAAGAGCAGATGCTGGAGTACTTCGGACGCATCGAGCTTGCATATGACGAAGCTGCCAACGAAATTGTTGTTCCCTCGTTCCGTCAGGATCTGGAAGGCTTTGCCGATATCGCAGAAGAAGTAGCGCGTTTTTACGGCTATGACAAGATTCCGACCACCCTGCCCTCCGGCGAAGCGACAACCGGTAAGCTTTCCTTCGAAGAAAGAATTGAACAGAAGGCAAGGGATATCGCAGAATACTGCGGCTTCTCTCAGGGGATGTCTTATTCCTTCGAAAGTCCGAAAGTGTTCGATAAGCTGTTGATTCCGGAAGACAGCGAGCTGCGCAAGACCGTAACGATCTTAAACCCTCTGGGCGAGGATTATTCCATCATGCGTACCACTTCGTTAAACGGCATGCTGACAAGCCTTGCAACCAACTATAACCGCAGAAACAAGGACGTCCGCTTATATGAGATGGGCAACATTTATCTGCCCAAGGCGCTGCCTCTGACAGAGCTTCCGGACGAGCGCATGCAGTTTACACTCGGTTTTTACGGAGAAGGCGACTTCTTCACGATGAAGGGTGTTATCGAAGAGTTTCTGGAGCACATCGGTATGAAGAAGAAAGCGGAGTACGATCCGAATGCACAGAAGCCGTGGCTGCATCCCGGCCGTCAGGCAAACGTTGTTTATGATGGAACCGTAATCGGCTATCTCGGTGAAGTACATCCGAAGGTAATGGCAAACTACGGCATCGGTCAGAGAACCTATGTGGCAGTTCTGGATATGCCTGCAGTGGACGGCTTTGCATCCTTCGACCGCAAGTACGAGGGCATCGCAAAATATCCTGCGGTGACCAGAGATATCAGTATGGTTGTACCGAGAACCGTTCTGGTAGGTCAGATTGAAAAGATTCTGGCACAGCGCGGCGGCAAGATCCTGGAAAGCTACTCGTTGTTTGATATTTACGAGGGTGCACAGATCAAGGAAGGCTATAAGTCCATCGCTTATACCCTGACCTTCCGTGCAAAGGATAAGACGCTGGAGGATGTAGAAATCACAGCGGCAATGAAGAAGATCTTAAATGGTCTGGAACAGCTTGGCATTGAATTAAGACAGTAATAAAAAGACATAAGCAGAGCCCTGATGCCGTTTTGCAGCAAAAAGGGCTCTGCGTATGGAACATCGGACAGGGAGGAATATATGGAGAAAAAAGCGACCGCGCTCGGAACGGTGAATAATGAAGTGGATTTCTGCAAGGTATACGATATGGGGACAAAGGAGCAGATCGAGAGAATCCTTCTGGCAAACCGGATTTCCTATTCCTGCCGTTTCGAAAAGCAGGGATTTTTTTCAAAACTGTTTGGAGTCGGGGAAAAGGCTCTTTGCACCTTCCGGATTCACGATGAGGAAGTGCCGCGTGCCAAGAGGCTGGTAGCCTCGGTGCTCGGTAACAAGAACAAACGTAAGGAGATAAAGAAATAATGGAACGCAAAAATGCTTGGAAAGGCTATGACGAAGCCAAAAGCGCAAAGGTAGATGCGCTGGCAAAAGACTATATGGATTTTCTTGACAACGGTAAAACAGAGCGGGAATGTGTCGATACGATTGTAAACCAGATTGAAGCGGCAGGATACCGCGAACTGCCCGAACTGATGAAAGAGGGCAAGAAGCTTTCTGCAGGCGACAAGGTATATGCGGTATGGATGAACAAGACGGTTGTGATGTTCCAGATCGGAACAAAGCCGATGACCGAAGGCTTAAACATTCTGGGTGCACATATCGATTCCCCCAGACTGGACATCAAGCAGAACCCTCTGTATGAGGATTCCGATTTTGCCCTCCTGGATACTCATTATTACGGCGGTATCAAGAAATATCAATGGGTAACCCTGCCTCTGGCGCTGCACGGCGTCGTTGCAAAGAAGGACGGCTCCATCGTAGAGATCAATATCGGTGAAAACGAAGACGATCCGGTATTCTTCATTTCTGATCTGTTGATCCACCTGTCTGCAGAGCAGATGGAAAAGAAGGCTTCCAAGGTCATCGAGGGCGAAGCGCTTGACTTAATCTTCGGCAGCAGACCGCTGGCAGGAGAAGAAAAAGAGGCGGTAAAGGCTGGCGTGATGAAGCTTCTGGCGGAGCAGTATGGCATTGAGGAAGAAGATTTCCTGTCCGCAGAGCTGGAAGTTGTACCGGCCGGCAAGGCAAGAGAAGCAGGCCTGGACAGAAGCATGGTGCTTGGTTATGGTCAGGACGACAGAGTATGCGCATTTACTTCTCTGGCAGCGATGCTGGAAATTGGTCAGACGGAGCGTACCGCATGCTGCATCCTGGTAGATAAAGAAGAGATCGGCAGCGTCGGCGCAACCGGCATGCAGTCCCGTTTCTTCGAAAATACCGTTGCAGAGGTTTTGAACCTGGTCGGCGAATACAGCGAATTAAATGTCAGAAGATGTCTGGCAGCCTCTGATATGCTTTCTTCTGATGTAAGCGCAGCATTTGATCCCTCTTATGCGTCTGCTTTTGAAAAGAAAAACGCAGCGTTCTTCGGACGCGGCATGGTGTTCAATAAATTTACAGGTGCCCGCGGAAAATCCGGCTCCAATGATGCAAACGCAGAATATGTTGCACATATCCGTGCGATCATGGAGGAGTCCGGCGTTGCATTCCAGACCGCTGAGCTTGGCAAGATCGATGTCGGCGGCGGCGGAACAATTGCTTACATTCTTGCTTTGTACGGCATGAACGTAATCGACTGCGGTGTTGCAGTTCTTTCCATGCATGCACCGTGGGAAGCTACCAGCAAGGCAGATATTTATGAGACAAAATGCGGCTATGTTGCATTTTTGGAGAAAGCGTGCCTGTAATGGAAATGGAAGGCTTAAAAACTTCGGATTATTATTTTGACCTCCCGAAGGAGCTGATCGCACAGGATCCGCTGGAGGATCGGAGCGCATCCCGTTTGCTTGTTATGGACAGACAGACGGGGGCGACCTCGCATCATATTTTTAAAGAGATCTGTTCGTTCTTAAAACCGGGCGACTGTCTGGTTTTAAACAACACGAAGGTTATTCCGGCGCGTCTGCTTGGTGCAAAGGAGGATACGGGAGCCGCTGTAGAAATCCTGCTGTTAAAGCGGATGGAAAACGATGTCTGGGAAACCCTCGTAAAGCCCGGCAAAAAGCTGCGCCCCGGTGCAAAGGTCGTCTTTGGCGACGGACGTCTGCGTGCAGAAATTCTGGATGTGGAGGAAGATGGAAATCGCCTGGTGAAGTTTTTTTATGATGGGATCTGGGAAGAGGTGCTGGATTCCCTCGGTGAAATGCCGCTGCCTCCCTATATTACCCATAAGCTTCAGGACAAAAACCGTTATCAGACGGTATATGCAAAATTTGAAGGCTCTGCAGCTGCGCCGACAGCAGGACTGCATTTTACAAAGGAACTGCTTGCCCAGGTAGAAGCGATGGGTGTGGATATTGCCTATGTCACGCTGCATGTGGGACTTGGCACATTCCGTCCGGTCAAGGTCGACAACGTGCTGGAACACCATATGCACACAGAATTTTATCAGGTGACCCAGGAAGCGGCGGATAAAATCAACCGTGCCAAAGCAGTCGGAAACCGTGTGATTTGTGTCGGTACGACGAGCTGCCGTACTGTAGAGAGCGCTGTAGAAGCGGACGGACATATGAAAGCCTGCAGCGGCAACACGGATATCTTTATCTATCCGGGATACAAGTTCAAGGTGATGGACGGGCTGATTACAAACTTCCATCTGCCGGAATCGACACTGGTGATGCTCGTATCCGCATTTGCCGGAAGAGACCATGTGTTGAAGGCGTATGAAGAGGCGGTAAAGGAGAAATACAGATTTTTCTCCTTTGGGGATGCCATGTTTATACATTAACACCGGAATTGCACATTTGTAACATGCCGTAAAAAGCCGCAAAATAAGGTTTGACACAAGGTTTTCTGTACGCTAAAGTTAAGTTATCAAGAGAAAGGAGTACAGAAATGCCAAGCATATCAACATTTTACGGAATCACAATCAGTATGTACTACAAAGACCATGAGCCGCCACACATTCATGCAGAATACGCCGGAAAGATAGAGGTAATCGACATCAGAAACGGCAGGGTAATGAATGGAGAAATTGCAAAACGGGCTCACAAGATGGTAGTCGAATGGTGGGATATTCACAGAGACGAGCTGTTGGAAATGTGGGAAACGAACCAAAGAAACAAGAAACTGCCTCCCCTCGAATAGAGGGGCTGGCTTGTCTTTTATAGATGGAGGTGGTAGCGTGAGTAATGTTCTTCTGAAAGCGGTGAGACCGTTGGATGGCTTCGTCCTGGAAGCAGAGTTTACGAATGGCGATAAAAGGCGGTATGATATAACACCGCTGTTTGAAGAGATACCGGTATTCCAGGAAATAAGAGACAACCCGGAGTTGTTCAAAAGCGTAAATGTTATCGGTGGTGGATATGCGGTAGGATGGAATGACGAGCTGGATTTGGCTTGTGAGGAAATCTGGGAAAATGGCATGGCTGTATAAAAATAATAAAACTGGTAGGGACATAAAAGTCCTTACCAGTTTTTTTGTTGTCCGGAATTATTCCAGGAGCCGGTATGCGAATTTGTGAGTCAGTCCGTTCTTAAACGTGATGGCAACAACACGCCCATCTGACAGTTGCACGGAGTCCAGGATGGTGTCCATGTAGGCTTTCAGAATTTCCGGTGATACGGATTGAGCAAGGTTCTTGAAATATATGTATTTCCGGTTGGAAAGTTGTTTAGAAATCAACAGGTGGCTTGCCTGGCGTATAAATTCTTCGTCAGAGAGGGAGTTGTCCACGTTCTTAGCAACCATGCCGAGCATGGAGTTGATTTCTGATATTCTCTGTGCGATTTCAGCCTTGCGGACAATAAAGTCCTTTTCGGACATGGCATTTTCTGAATACAGGTATAAGTCCTGCAAACGCCGTAATGCACGTTCCTGTTTTTCTTTCTCTTTGCGAAGAGCTTCAATTTCCGGGTCAACAGCCGCCTTTTTCTTCTTTGGAGCCCTGGAAGAGAACACAAAAGAGTTGTCGGAACCATACCGGGAGAGCAGGTTGTACAGCTCATTTAGACCATTGTTGTCTATGGAGTCCACATTGGAAAAGGTGCTGCCGAACAGTAACTGGTCCTCTAGTTTCTCCGGAGTGGAAATGGCGGAAAATGCTGTCTTAGCGTTCAGGATGTTTAGAATGTAGTTGATTACAAACTCTCCAACCTGGGTGTCAGATACGGTAGGGTTATCGCATTCTTTTGTCTTGCGATGTTTCGGACAGCTATAATTTGATGGGCGGTACCCGTTCGCATGGAGTCTACCTGGAGTAGAAACCATCTTGCAGCCACATTTTCCGCAGTAAGCCAGGGAAGAGAAGATATGCACGTTCACGCCCCGATGTTTTTGACCCACAACAGAACGGCTCCGGGCATTTTCATCAAGTATGGCAAGCAACCGTTCGTGTTCTTCCAGGGTAAAGATTGCCGGATGGTGGTTATCTACCATGACCCACTCGTCCTCCGGGTTCTCTGTACGCCTGTCAGTTCCTTTGTACCGGTTATAACGGTAGATTCCGGCATAAAAAGGACTGGAGCAGATTATCCAGACAGCAGTAGGCGACCAGTCCACACCAGCCCTGGTTTTATAACCGGCTTCGTTCAGCATCCGGGAAGTATGTACCAGAGACTTGTTCTCCAGGTAATCATCTTTAATTAAGCGGCAGATGGCAGCCTCGTCCTCCCGGATGGAAAACTCTGTCTTGTCCGGGTCATAATCGTAGCCGAAAGGCACACGACCACCATTCCAGAGTCCGGAGCTTGCCCTGGAAATCATCGTTGCAGTCACACGCTCGGAAGTGATGTTTCGCTCCAGCTCTGCAAACACCAGGATAATTTTCAGCATGGCTTCGCCCATGGCTGTAGAAGTGTCAAACTGTTCATTTTTGGAGACAAAGGTAACGCCCAGTTCTTTCAGCTCCTCGTACATTTCCGCAAAGTCCAGGAGGTTACGAGAGATACGGTCAATCTTCCAGACAAGAATGTGGGAAAACTCCCCGTTTCTTGCCCGGTTCATCATTTCCTGATATGCTGGACGGTCTGTATTCTTTCCGGAATAGCCGGCATCCTCGAATATCTCATAGTCCTCTATGCCGAGAATGAGAGAGGCGTATGCAATCAAATCTTTCCGCTGCATCGGCAGTGAGTCCTTGTCCACCTGGTACATGGTAGACACACGGATGTAGATAGCAACCTTGCGCCGTTTGGAAAGCCCGGAAGTGGCTTTTCCTGGTTTTACTCTGGTTTTTCGATTCATTGATACCTCCAAATGGAAAAAGCCCCAAAATGGGGCTATTTTAATTTATCAATCTTACTTGCGTATTTATTAAGGACAGCCCAGACAACGTTACGGTCGTCATGGCTTGCCTCCTGGTAACAGAGGACAAGTCTCTGTAGTTCGAGAGCGAAAGCGTCCTGATTATCGTCTGCTGCAATTTCTATTCTGTTCATTCTGAAAACATCCCCCTGTCTTTACATTTTCGCCACTTAAAATAGTCGTAGGAAATTATCCCCTTTTGCGCTCCTCGTATTTTTCCGGAATTACCATGTGGGTTCGCAAAAAGTCTTTACACATTTGCTGTTTCTCCTCTGGAATGTGAGCTACGATGTCGAGCCATTCCTGGTCTGATTCTGACAACTCATTAGAATGAGCATTTCCGTAAACAAGTTCATCAAGGCTCACGCCGAGGTATTCTGCCATTTCCATCACTGTATCAAGTTTGGGATATTTCCCCTCCCTCCAAGTTCCGGTGCTCCCGGTGCTTTTTCCAAGGGCTTTCAGAACACCGGTGAGAGTGGTTCCTTTGGCTTTACAAATATTGTTGAAATTATCGTAGAACATAAAACCTCCGTAAAATAACTCATAAAAATGAAATTAGCGCATTGACAAACTCATTATAATGAGCTAAAGTAACAAATGTAAGATGAAAACAGGAACGTAAAAAGTTCTCAAAAGCGTACTCCATTTCATAATACATCAGAACCACACAAATGTAAAGGAGGAGGTACTTTTATGGCAAAGAAGTTGTCGCCCTGGTGTAAGGAAGCGAAGAAAGCATTGATTGACAAAGACCTGGAAATCAACGAGCTTGCAGTGGCACTCTGTATGACACGGTCTTATGTTTCTTCAATTCTTAACGGACGGGCTTACAGTCCGATTGCCGTAAAGAAGATTAGCGACTATCTGCAAATACCGGATACAGATGTTAGCTTGTAAATCTATTATACGGCGGAGGTGGTTAAAAAAACATGGAGAGTAACTGTATGGATTGCAATGAAAATATATATTTCGCCTGTAGAAAAAGGGCTTCGATTCACAATGACAGGCTATGCAGCCGTGAAAGCGCTGCAGAACTTCTGGGAATATCGTCGTCAACGCTTGCGAATTACGAGCTGGGTATAACAAAAGCTATCCCGGTAGATATGGTGGTTATGATGTCTGACCTCTACAATGCTCCAGAGCTGAAAAGCCTGTACTGTAAGAGAGATTGTTTAATCGGCCGGATGCTTCCGATTGCAACCGAGATTGACAGTCTGGAGAGTATCACGGTACGGCTCCTGAACGGGTTGGACGATGGGGAAATTGCAGCTATGAAAAAGAAACTGCTAAGTATTGCGGAAGATGGGAAAATCAGCCCGGAAGAGGTAAAAGAGCTGAACACCATCCTTGCAAGACTGAATAAGATTTCAGAGTCAATATCGGAGTTGCGGATGCTGGCAGAGAAATGCACAGAGAAAGGCGGTAGCTATGGAGCTCATAGATAAAGTGAAAGAAGCCCTGGAAAAAGAGCTGGGTATCAAAACAGAAGCGGAGCTTATGGAAGCTGTAAAAGAGTTTCCGGGAGTTGACCTGGGTGTATTTGTTACTCCGCTGAAAGCAGGTGTGAAAAATGTGTCGTGAGAATCTGTTGAAAATCGCAATGGTGGAGTTTTCCATGGTGTTCCTGGCAGCGACATTAAACGGAGTGACAGCCCAGGAGGAAAAGAAAGCTCATACTAGTATCAGCGTGGAACACATAGAAGTTCAGGAACCGGTCGTTTATGTGGTACATGGCGATTGCGAGGAACAGCAACCCATTGCGATTCCGGAAGAGCCAGAAGTAACAGTCCTGACCTTTTCCCAGGAAGAGGAAGAGCTGCTTCTACAAATTGCGATGGCAGAGGCAGAGGGAGAGCCAACAGAGGGCAAAGCCATGGTAATGATGGTGGTTCTGAACCGGACAAACAGTGATGATTTCCCGGATAGCATCGGAGAGGTCATTTTCCAGGACGGCCAGTTTGCTGTGATGGAGGAAAACGGAAGATTTTACACCACAGTTCCCAATGAGGATTGTTACAGAGCCCTGGAGCTGGTGGAAAGCGGATGGGATGAAAGCAACGGGGCTTTGTATTTTGAAAGTTCCAAAACGGACGGATGGCATGCAAGAAACCTAGAGTTTAAGGGAAGAGTAATATGCCAGACAGAAGCAACCACAGACTAAATGAGGCAATCGAGCAGCACATCCGGAACTGGGATGGCACGATTCACGGCCAGTGCGTGAAGAATATGTACGAAAACGGCTGTGACTATGAGAGCATTTGCGAATACGCCGGTATCGATTATGCAGATTACGAGGAGGACTAAGAGCATGGTAAGAGTGGTAAAAGTTACGACAGACAATGTTATCCAGATTGTTGAGCTTCCAAATTGGAGCTATAAATCCCAGAAAGATGCAATCAATGCAGAGTGTGTGGAAAAAGTGAGAACGCAGATTATGGTGGATTTGTTCAAAGATAGCACTTGCTTACTGGTGGATGAATCTGGAGCTTGTAAAGGGCTCCCAATTAACCGCCTGGCATCCGAATTGTACGGCGTACATTTTCACGGAACACCTATTCAGGGGGATGTGATTTTCGCAGAGCAGAACGGTCCGGAGATTAACCCACACAGCAATCCGGATTTAGTTGCATTCTTCCTGAAAAATAGCTTTAAGTACCTGAAAGAGACGGAGGAGAGTTGAGTATGAAATACAATGCAGAGGAATTTTACCCGACACCGGAGCGACTTCTGGACAAAGCTACCCTGGGGGTTGACTGGAAATCGGTTCAGACAGTCCTCGAACCGGAAGCCGGTAAAGGAAATATTGTAGATTATGCAAAAGAGCGGTACCACATACACACGTGGAGGAGTGACCTGGATGTGGACTGTATCGAGATTGACGAGGAATTAAGGAGTGTTCTGAAAGGCAAAGGGCACAGGGTTGTGCATGATGATTTTCTGACATTCCAGACATTTAAGAAGTACGACCTGGTTATTATGAATCCTCCGTTTAGTAACGGAGCAGCCCACCTGTTGAAAGCCCTGGATATTCAGAAAGACGGCGGCGGTATTATCTGTATTTTGAACGCTGAAACAATCCGAAACCCATACACCAACGAGCGAAAAGTGCTTGTAAAACGCCTGGAAGAATTGGAGGCAGAAATCACGTATTATTCTGGAGAGTTTTCGTCTGCAGAACGCCCTACCGATGTCGAAGTGGCGGTGGTTAAAGTTTTCATTCCTGAAAAGGAACAGGAGAGCTTTATCTATGAGAGTTTGAGAAAGAAAGCTTACCAAGAAACCGTTTACCAGGATATGACGGAGCTTGCCCCGAATGATTTTATTGAGGCGGCTGTCCGGATGTATAACACAGAGGTGGAAAGCGGAGTACGACTCATCCAGGAATACAAGGCGATGTGTCCGCACATTATGGATGATTTGCGACCGGATGCAACGTATAAATCGCCGATTCTGACAATGAAAGTTATCGACAAGAGCGAAGTTTCAACCAATGCCTATGTCCGGGAAGTTCGTAGAAAATACTGGTATGCACTGTTTAACAATCCGAAGTTTACCGGCCAAATGACCTCAAACCTATCGAGCCAGTATCATTCCAAAGTGAGTGAGCTTGTGGACTATGATTTTTCGTATTACAACATCAAGAGTATTCAGATTGAAATGAGCAAAAGTCTGATTAAAGGCATTGAGGATTGCATTGTGGAGTTATTCGATAAGCTGTCGCACCAGTATGCGTACAGTGACGAGCTACAGAATAACATCCACTACTACAACGGTTGGAAAACGAACAAAGCCTGGTACATCAACAAAAAGGTCATTATTCCGTACATAAACGCTTTTTCCCGGTGGGATGGTAGGTTTGACCCGGACTACCACGTAAAAGGTCAGCTGATGGATATTGAAAAAGCTCTAAATTATCTGGACGGCGGCTTGACCGATGGTAGGGATATGGAAATGTGGTTAGACTATGCAAAAAAAATGGGTCAGACCAGAAAAATACAGTTGAAGTATTTTACGGTTACGTTTTACAAGAAAGGCACATGCCACCTGGAGTTTACGAATGAGGAGTTGCTTAAGAAGTTAAATATTTTTGGCTGTCAGCAGAAAGGGTGGCTGCCTCCTGGATATGGCAAAAAGAAGTATCAGCAGATGGAACCAGAGGAGAGGGCTGTTGTTGACGAGTTCGAGGGCAAGGACAGCTATGAACAGACGGTTGCAAACGCAAACTATTACATTTATACGCCGGAGAGTTCTTTGCAACTCCTGGAAGTGAGAGAGGCGGTATAAATGAATTATATATGCAGTAAACAAGGGAAAATTGACAGGCTGTGGGGTTGTTTTATAAAACACCTCACAGAAATGCAGAAAGCCGGAATTGAGGTAGAATACATCCGGAAAGGTGAGGTCATTCTGAACGGAAAAAGGTTCGCACCGTTGTATTGCGAAAACACCATGAGTTATGACCCGATAGGGTGGATGTATGAGAGAGGTTATATCTGCTTTACTGGTCACGATATTAGGCCGTTGATAAAGTACCTGGTTCAGTTCAATAAGGACAGGGCGGTGGGTAAGCCCCTGGAGGATATGGTAACGGATTGTTTCGGCGAGTATTCCCCGGAGAATTACGAAAAAGTAGTGAAGATTGTCGCAAGCCTGTCACACATGGGAATCATTCCAAGTTATGAGGCTGACAGGATAATTTCTAAATTGGACGAAATAGACAGCGAGGATGGCTAAGATGGCAAAAGTGATGGATGATATAGATTTCTTCCTGGCGATGGTAAATGGCGAGATTGAGGAACCGAAAACAGAGTTTGTCAGTCAGGAGCATGGAAGAATCGTAAAAACCAGGTTCGACCCGTACCACGATGTGACAGTATTTGAGGATGGGTACGAGGAGCGGTACTACATAGGAGATTAGGAGGTAAAGTGATGAAAAGCGAGTATTTGTTCAAGGGAAAAATCAAAGGGGCAAGCACAGGATATAAAGAGCTGGACTGGGCGATTGGAAATCTGGTGGTGGAGCAGAGCACAGGCAGACATTACATCGTAGACCTGTCGCACTTTGACGATATTACAAAGCTACATGAAGTGATGATTGAGGTAGAGCCGGAAACAGTCTCCAGATGCGTTGGGATTTGTGACAAAAACAGCGAACGGATGTGGGAAAATGATGTTGTTTTGGTGCGTGGCGATGAAGAGCCTGCTTTAATTGAATGGAATGAAGATGATGCAGAGTGGTGCATGACGCAGAGTGGTAGTGTTATGTACGATTTTGAAAATTGCTGGGCGTGTGATTTGGAAGTTATTGGAAATCGTTTTGACAATCCGGAACTATTGCGGGGGCTATGATGGAAAGATATACAGAGTGGGATAGCACGCACACGCATGGTTGCGGACTTCCTGGAAAAGATTGCTTCACAAGGCTTGCAGAGTATGAGGATGCAGCAGAACTGGGTATGTTCATAGAGTGGATTCCGGTAACCGAAAGGCTGCCGGAAAATGACGACATGGTGCTGGTTTCTTGTCGGACGAAAAAGGGAGTTGCATCTGTAAATAGAGCTTATTATTCCGGGTCATATTGGCACGGTAGCGGCTCAATGTCTGGAGTAGAAGCCTGGATGCCGTTGCCGAAACCGTACCAGGAGGCGTGCAATGAGCAGTAGACCAGAGATAACACACATGCTATCGCTGTCAATCCGGCAGCATATCTGCCCAAATAACGACCCGAGGATTTACTGGGCACGAGAAGTGACTTTTGACTATTCCACCACCAAAGCGGTACGTGTGGATTTTATGAAGTTCAAGCCGGTGAATAATACGGTTTCGGGAATTGAAAAAGGTGATTTCTACTGCTATGAGGTAAAGTCCTCTGTTGAGGATTTCCACAGCAAAAACGGTCACAACTTCCTGGGAGATTACAATTATTACGTTATGCCGGAAGAGGTGTACGAGCAGGTGAAAAAAGAGATTCCGTACCAGGTAGGTGTATATGTTCCAGATGGCATGCACTACAGGGGCGAATGGTACAACTTAAAGGCGATAAAAAAGGCAAAACGGAAAGACAGAAGCAGACCAGTTTCGGAAATGCTGTTGATGATGTTTCGGTCAGCAGCAAGAGATTTGGTGAGATAACGAGCGATACAGAGGTTTTAGGAGGTTCAGAGCATGAAATATACAAAAGCAGAGAAACAAACGCAGAATGAGGTTATTACGCAGCCAAACTGCATGGAATTATTCCCTACCATGAGTGAGTTTGCCAGGGAGGTATCAAAAGAGGTCGATTCCGTGTTTGTGGCGTTTATGAATGAGCGTGTCGGTCCGGACTGGAAGTATGAGCTTCTGGAGGTAAACAAGGTTACGGCAAAAGACAGTACGATGCCGTACAGTCGGTACGAGCTTGTCTATGATGGCAGACCGGTGGGGAAAATCAGGTACGGTGTGGCAGTTCAGAATAACAAGGCAATCGGCAATGTGTTTGTAGAAATGGAGGAGAGAAAAGCTGTATGATGCGGAAAGAGCTTAACAGAAAGCAGTATGAAAAGGTTCGCAAGATGGACCATAACCAAATGACAGCGTACATCAATTGTATTTTCGATGATGGTTACCAGAGAGGGGTTCAGGATGGGAAAACCCAGGCAGAAGCGGAAAAGCCGGAGCCTGGCATCCCGGATTTGAGCGGCCTGGATGATTTCTTACAAGAAATCAAGGGTGTAGGTGGTGCAAAGGCAAGAGTTGTTGCGGAAGCTGTGACTGTATTCCTGGAGAGAAAGGCGGCTGAAAATGAAACCGGTGCTTAAATACCCAGGGTCAAAATGGAGAATAGCAAAAGAGATTGTCCAGTTAATACCGGAGCACCATGCGTACATAGAACCGTATTTCGGAAGCGGAGCTGTATTTTTCAGTAAAGATGCAAGCCATATAGAGCTGATAAATGACTTAGACGATAATGTACCGAACCTGTTCAAATGCATAAGGGATTGCCCGGATGAATTAGCCGGGTTCATTGCTGCTGTGCCATACGCAAGATATGAGTATGAAAGAGCTTTTTCAGAGGTTAATACCGAAAAGGACAGCTTAAAGAAAGCAGCAGATTTTCTGGTTACATGCTGGCAAGGGCACGGCTTCCGGACGAATGGGTACCGTGTAGGGTGGAAAAATGATGTGCAAGGCAGGGAACGAATGTACGCTCTAAGAAATTGGTATCATTTGCCAGAGGTTATCCTGGAGACAGCGGAAAGGTTGCGGTGCGTACAGATTGACAACAGACCGGCACTCGAAGTTATCAAGCGGTTCAATTATCCGAATGTTTTCATGTATATAGACCCACCGTACATTTTAGGTACCAGAACGGCAAAACAGTATAGGCATGAAATGGCAGATGCAGACCATGAAGAACTGCTGGACATTTTAACGAAAAGTAACGCCAAAATTATGATTAGCGGTTATGAGTCCGAAATGTACAATAGGGCTTTGAAAGGCTGGGAGAAGATGCAGTTCCGGTCAAATGCGGAATATGGCGGAAATCGTGTAGAAACTGTGTGGATGAATTACAGTAGGCAGCTAACATTACAGGAGCCAGAACAGCTTGCACTATTCAATACAGAAAATTGTGATATAAACAGGAGGTAAAGATGAACAAAGTAGTTTTAATCGGTCGTCCTACGAGCGACCCGGAGGTACGGTACAGCGGAGACAATATGGCAATCGCACGTTATACGCTGGCGGTTGACAGAAAGTATAAAAAGGATGGAGACCAGGAAGCTGATTTTATCCGGTGCGTAGCCTTTGGAAAGTCTGGAGAATTTGCGGAGAAGTATGTTAAAAAGGGAGTCCGGATTGCAGTGTCCGGAAGAATCCAGACCGGCAGTTATACTAATAATGACGGTGTAAAGGTCTACACAACCGATGTGGTTGTAGAGGAGCACGATTTTGCAGACGGAAAAGGCGGTTCCAATAATTCCGGAAGCGGAAGCTCTGGAGGGTTCAACGGTGGCAGTTCCGATGCTTCCGGTGATGGCTTTATGAACATTCCGGACGGCATCGAGGAAGAGTTGCCGTTCAATTAGGAGGTAAGCATGGAACTGTACAGAGGAAAACTGAAAAGAACAGGCGACTGGTTTATGGGAGCAGTCGTCTGCATCAATGGAAAAGCCTACGGCCTGGTGTCTGATGGATTGTTTCCTGAAAGACCGGCATACAGCCGTATGGCTATCGGCTACGGACTGAGAGATAAGGGCATTGTGAATGATGGAGCCAAGGGTGCGGAATTAGGCTGGGAACAGGCATTGCGCCGGTATGAGGATAATTTCCCCCAGTGGGAAGAATTGGAGCCGGAAACGGTCACACGATGTACAGGAAAGCATGATAAAGCTGGCAATGTTCTCTTTGAGGGCGATGTTGTCAAGAATCAGGACAGTAGACTGTTCGAGATATGCTATGGTGAACATTCCACATATTGTCCGGTAAACCATAAGTTTACCGGGAATGTTGGCTTTTTCATGTTGTCAGACAGCATCCGGGAACAGTTTGATATTGATAAACCGGTTCCGTTAGGTCCCACGGAAGAGTACGCTTACCTGGTGGGTAATGTGTTCGATACTTTGGAGCTAAGACAGGCAGCCAGAAATGCCGGAGAATGGGCGAACCAGGATGTACTCATGCCGGCAACGTAGGAGGCGGCAAGGATGGGAAAGAACAACGCATTTATAAATGCGCAGAAAAGAGCTATGAAACAGGCGTTGGATGTTGTACCGAAAGTGTATGCAGCTATAGCAATCTCATTGCAAAGAGAGTACGGCTGGCAGTATGAGGACATCAACGCCCTGTTCAATGTATCACAGGAGGTTTGGAACGAGTGCGTGAAAACAGGAGTTGACATGCTGAAAATGTGTTCCGATGAAACCGGGATAGATATGCAGAGGAAAGTATCAGAAAGGTAGCTTTCTGACTTTGCAAAAATAGGTTGGCGTGTTATAATAACAAAGATTTGATTACTGGAGGTTAGAAAATGAAAAAATTAAAGTTATTATCAGTTTTGATGGTTATGGTATTGGCACTTGTAGGTTGCGGAGGCTTCTCTGATGGCGTAAAGGATGGCATGAATGATGCTATGAACGGCAAAACCGAAAGCACAGAGGAGACAACAGAGGAAGAAACGGGCACCCAGGAGGAAACAGAAGTCCAGGAGCCTGAAACAGATGCACAGGAAACCACAGAAGCGGAGTCCGGAACTGCAGAACAGTCCGCAGAGAGTAGCAATATTCTCCTGACAGCTCCGGTTACTGTGAGTGATGTTATGAACGGAACAAAAACAGAGGTTATCGGAGAGTGGGCTGAAATCGTTGTTGCAAAAGAGCTTGTCGAGGCGGTAACCATGGACGAGTTTGTGGAGTTCTGCAATACCGCCGTACAGGACAGCGGATATAACTGGTACACGATTTCTTTTGGTGACGGTACCGGCATCCAGTTCCAGGGTTCCATATCTGCCGTTGCTACATACGGAACGCTTGACAATGAGGGTTGCATCGAGGAAGCAGTCGGCACAATCATGTTACAGGAAGATGGCACGTACAGCTACACGAAAAACCAGGAATAGGTAAAACCGCCTGTTTACGAATGTGCAATTTTGCTTACAATCCTTTAACATGAGGGATGCCATGTTTATCGCAGATCTGAACAAAGAAGGGGTGCGCGCAGAGTAGGATTTTACGAACGCGGTAAAGAATTCCTATCTATAAAAAGTATTAAAAGCAAGGTCGGGAAATGTCTCACAGACTGTCTGTGGAGCGCATTTCCCGACCTTTTTGTCTGGAATGCCAAACCGTTGCCCGATATCCCTGTAATTTTGTAGGATTTAATGCTTGCATTTTGGGAAAGATTCCATTATGATAATCTACAGCAAACCCTACAAAGTTAGTAGGAGTTAACCAGGAAGACAGTCGCAGGGACGAAAAACAGAGACAAAGACCTGTGAAGAACGGAGGAAGTTATGTCAGAACAGCTGCTGCAGGTAAAGAATTTAGTAGTCAACGTAGAGGACACAGAGATCCTTCACGGCATTGACCTTGAGATAAACAGAGGAGAAACACATGTCCTGATGGGCCCAAACGGTGCCGGTAAATCCACACTGGGTTATGCGCTGATGGGAAGCCCCAGATATCAGCTGACAAACGGTCAGATCTGGTTCAAGGGACAGGATATTACAGAGGAATCCACAGACAAGCGTGCGAAGGCTGGTCTGTTTTTATCGTTCCAGAACCCGCTGGAAGTTCCCGGTATTACCCTCGGGAACTTTTTGAGAAATGCGTTGGAACAGCGCACCGGACAGAGAATCCGTCCGTGGGAGTTCCGCAAAGAATTAAAGAAAGCAATGGACGTACTGCAGATGGATCATTCCTATGCAGACCGTGATTTAAATGTTGGCTTCTCCGGTGGTGAAAAGAAAAAGGCGGAGATTTTGCAGCTTCTGATGTTAAAACCGGATCTGGCGATTCTGGATGAAACCGATTCCGGTCTGGACGTCGATGCAGTCCGCACCGTATCCAAGGGAATCGAAGAGTTCCAGAAGAATCAGCAGGGCTCCTTGCTGGTAATTACACACAGCACGAGAATTCTGGAATCCTTGCATGTGGATGTGACGCATGTGCTGGCAGACGGAAAGATGATTCTGTCCGGCGATAGCAGCCTTGTGGAGGATATTAACGAAAACGGTTTTGAAAAATATATCGGACATCAGGAATAAGAAGCGTCCAAGAAGGAGAATCCCATGAAAGAAAAGACTTATGTGGAGGATGTCAACAGAAGCATCTATGACATCCGAAACGAAGAGAAAGATGTATATCGGGTCAAAGAGGGACTGACACCGGAAATCGTGGATCAGATTTCGAAAGAAAAACACGATCCGGACTGGATGCGCGAATTTCGTCAGGAAGCCCTGAAAGTATATAATGAAATGACGATGCCGGATTGGGGCCCGTCCATCGAAGACTTAAATATGGACGAGATTGTTACCTATGTACGCCCCAACACGCAAATGAGTGCGAAATGGTCCGAGGTTCCGACCGATATCAAAAATACGTTTGAAGCACTGGGCATCCCGGATGCAGAGCGTACTTCCCTGGCGGGCGTCGGCGCACAGTACGATTCTGAGCTGGTTTATCACAACGTGCGCGAAGAGGTTGCAGCACAGGGCGTTGTATACACGGATATGGAAAGCGCGCTGACCGGAGAATATGCCGATCTGGTGCACAGCCATTTCATGAAGCTGGTTCCGCCCAGAGACCATAAGTTTGCGGCACTGCACGGCGCGGTCTGGTCCGGCGGTTCGTTCGTATATGTTCCGGCAGGTGTGCATGTGGAGATTCCACTGCAGTCCTATTTCAGACTGAATGCGCCCGGTGCAGGACAGTTTGAGCATACACTGATCATTGTTGAAGAGGGCGCGTATTTGCACTTTATCGAAGGCTGTTCCGCACCGAAATACAGTGTTGCAAACCTTCATGCGGGCTGTGTAGAGCTGTATGTCGGCAAAAATGCGAAGCTGCGTTATTCGACAATCGAGAACTGGTCGAAGAACATGTATAACTTAAATACCAAGCGGGCAAAGGTAGAAGAGGGCGGCACGATTGAATGGGTATCCGGTTCCTTTGGTTCCCATGTTTCCTATCTGTACCCGACGAGCCTATTGGCTGGCGAAGGCGCGAGAAGTGAATTTACCGGCATTACCTTTGCAGGAAAAGGTCAGAACCTGGACACCGGCGCGAAGGTCGTACACAGCGCTCCGAACACTTCTTCCTATATGAATACGAGATCGATTTCCAAGGACGGCGGCGTGAGCACGTTCCGTAGCAGCGTTGTAGTTACAAAGCAGGCAAAGCACAGCAAGAGCTCCGTTTCCTGCGAGTCCCTGATGCTGGATGACCGTTCCAGATCGGATACGATTCCGGCAATGGATATCCGGACAAAGGATGCGGATATCGGACATGAGGCGCAGATCGGCAAGATCAGCGACGAAGCAGTCTTTTATCTGATGTCCAGAGGACTTTCCGAGGAAGATGCCAGAGCGATGATCGTCAGCGGCTTTGCGGATAATGTTTCGAAAGAGCTTCCGCTGGAATATGCGGTCGAGATGAACAATCTGATCCGTCTGGAAATGAAAGGCAGCATCGGGTAAGGCTGCAGGAAAACGAATCTGCAGCGAAATGAGAGGAAGTAGGAATCAACATGGATATGAAAATAAATTTCCTGCCTGCAAAGACCTGGAACTGGCTTCGGATGAATGAAACGGAAGTAAAGCAGGTAAAAGCAGACAGACAGGCTTTGGAAAAAGAAGAAATTCCGGAAACGTTTGCGGTAGAAGCAAGCACACTGGAACCGATCAAAACCGGTATGGGACCGGACATGGACAAGTTGGCAGAGCAGTCAGGCTTTGCGGCAAAAGCTTACCGGATGCCTGCAGGCATAAAAGAGGCAGCTGCGCTGCGTCTTGGCTTTGTCTGTAAGGATCAGACTGCAAGTCTGGATCTGATCGATCTGATTGCAGAAGAAAACAGCGAGATGACCGTTGTGATGGATTATGCATCCGATGCAGATGCAGAGGGACTTTGCAGCGTGAGGACCCGCGCAAAGGTCGGAAAAGGCGCACTGCTGCGTCTCGTTCAGATCGATTGCCTCGGCAAAGGGTTTCGTGTTTTAAATGATGTCGGAAGCATCTGCGAGGATCAGGGACGCATTGAAATGGTGCACATTTTCCTGGGCGGCGGAAAGATTTATCAGGGATGCCAGACAGAGCTTCTCGGAAATGAAAGCTCCCTGCAGTCCGATATCGGTTATCTGTTACAGGACGATCAGCGTCTGGACATTAACTATGTGGCGTTGCATGAGGGAAAACGTACAAACAGCGAGATCAATGCGTCCGGCGTATTGAAGGATGCGTCTTCGAAATTGTTCCGCGGAACGATCGACTTTCAGCACGGCTCAGCAGAATCTGTCGGAGCAGAAAAAGAAGATGTGCTGCTGATGGGCGACGATGTGGTAAATCAGACCATTCCGCTGATTCTCTGTGCGGAAGAGGATGTCAAGGGCAGCCATGGCGCATCGATCGGACAGCTGGATGAAGAGACGCTGTTTTATATGCAGGCGCGCGGGATTTCGGAGGAACAGGCATATGCACTGATGGCGGATGCGAGAATCGAAGCGGTATGCCAGAAGATTCCGGATGAAACTGCGCAGAAACTGGTAAAAGCTTATCTGGGAGGAGATGCAGCTGATGAATGTGAAAAAAATTCGTGAAGATTTTCCACTGCTTCTGGCAAATCCGGATCTGACCTATCTGGACAGTGCGGCGACTTCCCAGAAGCCTGCGTGCGTGCTGCGGGCAGAGCGGGAGTTTTATGAATGCCATAATGCGAATCCGCTGCGCGGCTTATATGAACTAAGTGAGAATGCGACGAAATGTTATGAAGATGCCCGTAAAACGGTACAGCACTTTATTGGTGCAGCCCGTCCGGAAGAGATCATTTTTACCAGAAATGCAACGGAAAGCCTGAATCTGGTCGCTTACAGTCTGGGGAGCCTGCTGCTGAAACCCGGAGATGAAGTGGTAGTCAGCATTATGGAGCATCACAGCAATCTGCTGCCCTGGCAGCATGCAGCAAAACGTGCCGGAGCGCAGTTAAAGTTCGTGGAATGCTCCAAAGACGGCAAAATCACGCTGGAAGACGTGGCAGCTGTCCTGACGGAAAAGACGAGAATTATGGCAATTACCCAGATGTCCAACGTGTTAGGCTGTGTCAACGATATCAAAGGCATAGCCAGTCTCTGTCACAAAAAGGGCATCGTACTGGTAGCGGACGGCGCGCAGAGTGTGCCGCATATGCCGGTCAATGTGTCGGAGCTGGATGTGGATTTTTTGTCCTTTTCCGGACATAAGATGCTGGCTCCGATGGGAATTGGTGCGCTGTATGGCAAGATGGAGTGGCTGGAAAAAATGCCTCCTTTCCTGACCGGCGGCGAAATGATCGAATATGTGACCCGTACCGGTGCAACCTATGCCGAGGTGCCGCACAAATTCGAGGCGGGAACCGTCAACGCTGCGGGTGCGTATGCGCTGGGCGAAGCAATCCGTTATATCGAAGGAATTGGCTTTGATGAGATCACAAAGCGTGAGGATGAGCTGACAGCCCTGGCAATGGAAGAGATGAAGAAGAATCCGTATGTGCATATCATTGGCTCCGACCGTCCCGAGGACCATCATGGTATTTTGTCGTTTACGGTTCAGGATGTGCATCCCCATGATGTGGCTGCGATTCTGGATTCTGACAAAATCGCTGTCCGCGCGGGACATCACTGTGCACAGCCGTTGCTGGCGTATTTAAAAACACCGTCCACGACGCGTGCGAGCCTCGCTTTTTATAATACGGAAGAAGAAGTTCTGCGCTTTACGCAGAGCCTCAAAACACTGAGAAGGAGAATGGGGTATGGAGAGTAAGACCTTTTACAATGAGAGTCTGACAGAGCATAATGTACACCCTTATCATAAGCACACCCTGGAGGGCGCAAATATGGCACTGGAGGGTGTAAATCCCAGCTGTGGGGATGACATCGTCCTGCTGTTAAAGGTAGAAGATGACAAGATCGTAGACGGCGCATTTCAGGGAGACGGCTGTGCGGTGTCGCAGGCATCCGCAGATATGATGCTCGATCTGATTATCGGCAAATCCAAGGATGAAGCACTGCGCCTGGCAGATATTTTTCTGCGCATGATTCAGGGCAAGGCTTCGGAGGAGGAAATGGAAGAGTTGGAGGAATCCTCGATTCTGGCGGATGTGGCGCATATGCCTGCGCGTGTAAAATGCGCCTGTCTCGGATGGCATACCGCAAAGGAAATGCTCGAAAAAGGTCCTGGCTGTAAATGCGAGGCATGTCATGAATAATCACTTCCGGTTTGACACGCCATCTGTTGCAGACGAAGAAGAATTAGACGATCAGCTGGTTGCATATAATTTACAGAAGGTTCCCTGCAGACAAGAGGAGCCTTTTGTTAAATTCTGCCGCTGCGCCTATAGTGAAAAAAACGAACTGGTCGGCGGTGTACTGGCATGCAGTATCCTCTGGAACATCCTTTCGATTGAGTCTGTATGGGTAGCGGAGAATTACCGGGGACAGGGCATTGCTGCCAGACTGTTAAAAGAAGTAGAAGAAGAAGCGAAAGCAACAGGGTGCTATATGGCACAGCTGGATACGTTTGATTTTCAGGCACCGGGCTTTTATGAAAAGCAGGGGTATGAAATATTCGGTACGCTTACCGATGCACCAAAGGGGCATACACATTATTACATGAAGAAGATGCTTTGAGATTGCTTTTTTTCAGCAGTCTGTATATAATAGAAAAAAACTGCAACCCATCGCGGACAGGAGGAATCTGTTATGAAAATGATATTTGCCATGCTGCATTCGGAAGATGTGGATGAAACCGTAGAAGAGCTGAATAAGGAAAAATACTGGGTAACCAAGCTCTCTACCACCGGAGGCTTCTTAAAAAACAAGAACGTCACGCTGGTCATCGGTACGGAGGATGAACAGGTTCCCGGCGCGCTCAGGATTTTAAAGGAATGTGCAGGCGCGCGTCAGTCCATTAAATATACGATGCCCTCCATGTCGACCGGAAGTCTTGGCCCTGGCGCAAACTCGATGATCCCCATCGATATGCAGGTCGGCGGATGTACCGTCTTTGTAGTGGATGTGGATCAGTACGAGAAATTCTGAGGCCGGACGCTGGCAGGTGTGGATGTTCGGAATGCCCAACACTGGCAGCAGAAAGCTGTGAACCGATGCTGTATGCAATAAGGATGAGATAAAAAATAGAAAACCGCTGTAGTTTCTACATGCTCTCCGGGTCGGAGTTTAAAACTGACTCTGAAAGATGTAAAAACTACAGCGGCTTTTTGTTGTAGAAAAAATCGATCTTGCCTTCGCTACGCTGCAGTCGATAAACCATGTAGCGTAGAATTCGTTTTATGGGAAACGCGACCGCTTATTCTGCCGTGCCGTCGCTGGTATCCGGCAGATCTCCGCCTGTCCAGTCAGTGGTTTCGTGAATGACGGTAATCTCTTCATCGTCCGGCGTCCTGCCCTGCAGCATGATGCCGATGTAATGAATTCGTTTCATTGCGCGCTGATAATGTTCCTGTGCGGCGCTGGCGCGTTCCTGGTCGAAAGTCTCTGCGCTGCAGGCTTCGTGGTACAGGCTGTCCGCTTCCTGCATGTGTTCCGCCGCCTGGGCAGCCAGCTCGTCGATTCCGGCGTCGGCATAGCGCTTCGGAACGGAGATGTTTGCGAGGCTGTCCGTCAGGGCGGTCAGTTCATCCAGACCGGAAAGCAGCTCCTCCTGTGCAGTTTCGGAAGACGGATCGATCTGCTCGAGTGCCAGCGTTCCGGAAGAAAACGCATCATAAAACGTATTCATCTGGCTGGTGTAATCGGTCAGGGCAGAATCGCTTCCGCAGCCGGAAAGGGAAAGGGCAAGCAGCAGGGACAAAGAAGCCAGCGCTGTTTTTGCGCGCATCATTTCGTACAAGACGCCAGAATGCGGTCTTTGAGGGCGCATAAGGCGGCAAGGGAATCTTCCTTGACAGAGGATTTTACGGTAACGACAGGCTCCAGGACGTTCATTTGCTTCATTTCAGAAAACAGCTGCTGCATCTGCTTTGCGCTGACAGGACCCCAGGTTCCGTTTTCAATCAGACCGATGGTGCGGTTCTGCAGGCTCAGTGCGCCCATATCGTGAAGGAAGTTGTACATAGCAGGGTAAACGCCATTGTTGTAGGTAGGCGCTGCAAAAACAAGATGGCTGCAGCGGAACGCTTCCGCGATCAGGACAGAGACGTCGGTGACGGAAACATCGTAGAGCGCGATATTTTTTATGCCGCCCTCAGCAAGTCCGGCTGCTAGGATGTTGGCTGCATTTTCGGTGTCACCGTACATGGAGGCATAGAAAATTGCAACAGCGTTGTCTTCGGGAACATATCTGCTCCAAAGGTCATATTTGCTCAGCAGGTATTCCAGGTTTTCTCTCCATACGGGACCGTGCAGCGGGCAGATCGTGCGGATGGAAAGGGCAGAGAGCTTTTTGAGTGCTGCCTGTACCTGTATTCCGTATTTGCCGACGATATTGCAGTAGTAACGTCTGGCATCATCGAGCCAGTCGCGGTCGAAGTTTACTTCATCTGCAAACAGATGGCCGTTTAATGCGCCGAAGCTGCCGAACGCATCTGCGGAAAACAGGATCTGTTCGGTCTCTTCATAAGTAACCATGACTTCCGGCCAGTGCACCATCGGTGCGAGGAAGAAGTGCAGGGTATGGGAGCCGAGGCAAAGGGTGTCGCCCTCTTTGACAGTCAGGGTGCGTCCGGTTAAGTCGAGGTCGTAGAACTGGCTGACAAAGGCGAAGGTTTTGGCGTTGCCCACAAGGGTCAGGTGCGGATAACGCAGCAGAAGCTCTGCGATATTGGCGCAGTGATCGGGCTCCATATGGTTGATGATCAGATAATCTAACGGTTTTCCGTTTAAACTGTGACTGACATTTTCCAGATACTGTCTGGTGACGGAAGCATCCGTTGTGTCCAGCAGGGCGGTTTTTTCATCGAGGATCAAATAAGAGTTATAGGAAACACCGCGAGGAATAGGAAAAAGGTTTTCAAATAAAGCAAGGCGACGGTCGCTTGCGCCGACCCATACGACAGAGTCGGATACGTTTCTTGTACAGTACATAAGCGCTCCTTTTCATTTTTTTGAAGTAAGAATGCCGCAGCAATCCCGCGTTCTGCGTTCTGTCTGCAGGCTGTTTTGACCTCTATAGGATACCGCATTTTGGATTTTGTGACAAGTGAAAACAGTTCGTCTTTTCTTTTTCGGAAAATCGTGCTAGAATAGTATAAACTTTTTCAATGCACAGAGGAAAAGTGCAGAAATGAGGAGCAATGACAAAAGAAGAATTTCGCAGGCTGGCACAAAGCGGTCTGCTCTTTCTGGACGGGGCGACCGGCTCGAATCTTCAGAAACAGGGAATGCCTGTCGGGGTGTGCCCGGAGCTATGGATTACAGAGCATGAAGAGATTATGATCGGACTTCAGAAAGCATATCTGGAGGCAGGAACAAATATTCTGTATGCTCCGACCTTTACGGCAAACCGGATCAAATTAAAGGAATTCGATCTGGAGGACCGGATAGAAGAACTGAATCACAAATTAGTCGAAATCTCCAAAAGGGCTGCGGACGGGAAGGCGCTGGTGGCAGGCGACCTGACGATGACAGGGCAGCAGCTAAAGCCGATGGGCCCGCTGGATTTTGAAGAACTGATCGACGTTTATAAAGAACAGATCCGGTATATTACAGAAGCAGGAGCAGACCTGCTCGTGGTGGAAACGATGATGAGCCTGCAGGAATCGAGGGCAGCGCTCATTGCGGCAAAAGAGACGTGTCCGGACATTCCGGTCATGGTGACGATGACGTTTGAATCGGACGGAAGAAGCCTGTTCGGGACGGATGCGGCGACGGCGGCGATCGTTTTGTCGAGCCTGGGCGCAGACGCGGTCGGTGCAAACTGTTCAACCGGACCGGATCAGATGGCAGAGGTCATCCGCAGGATGGCGAAGGTGACGGATATCCCCATCATCGCAAAGCCAAATGCAGGACTTCCGTCTTTGGATGAAAAGGGGCAAACCGTTTACGATATGGGACCGGAGGAATTCGGCGCAGATATGGAGCTTTTGCTGGACGCAGGAGCGCAGATCCTGGGGGGCTGCTGCGGCACGACGCCGGAGCATATCCGTAAAATGATCAGCCGGCTGGCAAAAAGACCGGTTCCGGTGCATGGAAACCCGACGCAGAGAGCGCTGACTTCGGAACGCGCGTCTCTGACCTTTGACCTGGACGGGCCGTTTCTGATCGTTGGCGAACGAATCAATCCTACCGGTAAAAAGAAGCTGCAGCAGGAGCTGCGCGAGGGCAGCTTTGAACTTGTGACGCAGTTTGCACAGGAGCAGGAAGAGCGCGGCGCGTCGATTCTGGATGTCAACATGGGCATGAGCGGAATTGACGAAAAGACGATGCTGCTGCAGGCGCTGGAAGAGGTGGCGGGTGTGACGAAGCTGCCGCTGTCCATCGATTCCAGCCATGTGGACGTGCAGGAGGAAGCACTTCGGCGTTATCCGGGACGCGCACTGATCAATTCGATTTCGTTGGAATCCGAAAAATTCGAAAAGCTGCTGCCGTTGGCAAAAAAATACGGCGCGATGTTTGTCCTTTTGCCGCTATCGGACGAGGGACTGCCCAAAAATTTGAATGAGAAGATTTCCATCATCGAAAAAATTGTGGCGCGCGCGCTGGAATTGGGCATGAAAAAGACGGATATTATTGTGGACGGTCTGGTGGCGACGGTCGGCGCGAACAAACAGGCGGCGTTGGAAACGTTGGAAACGATCCGGTATTGCCATAGAAACGGTCTGGCAACGACTTGCGGACTTTCGAATATTTCGTTCGGCCTGCCGGAAAGAAGCTGCGTTAACAGTGCGTTTCTGACGATGGCGATCGCGTCGGGACTGACGATGGCGATTGCAAATCCGAGCCAGGATATTTTGGTCGGCGCTGCATTTGCGTCGGATCTTTTGTTAAATAAAGAAGACAGTGATATCCGGTATATCGAATTTTCCGGTCAGGCAAAGGAACGTCGGGAAGAGGCGGATGCCAAAAAGGAAGCGCTGCATCGGCAAAGCCTGCAGGCATCTGAAGGCAGCCCTGTGACGGCAAACCAGCCGGGAAATACGGAAGTCCAAGACGGCGCGGCCCGGCAGAAAGCAGCGGGTACAAAAACACCACAGCAGCAGGCGGCAGAGCGGGTGCGTGAGGCGGTGTTAAAAGGAAAACGCAAAACCGCAGAGGATTTGACGAAAAAAGCGCTGGAGGCTGGCAATTCCCCACAGGAGCTTTTGCACGGACAGCTGCTTCCGGCAATCAACGAGGTCGGTGAGCTGTTCGATAAGGGAAAATATTTCCTGCCGCAGCTGATTGCGAGTGCGGAGGCGATGAAGCTGTGCATCGGTATTTTGGAGCCGCTGCTTTTACAGGATCAGACTTCGGAAAAGATGCCGGTAGTCGTCATTGCGACGGTTGCGGGGGATATCCACGATATCGGCAAGAACCTCGTCGCGCTGATGCTGAAAAACTACGGCTTTCAGGTCATCGACCTCGGAAAGGACGTTCCGAAAGAGAAAATCATAGAAGCTACAATCGAGCACAACGCACAGATTATCGCACTTTCTGCCCTGATGACGACGACGATGCAGGAAATGAGAAATGTCGTTGAATATGCGAAAGAAAAGGGCGTAACGGCAAAAATCATGATCGGCGGCGCAGTAATTACGCAGGATTATGCAGATGAAATCCATGCAGATGGCTATTCTCGGGATGCGGCGGACGCCGTCCGGCTGGCAAAGCGCCTGGTCGGAATGCAGGAGTGAGATCAGCGCTGCTTTGAAAAATTTCCAACAGGGGGAATATCAGATGGAAGAAAGATCCAGGGATGTGATCGGTTTGCTGGAAGAGCTGACAGAGCAGAACAGACAGCAGACGGCTTCGTTAAAAAAGCAGCTTTTCGTGACGAGAATTTTGGCGGCGGCAGGCTGTGTTCTGGCAGCGGCGGTCATCGCAGTTTTTCTGCTTGTCGTCCCGCCGATGCTGCAGATTATCAGTCAGGGACAGGAGACGCTGGTGGAAGCGACAGACACGCTACAGGCGGCGCAGGAGACGCTGACGGATATTCAGACGCTGTTTGATGAAAACGGTCTGGTTTGGCAGAGCAGCGAGGCGTTAAGCCAGGCGACGGAGAAGTTAAACCGGATGGACATCGAAAGCTTAAACAGCGCGATTCGTGATCTGGGAGCAGTTGTGGAGCCGTTGGCGGAGTTTTTCGGGAAGTTCAAACGGTAAAACGATATTTTAAGATGATAAAATTAAGATGAACATACAGAGGTGCGATGAATCGCGCAAAACGCTGACAGGGTGGCGGCGAGGAGGAGATGCAGCATGAATGGTGCACAGGCAATGGTAAAATGCCTTGAAAATGAAGGCGTAGAAATGGTATTTGGATATCCGGGGGTTGCGATCTGTCCGTTTTATGACAGTCTGTTGGATACGGATATCAAATCTGTCCTGATCCGAACGGAGCAAAATGCGGCGCATGCAGCCAGCGGTCTGGCTCGTGTGACCGGCAAGGTGGGCGTATGCGCGGTAACGAGCGGTCCCGGTGCGACAAACCTGATTACTGGTATCGCAACGGCTTTTGCAGACAGCATTCCGCTTGTGTGCATTACCGGACAGGTCAACAGCGAGCTGATCGGCAGCGACGTGTTCCAGGAGGCGGATATCACTGGAGCGGCGGAATCCTTTGTCAAATACAGCTATCTGGTCAAAAATGCAGAGGACATTCCGCAGATTTTTAAAGAAGCATTTTATATTGCAAATACCGGCAGAAAAGGTCCTGTCCTGATCGATGTTCCGATCGATGTGCAGAATGCACCGGTACGTAAATTCAAATATCCGGATAGTGTGAGCATGCGCACCTATAAACCGACTGTAAAAGGACATATTGTGCAGATTAAAAAGGTAATCACTGAGCTGGAAAAGGCAAAGCGTCCGGTTATCTGCGCAGGCGGCGGCGTGCTGCTTGGCGATGCACAGAAGCTTTTACGGGAATTTTCCCACCGTCACAAAATTCCGGTTGTAACAACTATGATGGGCATCGGCGCGATGCAGACAGAAGACCCGCTGTATTTCGGTATGGTCGGCAACAACGGCGCACCGTGCGCAAACCGCGCAATGAACGAGGCGGACATGATAATTATGGTCGGCGCGAGAGTGGCGGATCGTGCGGTCAACCAGCCGGAAATCATCACGAAAAATAAGGTGCTCGTCCATATGGATGTCGATCCTGCGGAAATCGGAAAAAACGCAGGCCCGACGATCCCGCTGGTGGGCGATGCAAAACACATTTTTTCCGATATGCTTGAACAGGAGTTGGGCGGGGATTACAGCGAATGGGTAGTCTGCCTGCAGGAATATGAAAAGACGATGGCAGATACGAGAAAGCCCGATCCTGCCTTTGTCGATCCGGCGGAGTTCGTGCGCAGGCTTTCCGATAAAATGGAGCAAGACGCGGTTTATGTGGCAGACGTGGGACAGAATCAGATCTGGTCATGCAGAAACTGTAAGATCCGTGAAGGCAGCTTTTTGACCTCCGGCGGCATGGGAACCATGGGCTATTCCATTCCTGCGGCGATGGGCGCAAAGCTGGGCGCACCGGGCAGACAGGTCGTTGCGGTCTGCGGTGATGGCTCGTTCCAGATGTCTATGATGGAATTTGCGACGATGCGTCAGTATCAGGTTCCGGTGAAAATTGTGGTAATTGCAAATCAGTATCTTGGCATGGTAAGGGAGTACCAGCAGAATACTTACAAGGGACGTTACTCTGTCGTAGAGCTTGGCGGCGGTCCTGATCTGGAAAAGCTGGCCCAGGCCTACGGCATGGACTTTATCCGTCTGGAGGCTCCGGACAAGATGGACGAGGCAATTGACGCCTTTTTGAAGGATGAGGATGCTGTTTTGATGGAATGCGTCATCAATCCGATGGATACGGTAAAATAACGGAGGGAGGAACAAACCGATGAAGAAGATATATTCTGTACTGGTGGAAAACCGCTCCGGTGTTCTCTGCAAGGTTGCGGGGCTGTTTTCCAGAAGAGCGTTTAACATTGACAGTCTGGTGGTTGGAGAGACGGACGATCCCAGTGTTTCCTGCATGACGATCGTATCCAGCGGCGATAACCACACATTAGAGCAAATCGAAAAGCAGTTAAATAAGAAACTGGATATCATTAAAGTAAAGACCTTCGACGAGCCCGCCAGCATCAGCAGGGAACTGATGCTGGTGAAGGTAAAATATAACCGGAACAATCGCAGGGACATTATGGAAATCTGCAACATTTTAAAGGCGCAGATCGTAGATATGAGCAAATATCAGATGATGATCCAAATCTGCGACGTGCCGGACCGCGTGCAGTTATTCTTAAAGATGCTCAATTCCATCAGCATCGTGGAAGTTGCCCGCACCGGAACTGTGGCGCTGCAGAAATGCCACGATCAGGAAAACTGAATGAGTGTACTGAACAGTTACGAAGGTAGAATCTGTTGCTGGTGCAGTGAGGATATTACATTCTGCAGACGGTTTGGCGGGATTTCAATATCAGGCGATCCTGCGTTATAACACAGGTTTTACGTAAAATAAAAAGCCATAACTTCCGGTTATGAATGACATGCCGGAAACTCATACGTTGACATGCTATGCGAACATTGCTAGAATAAGACGCATAGGGTGATCAGGCAGCCCGGCAGAAGAGCCGGGTGCTGTACAGGGAGGAAACGAAGCGATGCATAAGAAGGCATTTCAGCTAATTGTTGACAATACCTCCGGCGTATTAAGTCGGATTTCCGGGCTGTTTTCCAGACGGGGTTACAATATTGAAAGCATTACTGCAGGCGTAACGGCTGATCCGCGTTTTACCCGGATTACTATTGTAGCCAGCGGAGATGATGAAATTCTCGATCAGATTGAAAAGCAGGTCGGTAAGCTTGTGGATGTCCGGGATATCCGTGAGCTGGAGCCGGATTCCAGCGTATTCCGCGAACTGGCGCTGATCAAGGTAAGGGCCAATGCCAAGGAACGGGAAGGCATTATTGCTGTTGCAAACGTGTTCCGTGCCAAGATCGTGGACGTCGGGGCAGAGAGCCTGGTCATTGAAGTAACCGGCTCCCAGAGTAAGCTGGAGGCGTTTCTGAATCTATTGTCCGGCTATGAGATCCTGGAGCTTGCAAGAACCGGTATTGCGGGACTTACAAGAGGTGTGGATCGTGTGGTTTACATCGATGAAGAGGACAACAAAAGTCTTTAATGTACAATGTTACTGATAGGAGGATGACCTCCTTTTCAGAGATAGAAGCAGATACCAAAATATGGAGGATACCAAGATGGCAAAGATTTATTATCAGGAAGACTGCAACCTTTCTTTATTGGAAGGTAAAACAATTGCAGTGATCGGTTATGGCAGCCAGGGACATGCACATGCATTAAATGCAAAGGAGTCCGGATGTGATGTCATTATCGGCCTGTATGAAGGTTCCAAGTCCTGGGCAAAGGCTGAGGCACAGGGCTTTACCGTATACACTGCTGCAGAAGCTGCAAAGAGAGCAGATATCATCATGATCCTGATCAACGATGAGCTGCAGGCAGACATGTACAAGAAAGACATCGAGCCCAACCTGGAGCCCGGCAACATGCTGATGTTCGCACACGGTTTCAATATCCATTTTGGATGCATCAAGCCTCCGAAGGATGTAGACGTAACCATGATCGCTCCCAAGGGACCTGGTCATACCGTTCGTTCCGAATATCAGGCAGGCAAGGGCGTTCCGTGTCTGGTTGCTGTTGAGCAGGATGCTACCGGCAAGGCATTGGATCTGGCTCTGGCATATGCACTGGCAATCGGCGGCGCAAGAGCAGGCGTTCTGGAGACTACCTTCCGTACCGAAACAGAGACAGACCTGTTCGGCGAGCAGGCAGTTCTGTGCGGCGGCGTATGCGCACTGATGCAGGCTGGTTTCGAAACTCTGGTAGAAGCTGGCTATGATCCGAGAAACGCATACTTCGAGTGCATCCATGAGATGAAGCTGATTGTTGACCTGATCTATCAGTCCGGTTTCGCAGGCATGAGATATTCTATTTCCAACACTGCTGAATACGGCGATTACATCACCGGCCCTAAGATCATTACCGAAGATACCAAGAAAGCAATGAAGAAGATCCTGTCCGATATTCAGGATGGTACTTTTGCAAAAGAGTTCCTGCTTGACATGAGCCCCGCAGGCCGTCAGGTACACTTCAAAGCGATGAGAAAGCTCGCAGCTGAGCATCCTTCTGAAAAAGTTGGCGAAGAAATCCGCAAACTCTACAGCTGGAACGGCGAAGACAAACTGATCAACAACTAAGCAAAAAAGGGAACCGCAAGGTTCCCTTTTTTGCGCTACTTTCGAATTTCCGTAGGAAATTTGAAAGGATCCTGGTAAAAGGGAACCGGAAGGTTCCCTTTTTTGCGCTACTTCTAAATTCTGCAAGGAATTTAGAAGGTTCCAAATATTGGGGAACCGCAAGGTTCCCCTTTTTTGCTTAAAGTTCTCTTTGACAATCCCCACAACTGTGTTATCATAGTTTTAAAGCATATTTTCTACCAGCAGATTAGCGCTTTTAGCGCATCTTTATGAAATCTTATTCTATTCCGGAAGTCTATGCTTTTGAACCAATTTCTATCAGTTTCATTTATTGAAAAAGCGGGGGATTTTACAGATGACGTGGGGAACCTGCAACCGGGAAATCGTATCTCCTGCAAAACAGGAGGTGTGAAACGTAGCGAGAAAAAACAAGATAAAGCCGGATGTCGTATTAAAAAACTTCTGGAAAAACAACGCGCATTTTGCGGATTTATTCAATGCAGCGGTGTTTCAGGGAGAACAGGTGCTGAAACCTGAAGATCTTAAGGAAGCTGATACGGATGTTTCGTCTGTATTGAAATTTAATGGGCATGCGGAGACAGTACAAAAAGTCTGGGACGTCGTAAAGAAAACGGCTTACGGAGTGGATTTTGTACTCTGGGGGTTGGAAAATCAGGAGAGGATTCATTATGCGATGCCGCTTCGGCATATGATTGGTGACTGTTTTTCGTACTTAAAAGAGTACCATGAAATTGCGGCTAAGAACAGACAGGAGAAAGATTTTGTTTCATCCGATGAATTTCTTTCGAATTATAAGAAAACAGACCGGCTGCATCCGGTAATCAGCCTGTGCGTTTATTATGGAGAAGAAAAATGGGATGGTCCGGGATGCTTAAAAGACATGTTGAAAATTCCGGAAAAATTACAGTCACTGGTATCGGATTACAGCATGAAACTGCTCCAAGTAAGAACGAGTAAACCGATGCAATTTCGTAATCCTGATGTAAATACGGTGTTTGAGGCAAGTCGTTTTATTTACGAGAAGGATTATGAAAATTTAAATGCAATTTATGAGAACAAAGAAATTCCATCAGAGCTTGGACTTGTCATTGGGACGATTACTAACTCCCAAAGTCTAATTGATCGGGCGTTGGAAGCAGAAGAAAAAGAAGGAAGACAAATGATTATGTGTAAAGCACTGGAAGAGCTGAGAATGGAAGGTGTTCTGCAGGGGCGAACAGAGGGAATTCGGGCAACTGTCAAAACCTGTAAAAAGTTTCAGATCAACAAAGAGGCAATCATTGAGACGATCGGAAAAGAGTTTTCTATGCCAGAAAAAGAGGTCGCAGAATATGTAGAAAAATACTGGTAACGCAGAAAAAGACTGCCGGAGTTACTGCATCCTCCGGTAGTCTTTCCAGAATGCGATCGTTTCCTGCAGATCTGCCTCATCCTGAAATAAATTCATCTTTTTTGCAACTTCGATTGCAAAATCGATATATCCATTCGCCCGGGAGGTGATGACCTGATCGGTAACCGCAACGTCGAGATCAGAAGAATGTGTAGACACAACCCCGTCCAGAATTCCGGCATGATCAAGTACATCAACCCCGGCACAGATGGCGGCGAGAATACCGCCCCTTGATTTGATGTCCTTTAAGCAGTTCCATACAATCGGATTGTCAATTGCCTTGATATTTCCGCCTGGAACGATCGCAAGTTCTATTTCATCCGGAGCAATATCGGTCAGTTTACCGGAAACATTGATTGAATAACCCTCCATCGCTGTAATGGGAGTTCCATCCGGAGATACAAACAAAACTTCCTTGCCGGCAAAGTGCAGGAAATAATTTAAAATGACAATTTCATAAATACAGCTTGTTGGATATAAAAGAACAACAGTTTTCATGGGGAACCCTCCTTACAGCAGATGGTAGCTGAGGCTTATACATGTCCTCTTTAAAGCAAATTTTCTTGTAAACACAAAATATGCGATCGAAAGAGATAAGTGTGAACGATAACGATATAACTGAATTGTAACAGAGTGCGAAGAAAGAGAAAAGGAAAAATTGTTTTTTACTGCACAGTATTGTATGATAGGTATTAAAAGTTCACCTGTGCCTTTCAACAGGCAGGCTTCGCATGGAAAGATGCGAGGAATAGGATGAAAACGGACAAGGAGAAAACAAAATGGATCTGGAAGCGTTATCGAAACGTTTTTTTGTGAGAGCATTGGAAACAGAAGATGTGGACATCATTTATGATCTTTGTTCTAAAAACAAACTGTTTTATGAATTTCATCAACCATTTGTAACCAGAGAAAGTATCCTGGATGATAGAAATGCGCTGCCGCCTGGAAAGAGCAAAGAGGATAAAGCGTATATCGGATTGTTTGACGGGGATACGCTGGTTGCTGTGATGGATCTGATTTTGAGATATCCGACGGAAGAGATCGTATGGATCGGATTTTTTATGATGGATACGGCATATCAGAACCAGGGAATCGGGACACAGATCATTCAGGAAGCAGTGGAAGCAATGAAAAACGCAGGCTATCGGGAAATCCGCCTGGGCGTAGACTATGGGAATCCGCAAAGCTTCGCGTTCTGGAGCAAAAATAAATTTACGGTACTACAGGAAAAAGAGTACATTGTGATGAAACGAGTTTTATCCTAAAACAGAGGAAATCCATATGAATGATCTGATGAATTTGTTAAAAGAAAGACGAACTTACCGGAGATTTTGCCAAAAGCCCATTTCGGAGGAAATTCTGGCAGAGATCCTGACGGCGGCGCGGTACGCGTCCAGCGCAGCGAATAAACAGCCGTTGAGCTATGTCGTTGTGAAAACGCCCCAAAAGGTGCAGGAGGTTTTTGCAGAGACGAAGTGGGCGGCATATCTTCCGAAGGAACAGGGACAGCCGAAGGCTGGAGAAGAGCCGGTGCTGTTTATCGGCGTGGTGCAGAATTTGAAAATCAACCCGAACTGCGATACGGACGCCGGGCTGGCGATTTCGAATATGACGCTGGCAGCGTGGAATCATGGGGTCGGAAGCTGTATCATAGGCGCGTGCAACCGGCAAAAGCTTTCGGAGCTGTTTGGATTGACGGAGGATCAGAAGCTGCATACGGTGGTGGCATTTGGTTATCCATCCCATATCAGCAGGATTGAGAATGTCGAAAAGGATGGCGATATCCGCTACCATCTGGATGAAGACGGAAATTATGTCGTTCCGAAACGGAACCTTGAAGATGTCGTAACCTGCATTTGAAAGCTTTGAGGACGAAAGATTGAAAAACAACAGAATGCACGCTCTGCGAGCATTCTATTGTCATAAATAAAATTTTCAATCACGAGATTTGTATCTGCGTGCACTTGATACAAACTCGACATGCGTAAAAAGCGTGCGCAGAAATGAGAGGAAAGAATGGTAAAAAACATCGCAATCGTAAGCCTGTCCTCCGGTACGATCGGAGAAGCCTTTGCGGCACATGAAGTGGAAATCGGAATCCGGAGACTAAAAGAATACGGCTTAAACGTCATTATGATGCCGCATGCGCAAAAAGGCATCGAATACGTCAAAAATCATCCCGAAGATCGGGCAAAGGATCTTTTACAGGCATTTTCGGACGATTCCATCGATATGATCCTGTGCGCGATCGGTGGGGACGATACCTATCGGCTGCTGCCGTATCTGTTTGAACACAAGGAATTACAAAAAGCGCTGAACAAAAAAATCTTTCTGGGGTTTTCCGATACGACGGTCAATCACCTGATGCTGCATAAGCTGGGGCTGAATACCTTTTACGGGCAGTCGTTTCTGGCGGATATCTGTGAGATGGATCATGAAATGCTTCCATATACGGCAACCTATTTTGAAGAGCTGATTCGGACCGGGAAAATTGCAAAAATCGAGCCGAGCGACGTCTGGTATGAGGAACGGACGGACTGGTCGCCTGCTGCAGTCGGCACGGCGAGAATCGCGCATCCAAACGAAGGCTTTTTGCTGCTGCAGGGAAGTCCTGTTTTTCAGGGAAAAATTCTCGGCGGCTGTCTGGAAGTGCTGTATGATATTTTCGATAACAGCCGCTACGCAGACTCAGTTTCGATGTGTGAAAAGTATGAGCTGTTTCCGCCAAAGGAGGACTGGGCAGGAAAAATTTTGCTTCTGGAAACCTGCGAAGAGCAGCCAGTGCCGCAGCTGTACCGAAAAATGGTTCAGACGTTGAAAAAGACCGGGATTTTCGAAGTGATTTCCGGAATCATTTGCGGCAAGCCGATGGATGAACTGTATTTTGAAGAATATAAAAAAATACTCGTAGAAGAAGTGGCTGATCCGACGCTTCCCATTGTGGCAAACGTCAATATCGGACATGCGACGCCAAGATGTATCATTCCGTTCGGGGTGGACGCTGTGGTGGATGCGAACCAGCAGCAGATTACTTTTTCCTATGAGGACAAATAAAGGGAAACCATATGGAAAAAAACAAATTACAGATCAGGGTAGCGACTAAGGAAGATGCCGAAGCACTTCTGGCAATTTATGCGCCCTATGTAGAAGAAACAGCAATCACATTCGAATATGAGGTTCCCTCTATAGAAGAATTTCGCTGCAGAATCCAGGAAACGCTGAAAAAATATCCCTATCTGGTCGCAGAAAAAAACGGGAAAATTGTCGGTTATGCTTATGCGGGAGCCTTTCATGCCCGTCCGGCCTATGACTGGGCGGTGGAGACCTCCATCTACGTCTCAGAGCTTCAGAAAGGAGAAGGAATCGGGAAAGCTCTGTATAAAGCGTTGGAAGGACAGCTTTCCCGGCAGCATATCCTGAATTTAAACGCCTGCATCGCCTATCCGGAAACAGAGGACGAGCATCTGAACAAAGACAGCGTACGCTTCCATACACACCTTGGCTACCGGATGGTTGGGGAGTTTTACCAGTGCGGGTATAAGTTCGACCGCTGGTATAACATGGTATGGATGGAAAAGCATATCGGGGCGCATTCGTCGAATCCAGCGAAGGTGATCTGGTTTTCCGAACTCTGAGGCGCGTACTTTCCTATTGACAAGGTAGGAATAGTGGGGTACATTTAAAAATGCTGTCAGGAGTTTTCAAGAACGGGAGAAATACATGTTAAATCAGTTTTCAAGAACGGAATTATTGTTGGGGAAAGACGGAATGGAACGTCTGAAAAATGCAAGAGTTGCTGTGTTTGGCATTGGCGGCGTCGGCGGGTATACGGTAGAAGCGCTTGCCAGAAGCGGCGTTGGAACCCTTGACCTGATCGATGACGATAAAGTTTGTCTGACGAATTTGAACAGACAGATCATTGCAACTCGCAAAACCGTCGGAAAATATAAAGTAGACGTGGCAAAAGAGCGGATTTTGGAGATCAACCCGGATGCCGTGGTCCATACCTACAAAATGTTTTATATGCCGGATACGGCGGAGCAGTTCGATTTTTCCCAGTATGACTATGTTGTGGACGCAATCGATACCGTGACCGGTAAAATCGAGCTGGTGATGCAGGCACAAAAGAGCAATACGCCAATCATCAGCTGCATGGGAGCGGGCAACAAGATGGATGCGTCCGCGTTTGAGGTGGCGGATATTTATAAGACGTCCGGCTGTCCGCTGGCGCGCGTCATGCGGCGGGAGCTCAAAAAAAGAAGAGTGCGCCATTTAAAGGTTGTATATTCTAAGGAGCCAGCTATGACACCGGTGGACGAAATGGCGATCAGCTGTAAGACCAACTGCATTTGCCCGCCTGGAACAGCGCGGAAATGTACTCAGAGGAGACAGGTCCCCGGAAGCAATGCGTTCGTGCCTGCGGTTGCTGGGCTGATCGTGGCAGGTGAGATTGTGAGAGATTTAACAGGCGTGCGGGGAGAACAGGCATAATGATCTATCTGGATTATTCGGCAAATACGCCGGTTTCGGAGGACGTGCTCCGGTGTTTTTGTGAGACGGAGCGGGAGTTTTTTGGAAACCCGAATTCCACGCACGATGCCGGAAAAGCCGCCAAGGAGCGGATGGATGAGATTACGGTATCGATTGCCGGGCTGATGGGGGCTGCGCCGGAGGAGATGATATATACTTCCTGTGCAAGCGAATCCAACAATACGGCGTTAAAAGGAATCGCTGCGCTGGCGCGTTCGAGAGGCATGCATATTATTTCCACTGCGCTGGAGCATTCTTCGGTGGGCGGGTGTCTGACCGCATTGCAGGAGCAGGGCTTTGAGGTGGATTTAGTCGACATCGACCGAAACGGAAAAATCGATTTAGAGCATCTGCGGGAGCTTCTGCGCCGGGACACGATTTTAGTATCCGTCTGTCTGGTGGACAGTGAGCTGGGGACAATTCAGCCGGTTTCAGAGATTGCAGAGATATTAAGAGACTTCCCGGACTGCCGTCTGCATGTGGATGCGACGCAGGCGATGGGAAAAATTCCGGTCTGTCTGGACGGGATCGATACGTTGAGTTTTACACCGCATAAATTTTACGGTTTAAACGGAAGCGGCATTTTATATAAGAAAAAGGACCTGATTTTGGAGCCGCTGATCCACGGCGGGCACAGCACGACGATTTACCGCAGCGGGACGCCTGCGCTCAGCCTTGCGGCGGCAGCTAAATGTGCGCTGTCAGACGCAATCAGTCATCAGAAGGAACGATATGAAACGGTGTCAGGATATAACCGGTTTTTAAGGGAAGAACTGTCCAAAATTCCGGGTGTGTCAATCAACAGCCCGGAGGACGCAGTGCCGCATATTTTGAACGTGAGTGTAAAGGGAATCCGCGGGACGCGCATGCAGCAGGCATTGAATGAAAAGGGCATCTGCGTGTCAGTCAAGTCTGCCTGCGCGGTAGAAGGCACGCCGTCAAAGGCGGTTTATGCGGTCTGCCGAGATAGAAATCGGGCGATGAATTCTTTCCGGATCAGCTTAAGCCATCTGACGACGAAAAAAGAGCTGGATACCTTTTTGCAGGTGTTTTTGGAGTGTTGTAAAGAAAGAGAGTAAAACTATGGCAAGAGAACTGGAGCCTTACCAGAATATAGAAAGAAGCATTATCAAAAAATTCCGCAAGGAGATCTGGCGACCCTTTATCGAGGCGGTACAGCGGTATGAGCTGGTGAACGAGGGAGATAAGATCGCCGTCTGTATTTCGGGCGGAAAGGATTCGATGCTGATGGCAAAGCTGATGCAGGAGCTGCAGCGTCACAGCAAGGTGAAATTTGAGCTGGTTTTTCTTGTCATGGATCCTGGCTACAACGAGATCAACCGACAGAAAATCGAGAGCAACGCAGAGCTTTTACACATCCCAATCACGGTTTTTGAGACGGATGTCTTTGCGGTTGCCAATACGAGCGAAAAAAATCCGTGCTATCTATGTGCACGCATGCGTCGGGGCTATTTATACAGCAAGGCACAGGAGCTTGGCTGCAACAAAATTGCCCTGGGACATCATTTCAGTGACGTCATCGAGACGCCCGTGATGTCGATGTTTTACGGCGGACAGCTGCAGGCGATGCTTCCGAAGCTGCACAGCAAAAACTTCGATGGCATGGAGCTGATCCGTCCGATGTATTGCATTCACGAGGACGCGATTCTGGACTGGAAACGTTACAACAACCTGCAGTTTATCCAGTGTGCGTGCCGGTTTACGGAAAACTGCGCGATCTGCGATAACGGAGGCGGCGGTTCCAAGAGACAGGAAATCAAGACACTGATTCGAAGATTAAAACGCGATAATCCGAATATTGAAAAGAGCATTTTCAACAGCATCCACAATGTCAACATCGACACGATGCCCGGCTACAAAACGGACGGGGATTATCATACCTTCCTGGAAAAATTTGACGCCTGCATGGACGGAGAGCTCGAGGAGTAAACGGATCGCATGGACAGCTCCGGGGCAGCTGCGGCAGAAAAATATCGGGAAAACGGGGTTGTGCTTCTTTCCGGAAAGTGCTATAGTAAACACAGTTTTTAATTCCACGAACCGCGAAAGGAAAAGCAGAGCATGTTGAGAAACGTTTATACAATTGTCATGGCGATGCCGCAGATGATGATGGGACGCATTAACTGTATCTGATATGCGAGAGAGCGCAGTGCACAGATACAGGGAAGGGTCTTTTGTTTCTGTGTGCATCGGGCGTTTGAAATTCTTTTCGGAGAGAAAGAAGAATCCAAAATACCGGAGCCGGAGGCAAAGAGCCTTCGGCTTTTTTTGCTCTGTAGGAAATACCGTGTTGCATGAAAGTGCATTTCATCTGCCAATGCGCATGATTTCCCTTTTGCCGGCATGGAACAAATCTGAGAAAAGGATGGGAAAAAGCATGAAAACACCGATACTGGAAACCAGTAGGCTTTGGCTGAGACCGTTAAAGGAAGAGGATGCGCCGGGCGCATTTTTGTGGACGGGAGATCCGAAGGTCAGCTGGTACATGCGCTACGAAACGCATGAAAGCCTGGAGGATACGAAGCAATGGCTGCGGGAGGAAGAAAAACAGCTGGATTCCGATCTGCTGTATGATTTTGGATTTCATAAAAAGGACAACGATGAGCTGATCGGCAGCGGCGGGCTAACGTTTAATCAGCAGCAGGGCATCTGGGAGCTTGGCTGCAACCTGCGCCGGGATTGCTGGAACCAGGGCTATGGGACTGAGGCGGCAGCAGCGATTCTATCATTTGCGGAAAATACGCTGCACATTCATCGCGTAATGGCGCGCCATGCAAAGGACAACACTGCATCCGGGCGGGTGCTGGAGAAGAACGGATTTTCCTTTGTAAGAGAGTGCTGGGATCAGAAATGGAGCGGCTCGCATCGGTTCGAGTGCCGCGAATATATCTGGAAAAGTGAAAAAGAAGAGGAAAAAAACAGCGCCGCCCGCAATGAGGTCGAGCGCTTCTATGATGACGAATACGAAGAATGGGATCGTCTGGAATGGCATACGCCAGAGTTCGAGGTGACGAAGCGCTACATGGAGGAATATATTCCAAATGATACGCCGCAGAAGATTCTGGATATTGGCGGCGGCCCGGGCAGATATTCCATTTTTCTGGCGCAGAAGGGACATGACGTGACGTTATTTGACTTGTCCGGCAAAAATATCCGACAGGCGATCGAAAAGGCGCAGGAAGCGGATGTGCTGTTGGACAGTTGTATCCACGGCGACGCGCTCCGGCTTTCGGAATATCTTTACAAGGCGGAACAGTATGACGTTGTGCTTTTGATGGGACCTCTGTATCATCTGATGCGGGAACAGGATCGGGAAAAAGCCCTGCAGGAGGCACTGCGGGTGTTAAAGCCGGGCGGGCTTTTGTTCGCATCCTTTATTTCGACGTATGCGCCAATTCAGGATTATGCCAGCGGACTGTACGATTTCGGAGATATGGACAGACTCCTCGCCGGTCTGGAGGACGGAACTGCACAACCTGGTAAAAATTTCACAAACTCTTATTTCTGTGGGGAAAAAGAGGCGGAAGATATGATGGAAAAAGCAGGGCTTTGCCAACTGGCCTTTGCGGGTGTGGAAAATATCCTTTGCGGGAAAGAAGAGCTGCTGCATAAGCTTGCGTCTCAGCAGCAGGAAAAATGGCTGAACCTCGCATGGAGATTGAGCCAGGACAGAAAGCTGCTCGGTATGAGTGAGCACTTCCTCTACATCGGAAGAAAGCAGTGAACGTGGTGCCTTTTTGGAAAAGCGGTTGCATGAAACCGTCTCTTCGGGGTATAATGGCGATATGCGTCGGCGGACAGCTTTCCCCACTGACGGAAATGAAAATACAAAGGAGTTTTACAGCGTATGAAAAATGACCTGTTTTCTATTGGACCGTTTACCGTACACGGCTATGGACTGATGATTGCGATCGGAGTTTTGTCCGCTTATTATATGGTGGAATACCGTGCAAAAAAGAAACAGATGGACTGGGAAAAAGTGTTCCCACTGACGGTCTGGTCGGTGCTGGGCGGTTTTTTGGGCTCGAAGATTCTGTATCTTCTGACGAGACTGCCGGACATTCTTGCAAATCCGGCGCTTCTTGGCAGCAGCATTAAGGACGGCTTTGTCGTATACGGCGGCATTATCGGGGGTATCCTGACTGCGTGGATTTACTGCAAATGTACGAAATGGAACTTTTGGAAAATTTTTGATATCGCGATGCCTGCGGTTGCGATGGCACAGGGCTTCGGGCGGATTGGCTGTCTGCTTGCCGGCTGCTGCTACGGAAGAGAGCTGGATCCCGCAAACCCGATAGGGATCGTGTTCCACAATTCCGCCTATGCACCAAATGACGTCGCACTTTTGCCGACGCAGATTATTTCCAGTGTGCTGGATTTTGCAAACTGCTTCGTGCTGCTTGCACTGTCGAAGAAGCTCAAAACAGACGGACAGGTGGCGAGCTGTTATCTGATCTTTTATAGCATCGGCAGATTTGTCCTGGAATACTTCCGGGGCGACCTGATCCGGGGAAACGTCGGGGAGTTTTCCACGTCGCAGTTTATCTCCCTGTTTATCTGTCTGATCGGTCTTGTATTGCTTTTTGGACTTCCGGTTCTTGCAAAAAAGAAAGGAGCTTGCGCACAGTCGGAGGAATAGTGCCGGATTTTGCATAGGCGAAGCCGATTTTGCGGGCGGGAATGGAAACCGGCATTTTCAGCTGGACAAGCCTTCCCTCTGCGAGCTCGTCGCGGACGAAATTTTTGATGACGCAGGCGATTCCTAAGTCGATTTTTGCAAATTCGATCAGAAGATCCATGGAGGTTACGTCGATAATCCGGGAGGCACTTAAGTTTTCCTGGGAAAGATAGCGGTCGATGTACCGGCGGGTAATATTTTCTTTATTCAATAACAGGAGCGTAGACGCTGCAAACGCCGTCCGGGAGGAAAGATGGTCGTTTGGGCGGATGCGCTCTTTTAAATTGTCGAGATAGGTGTGCGTGGTGACAAAAATATCCTGAATGTCGGTGAGGGGTTCAAAAACAAACGCAGACATGTCATCCTCTGCGCCGATCAGCCCGATGTCGAGCGTGCCTTGTTCGAGTGCCTGCATCGTTTCGAGGGAGGACTGGCAGGCGATGGAAAGCTGGATATGCGGGTTTTGGCGGATAAAGGGCTGTAAGATCGGGAGCAGGACATATTTGCACAGTGTCGCAGAAACGCCGATGGAAAGATGTCCCATGCCGAGCTTTTGGAAGCGCTGCAGCTGTTCTTCGCCCTGGGTGATCGCCTGAAAAGCGTTTTCTACCTGGACAAACAGGATTTCACCTGGTTCCGTCAGGGAAACACCGCGGGAGGAGCGGTAAAAAAGCGTCGTGCCAAGACTCTGTTCGAGCTTGGAGATCGCCTTGGAAATGGCGGGCTGGCTGATGTAGAGCTCGCGCGCCGCGCCGGAAATGTTGCGGCATTTGGCGACGGTATAAAAAATGTGGTAAAGATTAAAATTCTGTTCCATAAGTTTCCCTTTCCGGCAGACCGGCAGTAATTTTTACCATGTGCGGTCTGTTTCTGTCTGTTACTGGTATAACTGAATTTATATATAACACAATCATACCATAACTGATGATTATAGTAAATATAAGAGAAAGGTATTTTTCTTTCTGAATGTACTGTGATACACTTAAATACAGAAAAAAGACGTCCGGGGCGACGGACATCTGCAAATCCGGCTGTTTTTCAGCCAAAAAGGAGATCGGATCATATGGGAATGACAATGACACAGAAGATTCTGGCCGCGCATGCCGGACTCGACCATGTGGAAGCAGGACAGCTGATTGAAGCGCAGCTGGATCTGGTTCTGGGCAACGACATTACAAGCCCGGTTGCCATCAAAGAGATGGAAAAAATGAAGGTGGACGGTGTGTTCGATAAGGACAAGATCGCGCTGGTACCGGATCATTTTGTACCGAACAAGGATATCAAATCGGCAGAACACTGCAAATGCGTTCGCGAATTCGCACGCCGCAATGAGATCACGAACTATTTCGAGGTCGGCGAGATGGGAATTGAGCATGCCCTGTTGCCGGAAAAAGGACTTACCGTAGCAGGTGATGTCGTAATCGGTGCAGACTCCCATACCTGTACCTATGGTGCGCTTGGCGCATTTTCCACCGGCGTCGGCAGCACAGATATGGCGGCTGGAATGGCGACCGGCAAGGCATGGTTTAAAGTTCCGTCTGCAATCCGGTTTAACCTGATCGGCAAACCGGGCAAGTGGGTAAGCGGCAAGGATGTGATTTTACATATCATCGGCAAGATCGGCGTGGACGGCGCACTGTATAAATCCATGGAATTTACCGGTGAGGGTGTTGCTAATTTAAGCATGGACGACCGGTTTACAATTGCCAACATGGCGATTGAGGCAGGCGGCAAGAACGGCATTTTCCCGGTAGACGACAAAGCGATCGCATACATGAAGGAGCATTCCACAAAGCCATACCACATTTACGAAGCGGATGCGGATGCTGTTTATGATGAGGAATACACGATTGACCTTTCTGCACTGCGTCCGACGATCGCGTTCCCGCATCTTCCGGAAAACACAAAGACCATCGATGAAATCCAGGAATCTGTTGCCATCGACCAGGTTGTGATCGGTTCCTGTACAAACGGCAGACTGGATGATCTTCGGATCGCTGCAGAGGTGCTGGAGGGCAGACATGTGGCAAAGGGGATCCGTTGTATCGTAATCCCTGCGACTCAGAAGATTTACATGGAAGCGATGGAAGAAGGGCTGTTAAAGACCTTTATTGAGGCGGGAGCAGTGGTCAGCACACCGACCTGCGGCCCCTGCCTTGGCGGTTATATGGGCGTTCTGGCAGAGGGCGAGCGCTGTGTATCGACGACGAACCGGAACTTTGTCGGACGTATGGGGCACGTCAAATCAGAGGTTTATCTGGCGAGCCCTGCAGTTGCGGCAGCCAGCGCAGTGGCGGGACAGATCGCATGTCCTGAGCAGCTCGATTGAGGAGGGACAAAACAGCATGAAAAAGGCGAACGGAACAGTTTTCAAATATGGAGATAACGTGGATACGGATGTCATTATCCCCGCACGTTACTTAAATTCCTCCGATCCGGCAGAGCTTGCACAGCACTGCATGGAGGATATTGACAAGGATTTCATCAAAAACGTAAAGCCCGGCGATATTATTGTTGCGGATAAAAACTTCGGCTGCGGTTCTTCCAGAGAGCACGCGCCGATTGCTATCAAGGCGGCTGGCGTCAGCTGTGTTATTGCACAGACCTTTGCCCGGATTTTTTACCGTAATTCGATCAATATCGGACTGCCGATCATCGAATGCCCGGAGGCGGCAGAAGCAATTCAGGCGGGTGATGAGGTCGAAATCGATTTCGATACCGGTATCATCACCGACAAGACGCAGAACAGGCAGTTCAAAGGACAGGCGTTTCCGCCCTTCATGCAGAAGATTATCGCTGCAGGCGGACTGATCAATTACATTAACGAGGATTAAAATAATAGAATGCATGCTCCGCCGCAGGTTTGAAACGCCTGCGGCGGCTTTTTGCAGTTGCGATTTTGGGTCCGTCCGGCTCCGGCAAAACGACGCTGATGAACATCATTGGCTGTATGGACCGGTCAGAAGCAGCGTGTGTCGATTATGGATGGACAGCTGTCGCAAAAACAAGCAGAATTGCCAGAAAACCAATATTTGCAAGGGTGAACAGAAGAAAGTACTGCCCTTTCTGTTCGGGAAGCTTCCGGGCGATCTGCCGATAAGAAATCAGGCTTGCCATCGATGCGATCAGGGTTCCGAGCCCACCTAAATTAGTGCCGACGATCAGCGCTGGAACGTTATTGGAAAAGCCGGACAGCAAAAGCGCCGCCGGAACGTTGCTCATGACCTGGGAGGCGAGGATGCTGATGAGGATTTCCCGACCGGAGAGCGCTGCAGAAAGCCAGGAGGCAAAGGCGGGAATTCTGCCGAGATTTCCGATGAAAATAAAAAATGCGAGAAACGTGGCGAGCAGGGAATAATCGACCTGTGCCAGCACTTTTTTATCTGCGATCAATGCGCCCAAAAGGACGAGGACAAAGACTGCCGGGTAGGGAAGCACATGCAAAACGGCAAGGAGGCAGAAGAAAAACAAAACGATATAAAGCCGGATCAGCGCCGGCTTTTTTTGTGCAGCGTTTGTAGTCGGATTCTGGATTGAGGAAGAGACTGTTTGCTGCCGATGCGGATGTCCCAGATAGAAAATGCAGACAGAAAGCAGGATGGCAGACAGCAGCGTATAAGGGAGCATGAGCTGCAAAAAAGCGGAAAAGGACAGTTGGCTTTTGCCATACAGATATAAATTCTGAGGGTTCCCGATGGGAGTCAGCATGCTGCCGAGGTTGGCGGCAATCGTCTGCAGGCAAACAACGGGCGTCAGGAGTTTTTTACCGGATGCTTCCGACAGCTGTCCCAGTACAGCAAAGGAGAACGGAACGAAGGTCAGGAGCGCAACGTCGTTCGTGATCAGCATACTGCAAAAAAAGCATAAACCGACCAGGACGAATACCAGGGAGGTGATGCTGTTTGTGCGGGACAGCAGGGAATATGCGAACCGTGTAAAAACGCCCTGACGCTGCAGCCCGGCCATGACAGTCATTAGGGAAAACAGGATGGTAAGCGTGCGAAAATCGATATAACCGAAATAGGATGCGTCCGGCAAAACGAAGCAGGCAGAGAGCAGGGCGAGCAAAACGGCAATCGACAGGACAGCCTCCTGGCGGATTTTGTAAAACAGTTTCTGAAAGATGGAATATAGCATGGGAAAGCCTCTTTTCCTTTTTATTATGGGATATTTCTTGTAAATACTATAATTTTTACAAATAGGAAAGTCAAGGAACGATGAAAAAGGGATGACTTTTTGGAAAGATTATTGTAATATGGAGAAAGGTCAAAACAACGAATGTAAAGGAGTATTGACTGTATGAGATTTCGGGAAGAGGTTTTAGCAAAGATTTTTACCTATATTACTGTCGCCGTGCTGCTGGGAATCGTTGCATTCGAGGCATGGGGGCTTTCGCGAGAGCGAAGCCGCAGAAAGGATGCAGAGGACAATGCAGCAGTACTTCAGGAAGAAGTAGAGAACATGCGGGATATCAACACCACCCTGAAAAAAGAAAACGGAGAGCTTTCTGCATTTCGCAACAAATGGAATGTATACGTTTCTTCTTTGACCAGCAGTGAGGTTTTAGAGCTTCAGCACGATTTGTTTATGCGGACAGATCTGATTCCGCAGGAGGCGAAGGAAGAAATCGCGGAACGGGAAGCCGGGCTTCTTGCGGAAGAAACAGACGGGAAAAGTACGTCTAAGCAGAGCTCTTCCAAAAATAAAACGTCGAAAACGGATTCCAAAAGCAAAACGACAGACAACGCCAGAACTGCAAAAATCGTCGTCGGGGAATATTCGTTTGACAATCCGAATGGGGAAAATATTTTTCTGCCGGTCAGCGCCAACACGGGCGACGGGGAGAATTGTCTGATCTACACGGCTGCCTATGAAGAGGAGGGAAGCCATGTGATCGAATTATTATATGAAATTACGCTGGATGAATCGGGTACGATCGCGCGCAGGGATACGACCGGGGAAGTGGAATGGTACTGTGTCGCCTATCAGGCGGGCGGAGGCTGGAAAGCGACAGCAACAAAGGAGGACGCAGGGCAATGATGACAATTGACCAGATTTTAACAAAGCTGGATCATTATTATAAGGAGGATCAGCTGACAGAGGTAGAGCCGTTTCTCTTATCCTGTCTGGAGGATGCCAAAAAAGAGCAGGAGTATGGCATTTATATTTCCGTTGGCAACGAGCTTCTGGGCTTTTACAGAAGCATCGGACAGTTTGAGGCTGCATTTGCGGTCGGGGAGGACGTTCTTCTTTTGATGGAGGAGCTGCAGCTGGATCATACCGTCCATTTTGCAACGACCCTGTTCAATGTGGCGACTGCGTACCGCACAGCAGGAAAATACGAGGAAGCACTTGCAAATTATCGGCGTGCCCTTGAAATTTATCAAAAAGAGCTTCCCAAAGACGACTATCGTCTGGCAGAACTATATAGCAGCATCAGTATTTTATTGGAAAAGCTCAACGAAAATGAAAATGCGGTGCTGTTTTTGGAAAAAGCGATTCAGATTATGGAAAAACAGCCTGGAACAAGGGTTGAAGTGGCGACTTCCCGGACGAGTCTTGCACTGATCGAACTGAAAATGGACAAGCTGGAAGCGGCGGAAAAGCATCTCGAGCTTGCGATTTCCGCGTTTAAAGAGGATGGCGGCAAGACGGATACACACTACAGCGCAGCGCTTGCCGGACTCGGCGAGGTCTGCTACCGTCAGGGCAGACTGGAACGCTCCCTGGAAAATTATGAGCACGCGCTGTTTGAGGTGGAAAAGCATTTTGGCAGAAAAGAAGGCTACGGTCTGCTCTGCGGCAACTGCGCGGCGATCTGCAGAGAGCTTGGACAGAGCGCAAAAGCTGAAGAGTATGAGGTGCAGCGCAAAAAATACTGCCCGGAAGCCTGACAGGACGGGGAAATAAAACTTGAAACATACGTTCGAAAATGATACAATAAGCAGCGGCGAACACAGGAGGGATTTCCTTTTGATCGCCGCTGTTATACTGGCAGCGGCAGCAGCTGTCTTTTTCTTTCAGGTCAAAAACAGGACTTCCGGTACGGTTTATGCGATCGTGGAGCAGGACAGTAAAGAGCTGATGCGTCTGCCGCTGTCGGAACCCGGGGAATATCGGATTTCCGATGGAGACAGCTATAACGTGATCGAAATTACAGAGGGTGGCGTCCGGATGAAGGAAGCGGACTGCCCGGATCAGATCTGCGTCAGCCGCGGACTGATTCAGAAAAGCGGACAGAGTATCGTCTGCCTGCCGCACCGGCTTGTCATCCGTCTGGAACAGGTAGGAGATCAGGAATTGGATGCGGTAGCGGAATAAAATGACTGAGCTGGTCAACAAAATAGACCAAACAGGTCAATGGAATATACGGTGGCATAGACAGCCTGGATCTGCCAGAAAGGAGAAACGCTTCATGAGCAGCAACAGTATACGCAATCCTTCCAGAAAAGTAGCCTTTCTCGGTGTCATGACCGCGGCGGCGCTGATGCTTTCCTATATAGAATCGTTGTTTATCCTTGTCCCGGGCATCCCGGGGATTAAACTGGGATTTGCGAATCTGGCAGTGGTATTGTGTCTATACCGCTATGGCTGGAAGGAAGCCCTTTTTCTGAATGCGGTTCGGATTGCACTGGCAGCATTTTTGTTCGGGAGCATGTTTACGATGTTATACAGCCTGGCGGGGGCGGCATGTGCGTTTGCTGCGATGGTGCTTGCAAAACGCCTGAAGCTGTTTTCTGTCGTCGGCGTGAGCGTCCTTGGCGGCGTGTGCCATAATCTGGGGCAGCTGGCGGTGGCGGTCGCAGTGCTGGGAGGCAGTTGGGCAGGCTGGTATCTGCCGTGGCTTATGCTGGCAGGCTGCGTGACCGGGATTTTTATTGGCGTGTGCGCAGGGGCGGTCAACCGGGCGCTGCCGCCGCAGAGATAGGATACGGCAGAGGGAGAACACATGATTGCATATTTAAACGGCATACTCGCCGAAATCGAAGAAGAAAATATTGTAATAGAAGTAAACGGTATTGGCTATAATGTCCGAATTCCGGCGGGAATGGCGGGACGACTTCCCCAGATCGGAGAAGTGGTTAAACTCTATACCTATACAAGCGTCCGGGAGGATGCGATCGGGCTGTATGGATTTTTGAGCCGGGACGACTTAAATATGTACCGGCAGCTGATTACGGTCAGCGGAATCGGGCCAAAGGGCGGTCTTTCGGTGCTCTCTGCGATGAGCGCGGACGAGCTTCGAATGGCAGTGATTTCCCAGGATGCAAAGGCGATTGCAAAAGCGCCCGGCGTTGGGACAAAAACCGCGCAGCGGATTATTTTGGAGTTAAAGGACAAGATTTCGTTAGAGGATACCGCAATGATGCGGGAGGTCAATCAGGTTCCGCAGGACAGTATGCTGACGGGAAAAAGCCAGGCACAGACAGAAGCGGTAGAGGCACTGACGGCGCTTGGATATTCCCCGTCAGAAGCGTTGCGCGCGGTAAAGGCGGTGCTGCAGGAAACTCCGGATCTGGATGTGGAAGCCCTGTTAAAGGCGGCCCTGAAAAAAATGTTCTAAAAAGAAACCGACAAGCAGGATGTTTTACCTGCGGCAGGCACAAAAGTGCCATGCTTTTTTTACCTGCTGCAGCGTGATTAACGGTAGAATGGAGGCAACATGCCAAGAGTCATCGAGACGAATCTGACGGAGGAAGATAAAAAGATCGAGAAAACATTGCGTCCGCAGTGTCTGGACGATTATATCGGTCAGGAAAAAGCGAAGTCGACCTTAAAAATTTATATCGAAGCGGCAAAGCAACGCCATGATTCGCTGGATCACGTTCTGTTTTACGGACCTCCCGGTCTTGGAAAGACGACGCTTGCGGGGATTATCGCCAACGAAATGGGCGTCAACATGAAGGTAACCAGCGGTCCGGCGATCGAAAAGCCCGGAGAAATGGCTGCAATTCTGAACAATCTGCAGGAGGGTGATCTTCTGTTTGTCGATGAAATTCATCGCTTAAACCGTCAGGTGGAGGAAGTACTTTACCCTGCAATGGAGGATTTTGCAATCGATATCATGATCGGAAAGGGAAGCACAGCGCGTTCTGTGCGTCTGGACCTGCCGCATTTTACGCTGGTGGGCGCGACGACGAGGGCGGGACTTTTAACAGCGCCGCTGCGAGATCGCTTCGGGATGATCCACCATATGGAATTTTATACGGAGGATGAGCTGAAGCTGATTATCAAGCAGTCGGCAAAGGTTCTGAACGTAAAAATCGAGGATGCGGGGGCGACGGAGCTTGCGCGCAGAAGCCGCGGGACGCCGCGTCTGGCAAACCGGATTTTGAAGCGGGTGCGCGATTTTGCGCAGGTCAAATATAACGGCGTGATTACGGAAACGGTGGCGCACACCGCCCTCGACCTGATGGATGTGGATACGCTCGGTCTGGATCGGGTGGATCGAAACATTCTCGTGACGATCATCGAAAAGTTTGGCGGCGGTCCGGTCGGACTGGACACGCTGGCAGCGTCGATCGGAGAGGATGCCGGTACGATCGAGGATGTTTATGAACCGTATCTTTTGATGAAAGGGCTGATTGACCGCACACCGCGCGGACGAGTTGCGACGCAGATTGCTTATACACATCTGGGACTTTAACGCTTGCAATTGGTGCTTTTTGCTCTTATAATGAAAAAGAATCGAACAGCGTTTTTTGAGTTCTGGCAACAGAGTGCGTACAAAATGTAGATGCTGTTGCTGACAGCGCTGTTCAGAAAGCGCGGATACGCGATACGAAAGGGTAGACAGTCATGGCGGTCAAGACAGATACAGAAGTGATCATCGGAGGCAGGGTGCTGACGCTCAGCGGCTACGAAAGCGAAGAATACCTGCAGAAGGTGGCTTCTTATATCAATAATAAACTGGCAGAATACAACCGGGTGGAAAGCTTTCGCCGTCAGCCGGCGGATATCCAGAACATTTTAGTGGAATTGAACATTGCGGACGATTATTTTAAGGCGAAAAAGCAGATCGAGGAGATGGAGGAAGAAGCAGCCTCCAAGGAAAAAGAGCTGTATGACTTAAAGCACGAGCTGATTGCTTCCCAGATCAAGCTGGATAATACGGAAAAGAGCCTGCGGACGCTGCAGCAGGATCAGCAGGAAAGTTCCAGACAGATCGTGCGCCTGGAAACCGAGATCCGCGGAATGAAGGATAAAAAGTGACAGAACACATGTTTTGTAATTGTCCTGTTGTCAGAAACTAAAGGAAACAGACGGTCAGGCTGTCAGCGATGACAGCCTGTTTCTTTATCGTATTGGAAACTTGTTTCCAATACGATAAAGACGCTCCGCGGAGATCGCACTGCGGCGGAATGGAAGAATGTCGCTTGCGCGACCCGCCGCAGGCGGA
>OHAC01000197.1_pt1 | contig 66560 bp, 54 predicted proteins | sample 1577051 | NCBI WGS metagenome assembly OHAC01 (sample SAMEA3541499, study PRJEB24748) | human gut metagenome | biome: human gut; feature: human-associated habitat; material: faeces | place: China | collected 2012 | reverse complement strand
GGTTTGCACAGTCTGTCAATTAAATATTTTCCCGGCTGTCAGAGGCAAAATACACGAACTGGAACAAACAAAACGCTGACAGTCGGGATTTTTCTGTCTCGGGGACGTCGATGGATGTCAGCATGGGATACCGTGTGGAAGGCCGAGCAGCACAACTGAACAAAATAATGTTTTTGTTCAGTTAAGGAACACGGGTATCAGCAATCCTGCAAAAAGTTGACAGATAAAAAAACCGCCCCGCTGCAAACAGGTTTCTTGCAGCGGGGCGGCATCATCATTCCGACAAATAGCATGAGATACGGTGCGTTTTGTGATACATTGTTCCAGTGTTGGTTTCGTTGTTTAGGTATATCAACTGTCCGTCAGAATGGGAATTTCGCTGCGGAGCGTCCCGCATGGGACACTCCGCAAAAAAAGGAATAGATAAATAGAATAGATTGTGTGAAGTAAAAATGGTGATATGTGTGAACGGAAACGATTACAGGTTTTCCTGCATAAATGCTTCCAGATCAGCTGCTACTTGCTCTTCGTTTTCACCTCCTACATGGACGGTGACGGTGTCTCCGCTCTTGATGCCGAGACCCATCAGGGCAAACATTTTGCGGGCATCCGCTTTCTTGCCGTCCTTTTCAATCGTGACAGTGCACGGAACGGCTGCCTTTGCCTGCTTGACCAGCACGCCTGCTGGACGTGCATGAAGTCCCTGCGGGTCAGTGATTGTGTATGCAAAACTTTTCATTTTGATACGCTCCTTTTGGTTTATCTTTTTTCAAGAGGATGCTGTCATGCCCAGTGCATCAAGCAGCTGCGCTGCCAGCATATCCTCCATATATAACATATCTACGCCGCCAATGCGAATGTTGGGCTTTATCATGCCGTGGAAATCACTCCCACCAGTGATGAGCAAATGATGCTTTTTTGCCACTTCCAGATAAAATGCCGTTTCAATCGCATTGTGATAACTGCTAAACACTTCCAATCCATCGAGTTCCAATGGAAGGAAATATTCGATCATATTTTCCGTTGTTTGCAGCTGCATCGCGGGATGTGCCAGAACAGCCGAACCGCCGGCGTTGTGAATCAGTTGAATCGCTTCTTTTGCCGAGATAAAAGAAATCGGAACATAGGCTTTTTTGCCGCGGGAACATAGATCCCAATAGAAATTGACTAGCGGCTGATCACAGCGCATACCGCCCGGCAGAAACGGAAGCAGCAGCGAATGATCGTGGTTTTGCGGCAGCTGAAGGGCTTGTTTTGCCATAGCTTCAGCGGAGATCACACCATCCTTTGCCTGTTCCATCAAAGCATTACGGTCTAAGAAAATGCCCAGATTTTCCAGTGCATCCATTTGTTCCACAGATGCAGCACGCTGCATTTCTTTTACCGTATGTTCCAGCTTTACTAACTCGTCATTGGCACTGTCGATGCCATAGCCGAGTATGTGCAGATGGAAACCTTCTGCCATACAGTCGATCTCAATGCCCGGAATCACGCGGACACCGAGCTGTGCACCGCGCCAGCTGAATTCCTGTATACCGGATACTGCATTGTGATCGGTCAGCGCAGCGAAGCGAACCCCCTCTTGGCGGCATAGCTCAGCCAGCCCGCGCGGAGAGATCTCTCCGTCCAAACTCACAGAAGAATGTAAATGCAAATCCATATACGACATACAGTCATTCCTCCCTATTTCTCTATCATCGGCGAAAGATTCTGATTATTTTGTCTTTTCAAAATACTGCTTGAGCATCGTTGCGCATTCTGCACGGGTCGCAGAATCCTTCGGACACAGCAGATTGGTATTGCCGCTCTTTCTGCCATTGATGATGTGGTTCTGATTTGCCCACAGAACGGCGTCAGCTGCCCAGCCAGAGACCTGATTCTTGTCAGAAAATGCCAGAGAACCACGTACCTTTGGTGCGCCTGCATGCTTGTACAGAATCATGGCGAACTGCTCACGAGTAATGTTGCTTTCCGGATCGAACTTTCCGTGGCCGATGCCGCTGACAATGCCCTGCTGGCTTGCCCACTGTACCGCGTCATAATACCATGCGTCCTTTGTGACATCCGTGAAGGCATCCTTGCCGGAGACAGCAGGCTGACCTGCCTGATTGTAGAGAATCTGTGCCAGCATTGCACGGCTCAGCGGCATGTTCGGCCCAAACAGGGTGTCGCTCAGACCAACCATCAAATCGTTGTCATATACATACTGTACATATGGTACATACCACTGATCGGCATCAACGTCGGTGAATACCTCGGTGACCGGCTTGGTCGTTTCGGTCTTACCGGACGGCCAGATGCTGTTCATCGGATAAATGGTGATGTCCGCCTGTGCTGCGCCGCCTTCTACCAGAACGCTTGCACCAAGACTGCCCTTGGACGGGAAGATCTGGTTTGCACCGGCAACCGTGTTGTCCTTGGAGAATACTTCTATGCTCGCGCGGTCAACATAGATATGCAGGTCAATGGTACCATCTGCGTTCTTGGTGACATTCTGTCCGCTGACTTCTGCGAACGGATCGGTATTGCCGGCATCATTCGGAATCAGCACGCCGGACTTGCTGCGGTCGAGGGTCAGCTTGCCGGATTCCAGATCATAAGCGACTTGGGTATACTCGTCCTCTCCCTTGGCATTCTTGCCGGTGCGCAGACGGAAGCCAACCTTCTTGGTGTCCGCTGCCGGCTTAAACTTGGAGACAATCTCATAGCAGTCACCGGAAAAGTTTTTCAGAACCGTATTATCTGCGGCAACCGTTCCGCTGTAGGTCGTTGCGTGCTTGGTATCGCGCAGGCTCTTGTAGCCTTCAATCGGGGTCTGGGTCAGCAGATACTTGCCGTCTGCATCCTTGGTCAGACCGACATTCAGATTCAGATTGTAGGTGCCGTTGAACTGCTGTTCGCCGTTGGTTGCATCACGCAGCGTCGAACCGACATTGCGGCAGTAATCCCACGTATTCATCCAGTTCAGTTCCGTAATGGTCGGGATAGTCGGGTTCTTGCTCGTGCCGAAATCCTGCGTGTAGTACGTGATTGCTGCATAGGAATCTCTGCCGAAGTTCATGATGCCATCGGTATTTTCATATGCTTCATCCGCTACAAAACGCCAATTTCCGTCTACCTGCTTGAAGTCACCGATCTTGTAGCCGCGGCCGCCGCGGGACAATACCCACTTGATCTGACCGTCATGCGCCTGAATTGGGTACAAATCCGGGCATTCGGTGTGCAGATCACTGTATGTGGACTCGCACTTCCAATCCATCAGGTTATCCGAAGAATAAATGCGCAGCGGGCCGCCTGCAAGAACCATGAACCACTTGCCTTCCCAACGGAACAGGTTCGGGTCACGGAAGTCTGGATTTTCCAGCGGATCTTCGGTGTAGTCAATCGCAATATCGTCTGCCTTGGTCCATGTTGCGCCTTCATCCTTGCTGTAAGCGAGCTTGATGCGCTGGCCGCCGCCGTTTTCCGTAATCAGAGCGACCAGACCGCCGCCCTCGATGCCGTCAAAGAATCCGGACACGTTGTCCTTGTCCACCACAACATCGCCGTTGAACATAGAGCCATTGGCATCCGGATACATAGCAACCGGCTGATCCTCCCAATGAATCATATCCGTGCTGGTTGCATGGCACCAATGCATCGGACCCCAAGTGATCTCGTCACTGTTGCCGTTAAACTGATGGAACAGATGGTATTTTCCGTTGAAGTATACCAAACCATGCGGGTCATTTGCCCAGCCTTCCTTCAAGGAGTAATGGTACTGGTCACGATATTGCTGGTTGTAGTCGGTATAATGGCGGCGATGGACATTGACACGATACGTCAGCGTTGCCTTCACACCGTCCTTGTTTGTCGTTGTGCTGGTCACGGTGATGATGTTGGAACCGACAGATAGCGGAATGTTCTTGCCATCCTTGTATACGTTGCCGTTCTTGTCCGTGATTGTGATGTCCGTGCCCTTGTTTTGCGCGGTTGCCGTGATGTCCACGGTCTCTACCGGCTTCTTGACATACTGAATGGTAACCGGTTCCATCGGACGGAACTGTGATTTGCCTTCCACGCCGTCCTTGGTCGGAGAGGTTACTGTAATGTCGCTGAGCAGCGGTGCTGCAAATGTATCATCCAGCGGGGTGACGTTGGTGTTTTGGAAGGTCATATCGCCGTTCCAGTTGAGCAGACCCAGTTTGCCGCTCTCAATGTAGGTGTTCTGACCGAAATCCGCATTGCCGGTAATGGTGTAATCGCCGGTGCCGCCGACACAAACATCATTGACATAATAAGACAGCCAGCTGCCGTAAGCGACCATTTTCAGCGTATATACATTGCCTTCCTTCGGCTTGATGCTGCTGATATCGGTCTCGCCCATGAGCTGAGATGCGTCATCTTTCTGCCAACGCCACATCTTGCACTTTTTCGCGCCGATGTCCAGATTTACGGCATACGATTCCTTGTTGTCGAAATCGTCGTTGGAGCGGAACAACAGAGCCGCCGCGCCGGAATCACTGTGAAACGTCACATCGGTGGAGTAAACAAAGTTGGAACCGGTAGTTTCACTGAGCAGGAAGCAGTCTCCTAATCCGGTCGCATTGCTGTGCAGACCGTTTTCTGTCGTCTCCCAAGTGCCGTTTGTCTTGCGGAAGGTATCGCCCAGATTGGTGTGGAACTGATCGAAATTCAAACCGGTTACCGGCTGAAGATCGGTGCGCACTTCCACAGAGCGATTTTCAAAGTGGATATTCGAGAACTTTGCCTCGCACTGGAACGACAAAAGACCAACATATCCGCCCTTCCAGTTCGGAATGGTGCCGCGAATGCAGCGTGTCAGTTCCCCTTCATCTGCATTGCCGAAGGAGTAGACAAACTCGCCGGTCGTTTCCATGCTGATGCGGAGATGCAGTTTTTTGGTGATGTCAATGTCACCCTTTTGACCGTCCGTGTTGGTGTCCGCCATACCCGGTGCAAAAACACGGAACAGGTCATTGCCATTTACGCGCTGGGAGTCGATGTTTGCACCGCACCAGCCGCTCACGTTTTTCGTGCTCTTTGCGCCGAATACCAGTCCGGCAGAGTGTACGCTATCGGTCGGGTCTGCGAACTCGACGTCTGCCTCCCACGTAAATGCATTGGCTGCCTTTTCCAGACCGTTGTACATAGCGAAGTGATCTCCGCCTGTGTCGCTCAAGGTCAGCTCGCCATTGTTTGCGGTCATGGTGCCGCTCAAGCTGTTAAAGTTTTCCTCGGTTGCCGCAACGTCCGTAGAGGACTGGGTGTTGTCCTGTTCGTTGTCGTTTTGCGCAGTCTTGACTGTGCTGACAATCGACGTAACGTCCGGCAGCTCCAGCGCATTCGCCGGGAGCACGCCTGCCGCCATGAGCAGAGACAGCGACAAAGATAGACATTGCTTTGTTGTTCGTTTCATTTTTTTCCCTCTCTCTTATCTGAAAATATGATCAATTGCCTGTGCTACACCATCGTGATCGCAGTCTGCGGTGATGTAACGAGCCAATTGCTTGACAGATTCCTCTGCATTGCCCATAGCAACCGGCATACCGACCGTCCGAAGCATTTGTGCGTCGTTGTCGCTGTCACCAATTGCACACATTTCTTCCGGACGAATGTCGAGCATTTGTCCCAGCCGAACCAATGCAGTTCCTTTATCTACATGTTCCGGCATGACCTCAAAGTTGTCATTGCCGGAGCTTGTAATCGTAATACCCGGTAAATCTCGAATCGCTTCGAGTACCTCGTGAAGTGTCTCCTGCGTGCCGATGGCATATGCCTTGGTCACACGCAGGCCGTGCTCCCGAATGTACGCTGCCACATCGTCTAAGACGATTTTATTGGCGTGAAAGCCCTCCACGCGATAATTCACAACAAAATCGCGGTCGGAATACGGGTTGATATATACCTTATCCCCGACATAGATCATCATGCGGATGGGTCTGATCTGGATCTGCTCTACCACGCGGGCGCCGATCTCGGTGGGCATATCCCATTCAAACAAATTGCGTTCCCTGCGCACCGAGGAAATCGCCGCGCCGCCTGCGGTCACTATGAAATCATCGCTGTCTATCTCTCGTGCAAATTCTACCGCTTCTCCTACAATGCGGCCGGTCGATAAGACAACTTTGACGCCGTTCTGTTTTATGCGGGCAATGGCATCTTTGGTCGCCTGCGTGATTTCCTTGCGGGAATTGAGCAGGGTGCCGTCCAGATCCAATGCCAGTAGCCTATAGTTCATGTGCTCCCTCCTTGTGTAAAATCCATGTATCAATTGCACGCGCCACACCCGCATCATCGTTGGTGCTCGTGCAGACATCTGCTGCTGCCTTTGCCGCTGCCGAGCCGTTGCCCATCGCAACGCCCAAGCCTGCTGCCCGCAGCATACCGCAGTCATTGTCATGGTCTCCCATCGCCATCGACTGCCGGACGGGAATGCCCAGCTTCCGGCACATCGCTTGCAGAGCAACGCCCTTTTCCGCAAGCGGAGGAAGAATTTCTAAATACGTATCTTTGGAGCGTACCAGCTGTACCGGCAGCTGCTGCGCCGCCAGCACGGCAGCTACGGCATCAATCTGTTGCGCCGGTCCCATGCACAGCAGCTTGTGTGCACCTTCCTGCCATTGGCGCATCGTTTCGACGAGCGGCACCGAGACCGGCACCGTGCCGGTGATGGCACGTTCCTGTTCGCTCCATGGGTCATCTCTCTCGATGAGCCAGTCCCAGCCGCGATACACACTCACAGAAATGCCGCATCGCTGTGCCTCTTGGACGATGCGCACACCGACGGAAACCGGAATGCGCTGCTCCGAGAGCATTTGTTCTTTATGTAAGATGAGTCCGCCGTTATAGCAGATCATATCGTGTTCGATGTTGAGTTCCCGTAAGATCGGGACGACAGCGGCAGGCGGCCGTGCAGAGGTCAAACAGACCGTGACATGTGCCTGTGCTGCCTGTTGAATGGCTGTTCGGTTGCGTTCCGGCAGCTGATGCTGAGAATCCAGCAATGTGCCGTCAATGTCCAAACAGAGCAGTTGAATTGCCGCATGGTTCATGGCTGATTACCGTCCCCCTGCGGCGCGCAGAATGTGTTCGACATTTCTGCGTCCATTGCGAATACCGAGTCCGATGAGTGCCGCGCAGATGATACCTGCGAAGGTCGCAACGACACCGACGATTCCGAACGCAAATCGGAAGCCCTCGCCCATCAGACCCCACCATGCCAGTGCCACTGCACAAGAGGAAACGATCATTGCCCACTGCATCCAGCGTTTCAATTGCTTCAATGCATCCGTCTGCTGCTGAGCCTCGCGCAGCAGCTGCTTTTTGCTGAGTTTCTGTTTCATAAAAATCTCCTCTCAAGACGGTACCTGTGTTTTTTAGCTGGAAGGAGCCGCTGGGTGAGCCAGCGGCTCCTTCTGGAGAGTTAGGAAATAGGAAAGAGATCGCTGCGAACTTAGTAGGACAGCTGCGGGTCGAAGAATCCAACCAAAACACCGACAAACGCAACAACAACCAAGATCAGCATTACGGCAATCGGAGACATTTTTCTCTTGCTCATGAGCCAGTAGCAGAACATAACTACGGCAAACGGGAGCAAATGCGGGAAGATGGTATCGAGAACGCCTTCCTGCAAGGAAATATCGCCGGGGAGCATCATCGGTGTTGTAATGGAGATCCACGTTGCGGCTACTGCGCCGATAACGATGGTGCCCAGCATGATGATGGACTCACGAATGGCATTGGATTTTTCTCCGACGATCATTTCAACCGCCTTGCCGCCCAGCTCATAGCCCTTGTAATACAGGAAACGCATACCCAGCGTCAGGACGAGGTTGTAAACAATGATGTAGAAGATTGCGCCGAGCGGAGAGCCGCCGGAGGACAGACCCAGAGCAATGCCCAGCAGAATCGGAATCAGGGTACCGACAACCAAGCTGTCACCGATACCGGCAACCGGACCCATCAGGCCGGCACGGATACCGTTAATCATCTCGCCGTCAATGCCTTCGCCGTTTGCTCGTGCTTCTTCCAGACCGGCTGTCATACCGACAACGACTGTGCCGAGCTGCGGCTCTGTGTTAAAGAATGCGGAATACGTCTGGAGTGCTTCCTTCTGTTCTTCCTTGGTGTCATAGAGTTCTTCAATCAGCGGGAGCATGGCACACAGATAACCAAAGGTCTGCATGTGCTCCTGCGAGAAACAGGTCAAATGTCCATAATACCAGTTGCGGAAGGATTTGGACAACGCCTTTTTAGAAAGTTTCTTTTCAGCCATAGCCTATATTTCCTCCTCATCGTCATCGTCAAATCCGTCAGCGCCTGCTGCTGCCGGAGCTGCCTTCTGCAAGGACAGCAGCTTGATGCGGTAGTTAATCACTGCGAAGAAGCCGCCGACAACAGAAGCTGCGATCAAGTTCAGACCCATGCATGCAGCCAGTGTGAAGCCAAATGCGAATATCAGCAGATCCACCGGCTTGGTTGCTACCTGCTTGAGCAGGATGGCAATACCGACTGCCGGAAGCAGAGAACCTACGGTAAACAGCGTCTTCATTGCGATGCCGTCCATCGGCATATATGCCTTCATGAGGTCAACCATGGTAACGCCAACCTTGGTGATGATGAAGGTCGGGATGAACGAGCAGATAATGTGAGAGATCCACGGGAGACCCATGTCAACGAGATAGAGCTTCTTGAATTCGCCCTTCTCTACTGCTTTCCAGCCAATGTGCTGCCATACCAGGTTTACGGTAGCGGTGCCGTAGAACAGAACCGTGCCGAGGGTGCCAACGGCGGAACCCAGCGTAACTGCCATAGCCTGTGCTGCCGTGCTGGACGGGTCCAGACCCATGCTGTGTACTGCCACGATAGACAGTGGAATGCCGATGTAAGAGATTGCACGGACATCAGCGGATACGGTGCCGCCCGGTGTAACCAGTGCAATGTAAACGACCTGAATCGCTGCACCTAAGTAGATACCTGTCTGTACATCGCCCATAATCAGGCCGACTACCAGACCCGCTACCAGCGGTCTGCCCAGCGTGTAGTTACCGAGAACCGTACCGCCGAGACCAGGCATAGATGCTAAGCAGGCAAACAGGCCGAACAAAGCCGCCTGCCATATTTGGATCGTCATAATCCTTTCACCTTACCTTTCTTTTTTCTTTTTATTTTGAAATCCGTTTTTAGTAGCCAAACTGACCACGGAATTTCTTCCAGTTACCGATTGCCGCTTCCTTGACCAGAGCGAACTCGACGTCATAGCCCTTCTGCATGATTGCTTCCAGAGCATCCGCTTCTTCCTGCGTAATGGACTGGTTGTTGCCCAGCTTGGTGGCATTCGGTCTGTCGTTGCACGGTCCGATGATAACGGTCTTGACTTCGCCCGGATCGAAACCATCATCTACGAGGATCTTCTTCATGGTGATCGGGTCCTTGGTGATCAGGAAGTACTGATCCTTGCTTGCCAGAACCTTGCCGCACTTCTTGCGCCAATCGTCCAGCGTCCAAACAAACGTCTTTTTGCTGCTGGCATTCTTGTATGCTGCCTTGAGCACCGGCGTGTTTGCTGCGTTGTCGTTGACTGCAATCAGTCCGTCGCACGGATACTCCAGAGACCAGCGGGTGCAGGTCTGTCCGTGGATCATGCGGTCATCTACGCGAATAAATGAAATAGACATATCGTTCTCTCCTTAAATATCGTCGTCTTCGTCGTCGTTACTCATGGTAAACTGTCTAATCTGTTGTGCAGATTCTTCCATTGCCTCTCGTGCAACGTCCTGCAAGGATTCGTCCTCGTCCGCAAAGACTGCGGTGAGAACCAGCGGCAGGTTCATGCCGCCAATGGCTACGGTGTGTTCCAGCAGACCCTTTTCTGTCAGGATCTCCACCGCGTTGGTCAGCGGCGAGCCGCCGATGATGTCGCCGAACAGCAGGATCTCATCATCCGCTGTGATGTCAGCGACCAGCTTCTCAAACGCTGCGCGGTAAGTCGGTACATCCATGCCGTCCTCTAGGCTTGTGGAGCGGATGTCCGTCCGTCCGGAACCTGCCATCATGGAAACTGCGCTGTGCAGTCCCGGTGCAAAGACGCCGTGGCTGACCAAAAGATAGTATCGCATGTGTTTCTCTCCCTTCCTGCGATTTGTTACATTAAATTTAACAATTTTGTGAAATTTTATCACCTGTATTTTGTCACCAATGTCATATGATATGTGTCATTTCAAACATGACATTTGTCATGTTTGTTGTGAAAATTGCATAAAAAAATCTCGCTGTCTTTGGCATACACCAAAAAAACAACGAGATTTTTTCCATTATTTTACAATTTTCAGTTGTTGAGCAGCTTGTCCAGCTGGCGCTGGGCGCGCAGCAGCTGCAGCTCCAAATTGTGTTCATCCTGCATCGCTGCAGGGATGAGCTGCTGCGCCAGCAGCAGTGCTTGGTCATAGTTTTGGAAGCGCGGCACGGCAACCGCATGTTCCATGGTGTCGGAAAGCAGATCCAGACCCAGATGAATCTCTCCCGGTGTGTCCTGCGCCAGTACTTCCTTGGTTTTTTCCGACTGGGTGACGCGCCGCAGCGCGGAAACACTGTTGGACTCGGTGTACAGCATCGCCTGCGTCTCATCCGAGCATGTCAGCTCCTTCATGAACTCCCATGCCAGCTGCTTGTGCAGGGAACGGCTGTCCATACTCACCAGCATCGTGCTCAGCTCGGAGGCGTTGCTGCCCATCGGGCCGGCAGGCATCTGAATGCAGTCCCATTCAAAGCCGGAATACCGCTTGATGCGCCACGGATACGGCTGATATGTCCGATAGTCCGAGAACAGAAACGGACGAAATGCCACATGACCGGTGTCGAAATCCTGTGCGGTAATGTCGCAGGTCTCATACAGCTTTTCTAATTTTTGACTGAAGGCAATCGCCTCGACTGCCTCCGGCTGGGCGATCAGGCACTGCTTGCCATCGTCGGAAAACAAGGCAGCGCCGTTAGATGGCAGCGCGTTCTGCCAGGTGTAGCCATAGCTGCCGAACTGGTCCATGCTGCCATCGCCGTCCGTATCGCGCGTAATCTGCTTGCAGATTCGGTAAAAATCATCCCATGTCCAGTCGTTGCTTGGCACCGAGATGCCGTTTTTTTCGAGCAGCGTTTTGTTGACAAACATCAGCGTCGGCACGCATTCATAGGGCAGGGCATACTGGGTGTTTCCCATCTTGCCGCTGTCCAAAGCCGCACGGTAAAAATCCTCCGCCTGTACTGTCGAATCGCGCTCGATGCGTGTGTCCAGCGGCTCCAGTGCTCCGAAATCCTGCATCATGTCAAAATCCTCCGGCAGCACCATAAATACATCCGGCTCCTTGCCGAGCAGATATTGTTCGGTCAGCCATTCCGAGTAATCCTCTTTGAGAATGCCGCTGGTATAGGTAACGCGCACGCCGGGATGCTTGTTCTCAAATCGGTCAATGGCAGCGTCCAACACCGCATAGCAGTTTCCCAACGGCGCATCCCAATAGCTGTCAGAGACAAAACCGACCGTCAAAACAACTTCTCTCGATGCCGCACAGACAACGAAGCCCAGACCGACTGCCGTCATCACAACGCAGGTCAGTAATCGGTAAACCCATGTTTTCACTTGTTTTCTCCAAATTCCATGTGTGAAATGCCCTTCTGTACTGCCCAAATAGCAAGCTGTGTGCGGTCACGCAGATCCAGCTTGCTCAGGATGCTGCTCAAATAATTGCGTACCGTGCCTTCGGACAGACACAGCGCGGCAGCGATCTCCTTGTTGGACAGACCGCAGCCGACCTCTCGAATAATTTTCCATTCATTGTCCTGCAATTCTTCGGTCTGTTTGTCATCAATGGAAATACATGTCTGTCCATGTGCCATGCGGGCAAACATCTCCAGTGCCTTGGACGCGACACCGGGCATAATGATAGAGCCGCCGCGCACCACTTCACGCACTGCCTCCGCCAGTTCTGCGACAGATACACCCTTGAGCAGATAGCCGGATGCGCCGTACCGCAGCGCATTGAACACATACTCATCATCATCAAATGTCGTGAGAATGATAATCTTCATGTTCGGATATGCCGATTTAATCAGCTTGGTGCACTCCACACCGTCCACCTCCGGCATACGAATATCCATGAGAACGACATCGGGATGCTGCTTGCGCACCAACTCGATCGCTTGTTTGCCGTCCACGGCTGTGCCCACGATTTCAATGTCCTTTTGTGCATCCAGCACATAGCTCAAACTCTGTCGAATCAATTCCTGATCGTCTGCAATTAAAACCTTTATCATACTTCGTCTCCCCATCTCAGCGGAATGACCGCCTCTAGTCTAAATCCCTTTGTTCCGTCCGTCTGCAACGTGCCGTTGAGCAAATGCAGCCGCTCGCGCATATGCCGCAGACCAAATCCCGGCGTGACCTTCTCACAGCCGATGCCGTTGTCCTGTACGATGATTCGCAGCCTGCGCTGTTCACACGACATCCGAATAGATACCTGTGTCGCTTTTCCGTGCCGAATGGCATTGGTCAGGCTCTCCTGAATCGTGCGGTACACGGCATCCTCCTCATCCGGTGACAGCCGCAGATTTTCCGTCTGGATGCACAGATCGACCGTCGCATGAGAGGCGGCTTGTATCTCCGCGCACAGATTTTTCAGGGCTTCCTCTAACTCAAATCGTTCCAGTGCATCCGGACGCAGTGCCTTGACCGACCGGCGCACTTCATTCATGCCGTTTCGCGCCGTGGAAGCAATGACTTCCAACTGCTTTTTTGCCAGTTCCGGCGACAGTTCCATCATTGTGATGCAGGCATCCGTGCCTGCAATAATGCCGGTCAGCGAATGACCGAGCGTGTCATGAATTTCTCGCGCGAGGCGGTTGCGTTCCCGCGTCTCCGCCATGCGTTCGCTCTCCGAGGCATATGCCTTGAGCTGCTCATTCAAAACCGACAGTTTGTCGTTGGCATGTTCCAGCCGATGATTGAGCAGGCGAATTTTCGTATTCTCATCGGTGCGGCGGATGACGAGCAGCAGCACATAGGTGATAAACAAAATCATGACAAACGCATTGAACAGTCCCAGCGCACTTTGCATGACCTGTTGGATATACGGCGAATAATATGCCATATAATCTGTGACAGAAGGCATACGCAGTGCAGACTGCACGATGTCTAAGCTGGTCAGCAGATACAGCAGCACCATCACGCTCAAAAAAATGGCACGTTTCCGATGCTGCAAGGTATCCACCAGATCAACAACGACCAAAAACAGCAGTCCATTGTAGTCCAAATGCAGCGAGACAATGACGATCATACAGATGACCGGTTCCAGCCAGTACATACGAAAGATCTTTCGATGCTGCATCTGCATCGGAAGATGGTACAGCGCACTGACCGCAAGCAGCGCGGCGACACCGAGCAGCGAAAATGCCTGCATTCCCGGCCGTTCCGGCACATACCGCAGCTGTTGGGAAAACTGCATCGCCTCCGCATGGAGAACCGCTGTCTGCGGGGTGAAAAAGAAGATCGCAGACAAAAAGCCCACAATCGCAACATTCAGCACAATCATCATGTGCCGAATCGCAGATAATGTGTAATCGTTTTGCATAAATCCCCCTTACTGCCAACCGTCCATGTCAAATTGGTCGAGATTTTCCGATGTAATAAATTCTACCGGAATGGTAATCTCTGACGGATACGACTTTCCGGACAAAATCTGATAAATGGTCTGTGCGGTGGTCTGTCCAATCTTGATCGGAAACTGCGCAACGGTTCCGGTCAGAGAGCCTTCGGCAATCATGCTCTTTGCCTCCGGCGCGCCGTCCACACCGTACACCAAGGTATGCTCCAACAGTCCATGCTCCTCCAATGCCGCCATGGCACCCATTGCCGAGGGGTCGTTGAGTGCCATGACCGTATCAATGGGTTCTCCGGCATCCAGCAGCGCACTCAGCTCCGGCATGGCAATTTCCAACTGTCCCTCACTGTTTGCGCGGTCAACGATTTGATATGCCGGATGATGGGCAATGGTGTCACAGAATCCGCGGATTCTGTCCACCGCGGACTGTGCCGTGGGATGCTCCAGCAGGACGATGTGCGCCGAATCGCGTGTCTGCATCAGATGCTGCGCACACAGCACACCTGCACCGTAATTGTCCGAGGCGATGGTGCACGCGATCAAATCCGTGTCATTGACCTGTGAATCGACAACGACGACCGGCACACCGGCTTCTTTTGCTTCGGACAGTGCCGTATGTACCTGCTGATAATCGACCGGATTGATGACCAAAACATCAATTCCTTCTTGTAACAGCTCATGTACCTGCTGATTTTGCTTTTCCTGATCCAATGCCGGATCTCGTGTCAGCAGAATGTCACCGCGGCTCTCGATCTTCAGCCGCAGTTCCTCGTCAATGACGCTGTAAAACGGATTGTTCATCGTCATATACGTTGCACCAATGCGAAAATGCCCGTCACCGTCCGTCTGTCCCAGGTGCAGAATATACCCCAGCACAATCACCAGTGCCGCCGCGAGGATGCCAATGAGCCATCGCCACCGGATGCGCCGCAACCATTGATTCATATGTCATTTCCCCTTATCTTTGTTTGAATGCGAAACCATTCTTTTTTAGAGTAACATACGCTTATGCAAATTGCAAATATAAAGAGCTTGAACAAAATGTTGCAGCATAAGCCCTTCCTCCTTTTTATCAGTATACTGTACATATCGCGGGAAAACCAAACGCATTTTCGCACAGATATCAAGACCTGCAAAGATACAAAAACCCAGAGGTGTTGCTTCACACCTCTGGGTTTTGCATACAGGAATACGTTTTCAGAACAGCAGCTGCAAACCCATGACGATCATCCAGATATACGCACAGGTCTTTGGAATCATCAGCATGCCGATTTTCGGCATTTTCTTGCTCAGCAGCGTGACCGGCAGATAGCAGCCGAACGAAACAACAATCGCCGCCGCCATGCGCGTCATATGGTATCCATAAGTATTGCCGGACATCACATACAGCACAATCACACAAATGCCGGTCACGGCAAAGACGGCGTTTCGAATCACGGACAGCTTGCGATTGCCTTCCTCGCCACACCAATTGTTCTGCGGCAGCATACAGACGGCAATGCGAATGGCTGCGGAAACCCAAATCAGGATTTCAAGCATCACCGGCGCCGTCATTTCATAGAACGTCTGTTTCCAGATATACAGCAAAAGAATATAAAATATCGTCATGGTGATGGAGGAAATTTGTAAGCCGATGCCCAATTGTCTTTCCATTTTCTCGCTGCTTCCCTTGACCGCGCGCAGCACACGGGGAACCAGATGGAAGGCATCGCCGAAACACAGCGTCCATGTCAAAACGCCGTATAAGAGAAACAGCGGACTGCCATGAGAAAAGGCAAAAAATAAAATGCCTGCAATCAAGTCAAACAGCAAATAGCAGGTGTCAAAAACCGCCTCCATCAAATCCGGAACGCGGGGAGTATCGCTTTGTTTTGTCATCGTATCTCAATCTCCTTTTTAAGTGAACATGGTTCATTTTGACGGATAGAAAAGTCCCACGGGTGTGGGACCGTCAATACAGCGTCCGGCGCACGATTTCCAGCACTGCAGATGCGTCATAGTCCTGCCGCATCAGGGCGGACAGCATGAGCGAAAACAGCACATCGGCAAATTTTTCCGCAGTGAACTGTTCGGTAAAGGCATCCGGCCGAATGCTGCGGTCGCGATGCAAAACGCCGCACAGCTCGGTCAGAATATGCTGCCACGTCTGCTGCATCCGCCGCCTGCCGTCAGACTTTTCTTCCTGCATAAAGCCGAGCGAATGCATGGTGAAAAATCCGGGATACTGCTCACAGCCGTATGCCATGCGCGCATACATCCATGTCACGCACGCCTGTACATTCTGAAAGACAGCGGCATCTGTCGGTCGGCGAAAAATCTCGCACCATACACTTTCTACGGTAGCGCCGACCAGCGCCGCCTTGGAATCAAAGTAATTGTAGATGCAGCCCACCGATACGCCGCAAGCCGCCGCGACGGAACGAATGCTGACCGCAGACCATCCCTGCTGCTGAATCAGCTTCCGGCTGGTCTGTAGGATTTCTTCTTTTGATGTCGCAATCGTATTCATAAGCTCACCTCAAAATGAACAACGTTCATTTTGGATTATACAACGCTGAGAGGGAGGTGTCAAGGCGTTCTTTCTTGAAATTTTTGGGATACATGATATAATACTGTCGTTACCGCTCCAATCTGGCGCAATCTGTGACAGGGAGGAGGTGTTTTCACGATGGAAATACTTATTACTCTGGTTATCTCCGTTATGGCAAATGTAATTGCCTATTACATTTGTAAATGGTTAGACGGGAGAAAATGATTTTCGGTAACTAACCTCGGTTGACTGCTCCGTAAAAGCAGAAGAAACCCCTAGCAGTGGCAGCTGCTAGGGGTTTTGCTTCGTGTTTCCACGTGGCATACTTATTACTCTTGCCTACCTGTAGTATATCACCGAAAACATGACGGGTCAAGGCGTCTTTCCTTGAAATTTTTGGGATACATGATATAATATTGTCGTTACCGCTCCGATCTGGCGCAATCTGTGACAGGAAGGAGGTGTTTCCGCTATGGAAGTACTTGCTTCGTGGATTCTTTCCGTTGTGGCAGGTGTAATCAGCCATTACATATGCAAATGGTTGGACGGAAAGAAGTAAATTTCGGTAACCGGCCTCGGTTGACTGCTCCGTAAAAGCAGAAGAAACCCCTAGCAGTCGCACCTGCTAGGGGTTTTGCTTTGTGTTTCCACTAAGCGTACTTGCTTCGTTAGCCTACCTGTAGTATAGCACCGGAAATGCAGCAGGTCAAGGCATTTTTTCTGTGCACTGCGGGAAAACAGGATAAAATCCTCATGTGATGCCGGTTCTGCATCACGGCAAGTCTTGTATCTCGCTGTCAACCATGCTATGATGCAAAGAGAGCTTGATAAGAGAGGGACAGCGTATGAACATTTTATTTTACGGAGATTCCAACACATGGGGATTTCAGGGAGATCAGCCGCAGGTCAGACTGGCATATGAAAAACGGTTCACCGGTATCATCGCCAACCGTTTTCCGCAGCATCATATCATAGAGGAAGGCCTGCCGGGACGCACCATCTGCATCGACGACCCATTAGACAGAGGCCGAAACGGCATGGAGACGCTGCCCATGCTGCTGCAGACCCATGAACCGCTGGATTTGGTGGTTATCATGCTGGGCACGAATGACACAAAAATCATGTTTGGACACACGCCGATGACCATGCGTCTGGCAATGGAACGCATGATTCGGTTGGTACAAAATACGGATGCGTGGTCGGACACCGGTGTTCGACCGCAGATTCTGCTGGTTGCGCCGCCGCGCATGGGAGATATCGAGCGCGGCACATTTTACGGCATGTTTGACGCACACAGTGCGGAGATGATACCGGAGGTTTCCAACCAGTTCCGACAGCTTGCACAGCAGTACCATTGTCTGTTTGCGGACGGGGCGCAGGTCGCGGCGCAGCACTGCTGTGATTTTGTTCACCTGACTGCGGCGGAGCATGCACAGCTGGCGCAGCTGATTGGAGATGTTATCGCACAGCAGTTTGGACAGTAAAAGAAACGGCAAACAGCCGCCGAGATGAAATATCTCGGCGGCTGTTTTGAATCATCTGCTGGATAAACAGCGACAGATTGATGGTGTTTCTCTCATGGTATTCACAGCAATACCACGTGACATTCCGGTGAAAAATGAGCGGAGATGCCGTCATGTATCATTTTTTTGCGGGCGTGATGGATGCTCGGTCTCGGAGCATGTCCACGATGTTTCCGCGGCAGGCAAGCCCGATGCCGTTTGCCATTTCCATGTATTTTTTCATGCGGCTCTCAAAGTGGTGGAACGGCAGGAAAATGCCGATGCGGTCGCTCTCCAGCTCTTTTCCGTCTTCTTCCATCTTTCCATAATACATGAAGGCGCGCGGCAGCGTCTCCTCCAGCTGCATCATGTAGTTCCAGACGGTCGCATAAATTTCCGCGTCTGCCGCGTGGTTTTCTATGTCCTTTGGCAGCTGATACAGCAGCAGCACGCCCAGATGCTCGCCGATTTTGTCGGTTTGTACCTTCAAGTCCTCGCTGTAAAAATGCCGCTCGCGGAAGCCGTAGGCGAGACACATTTGAAAATCTCGAATTTCCGGTTTTTCTCGATATAAATCGCAAAAAATCTTGTATTTTTTGTCAGGCACGGCAACCGGCAGATTGTCGCGCAAAGCGCCGGTTTCATCGGTCAGAATCACCGGATTTTCCACGTCCTTGTCGTTAAAACGCAGCGGAATCAAAAACGAATTGCGCAGCAGATCAAACATGCTGTTTCCGCAAATTGCCATCAAAAAAGCGGAAAGGTCTTGGTTCTGATAGGCGTGAATCAAGGCGTTTGCGAAAATCTTGTCGGATGCCTCTACGCTGTCCGCGTCCATCAAATCGGTTTCCGGACAGCTCTCATAAAAGGTTTCCTTGAGCCGCCGGCACGCGCGCGGATCGCGTAAAATCCGGTCAAATAACTGTTCTACCCGCTGTTCTCTCGGGAAAATACTGCTCATATTCGATCCCTCTTTTCTGCCCCCATTATACGCCGATTGGCGAATGATGTAAAGACACCATATATTGATTCTTTCTATATCCAATGCACGGGTATTTGCTTGACTTTTTTCTCTCCGGTACTACAATAAGATAGTAGAAAGAAGGGATTTTCTATGCCGGAGCAGACCATCAAGCGCAATCACATGGCGATTCCGTGGCATGAGTATATTCAGCAAAAACAACTGCCCATCACGCAGGCGTCCCTGAGTGAAAAAGCGTCCGTAATTGGACGCATCGGGCTGATGCTGCTGTCGTGCGGCACGGGCGCATGGCGCGTGCGCAGTTCTATGAATACCATTTCCGAATGCTTGGGTGTGATGTGCTCCGCGGACATCGGGCTGATGTCGGTCGAGTACACCTGCTTTGACGGCACGGAGAGCTTTTCCCAGTCGCTGTGTCTGATCAACACCGGCGTCAACACGTCGAAATTAAACCGGTTGGAGCGTTTTGTCGCGGATTTTCCTGAAAAAGGGCTGTCGCTCACCGGCGAACAGCTGCACAGCAGACTGGATGACATCGAACAAATTCACGGCCTGTACTCCCCGCTCGCGCTGGGCTTTGCCGCCGCGCTCGCGTGCGGCGCATTTACGTTTTTGCTCGGCGGCGGTTTGTGGGAAATGTGCTTTGCCTTTCTCGGCGCAGGTGTCGGCAACACGATTCGCTGCAAGCTGACCAAGCATCACTTCACGCTGTTTTTGTGCATCGTCACCTCGGTTGCGGCGGCGTGCCTGATATACGCCGGCTGTCTGCGGCTGGCAGAGATGTTTTTGGGCATTTCCTCTCAGCACGAAGCCGGTTATATCTGTTCCATGCTGTTTATCGTTCCCGGTTTTCCGTTTATCACGAGCGGCATTGACCTCGCCAAGCTGGACATGCGCTCGGGCTTGGAGCGGCTCGCCTATGCGGTTCTTGTCGTCATGGTCGCAACGCTCTCCGCTTGGATGATGGCGCTGCTGCTGCACCTGACGCCGGTTGATTTTATGAATCTGCATCTCGACACCACGCAGTATCTTGTGCTGCGTCTGCTGTTTAGCTTTTGCGGCGTGTTCGGCTTCTCGGTCATGTTCAACAGTCCGGTGAAAATCGCCGCGACAGCTGCCGCCATCGGCGCCGTTTCCAACACCCTGCGGCTGGAGCTGGTGGATTTGAGCACGTGTCCGCCTGCCATCGCCGCCTTTCTCGGCGCGCTGACCGCGGGACTGCTCGCCTCGCTGCTCAAAGCCTATGTGGGCTATCCGCGCGTGTCGATTACCGTGCCGTCCATCGTCATCATGGTGCCGGGGCTGTATCTGTACAAAGCCATTTACAATCTCGGCATTATGTCGCTGAGCGATGCGGCAGTTTGGATGACCTCCGCCCTGCTCATCATCGCGGCGCTGCCGCTCGGGCTCATCTTCGCCCGCATTGTCACCGACAAGACCTTTCGATATTGCACATAATTCATACAACGAAACCCATGAGAAAGCACCCGCAAGCCTGCGGGTGCTTTCTCGTTATGCGTGCTGAACCGATGCGCCGGATATCAGGCGCGGCTGAATGAGCAGCCGAACCGGCTCGCTCGTCTTGTCGTGCAGCAGCTCGGTCATGCGGTGCAGCGCATAGTGCGCCTGCTGCTCGCACTGAATATCCAGCGAACACAGCTGCGGCGAGACCAGCGCGCTGACCGGATTGTTGTCCACGCCGATGATGGACACCTGTTCCGGAATCGAAATGCCCTGTGTGGTCAGCGCGCGAATGAGCATGATGGCGATGTAGTCGTTCGCGCAGTAAAAAGCATCCGGCAGCGTCTCCCGCGCGCCGATGCGCTGTGTCAGCTCGGCAATCAGCTCGTTCATCTCCTTGTCGGGTCTGCCAATCAGCATATCATCCGGCGTCTCAACCGGCAGCTGACTGGCCGCCGCCAGATACGAAAAATACCGCTGGGAAAATGCCGTGCTGTAATCCGGCTGTCCGACAAAGGAAACGCTGCGGCAGCCTGCGGCAGCCAAATGCTGCATCGCAAGCCGGCTCACCGCGTCGTTGTCCTCCATGACCGTGTCGATGGACAGCCCCGGATAATGCGTGCCGATGGACACGACCGGAAGGCCGCACATGCACACCTTTTTGACGGATTCCTCCATCATATCGCCGAGCAGCAGGATGCCGCGCGCGGAATTGTCCGCAATCTGACCGGCAAACGCATACGGGTCCTGATGCATGCTCTTTTCGTCCAAAACAATCAGATTGTATCCGTGCTTCAATGCGCATCCCGCTACCATTTGATAGAACCGCATATAAAAGTAGCTGTCCTGCAGGTGGCGGCGCGAAGCGATGAGAACCAAATTCTGCTTCCCCGCCGCCGCGTTTTTCTGTTCAAAATACCCCATCTCATAGGCAGCGCTCTCAATCCGCTTGCGGGTCTTTTCACTGATGCCGGACATGCCGCGCAGGGCAAGCGACACGGTATTGGTAGAAACACCGCAGCGCGCTGCAATTTGTTTTAATGTTATTTTTATAGTGTTCACCCTCCGTTTTTTGTTTCCTACATTAACAATACTAATTTCCCGTATTGTTGTCAAGTTTTTTTGTGCGTATTGCACCGATTTGGCAGCCGTGTTTTTCGGAAAAGTCGATAATTCACGGGCAGTTTTCGCCGTTTTTTTCTCAAAATTCGATATGACCGCGCACGGCATCGGAAAAAATCGGCACTTTTCCCACTTGAAATAAAATGAATTTAATATTATTATAACTCGTATACATAATAAAATTCACGGGAATAGGAGTTTAGTATGTCCAAGTTCGATCCTCTGCATGTCCAGTGTGCTGTGAAGCAGCAGTATCAGCCGGTTTTCACCGGAACCAACCAGCCGCGGCTGCTCTATGTCAGCAACATTCGCCCGCAGACCAGCATGTATCCCCGCATGCTCCATGCACATGCCGATGCCGTGGAGCTGGCGCTGATGTACAGCGGCTCTGGTAAATTCTTTATTCACGACCGATACGTTCCGGTCTCCGCCGGAGATTTGCTCATCTACAATTCCGGCGTCATTCACGATGAAATTTCCAGCGCGGACAACCCTATCGGCATGTACTGCATCACGCTCAGCGGGCTGCACATGCCCGGTCTCCGTCCCAATGCGCTGCTCGCAGATGACAGGAATTGTGTCATTTCCTGCGGAGAACACTTCGAATCCGTGCGTTTTCTGTTCGAATTGATGTTCAAACAGCTGTCCTCCGACTATCCGAACGCCTCGGTTTTTTGTCACAATATGATGGAAGCACTGCTCGTGCAGGCGCTCACGCTCGCCGCGGACGCGCCGCAAAAATCAATTGGCAAGAGCAAGCGTCTGGAGCTCGCGCTGGACGTCAAGCAGTATCTGGACGCCCACTACACGGAGCCGATCACGCTCACCGACATCGGCCAGCATCTGCACGTCAGCCACTATTATCTGTGTCACGTGTTCAAGGATCTCATGGGCTATGCGCCGATGAAGTATCTGCTGCGGCGCAGGCTTGGCGAGGCGCAGACGCTGCTCATTTCCACTGACACCACCATTTCCAAGATTGCGGAGTCGGTCGGATTCGACACACAGAGCTATTTTAACTTCCAATTTGCCAAGAATGTCGGCATGCCTCCGTCACAATACCGAAAAAATTATCTTGTGCGCGCCTTTGATTGACTATTTTCACCAGTGGTCTGGAGCAAATACCTCGTTCTTGCGCAGGAAACCGCAAACGAAAACTGGTTGGACGAGTTCTTTTCATTTTATTGCTCACTTATGTTTTCGACTTGATTTCACATTATTTTAATGTTATTATATAGCTACAACAAACCAGTAAGGAAGGAAGATTTTCATGAAACAGCAGCTCCGTGTAGGCGTCATCGGCTGCGGCGCAATTGGAAGAGAGCATTTGCGCCGGTTCACCGATGTCGTTCCGGAAACCATCGTGACAGGCGTTGCGGATTATTTCCTGCCGGCAGCGCAGAGCGCCGCAGAGATGTTTCACTGCACCGCATTTCAGACCGGAGAAGATCTGATCGCCTCTCCGGATGTCGATGCCGTTGTGGTCACCTCTGCAGACCCGTCTCACGCCGCCTACGTTTTGGAGGCAATCCGCCACAAGAAATTTGTGTTCTGTGAAAAGCCGTTGGCGCAGACCGCAGAGGAATGCCAGCAAATCATCGCCGCCGAGCAGGCTGCCGGAAAGAAGCTGGTGCAGGTCGGCTTTATGCGCCGCTACGACAGAGGCTACATGGCGATGAAGCACGCCATCAGCAGCAATGAAATCGGCGCGCCGCTCATGATTCACGCCGCGCACCGCAACATGTCGCAGGCACCGGGCTTTGAGACCGATTATGCGGTCACCCGCGTTGCCATCCACGAAATCGACATTTGCCGTTGGCTTCTGGATGACGAGTACGCGACCGCACAGGTTCTGGGCGTGCGCCAGAGCAGCCGGACAAGCGGCGAATGGCTCAACCCGCAGATTATGATGCTCACCACCCGTTCGGGTCAGCGCATCGACGTCGAGGTACAGACCGACGGCGCATATGCCTATGACATCCAGTGCCATGTTGTCGGCGAGAACGGCATCGTCTCCCTGCCCGACCCGACCAGCGTGACCAAGCGGGCAGCCGCTGCCATTCACACGCCGCTCATGACGGACTGGAAGGATCGCTTCATCGAAGCGTATGACATCGAGTTCCAGGAATGGGCAAAGAGCCTGCTGAACGGCGCACCGACCGGTCCGTCCGCTTGGGACGGATACGTTGCCTGTGTGACCGGCGACGCACTGATTCGTTCGAGACAAACCGGAAAGCCGGAGGACATTGTTCTTCCGGAGAAGCCAGAGATGTATCAATAAACAGGAGGGAAATTCACATGAAAAAGGTTGTTAAAATTGGTTCCGTCGGTCTGGGCCGTCTGGGCTATGAGCACGCAAAAAACATTGCCACCAGCATTCCCGGCGCACAGTTGACCGCAATCTGCGACATTGACGCACAGCGCGTAAAGGACGTAGCCGCAGAATTTGACGTCGCGTACACCTACACCAATTTTGAGGAAATGTGCGCAAATCCGGAGCTGGATGCCATTGTCATCGTCTCCCCGTCCATGTTCCACGCCGACCAGATCAAGATTGCACTGGATGCCGGCAAGCACGTATTCTGCGACAAGCCGCTGGACACCACCATTGCCAAGTGCAAGGTTGCGGAGAAGGCAGTAGAAGCGCATCCGGACCGCGTGTTCATGCTCGGCTTCATGCGCCGCTTCGATGAATCGTATGCAGAGGCAAAGCGCCGCATTGCAGCGGGCGAAATCGGCAAGGTTGTTCTGGTTCGCTCCTACACGCAGGACCCGCGCACCACCATCGAGGGCACGCTCAAGTTTGCACCGCATTCCGGCGGCCAGTTCCTCGACATGTGTGTCCACGATCTCGACCTGATTCGCTGGTTCACCGGCTCCGAGGTCAAGAAGGTTTGGGGTCTCGGCGGTGTCTTTGAATTTGACCTGTATCGGGAACTCAACGATGCCGACAACGCCGCCGCTACCGTACAGTGTGACAACGGCGCGATGGGCTTCATGTTCACCAACCGCACGCACGGCGCAGGCTGCAACGTAGAGACCGAAATCATCGGCACAAAGGGCACGCTGCGCATTGCAAATGTCGGCAGCAGAAACCTGCTCCAGATCATTGACGGCGCCGGTGCGCGTTCGGAATACTACCCAGACTTCCTGAGCCGCTGGCATCAGGCATACATCAACGAAATTGCGGAATTTGTCGCTTGCATCCGTGACGGCCGCAAGCCGGAGGTCACTGTATACGACGGCACCGCCGTATCTCGCGCAGCATATGCCTGCAAGGAATCTTTTGAATCCGGAGAGATGCTGTCCGTCAGCAGCGACGACTGATGCTGCTGTGAACATAGCCTCCCGCACCCCCTGCATGGGAACAGGGGGTGCGGGAGGAAGGATAGAAGCAAAAAGGATTCGCAAATTTGTTCTAAATAAAAACAAATTCTGCAAAATAAGGAGAGAGATCCAATATGTTTATCGTCATTACGTTTATACTCTTTACGGCTTTGGTTGCTGTTATCGAAGCAGTTAAGACGCGCGAAGAAAACTTGGACACCCAAGACGGATATTTTCTCGCCGGCCGAAGCCTGACGGGTCCGGTCATTGCCGGTTCCCTGATGCTGACCAACCTATCAACCGAACAGCTCGTCGGACAGGCAGGCCAGACCTATGCGACCAACATGGGCCCGATGGCTTGGGAGTCCACGTCCTGTATCGCGCTGATTCTTCTGGCGTTTGTGTTCGTTCCGCGCTATCTAAAGATGGGTCTGACCACGATTCCGGAATTTTTGGAACAGCGCTATGATTCCGGTCTGCGCAAGCTCATCACACTGCTGCTGCTGCTCGGCTACCTGCTCACCTACCTGCCGACGGTTTTGTACTCCGGCGCTCTGGTGTTCAACCAGATTTTCAACATCAGCGGCCTGCTGCAGGTCTCTGAACTGCAGGGCGTTACCATCACGGCGACTGCCATCGGTATTGTCGGTGCGATTTACGCCATCTTCGGCGGCCTGAAGGCGGTTGCCGTATCCGATACCGTCAACGGCATCGGTCTGATTATCGGCGGCATCGCGCTGCCGGTCATCACAGTGTGTGCATTTGGTCACGGCAGCTTTGTCGACGGCATCCACAACTTTATCAACTTAATTCCGGCGGAAAAGTTCAACGCAATCAACCCCGCAAACGCACAGGCTCCGATGATTCCGTGGCCGGTGCTGTTCACAGGCATGGTTGTCAACAACCTGTTCTACTGGGCTACCAATCAGACAATTATTCAGCGCGCACTGGGTGCAAAGAACCTCGCTGAGGCACAGAAGGGCGCAATTTACGCCGCTGCACTCAAGATTATCACCCCGCTGTTTATCGCTATCTGCGGTCTGCTGGTATTTTACATGGCACACAACGGTCTGCTGTCCGGCGATCAGGTTGCCGCTCTGGAAAAGACCTCCGACCTCGCGTACCCGACACTGATTATCACCATGATGCCAAAGCCGCTGCTCGGCTTCTTCGCAGCCGTTCTGTTCGGCGCGATTCTCTCGTCGTTCAACTCCGCGCTCAACTCCTGCATCACCCTGTACACGCTGGATCTGCATCGCCCGCTGTTCAACCCGAACGCTTCGGACGCATATCTGGTTCGCATCGGCAAGCGCTTCGGCATCGTGCTCGCAATCATTTCCATTTGCATCGCGCCGGTTGTCAGCTTGGCTCCGTCCGGTCTGTATGACTTCCTGCAGTCCTGCTTCGGCTTCTTCAACGTGCCGATTCTGGCGACCGTGATCATCGGCATGTTCACCAAGTACACCCCGCCAATCGCACCGAAGGCTGGTCTGGTTCTGCACGTCGTACTGTACTCGCTGACCAAGACCCCGCTGTTCCCGATTCATTGTCATTACCTGTATGTTCTGTTCTTCCTGTTCGTGTTCCAGATCGCATTCCAGCTGATTATGGGCAAGGTTCGCCCAACGGCGCAGCCGTATGTCATGAAGGATGCGCAGGTTGTAGACATGGCACCGTGGAAGCACGGCAAGAAGGCAGCCATCATCTGCATTGTGCTCATGCTGGCACTGTACACCCTGTTTTCTCCAATCGGACTTGCCGGTTAAGGCATCCGTTTTCTAACTCTTATTCTTTACCGAGCAAAAGGAACCATTGTCGCCAATGGTTCCTTTTGTCGTTTTGTTATCTCGCGTACATGCCAAAGCCTTCCGGCATCGGCTCGGTGATGCTCGGTACACCGACGAGGTTCTTTTCGATGAGCTCGTGGGTGCGGGTGCCGTCGGAGATGGCTCTCTCCGGAAATCCGAGCGGGTTGAAGGTTGCGATGGTGTCATCCTGCTCGTTGAAGCCGATTTCGCGCAGCGTCTGAAAGATGCGGTCGAAATCAATGTCGCCTTCGCCCAAGTGGCCGATGTGTGCATGGGCGCGCACCGTGCCGTTTGCGTACAGCGGCGCCGGATTGATGTTGTAGCGGAACAGCTTGGTGTAGTCGTAGGTGTCTGCGAACAGAACGTGCTTCAGATGCTTGCGCGCATACTTCAGGTTGTGCTCGATGTCACCCTTGCCGCCATCGTAATGGAACGTGTGCGGAATGGAGTACAGATACCCCAGTGACGGGCTGTCATAGTAGCGAATGATGTCATACGCATCGTTATTGTGCTCGTAGAAATCATCCGGATGCGCCTGAATGTCCAGACGGATGCCGCGCTGCTCCATAATCGGAACCAGCTCGTCCAGAGATCTCATGAGCTTTGCTTCGCACAGCTCCGGATTGTCTCTGCCGGGGCCAAGCTCGGTATTGAACACGCGAATGTCCATCAGCTCACCGATTTCGAACATCCTCTTCCAGCAGTCCACCGCATACTGACGAACAAATTCGTCCGGATCCTGCCAGTGGAAGCCGGTGGTCAGAGAAGCAATCTTCAAACCGGCGTCGGCAATTGCCTTTTTGTGCCACAGCACTTCCTCCTTGGTTGCCTTCGGACGCTTCCAAAAACCCGGAAAGTCTGCGTTGTACGGATTGATGTATTCATAGCCTGCGCGGGCAACCGTGTCGTACTGTTCCTCATATGTCATGCCGGTTTCCCAGAATGCGCTGCCGTCAAATGCGATTTTCATAAGTACTCCTCCTCTGTATCTCTGTCTTTAAGAAAGCATGGTTTCCTTCAGGAATGCTGCGGATTTCTGAATCGCAATCAGGTTGTTCGGCATCAGCGGATCTTCTACCTCGATGGATACCGGACCATGGTAATCGCCCTCTGCCAAGGTTGCGAAGAAGGTTTTCCACCACAGTGCGTCATGGCCGTAACCGACTGCGACATAATTCCAAGAACGGGTGACTGCCGGACCGTTGTAGATGCCCTGCTCGTAGCAGTCCAGACCCTTGATGTGCGGATTGATGCGGGAATCCTTGCCATGCACATGATAAACTGCCTTTTTCCTGCACAGCTCGCGCGCCATGGCAAGCGGATCGCCGCCCATAAAGAACACGTGGCTCGGATCCAGATTCAAACCGATGATGTCTCCGACTGCTTCGCGCAGCTTGAGCACGGTCGGTACATTGTAGACGAGGTTCATCGGATGGTTTTCCAGTGCGATGGTCTCCACACCGCAGGACTTTGCGAGGTCTGCCGCTTTGCTCCAGAAGTCAATCGCAACGCCCCACTGATAATCGAGAACGTCCATCATCTCCGGTGGGAACGTGTGGGTTACCCAGTTGAGCGTGGTGTCATTCGGTGCACCTGCCGGCAGACCCGACTGTGCAACAACGTGCTTGACGCCGAGCAGCTCTGCCAGACGGAAGGTATTCATGACGTCCGGTGCGTGGCTTGCCCAGCGCTCGCCCGGGCCAATCGCATTGGCAGAGCAGTTGAGCGCGTACAGCTCTAAGCCGCGGCTCTCTATGGCGTTCAGGAAGTCCTTGCGCGCAAGCGCGCTGTGCAGCAGCTTTTCCATGTCCAGATGCGGCGCACAGGAGTAACCGCCGGTTGCGATTTCCAGCACCTGAATGCCCATCTTGACCGCTTCATCCAGCACCTGTTCGAACGGCATGTCCGGCAGACCGTCTGTAAACAGACCCAGCTTCATCGGATTCGGATTAAAAGATGCCACCGGCATATCAAACCCTTTTGGATCTACACTCATTTTTATATCCTCCCAATCAAAACGCAATCCATGCGGAATCCTTGTCTGCGGATTCTACGCACTTATCCACCCACTTGACACCGAGTACACCGGCATGAATGTCCGGATACCAGAAGTCGATGGTCTCGCCCTTTTCGCAGCGGTCAATCGCAAGGACGAACTTGGTGTACAGATTGCTCCAAGCCTCAAACAGACCTTCCGGATGGCCGCCGCCGATGCGGTCATCTGCCAGAGCTTCCGGATACAGATAGCTGTTTCCTCTGCCCAGCAGGCGCGGGGACTCGCCCTGTACCTCATAGGACAGATAATTCGGCTTTTCCGCGTCCCAAGCGATGGATGCCTTTTCGCCTACAATGCGGATGCGGAAGCCGAACTGCTCACCGGCATTGACACCGCTCGACCAGATATAGCCAATCGCGCCGTTGTCATATTCCATGATGGACATGGCGTTGTCCTCCAGCTGTCTGCCCTCTACGAACGACTGCTTGGTGCACATCAGTCTCTTGATGTGCAGCTCCGGACAAATCGCCTCAGTCAGGTACAGCATATGGGTACCGACGTCGCCCATCGAGAACGCCGGACCTGCCTTTTTCGGGTCAACGCGCCAAGCCTGCGATGCCGCGTTCTTTTCTACGGCTACATTGTTGCCGCCGTGTGCAAACTGCATGTTGATGATGCGAATTTTGCCCAAATCGCCGCGGGCTACCATCTGGCGCGCCTGCTCGATCATCTGGTGACCGGCATAGCCGTAGGATACAAACATAATCTTGCCGGATTTCTTGACCAGCGCTTCCAGCTCCTCTGCCTGCTCGATGGTAAAGCACAGCGGCTTCTCACAGTATACATGCAGACCGGCCTCCAGTGCCGCCTTGGCAATTTCATAATGGGTAAAGTTCGGGGTTGCGATGGAAACAGCCTGTATGCCGTCCGGACGCTTTGCCTCAGCCTCGAACATGCTCTTGTAATCGGTATAGCAGCGGTCTGCGGCTACATGGCAGTTTTCGCCGAATTCGATGCCGCGCTCCGGCACGATGTCGAACGCGCCTGCTACCAGCTCAAAGTTAAAGTCTCTCAGAGCAGCGGAGCGATGGATGTAACCAATCTGGCTGCCGCGGCCGCCGCCGACCATGCCCCAACGAATCGGTTTATCTACATTCTTTTCTCCGAAGATCATAACGAGTTCCTCCTTATTAGCTGTTGTGCTCTTGTTTTTCTTGTTGTACACAGTATACAATGCATTGCGTGTTTTGCCTTCCAGATTCCTGCTCGACTTTCGCGGGAATCCGGTGGTTTTTTGAATGGTTTCTCGTGCAGACTGCAAATTCCTGCACACAAAAAGCCATCCCACGTTCCGACTGATTCCGAAACGCGGGATGGCTGTCACCCACTGATTTACTTTTTCTTCCAGTATATGCGGTACTGCTGCGGCGTCATGCCGACCGCGCGGTGAAAGGCATTGTGAAAGTTGCTCACGCTGTTATAGCCTACCTTCATTGCAATCTCGGTAATCGGCAGATCACTCATGAGCAGCCACGACTGGGATTCTCCGATGCGGCGGCGAATGATGTACTGCAAAACCGAATATCCGGTGGATTTTTTGAAGGAATGCGAAATGTACGATTCTCCCATGTGCAGATGCTTCGCGATGTCCGCAATGGAAATGTCCTCCAGATAGTGCGCGTCAATAAAATCCTGCACGGCGCGCCCGACTTCATAGATTGCCGCCTGTTCCGATGCGTCCTGCTGTATGCCGGCTTGATGCAGCAGCAACAGCAAGCCGCTGACCAAATGTGTCTGCATTTCCTTTGAGATTTTTTGATCGGAAACAGCACTTTCACAAATCATGGACAGCAGCGCTTCCGCCTCATGATAGCAAGCGCCGTCTCGAAGCACCGGATTGCAGCCTTCCGGTAAAATATGGTTGGGTTTCAAGCCCTTCATGCGCACATTGCCGATGGAACACCCCATGATCTCCATGCTGTCCATCGGGTCGGCGCACTCATCGTGCAGAACATCCGGCTGAAACAGCAAAATATCACCGGATTTTGTCGCATATCTGCGCGCGTCAATGAGATGAATGCCTTTTCCCCTGCGAATCAGGCGGATTTCTATGCGGTCATCGTGCATGTGCAGCGCACGGGTTAACCGCGTGTGCTCCATGTCCTGCATCTCGGCATCAATGAGCTGCGGAACAGACTGCAGGATGTTGTCATGAAATTGCGGCTGCGGCTGAAAAATTGCCATGGCACTGCCCTCCTTGCTTTCTGTGTATTATAGCAAGTCTTTGCTTGCTGCACAAGCGGCATTCCACTGCGCCGATAAAATGCAGAAACAACAACACCGCCGCAGAGAAATCTCTGCGGCGGTGTTTTCACGCATGATATACAATTGTTGATTTGTTCGTGTTCCAGTAATATTGTTAATTTTGTTTGCCTGTATATCCGCGTTGCCTGCGTTGCCGCTGCGAGCCGTCCGCCCACAGCGGCTGGGAATAAATAAAGTTAGAAAAATAGAGAAGCCTATCATAAGTTTTCGGCGCTTCTTTTATGAGGCTGCCTGCCGGACGCGCATGAAATCCGTCCGGATCATAGATGATATCGTCAAAATCCGATGATGTGCCGCAAAAATATCATGCAAACAATCGCATATAATATTTCTGCAAAGCGAGCTTTGCGGCGCCTGCCGCACAAGCACAGGTTTTCACGCGGCACACATCAATATAGTCTATTTCCCGTACAAAATGGTCATAGTTTTCCGCAATCTTCAGAAGCTGCGGCAGATACGGCTCCATATAACCTCCCACCGCACCGCCAAGGATGATATGTGCATTGAACAGCATATGCAGATTGGTGATGAGCACGGCGAGATGATCGAGATATTCGTTCCAAGCTGTCTGCGCTCGTTGGGAACCGCTTTGCAGCTCCACGAAGAAATCACCGACAGTCTGTCCCCATGTGGTCAGCGCATTGGGCGATACATATGCATCGGCACAGCCATATTTCCCGCAGTAACACTGCTTTCCGCCCGGAATGAGCAGCATATGCCCGATTTCCCCCGCTTGACAGGTATCACCGAGATACAACTGACCATTTTTCACAATGGCACCGCCGACCGATTCATTGAGGGAGAGATAGACATAGTCGCAGCGTGTCGGAGACTGTTCTGCAAATGCCGCACAATTGGCGTCATTTGCCACGACAACAGGAAACGGAATATATTTTTTAAACCAATCCAGACTGACATTTTGCAGAGAAAGGACATGGGAGCGTGAAATCTGCCCTGCCGCTTCATCCACAATGCCGGGAAACGAGATGCCGCCGCCGAGAATTTGTGCCGAATCCTGCTGATTTTCCGCAAGAAACTGCATCAGTTGTTCGCGCAATTGCTGATACCAGCTCGGCTCATCACGAAACACCATCGACAGCTGCTTTTGACACAGCACGGTGCCTTTCAAATTCGTCACGACCAGCTCTATGTGATGCAGGGCGATGTCAATGCCAATGGTTTTGCCTGCCTGCGCACGGACGCAGATCTTTTTGGCTTTGCGTCCGCCTGTCGATTGGATGACACCGCATTCCTCCAGCAAACCGCGCTGCAGCAGCTCTGTGATGTTCTGCAGCGCGGTCGGCATACTCAAATGCAGCGTTTCCGCGATTTCCTGCCGTGTCAGCGATTGTTCCGCAAGCAGCAAATGGAAAATCCGTGCTTGCGTCTGTTTGTTTCCGGTGTGAGTCCCAGGCATTTAGATTTCCTCTTTTCTAAAAGTATTGATTAGAGTAATCTTATCCTGTTTTTCGAAAAAAATCAATCGTTACCGGTGTTTATTCTTTGATAATTTGCAGCACGGTACCGACGCAAAGCTTCGGCATCGGCTTGTTTTCCACGTAGATCGTACCCGGCAGGTCTACCGTGGTCTGCCCGCTGAAATTGATGGTGCAATGTCCCAAACCTTCCAGCGTGTGCGGCGCTTCCGAGCCGACAGCGGTGATGCGGTACAAGGCATCATCCACCTTCAATACTTGACCTGCGGCGATCGTACCCTGAATCGGGTTGACGGATACCGAATAGCAGTAGTCCTTCAGTTCGTCCGGTGCATTGTCGCCGAAGATAATGAACAGTCCGGCTTCCTGAAATTCGTCCACACAAGCGCCCAGCGCCTTTACCTGATTTTCATAAATGATTTTCATATCGAATTACCTCCATAGACTGTGATTACATCAATAGAGAATGTATATTCTCCGCTCATGAAAGCACAGTGGTTTTTACAAGGCCTCCGGCAGCGTTGCAGGGCTGCCGGAGGGGGATAAAGGGGTAAGGCTTTATGCGGCATATAAGCCGAAGCTTGCTGCATACGCGATGAGTACACGCAGCCAACCGGTCAGGAATCGAGAATACATGACCGATACAACGCCGACTTCTACGGTTTCCGTCTCTGCCTCTGCGAGACCCAGACCAACCGGAATGAAGTCACAAGCGCCCTGCGTGTTGATGGCAAACAGTGCCGGCAGTGCCAGCTGCGGGGCGATATTTCCCTTGCCGATTTCTGCGCCGACCAACGTGCCGACAATCTGAGCAATAACAGCGCCAGGGCCGAGCAAAGCGGACAGCCCCGGAATCGAACAGATAATTCCTAAGATGAGCAAACCGACGATATTGCCGGCCAGCGGTGTCAGGATTGATGCAAATGCATTGCCGAATCCGGAGCCGTTGATAATGCCGATGAGCATGGAAACGAATGCCATGAACGGCAGGATCGTTGTGATAATCGTCTGAATGGCGTCACGCGCCGCCTGATTAAAGGTGGCAACAACCTTGCCTGCGCCCAAGCCGATGCGTGTGATAATGCTCTTTTTCTCCTGTGCAGCGAGGGTTTCGGATACCTTCTTGTCCGCGGAGAATTTGACTTCTTTTTTCTGCGGCTGTTCCTCTGTCTGTGCGGCAGGGGCGCTGCCGTCTGCCAGAGAGATTTGTGCCGAGGTGACGCCGGATACATAAATGTCTTCCTTGATGAACTGTGCCAGCGGGCCGGATTTGCCGACCGGATTGGTGTTGATCGTCGGAATGCGCTTTTTCGGATAGATGCCGCAGCGCAGGGTACCGCCGCAGTCAATGATGACCAGTGCCAGTTCCTCTTCCGGACAGTTGGTCTTGAAGCCGTTGACCGGTGTCAAGCCGCTGAGTTCGACGATTTTTTGCAGGCACTCCGGCTCTGTGCCGCCGCCCGTAATAAACATGACCTTGTTTTTCTTCTCGGTCGGTGTGATAATCAGCGGGCCTCCGAAGCCGCCGCTGCCTTTTTCTACCTTGATGGAACGAAATTCTGCCATACTCTCTTCTCCTTCTCTGTTATGCTTCGCCCTTCAATTTGCGGCTCAGCTTGACACCCTGCTGTTTCTCTACAATCTTTGTGGTAAAATCTGTCGACCAGCCGGAGATAAAGTTGCACACGATACCTACCAGCAAGTAACGCAGCGCCAGCGGCGTGGTGTCCAGTCCCAGTGTGGTCAGACCGTTCGCAATGCCGAGATAGATAAAGATCTCCGATGCATTGATGTGCGGGAAAATGCCGCTGTTGGTGTGGCAATGATAGGTTGCTGCTGCATAGTAGCTCGGTTTATAATACTCCGGCATAAACTTGCCCATGGACAGTGCCATCGGGTTGCCCAGCATAAACGCAGAAACCCACGGCAGCACGGCATAACGCAGAAGCGGGTTGCTCGTGCATACACGAGCCAGCTTGTCTACGCGATCCTGACCTGCCAACGCGATGATTGCGTTCATCAATACCAACAAAACTGTGATGGTCGGGACGATGCCGACAACCCAGTTTTTAAACTGTTCGCCGCCGAGGGTGAACAAATTCATAAAACCAGATGCAATATTTACGATAGACTCCATACTATATCCGCCTTTCTGTTACGAAATTGTTTTTCTCACAACACCTACAGACTGCCCGAGCTTTCGGAATGGGGACGGCGGTTCCGGAATGATCTCGCCGGCGGTAAATTTGCGGAAGGTCAGCGAGGCATCCTCCACCGCTTTTCCGAGATTTTTATGGCTCTTCGGCACATCGCCCGCGGTCAGCGTGCGGATATCGCGCCCTTCAAATCCCGGCAGCGGCTTGACCCGCGCCAGGCAGGTAACGCCTTCCATCTTCTTGGCGCAGCGCACAATTCCATCTTCGTCGAGCAGGAACATAACGATGGCTCCCGCTCGAAGTCCGCCTGCCTTGCGTCCGCAAGCCACTTTCCCCTGTCGACGCAATTTGACAAATTCCTTGGAAAAGTGCTTCATCTGCGCCATGCTCAACACGATCTGCAAAACAAATGCAGCCGCTACGATCAGCAAGAGCTTTGTCATCTGTGTTCCTCCGTTCTGTAGATTTGTTCAGATTACTCCCATGTTGCGATACAGCACACGGAGCAAATCGGAAAATGTTGCTGCTGCACTGACCTTGTTCAGCAGCTCGGTATCCTTTGTTATACTAATGATTTCATCATATACACGAATGAGCAGCGTGTCATCCGCCTGCACCAGCCGCGGCAGACCCAAGAGAAAGATAACGCGGATTTCCTTCCCCTTATGCTCAATCGCCTGCGGCACAACGCCCACCGCCAGCACCAGCTTGTCGCTTGCATACTGTACACTGTGCGGAATCGCAACGGAATTTCCAAATACCATTGTTCCCTTGCGCTCCCGTTCTTCCAACCGGTCGGCAAACGCGGCATCCAGCTGTTCGTCCTGTGTCAGACGGCTGACCATTTGTTTCACAGCGGCCGGATAATCTGCGACATCATCCAAGACGAAAAACCGACTCTCATCCATCAATCCGGTCATGACGAACCAATTGCTGTCCAATACCGGAACATCGACGTGATCCCAGTATTTTGCTTTTTCTATCTTGTGCAGCAGCTCCTGATCGTTGAAAATCTCATGGATGCGAATGACCGGACGGTGACAAGCACACGACAGGTCTACGGTAGACAAAACGATATCAAAACCATCTAACAGCTCCGATGTTGCTTTTTCATCAGCGAACAATTCCAGCTCCGTGGAGCTGTCCAAAATGCGCTTGAGCTGAACGGCAACCAATCGCGCCGTCACGCGTCCAGTGCCGCAGACCAGCGCAATGCGAAACGGTTTTTTCTGCTTCAAGTCGCTCTCTGCCAAAAAGACGCCGAAATACGATGCCAAATATCCGCGTTCATCGTCACTGACCGCCAATCCGTATTCTTCTTCCACGACGGCCGCCGCAATGCCCGCCATGCGGTATGCCAGCGGATATTTTTCCCGCAGATCATCCAGCATGGGATTTTTCAGCGGCACATGAAAGCGCAGCCGGTTGAGCATAAACATCATGTGATAGAGAAATTCTTCCGTAAATTCTCCGCTTTCTACGGTGATGCCCAACTCCATGTGGATGCGCAGCTGTATGCGCTGCAGCAGCGGGCGAACCGTTTCATCCAGTTCAATCGCACGGGCATCGTGCATATCCGCCGGTGTCCGCATGCCGATGACCGGCAAAAGCACAAACAGCTTTTCTTCTAAGGGAATCCGAATTTGTAAAATCTCACCGATTCGATCCATCAGCGCGTCAACGATGACAAATTCCTGTCTGGCTGTCAGGTCGTAATAGTTTTGCGGAAGCATCCCAATATCATGTCCGTTGAGGAATCGGTCAAGCATGAGCGTGACCACGTGTTCAAACGATGTGCACACACATTTTTCGAAATGATTTTCCCGAAACGCCCGCTCGATTTCCGCGCGCAATTCCTCGTCCAGTGGATATTCCCGATAGATGCTGTCATACAACCCGTCCAGAACATATCTGCGGATGTCCATTTCTCTCCCGCTCAGCACCTGACCTCTGCTTGTCTTTCCAATGATTTGCAAATGATACGGCTCGATTTCCTCCCGCAACTTTTTCAAGTCACTCATGAGCGTGGTTCTGCCGACATTCATCTCATAGGCGAGGTCGTCCGTGAGCACCGGATGTTCGGCGCGCATCAGCTTGCCGAACAGATAATCCATGCGGTTGCGCGAAGAATTCATAAAGTCATCCGTCTGCATCATCTCCGTCAGCATCTGCATAAACCGATCTTGCTGAAACACACGCAGGCTATATTTTCCGCCCGTGCCTTCGATCACGGCACAATCCTGTAATTCCTGATTGATTTGTTTGATGTCGTTGCGGATGGTTCGTTCGCTGACATTCAGACGCGAGGCAAGATCACTTACCGTGATAACAGGTGTCTTATTGAGCTGCATCAGTAAATTGGCTACGCGATTGTCTCCAAATAAACTTTTCATGTCAATCGCGCTCCTTTGCCTCGTTTTTTGATGTTATCCGCGGGACTTACCGCCGGAAATGTTGATGGTTGTGCCGGAAATGTAGCTGGCACGGTCGGATATCAGATAAGCGACCAAATCGCCGACTTCATCCAATTTTCCGTCTCTGCCCATCGGAATCACCTTTGTGTAGTCGGTGGACAATTCTTCCGGTTTGACGCCGCGGGTATATGCCAGTGCCTCATTATATGCTGCGGTGCGCAGGCCGGTTGCTTCCATAATGCCCGGCGCACAAGCCAGCACGCGAATGTTGTACTTGCCCAGTTCCTTTGCCCAGGAGCGGGTGAAGCTGTCCACAGCGCCCTTTGTCGCGGAATATGCGGACTGTCCCTGCGAGCCCTCCTTGCCGGACTCCGAGGACATGTTCAGAATAACGCCCTTTCCCTGCTTGAGCATCTGCTTGGCACAAGCCTGCGCACACAGGAACACACCCTTGACGTTGACGGCGAACATCTTGCCGAACGACGCATCATTCAATTCATACTCCGGCTTTTCGCCCTTGACATCGACGAGCAGCCGCGGCAGGTTGATGCCTGCATTGTTGACCAGCGCATCAATGCGTCCAAACTTTTCCACAACAGCGTCTGCCATTGCCTGTACACTTGCCGCGTCCGTGACATTGCACTGAACACAATATGCACCGTCCATCTGGTCACCGGTCTGTACGTTCATGTCAACGACAACCGCCTGTGCGCCTACCTTTACAAGGGTGTCCACAACATGTTTGCCGATACCGGATGCGCCGCCGGTCACTACAACAACCGCACCGTCCAGATTCAGCCAATTTTCATTCATAAGAATCTCCTCCTCTTTTCACGTTGGATCACGCTGCATCAGCGTTTCGATCTTTTGTGCCTTTATTTTACGAGGAGATAAGCAAAATCTTAATGCTTGTTTTTTCAGCGAACCAGAAATGCATTGGTCCACCCATTTTCCATCGCGCGGAAAATCGCCGAACTTTGGTTATTCTTTCCAAATACATCCGCGTATTTTTGTGCGAATTTAATTAGAAATAAACTTTTATAAAACTTTTTATTTAAGTTGTTTCTATTATATTCCATCTTGTAACAATTTCAATAGGCATCTTATCCAATTTTTTTCTGCATATTTTGGTACGCTTGCCAAGACATCGGCGTTTGTGCGTCTGGATTGGCTTTCACCGCAGCCTTAAATGTGTTGAATACAATAGGATTGTCATTGTGGTCGCTAATAATATACGAAACAATACGTCTGTCGTACAGGTCAAGGATAGCGCTTAAATGGACTTTGTGGACTTCCGTGTCCTCATACCATTTGAACTCTGTAACATCGGTAAGCCACTTCACATTCAGCTTTGGCGCATGGAAATCACGGCCTAGCACATTCTCTGCCACATACTGCGGATTGGACGCATTGCGAGTGCACCCGCAGTTTCGGTACTTAATAGTTGACTTATCTACGCCAAGTCTTTTGGCGGCTTCGCCCTGCGATAGTCTTCCGGATTCTATCTCTTTTATTACGTTTTATTTGACTGCAGATGATATTTTTTCTCTTCTCATACAAAGATGCTCCCTATATAGCTTTCAGTGTTTTTATTTCACTGTTCGCTATATAGGGAGCATATCAGAACCTCTGAGCTGTTCGTTTGCATCCATACATGTTTATCTCACAGGAATCAGGACAGCTTCCACCCCAGCGCCTCTGTGCGGACGTTGATGTTCACGAGCAGTCCGCTATGAGCTGCTTGTCAAATCCAGCGTCTACCAGTCTCCGATATGCTGCCCATACATCAGGCGGAATCTCCTGCGGAATCTGAAATCCATTCCTGCCGTACAGATCAATGCGCTGCAAATCACCGACCAGAATATTGATAAAATCGGCGACATGCAGTTGCTCTGATTGCTGATAATACCGGTAATATTCTTGATAGGTATTCTGCGGAGAGGTCACGCGAAAATCCAAGTCGCTCCATTGTTTCTTGAGTGTTGCATAAATTCTCCGTTCCTTAAACGGTTTATCCACAACCAGATAGTTGGAAAATGACAGCTGCTTTTGTTGTAGTAAGCGCTTCGTATTGCAGATATTTTCTCCGGTATTTGTTGATTCCGACTCGATAAAGATTTTTTCCTGAGGCACTCCCCGTTTCCCTGCTATCTCAGCAAATTTTATTGCTTCCGGCTTGTTCCAAATCTGTTTGGTGATACGCCCGAAACCACCAGTAAAAATAATGTATTCCCCATATCCGGCAAGATACAACGCGGCTGCCCGTTCCGCAACATGCAGGTCATGACTGCCAAAACCAAGAATACAATCCGCCTTTTGCAAGGGCTGGTTGAGATGATGATACTCCCACAATAGTTTTGCGTCTGTATGAAAGTCATACATATGCATTCTCCTTCTCTTTGATTTTTCTATCTGCTGTTCTGATTATAACATGAGAAGGCGAGAAGCGCGCATTCCACTTCCGTTAACGATTAACGGAAGTCCGTACCGAAAGGGAAGAAGTACACATCCACTTCCGTTAACAATTAACGGAAGTCCGCACCGGAAGGCGAGAAGCGCGCATCCACTTCCGTTAACAATTAACGGAAGTCCGCATCGGAAGGGAAGAAGCGCGCATCCACTTCCGTTAACAATTAACGAAAGTCCGTACCGGAAGGGAAGAAGCACGCATTCCACTTCCGTTAACGATTAACGGAAGTCCGCACCGGAGGGGAAGAAGCACGTATCCACTTCCGTTAACGATTAACGGAAGTCCGCACCGGAAGGGAAGAAGCACGCATTCCACTTCCGTTAACGATTAACGGAAGTATTTTTTTTAAATAGCCCTGTTTTTCGCGTTGTTTCGCGCTGTCGAAAATTTTTTTCATTTGTCGAAAAAAAACACTTGCTTTTTTCGGAAATCCATTGTATAATAATCGAAGAAAATAAAAGAAAAAAAAGATCGCGGAACACGCTGTGCAGGACTTTTGGTAATTGCGTCTTGTATAGCGTGTTTCGTGTTGTTTCGAAACTTGTCGATACACTTCCGTTAACAATTAACGGAAGTAACAGCAAAACAACCCGCACGAGGTATATCAGGATATACTTCTCGTGCGGGTTGTTTTTATATCATGCAAACGTATTCTTTTGTATTTACAGTGACCAACGGACATAGAGCCCCTTTAGCTGTTGTTCCAAACTGTCCAGCAGGGCTTCCTCTTGCGAAAACGTATGATAAATATACTCCTTTGCCAAATACTGCGTCAGCGGCGTCAGCTGTTCAAAGGTATCGTTCCACCAGTCTATCAGCTCTCCACGGCGCACGGCAGCGAGCAGCAATTGCATCTCATCCATAGCTGCATAGCGTTCTCCGGTAGAAAAGTTTTTATGTACACCAGCCCGATACAGCATAGCAAGGACGTAATGCTTGCGATTTCGGATATCTTTTCGCAGTCGAACCGTATCCAAAATCTTTGTGACATCCTGACGGGACAGCTTAAACAGGGCTTCCTTGCACGCCTCCGGCGTGACAGAATCCCCGTCAATATAGATGGTTTTGTCGTCGCAAACCGCATCACAGATGGCATCCGTCACTTCCTCTGCCTCTTCCGGAGAGAAATCTTCACGGAGCGTATCTTCTTCAATCATTTCCTTGACAACTTCTCTGCAAGCGTCTTTTTCCAGCTCCTTGCTCTGTGCATCGGATACATTTCCGTTCGGATTGGCAACAGAAAGCAGGGTTACGCCTTTATTTAATTCTTCTTCCCGAATACGGCGCGGTTTGCCGTCAACATCTGCGATTGGCTCCTCAAATACCACATATTCGCTGCGAATGCGCAAATTTCGCTTGCTTAACACGTCTACGCGCACAACAAAGCCCTCTCGCATGAGCTCATCCATACAGCGCTTGATGCAGCCGATAGATTCTTTGAACACATGAGACAGGCCTTTTAATGTCATTGTCCACCGATCATTTTCCGAAACAGGCGTAAAAGAGCTGTCGCGCTGACCAATCAAGTAGGTCATCAGCATTTTCGCCTTCATAGAAATCTTTTGCGAATGAATTAAGCTGTTCGGAACCTTGGTAAAACCGGTTTGATATTCTGTTCGATTGATGGTTAAATTGACTGCTACACCCATGATGGCACCTCCGTATCGTAATTTCTGTACAAAAAAAGTGCTGTTATTCTTTAACAACACTTCCATACAATCTTACAATACAAAAAGGATACATTTTATCAGGGGAACATGGTATATACGATATGTCCTGTATACTTTTGCAAAAATAGTTTGTACAGAAAATAAAAGAAAATAAAAAAGACAAAAAAACAAGAAAATAAAAAGAATATTCAGATTTAACTATGTATACCGTTATTATAGCGGACGTCCGACAACTTGTCAAGACTTTTTTCGCCTTGTCTCACCTAATCTCACTTTACTTCACCTTCACTTGCCTGCACTGCTCTGTCTTTTATAAATAATAATATAATATCTCTTAGTCTTATATCTAAATAGTATTATATATGTATTCAAATCCGTAATTTCGATTTCCGTAATATCCATTTTCGAAATTACGGAAATAAGCACGACGGATGCTGCCGGCTGTCGGATTCTTTTGAATTTCATTGAAATCTTTTTACTTGTATTGCTTGACGGACAGATGACAAACGGCATATAATAGATGCATAAAGAGGTGATTTTTATGGCAGGCAATACAAAGATGACAACCGTGCGCTGGCCGGCTGCATTATATAGCAAAATTGAACGGGAAGCAGAGAAAAAGGGCTTACCTGTTGCGAGCTACATTCGTATGATCGTGAAAGAACGCATGGATGCGATAGAAGAAAAGGAAGTGGGAAAATGAGCTGTTCTGTGATTGCGTTTTCCAATCAGAAAGGCGGCGTGGGAAAATCGACGTCGGTTGTCGCAACCGCCGGCTGTCTCCTTGGCCGCGGCTATACCGTGCTGGTGATAGACACCGATCCGCAGGCAACGGCTTCTTCCTACATGATTTCTGATTTTGAGAAGCAGGAAGAGGGGAGAGAGGCTTCGCTGTACCATCTCATCATGGATGAGAATCTCAGCGTGCCGGACAGCATTGTACATACGCCGTCCGGAGATTTGATTACCGCTTCGTTCCTGCTCTATGACATGGACCGCTTGGGTCTCGGCACATCTGCCATCAAAGAGATTGTGGACGAGGTGCGCGGGCAGTATGATTTTATTTTGATCGACACGCCGCCAAATCTCGGCTGGCTGCAAACAGCTGCGCTGGAAGCATCGGATGATATTGTCATTCCGACCAAGGCGACGGCACAGAGCATCCGCGGCATCCCGACATTTTTTGATACCGTGTATTATGTGCAGAACACCAATCCGAAGCTGCGCATTTTGGGCTTCCTGATTACCATGTCCAACAAACGTGTGCTTGCCTGCAAGGCGATTGCCGGCGAATTGGAAACCATTGCCCAGCAGATGGGCTGTCAGGTGTTTCCGGAATGGATTCGCTTGGCGGAAGGTCTGTTCGGTGAGGCGGAAGCCATGCACACCAATGTATTTCAGATGCATCGCAGAAACAATGCGCTCAAAGACTATGCGGCATTTGCCGATGCACTGGTAAAGGCGGTGAAGTGACATGGCACGAGGCGGCAGACCGATTATTCCGACAGGCGGCACAGCACAGCGCATTCAGGATCAGCGCAACCGTTCGACGCACAGCATTCCGCTGGACAAGCTGATCCCGTATCATCGGGAAAATGTGAACGGCAATCCGATTTTCCATGACTACGCACAGGAAAAGCTGGAGCAGCTGGCAAACAGTTTGGAACGAGACGGACAGGTAGAAAACATCATCGTGTTTCCGTCTGAGCAGCAGCCGGGCATGTATGAGGTGCTGTCCGGCAAGCAGCGCACGCGCGCCGCGCGATTGGTACAGCAAAAACATCCCGAACGCAACACGTTGAACGCCACGGTTTTGGACTTACAAGCTGTAAAGGCAAACACCTTTGCACTGGGTGATTTAACCTATGTTTTGACCAATGTACACCGCAGAGACCAATTATTGATCTCTGAATTGGGCATGGCGTTTGAAATGCAGTTCCAAGCGGAGAAGCATCAGGGAAAGGCGGCACAGGGAACAGACACGCTGACCGAGCTGGCACAGCAGAATCAAACCTCGCCGTCCTTTATCAAGTGCGCACGGCAGTTCATTCCGGAAATTGCCATTCCTGAAGTTATTGACTTGGCAGACAGCGGAAGCATTCCTGTGAGCACGGCATCGCAGACGCTGACGCGCATGAACAAGGCGACCCAGCGCGGGTTAATTGAGATGCTCAAGCAGGCGAGCGGACAGGAAGAACTGTCCAGCTATTGCAAGAAAAAGCTGACGACTGCCGCTCTGCGTGCCCTCAAGGCGGCGTATGACACGCGCATCGCTGCGGCGGAAGATGCGCAGAGCAACGTGCTGACAGAGGACGATACCGCATTTCTGTTTACGGATGCCAAGCCAAAGACCGTATTCAAAGCACCGACCAAGCAGGCATTGCAGCGAGTGATTCCGGAACAGCTGTGGGGAGACCAGAAGGCCGCCTCGGACTATCTCGTAAACGCAATGGAGGAACTGAAGCGGTATAAGGAAAAATATGGGGAGCTGTGAGAGCTGTCATTAGAAAAGTTCCTGCTGATGTAAGAGAAAAAACGTACATGGATGCAAGTGAAATCCTCAGAGGTTGCAACCTCTGAGGATTTTTTGTATGAGAGAATAGCAGACCTATATTCCTATAATTTTCTTGTTCCTACAAAAAACTATACGTGAAATAAAGATACAAATTGGAATTAAAATGGTAGCACAAAGGGAATAAATGCAGGGAAAGTGCCTTGATTCCGCAATCAAATTGTAGGCAAAACGGAAAGTTGAGATAGGAGACCAGCAGAAGCGAGGGATTGACAAAGCATAAAATCGGTGTAAGATATAGTTAGCGTTGACTTACCAAGAAATCGGAAAAACCAACTATAAAGAAACAAAAATGGGAAATTTGTCTAAAAGAAACAAAAAATAGCATAATTAACAAGTAATTAAATTAACTAACGTTAATCAATTACAGCGTGTTGCGATAGGGAGGCAAGAAAATCGTGTATCAGCCGACGGCATATCTCCTTCGCCATGCGCAGCGAATGCCGACGGAGCAGTATAGGCGGCTGGAACAAATCTTGCCTGAGAATCGACGGGAGCGTATGCTGCGTTATCGGCGAGAGGAAGATCGAAAAAACTGCGTATTAGCCTATTGTCTGTTGGAATATGCACTGAAAAGGCAATTCGGCATACGCAGGATGCCGGAGATGCGATCTGCAGATTCAGGAAAACCGTACTTTACTGACAAAGCCATGCCGCGGTTTAACTGGTCGCATTGTCACGGCGGAATTCTCTGCGCTGTGGATATGCAGGAAGTCGGATGTGATATTCAAGACGATATCCTGGATGCACAGGTGCTGTATTCTCGCTGCCTGCATGAACGAGAGCGGAGCAACCTGCCGCAAGAGGAGGCGGACGCCGCCTTTACGCGGCTTTGGGCTTTAAAAGAAAGCTATCTCAAGTACTTAGGAGTAGGTCTGCGCCGCGATATGAGAGAGCTGGATTATTCCGGTTGTGTACAACCGTGCGGAAGCCGAGACATTGGTGATGCTGTGCTGACGTGGGGGCGATACCCGAGACTGTATTACAGCGTGTGCGCACAAGCACCGACGGATATTTGTGAGATAAACAGCGAGATGCTATATCAAACACTTTGCTGTGAGTAAATAGAGAAAGAAGTTAGACTGTATGAAAAAATTATTTTGTATTCCAGGTGCCGGAGCCTCTGCAGTGATGTTTCTGCCGTGGATGAAAGAACTCAACGGCAGTGAAGATTTCAAACTGTGCCTGCTGGAAATTCCGGGACGCGGTATGCGAAAGAAGGACGCTCCGGCCAAAACGATGGAAGAGCTGGTGGATGTCCTGATTCAGAAGATAGACATTCAGCTTAAGCCGGACGAATCCTATGTGATTTATGGATACTGCTTTGGCGCGATTATTGGCTATGAATTGTGCCGCAAGCTTCGGATGCTGGGAAAAAAGGAACCTGAGCACTTTTTTTGCAGTTCTATCGGATCTCCGGGAAATCGAAAGATTGCGGAACCCGTGTTTGCGAACCGTTCGTTCCGAGGAGAAATTCGACAGATGTTTGTCCGATATTTTCCGGAACAGCTGTTTACCCACACAGAGAGCTTAGCGCAAATTACCGAATTGTATACACAGCATGCGTTTGACAAATTTGATGAGACGCAGTGTATTCAGCCCGTCCCGCTGGATGAGCTGATGCAGGACTGTGGCGAACTTGCCGGAAAAGAGGAAAACCTCGCGCGTATTGTGGATTTTGCCAATGACGCGCTGGACATTTTCCAATATGATCAGCAGATGTTGTTGGATTACAGTCATTCCGAGCACGAATCGTTTTTGCTGGGGTGTCCGCTGACTGTCATGCGCGGCGAGCAGGACACGCTGACCGGAGAAGCGGATCTCATGGAATGGAAGGATTACTGCGACGGCGGTTTGGTATTAAAGACCGTGTGCGGCAATCATTTTACCTTTGAGGAGAGCCGTGACGAGATCATGGAGATCATCCGACAGGAAAGCGGCGGAGATAGTATGACGATTTTAGATATTTGAGCAGGAGTAAAGGAGTAAAAAAGCGATGCAGTATCATCAAATCGCAGTCATTGGCATGAGCGGGCGGTTTGCCCAGTCGGAAACACTGCTGGATTTCCGGCGCGTGCTCAGTCGAAAGCAGGACTGTATTGCGGAGGTGTCGGAAAAGCGCAAGCGTCTGCTGGGTTTAGAACCGGATGCCGATTGCATTCAGTTGGGAAGCATCGAGGACATTGACTGCTTCGACCACAAGTATTTCGGCATTCCGTCCAAAGAGGCGGATTTTATGAGTCCGGAACAGCGATTGGGTTTGGAACTTGCAACCGAAGCCGTACTAAATGCAGGTTATTCGTTAGAGCAGTTCCGCGGAAAAAATTGCGGCGTGTTGGTTTCCAGCTCGGAAATCGCGTACAACAAAGAGCGCGCCGCATCGACGTCTCTGTCGGTGCTGGGCAATATGAAACTGATGATCTGTGGAAAGATTGCATATTTTCTCGATCTGCGGGCGGCCAATGCGATGTATGACGCGGGTTGCTCGTCCTCGCTGGCAGCGATTCACGATGCGTGCATGAAGCTGATGACGGAGGAATGGGAGTATGCGCTGGTCGGAGGCATTTCTCTGTTCACAGACATCGAAGATAAGAAAAAACAGAAATATCAGACTATGGGTTTATTGTCTCCAGAGTACCGTAGTAAGGCATTCGATGAGCAGGCAGACGGCACGAGCGCAGGAGAAGGCGCTGCCTTTGTTTTGCTCAAGCGATTAAAAGATGCAGAGCGCGACGGGGATTTTATTTATGGCGTGCTGACCTCCGGCGCGGTCAACGGTGACGGCGCGCGGTGCAGCAAGGTGACGATGCCGAGTCCGGAGGCGCAGAGACAGGTCATTGAACGGGCATGGCGCGACAGCGGCAATCCGGAGCTCACAGAGATTGAGGCGCACGGCATTGGAAACAAAATCGGTGATTCTGTCGAAGCAGAAGCGCTATTTGAAAATTTGCGTGCCGCTGGGCTGGATAAAAAAGAAATTTACCTCAGCGCGGTCAAGACCAACATTGGACACTTGTATGAAGCTGCCGGTGTGGCAAGTCTGGTAAAGGTGTTGCTGGGCTTCCGCTATGATGAGGCGTATCCGCTGGCAAACTTCCAGCAGGCGAACGCCCTGATTGATTTCGCTTCGGTGGGTTTGGCTCCACTGACCGAAACCCGACATTTTTCACCGGGCAGCCATCGGGTTGCCGGTATTGACGGTTTCGGAATCAGTGGAACCAACGTCCATGTTTTGGTAGAAAACTATGCCAACAAGCAGGTACAGGAGCGCGATGACGCGCCGAGCCTCGTCAAACTGAGCGCCCAGAGTGAGGAATCCTTCTATGGCAACAGCGAGCGGTTTGCGCAGGCGCTTCGTGACGGCAAGACCGATTACGCGGCCGCCGTGTACACGATGAACACAGCGCGCGACGACGGTGCTGTGCGTCGGCTGGTCTATTGCGACAGCAAACAGGATTTGCTGGAACGGCTGGATATGATGCGCCCGACAACGGAGCCGCAGCCTAAGAAACTTGTATTTGTGCTCAAACAGGAGGACTGTGAGCAGGCGCAGTGCGGGGCGTATGAGACACTGTTTCCCGGTATGCGCTCGTTCTGGAAGGAGACTGGTATACCGGATCTGACGTTTAAGTGCGCGGCCTATCGGTATTTCACTGCGTGCGGCATGACCCCGGATTACGTTCTGGCAGACAAAGCTGGCAAGGCGGTGGTACAGTATGCCGCGGGACGCCGGAGCATAGAGGATTTGCAGGCGGCTGTAAACCAGACGGACAATGATTATACAAAAGTGGTCAAGCAGCTGGAAAAATTAGCAAAAGATAATAATTTATTGGTTGTCGATTTTGGACATAAGGGCGCTCTGCGCCAGTTGGTTTGCCTGGAGGGCGTACAGGTCTTGTCTGTGGCGCGTCCGCGCGAGATGGCAGGATTATTTGTCGATTGGTACAACAACGGCAAATCCATCGACTGGGAGGTATTCTATCAGGAAAAGCAGCCGCGCGTGTGCCTGCCCGGCTACGCGTTTGAGAAGTGCAGCCACTGGATCACACCGGAAAAAAAGCAGGCGGAGCGCGTTTCCGGCGTGACGCCGAGCGTTGTGCCGCTGACATCGGCACCGGCTGCTCCGTCGCCAGCTGAGCCGATTCAGCTTCCGCATTTGGCGCAGCCAATCAAAATGCCGCATCTTGCACAGGCACCGGCACAGAACGAGCAGATGAAACCGGAGCCGCCGATAAACGGAGACGAAAAACTGATTCAAGTTGAGCAGTTTTTGGAAAAGCTCTGGATGAAAATTTTGAATTTCTCGGATAGCATTGCTTACGACGAGGACTTCTTTTATTTGGGCGGAAATTCGCTGCTCATTGAGATGATGGCGGACCCGATTGAACAGCAATTTGGCATTGACTTTGATATTTATGAGATTTACGAGAACGAGACCATTGAAAAGCTCGCGCATCGTATTTTGGAGACTGCATCGTAAGGGGGATGGATAGATATGAATACGCTGGTTCAGCTGGTAAGACGGCAGGCAGAGAGCCGGCCGGAGCATCCGGCTGTCATCTATCGCGGCGAATGCCTGACCTATGGAAAGCTGTATGAGAGCGCAGCGCGCATGACCGCGCTGCTGCGCAGTATGGGCTTGCAGCCGGGAGACCGCGTGATGCTGGAGGCGGTACCGAAGCCAATTTTTGTCGCGGCATTTCTCGCGGTACAGGCAGTCGGTGCTGTAACGATTCCGGTAGCGCGGGCAGAAAAACGCCATGTGCTGGACTATATCACCGAGCTGACGGGCGCGCGCCTGTATTTACATGCATCGGCGGTGCGGGACTTTTGCGTAACAGCGGTACCATACCACGATATGGAATGCGCCATGGTACAGGCGCCGCTGGAAGAAGCTGCACCGGTTGACGAGACGACGCTGTTGGAGCTGATTTTCACAACGGGATCGACCGGACGCCCCAAGGGAGCCATGCACACGGCAGGTGCTCTGTGGTGCAATATCAAAAATACCAGAGACGGCATCGGAATGCGAGAGAGCGATGTCGTGCTCATCCCCCTGCCGCTCAATCACTCATTTGCTCTGCGCGTGCTGCGTTCCGCGTTTGCAGTTGGTGCAACAGTCGTGCTGCAAAATAGCGCTGTTTCCGTCAAAGAGACGGCGGAAAACATCCGGCAGTTCCACTGCACCGCGGCAATCAGCGTCAGTGTTGCGATGGAGACCATGCTGCACGCGGTAGGAGAGGAGCAGGTGAAGCGCATGTTTGGCGGCTTGCGGTATATCGAATTCAGCGCGGGAGCCGTATCGGTTCCGCTGCGCAAGCGGCTGTTAGACCTGCTGCCGAACACGGAGATTCACAACACGTGGGGTTCCTCGGAGAGCGGCGGCTGCCTGTTTCTCCATGTCAGCAAACGGACAGACAAAATTACCTCTGCCGGACGGCCATTAGACGGTATTGAGGTCGGTATTGTGGGTGCGGACGGAGAGCTAATGGACGGCGTTGGCCCGGATACCGTCGGACGGCTCGCGCTGCGCGGCGGTATGCAGATGTCCGGCTATTACGGACAGGAGGAGCTGACGCGAGAAACCCTGCGCGACGGCTGGATGCTGGTCAATGATCTGGTTTGGCGTGATGCGGATGGATATTTGTACATGGTCGGCCGAGCGGATGACATCATCAATGTCGGCGGCGAAAAGGTTGCGCCGCGCGAAATTGAAGAACAGGTGATGCAATCCGGATGGCTCACTGAGTGCATGGTGCTCGGTGTAGAGGATAAAAAGGGCAGCATGGGACAGGTTCCCGCTCTATTTTATGTGGCAAAGGATGCAAATCATCCGGTTTCGGCAGACGAGCTGAAAATGTATTTGAGCCGAGAGCTGCCGCAGCACAAAGTGCCGCAGGAATACATCCGCTTGTCCGCGATTCCGCGCAATGCTATGGGAAAGCCCGACCGCAAAGCGCTCAAGTGCGACTGGGAAATACAGAGCAGCACGAATGAGACCATTGAGACCATTTTTCAGCGCCGGAGTATTCGGAAGTTTCAGGACAAAGCCGTGCCTGCGCAGATGGTTTCTGTACTGGTGGAATGCGCCAAGGCCGCGCCGTCCGGCAAAAATCTCAAGACGCGCCGGTTTACAGTTATACAGGATGCTGGAGAAATCGCGGCATTCAAACAGGTAATACACGAGGCAACGGCAAAGAACAACTTGCCGCTTAACGGATTTGAGAATCCGCCGCTGTTGATTTTGATCTCTAACGATCGGCGCAATCAGGATGGCATTCAGGATGCCGCGGTGTCGGCAGAGAATATCATGCTGGCGGCGACGTCGCTGGGCTTGGGCAGCGTGTGGCTCAATGCGTTGATGACGCTGTGCGACGAGCAGACCATTCGTGCGAAGCTGGAGGAATATCATATTCCACGCAACCATATTGTGTGGGCAATGATGGCAATTGGATGGCCGACGGCACCGGGAACGGCACCGGAACAACGCGGCAATGAAGTCTATTACGTGGGAGGAGTGAACGAATGAGCGAGAGCCAGACCGTGGTGCTGCGACGAGGCAAACCGACACCGCCGAGTGCGATTCGCTTTGCCAGAGATCTGCTGCTGCGAGAGGGCGCGTGGCAGGAACGAACGCTGATTTGTTTGTCCGAACCGCAGGATTGTGTTGAGATGACCTATCGTGAGCTGCGGGAAAACGCCGAAAAAGCGGCGGCAAATTTGCAGGCGATGGGCATCGGCTGCGGGGACAGTGTGTGTGTCTCCGTGTGCAACAGAGCGAGCTTTTTGACTGCCTTCTGGGGTGTCGTGCTCAGCGGCGCGGAGGCGATTCCCATTGAGCGCACGGCGTTCGGCAGACCGAAGGAGGAGGCAGCGTGGAGCAGAATTGCCAGTATCCAGCGCATCGCGCAGCCCAAGGTGATGATAACCGATTGGTTGGAGCAAGTAGGCAGTGTGCCGATCTTAACGTCGGAGCAGTTGACGGCGCAGCCTGCGCAGGCATGGAACGCGCAGCCGCTGGACGACGATCATGTGATGATGATTCTGTTTACCTCCGGCAGCACGGGACAGCCAAAGGGTGTTCCGATTACCGAGCGAATGCTGCGGGCAAACCTTGCCGGACATGCGGCCGCGTTTCCGTTCACGGATGAAGATATTTTCTTGAATTGGATGCCGCTCGATCACTCTGCCGCTATGGTGCAGGCGCATTTGCTGCCGGTATATATGCAGAGTGCGCAAATTCAGATTTCCACGAACAGAATTCTTTCCGAACCGGCGCAGTGGATGCAGCTGGCAAGTGCATATCAGGTGACGATCAGTTGGGCGCCGAATTTTGCTTATGAATTAACTGACGCTAATATTAAACCGCTGCGTCCTCTCGATCTCTCTCGCATTCGCTGCCTGTTCAGCGCAGGCGAGACCGTGACGAGGACGGCATGCGAGCACTTTGTCCAGCAGTGGGCGCCGTTTGGTCTGCAAGATGATGTGATTCACGTCGGCTGGGGCATGACCGAGACCGCAGGATATATGCTGACCTCGCGGGGATGGAAACATAACGCGTCTGTCGGCAGCATCTGCTCGACCGGTGAACCGATTGCAGGCGTTGAAGTCGGCGTGCAGTATCGGGAAGATGGATATGGAGAACTGCTGGTGCGCGGCGACACGGTTGCACAAACCTATGTCGGCGGATGCGATGAGATGTGCTGTGACGCGGATGGATGGCTGCACTCCGGTGACGAGATTTTTGTGCAGGGTGACACGTTTGTCATTGTGGGACGGCAAAAGGATATTTTTATCCGAAACGGACGCAATATTTCCTGCGCAGAGATGGAAGCGTGCGTCTTACAAGAGCTGTCAGGCGATTGTGCGAAGGTCGTTTGCGTGGTGCTGCCGGATACGCACAGCGGAAGAGATAAACTGGCGGTCTTTGCCGTTTGCGATCCACAAAATCAGGCGGCGTGCAGCGAGCAGCTGCACCAGGTACTGATTGCGCATTTCAGATTCAGCTATGATGTCCTGATATTCGTCTCGCCGGAGCAAATCCCACGGACGAGCGTCGGCAAAATCCGGCGCAAGACGCTGCGGCAGCTGCTGGAGAGCGGTGCGCTGACCCCGTACCGCGAACCGGAGATGCAGCCGTGCGCAAACGAGTTCCAAGAGCACAAGCAACACATAGAAAAAATGCTTGCGCTGTGGCAGACGGTTCTTCACAACACGCAGCTGACAGAGCAGGATAATTTCTTTTTTTCCGGCGGCTCATCGGCGCAGATTCCGCGCCTGCTCGCCATGATTGCAGATGCCTTCGGGCGCACCATTCACGCGACGGATATCTTGAATGCGCCGACGGTTGTGCGCTTGGTGAAAGAAGTATTTGCAGAACAAAAGGAAGAAAACCAGACCGACGATGTGTTGGAGGATATAGATATTTTGGACATCTAAACAGGAAAGGAGCCAGCAAAATGAAGATGTTTTGTTTGGTGCACGCGGGTGGATTTGCCATGCGGTACGACGCGATGGCAGATATGATGGCGAAAAAGTCGAATGACGGCATCACCTTGATTCCGCTGGAATATGCCGGACGAGGAAAAAAATATGGGCAGCCGTTTTATTCGACGTTTGACGAGCTGACGCACAGCATGAGCGAGGAGATTGCCGGTATGCTCGGCCCGTCGGAACCGTATTGCTTGTTCGGACACAGCATGGGTGCGTATGCGGCGATTGAGACGGCATATCAGATGCAGAAAGTGCATCACAATGCCCCTGTGATGACGATACTCTCCGGCGCGGCCTCTCCGTATGTGGCGGCCAAGCAGGAAGTGGGCATGTCAAACGAAGAGATGATCGCTTATCTGCGTGACATCGGCGGCACGGAGGAAAATGTGCTGAAAAACCGCATTTTTGAGACCGAACTGCTGCCAATTTTACAGGCGGATTTGGATACGCTGCGGACCTATCGGTTTGCCCATGAGGGGGAGCTGCTTCCGTCTTATATCGTGGCGACGTATGGACAAGAGGACCCTGCGTACCGGATCGGACAGGTTGAAGACTGGAAAACGGCGGTCGGCAAAGACGTCGTGATGCAGACTTTCCCAGGCGATCACTTCTATTTTGAAAAGGATTTGGATTCGTATACGAACTTTCTGTGTGAGCAGTATCGAAAGGCACTGGCGGCATATGCGGAAAAGACCGGTGGGTATCCGCTGACGGATATTCAGCGGAGCTATTTGCTTGGACGCAATGCGGCATTTTCCTCCGGCGGCATATCGACGCATGTCTATTTTGAATTTCAAAATCACGTGGATATTCATCGCTATGAGACGGCGCTCAATAAGGCGATTCGCCGCCATCCGATGCTGCACACGGTCATTTATCCGGGCGGCTATCAGTGCGAGCTGAATCCGATTCCGACCTATCAGATCCCAACATATAATATGTCGGGTGCATCAGAACAGGAAAAGAAGGCTCTGATTTTACAGCGGCGGCAGGAGCTGTCGCATAAAATCTTTGCGGTTGGCGCGTGGCCGATGTTCGCGGTGGAGGCCATTCGGTTGTCAGAGACAGAGACCTATCTGTTTTACAGCTTTGACCTGATGATTGCGGACGGCAGCAGCCTGCGCCTGTTGCTGCGCGAATGCATGGAATATTACCGCAATCCAGAGGCGACAGAGGACGCGCTGCCGATGTCGTTTCGAGACTATGTCCTCAAATCCGAGGTCAAAAAGAGCAAGAAGAAATACACTGGTGATCGGCAGTACTGGGAACAGCGATTAGAGCGTATCGCGCCGCCGCCGGATCTGCCGTATGCTGCAACGGACAGCGACAAGCCGCAGTTTGAGCGTCTGACATGGAACATGAGCAAAAGCTGCTGGGAACACTTACAGGCGCAGTTTGGTAAGCGGCAGATTACGGCATCGAATTTCTTCCTCACGGCCTATGCCGCTGTGCTGGGGCATTACGCACCGGGAAAAGACTTTTGTTTGAATGTCACACTGACCAATCGAACCAGCTTTGCCGGAAAGCTGCTGCGGACACTGGGCGACTTCACCTCGCTGCTGCTGCTGGAAATTCCGGCAGGAAAAGAAAATGAGAGCTTTTGGGATAAGGCACAGCAGGTGCAGGCACAATTTCTCAAAGACTATCAGCATCGCGCGTTTGACGGTGTGCTGGTGGAGCAGGAAATTGGCCGCGTTCGCGGAGAGCAGGCACTGTATCCGGTTGTGTTTACCAGCATGATTGGCATGCAGTACACGGAGGATTTTGACCAATATCTCGGCACGGTACAATACAACGTCAGCCAGACGCCGCAAGTCTATCTGGACTTCCAGCTGATGGAGACAGAGGACGGACTGATGTTGACATGGGACTATCTGGTACACAAATTTGACCGCAGACAGATTACCGAAATGTTTGCGATGTTCCGCGCGTTGGTGGAGCAGCTCGCAGAGGGAGAACAGGAAGTCCCGTATCTGCGTCCGGTGAGTGAAGCGCTGATGCAGCAGATTGCGCGTTACAATGCGACACAGGCGGACCTGCCGGTAAAGCCGATGCATGTGCTGTTTCAGCAGGCCGCCGCGCGCTTCCCAGACCGTCCGGCGGTGACGGACGAAACCGGAACGCTGACCTATGTGCAGCTGGATCGGATGTCGGATGCGCTGGCGGCGGCATTGCAGCGGGACGGCGTGAAAAAAGGAACGTTGGTTGCGGTGGAAGGCTGGCGCAGAAAAGAAACGGTTGTTCAGTTGATGGCGGTGCTCAAAGCGGGCGCGGCCTATGTCCCGATTGATCCGTCCTACCCGCAGGAGCGCAAGGACGACATTGTGAGACAGGGAAATATCACCCACTATCTGCGCGAATGGAAACCGGCAGAGAGCACAGCTGCACGGGAGCCGGTGGAGCTGGACGGATCGGAGATGGCGTACATCATCTTTACCTCCGGCAGCACAGGAAATCCGAAAGGCGTCGTCATTACACACCATGAGGCATCCAATACGCTGTTGAGCATCAACCGGCGGTTTGGCGTCGATGAGACGGACAAGGTGCTCGGCATCTCCTCGATGTGCTTTGATCTGTCGGTATATGACATCTTTGGTACGCTGGCGGCAGGCGCAGAGCTGGTCATGGTTCCAGATCTGCACGACATCCTGCACATGGCACAGCTCGTGCAGCGGCATCACATCACGCTGTGGAACTCGGTTCCGGCGATCATGCAGCTGCTCATGGATGTCACGGGCGGAAAAAATCTCGCATCGCTGCGCACGATACTGCTGAGCGGCGACTGGATTTCTCCGACATTGGCGCGAGAAATTCGGGAAAAACTGCCGCACGCGGCGTTGTACAGTCTGGGCGGCGCGACAGAAGGCGCGATTTGGTCGATTTATTATCCTGTGCACACCGTGGGAGAGCACAGCCGCATTCCGTATGGATACCCGCTGGATAACCAGCAGTGCTATGTGCTGGATGCCAACGGCCGCATTTGCCCGTGGAATGTCATCGGCGAAATTGTCATTGGCGGTGACGGCGTGGCAGAGGGGTATCTGAACCAGCCGGAAATCACGGCGCGGCAGTTTAAGCAGCATCCGACGCTCGGACGCATCTACCACACCGGAGATTTCGGACGGTACTGCCCGGAGGGCTGGATTGAAATTCTGGGGCGCATGGATGGACAGGTCAAGGTCAATGGCTTCCGCATTGAAAAGGGCGAAATCGAAAGCGTTCTGGGACAGCTGCCGTTTGTCAAGCAGGCGGTCGCGGAGCCGGTAGAGCTGCGCGGGCGCAAACAGCTGGCGGCGTTCATTGTCGGAGAGCATGAGCTAAGAGAGGACGAGTGGAAGCAGCTGCGGCAGGAGGCCAAGAACCGGCTGACGGCATATATGGTGCCGACGTTCTATGTGCCGGTGGATGATATTCCGCTGACGGCAAACGGAAAAATAGACCGAAAACAGCTGCAGACCCTCTTTTTGGCGTACAATGTGCAGTCCAAAACACAGCCGGAGACCGAGATGCAGAAAACCGTGTTTGCCCTGTTCCAAAAGAATCTTGGCTACGATGATTTCGGCATGGATGATAGCTTTTTGCAGATCGGCATGGATTCCGTATCTATTTTAAAAATCACCTCGGATCTGAGCAAAACCTTTGGCATGGATGTCAGCTTTGAGCGCGTGATGAACTGCACCAATATCAAGACGCTGGCAGAGATGATCGAGGACATGGGAGGAACTTGCAGTGAAAACCTTTTGGGAACTGACGCGAAAGCAGTATGAGAACGAGGGCGAACACCCGAAATACCTGGTGCGAGATGCCGTTGGCAATACCTATCTCGCCAAAACCAGACGGGAGATTATCGAAAAAGCGGTGCAGGTTGCACGATGGCTGAAAAACGACCGCGTTAAGCACGTGGGCGTGTACTTGGATTCCTCTACGGACTGGATTTCCGCGTACTTGGGAATCGTGATTTCGGGCAATGTAGCGGTTTTGTTGGATAGGCGGCTGCCGCAGGAAACGATTGTCAGCTATGTCAAGCGGGCGGACGTCACGTGCGTGGTATATGATACCATGCAGGAGACGCTGACTTGTGCGCTGTGCGAGAAGGGCTGCCAGGTGGTTTCGCTGGCACAGGCCGTACAAGACCAATCGACCGAAGATATACTCGGATATGAGGGCGCGGCACAGTCGGATGCGCTGTGCACGATGGTATTTACATCAGGCACGACGGGGCAGGCGAAATGCGTGATGCTCAGTCAGACCAATATTGTCAGCAATATTGTGGACACGATTTCCATTTGTGACTATACAGCGGATCAGAGCTTTCTGAGTGTTCTGCCGGTGGCGCACGCCTTTGGCATGACCCAGTGCACACTCGCCCCGTTTTTTAATGGCGGAGATATGCTGATTGCGACGTCGCATTTGGACTTGCTCAAAAATATGCAGCGCTATCAGCCGACCTTTACGGTATTGATTCCGATGATGCTGGAATTTTTGTATCAGCGGCTGCGCGGGATGCAAAAGCGGTTCCCGCAGCTGTCCAAACGAGAGGCGGCGGAAAAGCTGTTCGGGCACAACCTGCGGTATATTGGCGTCGGCGGTGCGGCGTCCAACGCGGACACGGTGCGCGCTATGCTGGACTATGGCATTACGGTACGGCCGGGCTACGGCATGACGGAAAATGCACCGATGGCTACGGTGAATTTGCTGCAGAATCCGGCGCAGGCCGCGTCGATCGGCGAGCCGATGCAGCATACACAGATCAAACTGGTGGACGGTGAGATATGGATTCACTCTCCCTCCGTCATGCTTGGCTATTACAAAGATGCGGATGCGACGGCAGAAATGCTTTCTGATCGCTGGCTAAAAACCGGAGATCTGGGGCGGTTCGATGAAAAAGGCGCGCTGTATTTGACCGGACGAAAAAAGAATTTGATTGTGCTAAGCAGCGGAGAAAATATTTCTCCGGAGTACATCGAGCAGCTGCTCAGAGAAAGCGAGAGTGTCCGCGAGGTGTGCGTGTCGGAAAAAAACGACCATATTCTCGCGGAGATTTATCCGACGGATGCCGTGCTGGAAAAAGATGCGGCAGGGCGCGAGGCGGCCGTGCTGGAGGCGGTCAATCAGACCAACCAAAGGCTGCCGTTTTATTCCCGTGTCATGGACATCACGGTGCGGACGAAGGAGTTTCCCAAAAATATCTATGGTAAAATTGTAAGAGCCTGCGGGCTGTTTTAGGAGGTATTGACATGAGTGATTTGGAAATCGAAATCAGAGACATTGTGGCGGACGTCCTGGATATCGAGGAGCCGGAGGAGCTGGATGCGTCCACCGAGTTCTTCAGCATCGGCGGCAATTCGCTGACCGCCATGATGGTAGTTGAGGCGATTCAGAACCAATACAGCATCGACTTTGATTTCTCCGGCATGATTCGGCATACCACGATTGGCGATATGAGCAAGCTGGTTGCGGAAAAGCTGCACGAACAACAGGAAAACGTTGCCGTCGGCACATGCCGCAAGGAGGAATAACCGGTGAAACAGAAAAAACTGTCTATCTATACCTTTATCGGGGCGCGAAAGCAGGGCTTTATCCTGTCCGTCATTCTGTCGCTGTTGGGCGTTGCCGCGGAAATGGTTCCGTACTTTGTCGGCGTTCGGGTCATCTGCATGATGTATGAGGGGCAGAACGATCTGCATGCATATGTGCTGCCGCTTGGCATTGCCGTGGCGGCGTATATCGCACGTGCGCTTCTCACAACGCTTTCGACATGGGCATCGCATAAGGCGACATTTGACGTACTCTATGAAATTCGCTGTGCGCTCATCGAAAAGATGAAGCGGGTGCCGCTGGGATATATTCAGGAAACGCCGACCGGCACTCTGAAAAATACCATTGTTGACAATGTAGACGGCTTGGAGCAGTATCTTGCCCACTATATTCCGGAGCTGACCGCCAATCTGCTGGTTCCGCTGGTGCTGCTCGTGTATCTGTTTATCGTCAGCTGGCAGATGACGCTGATTATGTTCCTGACGCTTCCGGCGGTTGTGCTGTGCTGTGTCGGCATGATGCGCGGCTTTGACGAAAAGTGCCGCAAGTTCTATGCGGCAAAAGATGCCGTAAACGATGCAGTCATCGAGTATGTCAATGGCATTGAGGTCATCAAAGCGTTCAACCGTTCGGCGGACTCCTATGCCAAGTATTCCAACGCTGTGTACAATAACGCCAAATTTGGCTATGAGTGGCAAAAGGGCGCACAGGGATTTTTGTCCGGTGCCATTTGCATTTTGCACTCTACCATGCTGACCATTCTGCCAATTGGCTATTACTTCTGGCACAAAGACAGCATTTCGGTAGAAGTACTGCTGACGTTTATCATTTTGGCGATTGGCCTCATGACACCGATGATTAAAGCGATGTTTATGTTCGAGACAACAACCAAGATGGAGGCGGAGTTTGACAAGATCGCGGCTGTACTGGAGGCACCGGAGCTGGTTCGCCCGGAGACGAGCGCACCACTCACGAGCCATGAAGTCGTGCTGAAAAACGTCAGCTTCCGCTATCAGAATGCGGAGGACAGCGCGATGATCCTCAAGGGCATCAATCTGACCATGAAGCCGAACAAAGTGACGGCACTGGTTGGCCCGTCGGGCAGCGGTAAATCCACGATTGCAAAATTGATTGCCGGATTCTGGGATGTCAATGCCGGAGAAATCTCTATTGGTGGTGTACCGCTGCGGCAGCTGTCACAGGAAAATCTCAACCAAAGCATTGCCTACGTCTCGCAGGACAGCTTTCTGTTTAATGATACGGTCATGGAAAATATCCGCATTGGCAGAAAGGGTGCGACGGATGAGGATGTAAAAAATGCGGCAAAGGCATGCGGCTGTCATGCATTTATCGAACAGCTGGAGCACGGCTATCAGACGATGGTCGGTGACAAGGGCGGCCATCTGTCCGGCGGTGAGCGGCAGAGAATCACCATTGTGCGCGCCATGCTGAAAAATGCGCCGATTGTCATTTTGGATGAAGCGACGTCGTTCACGGACCCAGAAAATGAAGCGGTATTGCAGCGGTCGATTTCTCGTCTGGTTGCGGGCAAGACCTTGATTATCATTGCGCACCGGTTGTCTACCATCGCGGATGCGGATCAGATTGCCTTAATTCACGACGGACAGGTGGAGGCGTGCGGCACGCATGCCCGACTGTATCAGGAAAGTGCGCTGTACCGGCACATGTGGGATTCCCATGTCGGTGTGCGCAGCGAGGAGATGGAGGAATAACCATGATAGACATTCTAAAAAAGCTATACTGCCTGTCAGAGAAAGAACAGCCGTATATTAGAAAGTCGGTCGTGTACGGCTTGCTGTATTCCGCCTTTGAGCTGCTTCAGTTTTTGGCGGTATATCTGGTTCTGCGTGCGGTAGCGACTCATGCAGAGGGAAATATTCCGATGCAGGCATTTGGGATCATGCTGATTAGCATCGCCGGTTGTATTGTCATGCACGCGCAGTCTAACATCAAGCAGATGCGCGCCGGCCTATACATGGCGGCGGACAAGCGCATTGACATTGGCAACAAGCTGCGCCATGCGGCGATGGGATATTTTAACGACAGCAGCCTAGGCAAAATTACCGCGGCGGTATCCTCGAAGCTGTATATGATCGAGAACACCGTGCCGTCTATTTTGAGCAATGTCCTGCAGGGCATTTTGTACACAGCGGTCCTTCTCGTCGGATTTTTGTGCTTTCAGTGGAAAATCGGTCTGATTATGGTGATTTCTGCCGTGCTTTACTGTGTCATTGTGCAGGGCATGTTCCGCGCGACGCAAAACGAAGCCCCGCGCAAGCAGCAGGCTGTGACCAAGCTCATTGAGGGCGTATTGGAATACATTCAGGGCATTGTCATCATTCGCTCGTTTCAGGACGACAATAATCGCGCCGAAGTGCGTATGAAGCAGGTACTCAATGAAAGCCGCGCGGCAGAGACATCGTATGAGAAAAAGGTCATGCCGTACACGGTCATTTCACAGATTATTTTGAAGTGCGGCTCGGTGCTGGCGATGTATGCGGCGGTGGTGATGGGTCTCAATGGACAAATTGCTGTCGAAAAATCTGCTTTGGCAGTCATTTGGCTGTTTGTCATCTTCAACCAGCTCCAGCTGGCAGGCAGCATGATTGCAATTTTGCAGAATGTAGACACGGCACTGGGTGAAATTGAGGAGAGCGGAAATCCGCCGCAGCTGGAAAACGGCGGCGAGACGTTCATCGGTAAAAACTGCGACATTGCAGTGAACAATATTTGTTTCTCCTATGAGAAGAAAAATGTGATTGACCATGTATCGCTGACCATTCCGCAAAAGACCTCGACGGCGATTGTCGGATATTCCGGCAGCGGCAAAACTACCCTGTGCAATTTGATTTGCCGATTCTGGGATGTGGACAGCGGTTCGATTTCCATCGGCGGCAAGGATATTCGTCAATATAATACCGATCAGATGCTGGAAAACATCAGTGTTGTGTTCCAGAACGTCTATTTGTTCAACGACACGATTGCCAATAACATTCGCTTTGGAAAGCCGGATGCGACGGACAAGGAAATGATTGACGCAGCAAAGCGTGCGTGCTGCCATGATTTTATCATGCAGCTGCCGGATCAGTATAACACGGTCATCGGAGAGAACGGTGCGGCGTTGTCTGGCGGCGAAAAGCAGCGCATTTCCATTGCGCGCGCGATGATTAAGGATGCGCCGATTGTTATTCTGGATGAAGCGACCTCTAACATTGATCCGGAAAATGAACAGCTGATTCAACATGCGATGGAAGAGCTGACGAGAGACAAGACCATTATTATGATTGCCCATCGGCTCAAAACCGTGCGCAATGCAGACCAGATCATTGTAATGAATCAGGGACGCATTGCCCAGCGCGGCACGCATGAGCAGCTTATGAAGCAAGGCGGCATCTATGCTTCGCTCATCAACATCCGCACAGAGGCGCTGGGGTGGAAGCTGTCCTGATTATCGTGAGATAAACATGTATGGATACAAACAACAGCTCAGAGGTTTCTCTGAGCTGTTGTGTTCTGTCTTGCTATTGCATCTATCGTGTGTTACTATTGTTTTGGCACTATCACAAACGGTAGGCGGTTGTCCCTCTCTTTGAGGAGGGAACACTTCTTTTCCCTCCAATCTGTACGGGGAGGAGGGATGCACGATGGTTACATATGAAGCGTTATTTGCTTATACAGCAGCCATTGCAGCGGTCATTTCTGTAGTTTTACAGATTTTAGATCATACAAAAAAGAAGTAACCGCCCGTTTCCCAGACTTGCGGTTACTTCTTTAACACTGTATGGGGACAAACCGTCTACTGGTAGTGCCCCTTTTTCTACTTAGATTATAACCGCGTGAGATGGAATTGTCAATTCTCATATCATGGATTCCTCACGAAAGTACCGACCGACCCGATAGATGTCGAAACCATTCGCGCTGCCCTACAGGCATAAAAAACAGAGCGCCTTTTTTCGGCGCTCTGTTTTTTTCTCGGTTTTATCGGCATTTTTACCGAGACAATCCCGGCGAAGCTCGGTAAAACAGTGCAATAATTCGGTAAAATTTACTAAATTTATGCAAAACAGCAAAAAATGGCAAATTTTGTTTGGCACGCAGTTAACAAATTGACTGTTTTTTGTTACAAAATGCACTTTTTCCTTCGGCGCTTATCCTCTATAATTAGTGTCACAAATAAAAGAGAATGTGCACAAAAACTCTGGTATTTCGTATCAAAAGTTCAAAAATGGAGGTATGAATCATGGCAAATCCATCTGCTACCGGCAAGCTTCCAGCAAGACAAAAATACTGTTTTGGCATCGGCGCCATTGGCAAGGATGCAATCTGTAATCTGGTTGGCGCATTTCTGATGCTGTATTTTACCGATACGCTGGGTCTGAACCCTGCCTTTGTCGGTGTCTTGTTCGCAGTGGCACGTATTTGGGATGCAATCAATGACCCGATGATGGGTATGATTTGTGACAACACGCGCACGCGTTTCGGTAAATTCCGCATTTGGCTGATTATCGGCACGCTTGTCAACTCAGTGTTCTTTATTTTGTTATTTACAACGTTGGGAATTGAGAAGGGTTCCCCGACCATGTACATCTATGTATCCGTGATGTACGTACTGTACGGCATGACCTATACCATTATGGATGTTCCGTATTGGTCTTGGCTGCCGAATCTGTCCTCTAATCCGGAGGAGCGCGAAAGCATTTCCGTCATCCCGCGTATCTTTGCATCGCTGGGCGGCTTCATTGTGTGCACGTTCGGTCTGCGCGCCATCAACTTCTTCAACAACAAGTTCGGCGACAACACCGTTATGCAGAAGCAGGCAGACGGCTCCTTTGTCAACATTTCGGAAACCGGCTTCACCGCCGTTGCTGTTTGCATCGTTGTTATTTTCATTGTTTGCATCGGCATCACCGTGTTCAATGTCAAGGAAAAGCCGACCACCGGCGCGGCTGCTACCAAGACCAGCCTCAAGGAGGCATTCGGCATCATCATCAAGAACGACCAGCTGGTTGCGTTCATCGGTCTGCTGCTGACCTTCAATCTGGCAACGCAGCTGCTCAAGGCATTCTCCGTGTATTACTTCAAGGAAGTTTGTCTGGCTGCTGACCTGTACTCGGTATTCGGCTTCACGATTATCTTTGAGATGATCGGCCTGTTCCTGTTCCCAGTCATCGCCCGCAACATCTCCCGTGAGAAGGTATATCTGCTCGCTTGCGGTCTGCCGGTCATCTCCATGATTGCGCTGGCTGTCTGCGGATATGTTTGCCCGACCAGCTACGCAGCTGTTATTGCTTGCTGTGCATTCCTGTTCTTCGGTTCCGGTCTGTCGCTCGGCACCACGACCTGCTGCATCGCCGATGTTATCGACTACGGCGAGCTGAAATTCGGCAAGCGCAATGAATCCGTCACCTGCTCCGCACAGACCTTCCTGATGAAGGCTGCACAGGCAGTGACCGGTTTGCTGTCCGGTGTTGGTCTGTCCGTCATCGGCTACAACGCTGCCAATGCCGGTCATCAGGCTGCCGGTACGATTCTTGGCATCCGCATTCTGACGTTTGTCATTCCGGTTGTTCTGTGCGTCATCAGCTTCCTGATTTTCAAGCACGTGTACAAGTTAAAGGGTGAAAAGCTGAACGAGATGACCGAGCAGGTCAATGCTCTGCATGCCGCTCAGTCTACATCCGTCACTGAGTAACACCCCCTATTTTCCTATTTTCTTTTCTTGTGAGGGAAGGACAGAAGTCCTTCCCTCCCTCACCATCCGCCCATGAAAACGGCAAAGAGAGGTAGACCATGCATATTTTTTATCATGCATCGAGCCAGACGTTCCATTTGTCCAACGATGCAGTCAGCTACATTATGAAGGTTTTGCCAAATGGTCAATTGGGACAATTGTACTTTGGCAAGGCGATTCGCGACCGAGAAAATTTCGATCATTTGTTGGAGATGAATCATCGTCCAATGAGTGCCTATGTATTTGAAGGAGATCTTCGGTTTTCTTTGGATCATGTCAAGCAAGAATATCCGTCATACGGCACCACGGATTTTCGTCATCCCGCACTGGAAATCGTGCAGCCGAATGGCAGCCGAATTACAGATTTCACGTATGTGTCCCACACGATTACCGCGGGAAAGCCCGCACTTGCCGGACTTCCTGCCACGTACACAGAGCATGACGAGGAGGCACAGACCCTCACGATTGTGCTTCGGGATGCCGTCATCGGCGCGGAGCTGGAGCTGCGGTATACCCTGTTTGCCGATTATGCTGCGATTGCCCGCAGCGCGCGGTTTGTCAACCGCGGCGCGCTGGATCTGCACCTGACCCATGCGATGAGCTTGAATTTGGATTTGCCGGACAGCAACTATGAATTTGTACACTTCTCCGGTGCATGGGCGCGCGAGCGGCATCAAAAGGTTCGCCGTCTGGAACAGGGCATTCAGAGCGTAGAATCCACGCGCGGCACATCCTCGCACAATCACAATCCGTTTGTCATCCTGAAGCGTCCGGAGACAACTGAATTTTCCGGTGAGGCCATCGGCTTCAGTCTGGTATATTCCGGAAACTTCTTGGCACAGATTGAAGTGGACACGTGGGACACCACGCGCGTGACAATGGGCATCAATCCGTTCCAGTTTGACTGGAAGCTCGCGCCGAATGAGTCCTTCCAGACACCGGAAGCCGTGATGGTCTATGCGGAAGACGGTCTCAACAGCATGAGCCAGACCTTCCACAAGCTGTATCAGACGCGTCTGGCGCGCGGATACTGGCGCGACCGTCCGCGTCCGATTCTCATCAACAACTGGGAAGCGACATATTTCGATTTTACCGAGGACAAATTGGTTTCCATCGCACAGGCCGCAAAAAATGACGGTGTGGAGCTGTTTGTTTTGGATGACGGCTGGTTCGGCGCCCGCTGCAATGACCACGCCGGATTGGGTGACTGGGTTGCAAATCCGCACCGTCTGGCGCGCGGCATCACAGGGCTGGCACAGCGCATTGACGAACTCGGCATGAAGTTTGGTCTGTGGTTTGAGCCGGAAATGGTCAATGAGGATTCCGACCTGTTCCGCGCACATCCCGACTGGCGCATTTGCACGCCGAACCGCCGCGCTTCTCACGGACGCAATCAGTTTGTTCTGGATTTCACCCGTCAGGAAGTCGTGGATGCCATTTACGACATGATGGCAAAGATTCTGCGCGAAGCAAAGGTTTCGTATATCAAGTGGGACATGAACCGCTGTATCACAGAGGCATTTTCCGCAAAGCTGCCTGCCGATCGGCAGGGAGAACTGTTCCACCGGTATATTTTGGGCGTCTATCAGCTGTATGAGCGCCTGACCTCCGAGTTCCCGCATGTGCTGTTCGAGTCGTGTTCATCCGGCGGCGGCCGGTTTGATCCGGGTCTGCTGTACTATGCGCCGCAGGGCTGGGCGAGTGATGATTCCGACGCCATCGAGCGTCTGAAAATTCAGTACGGCACATCCATGTGCTATCCGATCAGCAGCATCGGTTCGCATGTCTCCGTTGTGCCGAATCATCAGGTATTCCGTGTCACACCGCTGGAGACCCGCGCCAATGTCGCGCACTTCGGCACATTTGGCTATGAATTGGATCTCAACAAGCTGACCGCAGACGAACGGGAGCTGGTGCGCGGACAAATTCAGTTTATGAAGCAATACCGCGAAATCATTCAGTTCGGCACGTTCTATCGCCTGATTAGCCCGTTTGACAACAGCCAGTTTACCGCATGGATGGTGGTCAGCGAGGACAAAAAGACCGCGCTGGTCGGATATTATAAAATCCTCAATGAGGTCAACGGCCCGTATCATCGCGTCAAGCTGCACGGTCTGAACCCTGATTTTTCGTATTGTGTAGACGGCGTCTCCGCGCATTACGGAGATGAGCTGATGGAAGTCGGTCTGCTCACCACAGACGGCTCCGCCGGTCAGCCGATAGAGGGCGATCGGGAGAGCAAGGACTTCGATTCACATATTTTCGTCCTGCACGCCGAATAAACACGGAAAAAGCCGACACATCACGGTGTGTCGGCTTCCTCAAAATACAGTTGATTTTCTCTTTCGCTCTGTAAGCCTTCCTGCTGAGAGGCACGGTCTAGTCTTCGATATTGTGACGGCGTCATGCCGACACGCTGTTTGAATGCTTTGGAAAATACAAGGGAGTCCTGATAGCCGCACATGTCGGCAACGATGCCGATGGGGAAGTTCGTCAGCGTCAATTGCTCCTTCGCACGGCTCAGGCGGAAATTTGTCAAGTAAGCATTGGGAGAGGTATGCAAAATACTTTGAAACAGCGTGGTCAGATAACTCCGGCTGACGCCGACATATTCCGCGATATCATGCACCTTGATGCTGCGCGCGTAATTTGTCTGAATGTATTCCACGGCCGCCTGCACGTAGTAGTTTTGCTTGTCCATTTGAAATCCACCGTTTTTTATGAACACGCCGTGTGCGATGTGGGAGAAAAAGGTATACATCTGCGCCTGCACAAACAGCTGCTGTTCGATGTTGGCACGGTCGCTTTGCAAAATCTGCTGCACGATTTGCTGCAGTTCGGCGCCGCAGCCGGAGGAAAAGGTGGGAACCCGATAGGACAGACCGATTTCCCGCATGAGCTGATCCGCCCGCGTTCCCTGAAATCCAATCCACAGATAGGTCCAGGGCTGCTGTGCGTCCGCTTGATAAAATGTCATGACATTCGGCTCAATCAGAAAACCCTGCTCTCTTTCCAAATGATAGATTCGCGAGCCGATGCGGTATGTGCCCCGTCCGTCCAGCACATAGTGCAAAATGTAATTCGGACGGACGGCAGGACCGAAGCTGTGCCCCGGTGCACAGATGGAATAGCCACAGTGACACAGGGACAATTCCTGAGAATCTTGTTCCTGCTTCTCAAATGTTTTAACCCAAGATTTTTCCATGCGAAATCTCCTTTCGCAGCATTTTTCTTTATTTTAACATGCTTTGCTGTGAAAATCCACATATCTAACTCCGAGGTGATGTATCTTTGATTCGTTTAGAACAGGCAGAATTATCTCTGCATACAGGAAAAGCAGATGAAAGACTCTGC
>OHAC01000189.1_pt1 | contig 67509 bp, 53 predicted proteins | sample 1577051 | NCBI WGS metagenome assembly OHAC01 (sample SAMEA3541499, study PRJEB24748) | human gut metagenome | biome: human gut; feature: human-associated habitat; material: faeces | place: China | collected 2012 | reverse complement strand
CCAATCCTAACTTCTTGCTAAAGAAGTATTTATTAAGCGACCATTCTGGGCGCACCCGCATAAATCTGAGTTGTCGAGACATTACGGTGAGTAAGCATTTTGCTTACTGTGTAGATGTCCGTTCCTGCTGCAATCTGGAGGGTTGCAAAAGTATGCCGGAAGCAGTGGAAGGTTATGTGTTTTTTGATTCCGGCTTCCGAAATCCATTGCTTGAGAGGCTGATTCGTCATAGCTCTGGTCAGTCCTTTAAATACACGACCAGAACCAGGGATACCACATAGTTCCAATGCTTCGTTACTGATGGGGAGAGTGGCTTCCGTCTCTGTCTTTTCTGTACAAATTCTGATGTAATAACCATTGTCAGGGCCGACTTCAATATTATCCCATGTAAGCTGTAAAATATCGCTGATACGAAGACCGGTCATACAGGAGAATAATGAAGCTTGTTTCAGTATAGGAATCTTGCATGGTGTAGCGGCCAGTTTCTTAACTTCTGCTAATGTGAGATACTGCTTTTTGACTTCTTTCCATTCAATCTTGTCTATGAAGTCATTCAGATTTTCACGTAGCATCTTCTCTTGATAAGCTATTTTCAGTAATGCACGGAAAGTTGAAAAATAGCCAGCTGCCGAATTCCTCGAAACGCTGATATTAGGGTGACGGATCTGTTTACAGTTCAGTAGATACTGCCTGAACTTCTGACAAAGCTCTACCGTTACATCACCGAAAGTGCAATAGCCGTTTACAAACTTTTCAAAATGCTGGTAAACGCAGTCCCATTTGTGATACTTCAGTTTTGCTTTCTCACGAAAATAGGCAAGGAAGTCAGCTTTCATTTTGTGCTTGTCAAGAAATCCAAATTCCTCATTAACGATTGCCTGTACTCTGATACAACGAATGGCTTCAGCCTTACTCAGCATTTCATTGTTGAAATCACGTTCAATCTCATTTTTAGGACGGGCATAGATATAAATGCCAAGATATTCCCTGCGACTCATTTTCATTGTGTACGGATTGCGAATAGCCGGATAATAATCCAGATAGAGAGAAATTCTGCCGTTACTGATAACTCTTTGTCTCAATGTTACGTTAGTACATGTAAGTGCCATAAGATTAATGTTTTTGGTTGATAAATTATTATTATCGGTACAAATTAAACTGGTGTTTTCTTGGTGAATACTCACACCGGGAAATAACTTATACCGGGATTATTCAATGATAGGATCTTCGAACAAATTATCGAGCTCAGCTTTGGATATAAGAGTATATTTCCCCTTCTTAATCTTGGGAATTTGATGATACTTGGTATAATGGTATAGCTGGTCTCTTGTTATTTTGAATTTTTCCATCGCTTCTTGAACTGTGTAGTATTTGGGCTCTTCAGCCTGACGTATTCCTTTTGCTATATCGAAGTGCTTTTTTGAATAATATACTGTAATACCAACCTTCTTTTTCGGAATGGCATTTTTATAAACAAAAGAGTATATAGCGTTAAGGCTCATTTGAAATTTGTCCTGTACTTCTTGCACACTATACCATTCTGTAATGTCTGTATCTGGAGCCTTCGAGGAAAAATAAGCATCAACATGCTTTTTACTCCAGTAAGTCTTACCACGGTTGAATGTCTTTGGAATTTTATTCTTCTTAGACATAACAAAAATCCATGATTCACTTACATTGAATTTTTTCATTATTTCGGCTGTAGTATAAAATTCTTTGATAGGTAGAGTGTCCTTGGGCATTCTAAATTCATAAGGATGCCGTTTTAACATCTCATCTATATCAGAGCGTTTGACGAAAGATAATCTGCTGCTAATTTTTGAAGCTTGAAGGTATCCTTTATAGACCATCTTATAGACTGCTTGTCTGGTAATACCTAAAAGAATTCCAACCTCTGAGAAAGATAGAAACTCTTTATCCTTAATTGTGATGATAGGTAGTTCCTCAATCCTATTTTGAGTATTCTCTTCAGTAGCCTTAATGTTTTTCTCTCTTTCTCTTTTTTTGTAAGCTAAATTTGCACACCTGTGAGAGCAGTACTTTGTACTTATTTTTTGTGCTTCGAATCGTGTTCCACACCATTCGCAAATCTTTTTAATTTTAGTGTTACTTGCTGGCATATTACTCAAATTTTAAATGTTTATTTCGCTTTATTTCTCCCGTTATGTGTCAACTATCGTAAATCTTAGTAAACCATAGTCAACTTTCTCCACAACCTGTCCAGCGTAAAATGCCGGAATTTTGCTTCGTGGTACAAAAACGGTACAAAAAGATGATGTGCAAAGCTTATAAATGACTAATATTGACCAGTAGAGCAACAAAAAAGGCGCCCCGTAAAGAGCGCCATATCAATCGATTATAATCAATTTAACTCATTGATAATCAGATAGTTACTTGCCGATGCAAAAATGCTTGAATATATTACCCAAAACCTCGTCATTAGTAATTTCTCCTCCAACAATTTCCGCCAGGTGGAACAAACATTCACGCAGATCCTGGCTGACAAAATCTCCTGAGAGCTGCATATCCAGTCCCTCCTGTACGCGGTGGATTGATTCAAGGGCTGCACTCAACGCCTCATAATGACGGATATTGGTCACAATTAAGTTGCTTTCAGTAATTTCCGGGATATCAGCAATTTCCAATAACTTGTTTTGTAATTCCTCAATACCCATTTTTTTCTTTGCGGAAATAGTAATGACAGGGCAGTGAGTACATTGTTTCAACTCCTCTGCGATAGAAGCATAACCACCATTCTGCGTATCTTCCATGATATCCGCCTTATTCAGAATGATGACCAAAGGCTTGCGGTTGCATCGGGAAATAATTTCCTTCGAAAGCTTCTCAAACTGTATTTTTGCCTCTGCGATATCAATGATCCAAAGTACGATTTCCGCCTGTTCCAACTTTTTGAAACTACGCTCTATACCCAGACTTTCTATCGCATCACTGGTTTCACGGATACCGGCCGTATCGATAAAGCGAAAATTAACCCCGCCGATGTTCATGGTATCCTCAATCACGTCACGCGTAGTTCCATGGATATCACTTACGATAGCCTTTTCCTCGTTCAGCAGCGTATTCAGCAATGTCGATTTACCCGCATTCGTTTCTCCCACGATTGCCACAGGAACTCCATTCTTGATTGCGTTGCCCACACTGAACGAACGGACCAGTCCGTCTATGATCTTTTCGATTTTGTCAGCCAATCCCTTCAATTCCGAACGGTCGGCAAACTCCAGTTCCTCATGATCACTGAAATCCAGTTCCAGTTCCATTAAAGAAGTCAGGTGCAGCAACTGTTCCCGTAGCCTTCTAAGCTCCTGACTGAATCCGCCACGCATCTGATTCATTGCCAGACGATGTGTTGCCGCCGAAGACGAAGCAATCAGATCCGCCACCGCTTCCGCCTGGCTCAAATCCATCTTTCCATTCAGGAATGCGCGCTGCGTAAATTCTCCCGGCTGAGCAGACCGACACCCGTTCCGGATCAGCAGCTGTATTACCTGCTGCAAAATATAAGCCGAACCATGGCAGGAAATTTCCACTGAATTCTCTCCCGTATACGAATGAGGAGCATGAAAAATGCTGACAAGCACTTCGTCGATCACTTCTTTCTGCTCATTCAGAATCTGTCCGAAAGTAAGTGTATAAGGTTTGCGTTCCGCTAACTTTTTCCCATTAGAAACCGGTTGGAAAATGCGGTCGGTAATTGCAATGGCATTTTCTCCAGAAACTCGGATGACAGCTATGGCTCCCCCGGGAGCTGTAGCTATCGCACAAATAGTATCCTGTGTATTATTCATTCTTGATGATTCTTTATGTGCAAAATTACGAATAAAAAGTGACATGGAAAAATGATTGGTCACCTATGCTTCAGTCTGCATACCATTCTTCTGACAATGGGCTTTCCTTTGTTTATCGGTCTCTGTTTATTATTCCCTTTTCATTGTTCCCTGTTTATTGATTCCTGTTCATTGATCCTTGTTCATTAGTCTTAGTTCATTGTCAGATTCCTCTTTGCATATCGTTTGCTGTCAGTTCTCGTTCACTGTCAGTTCTGTTTTTCCCTCAGCATCCGGACTTCTTTTTCGATGTCGTAAGCATTTCGCTGTCCTTTTCCACGTTCACGTTCCCTTTCACGGCGAATGGAATCCTGCTGCATCTGCTGGCGGATGTAACGTTCAAACCGTGAGGTCTCCTCCGATGGAGAAGGGGATGGCTGGCGCTTCTGCCGTACAGAATCTGAAACTGCCGACTGTTGCAGGCGCAACTTACGGGCAATCGAATCTGCCGGGATTGAATCCGGAGCAGACGCCTGCTGCTTGTCCGCCTTCTGAACCGCCGTTTTACTTTCCGTACGATACACAGGAAGCGTAGGCAACTGTCCGAAACGGGAGGTTAGTTGAGGTGCCTCCGTCAGCATCTCTTCCGTATATGCGGAACCGCCGTTTTCCGTCAGTGAGTCGTTACGTCCTGCAGTTACATGAGATGACAGATACTGGCATGAATCACTTGTCTCTGAAGCCGCCAATACCTCTTTCGTACGCTTGAAATAATTCGGGAACTTGGCACGGTCTTCGGCTGTCGGCCGATAATCCTTGTAAATCTTCCACGCATTCGCATGCTTCCGGTTACGCTTGATGGCCCGCCCGCGCTGTGTCAGATTTTCGTAGAGCAACTTATCGAAATCCAAGACCATCACAATGCTTGGACCAACCGGTGAGGTGACAAACAGATACGTGCTTCCCGGAGCAGGCCGCAGGTTTCTTCCATATTCCTCAGTCAACTGGAACGGGTTCAGCTGCCAGTGAATTTCCCATTTTTTCTGTATATTCGGCATCACGTCATATACCGGATCTTCCCCGAATTTCGTCCAGATGGTATACGGTTCCGCCCGTACATATCCTTCAATCTTCTTGACCTTCGTAGTATCGGTAAAACTGCGCGGCAGGGAGAAATCCTCCTTGAATTTCATCCACTTCTTGTCGATGGGAGCCTCCATCAATTCATTCAGTTTCCTTTCCGTTGGAGGAGTGAAATCAAATTGGATCTGACGGATTGCCTCTTCATTCAATTTAAGTTCCGATTCCTGCTTTACGGTCGTCTGTCCCTGAACGGGAGATGACTTGACCATCAGAATCAGACACAGAAATGTGAATTCCAGACTCGTCTTAAATACAGTGTTCATATGGTTCATTCTATTCTCACTAGTGCTCCGTGCCGTGCTGATTACGGACTTACCGGTATATCGGTTTACTGTTTATTTTATGATAGGGGAGAGATGCATGCTCCGGCCGGTTACCTTCCTTTGATTCTTCCGCCCTGCATCCAGCAGCGACGGTAATAGTTCTCCTCCAGGCTGCTGACAATGACGCCACGGCTGGTGCTGGCATGTATGAAACGTCCGTCTTTCAGATAAAGTCCCACATGAGTAGCCGTACGTTTGTTTCTTCCGTTATGAAAGAAAACCAGGTCACCTTCCTCCAGTTTCCCCTTACTGATTTTCCGGCAATCCTGTGTCCGCTGTTCCTCGGAACTCCGCTTCAGTTGCTTGTGATACACTGTGTGGCAGAGTTGCCGGGTAAGTCCGGAGCAGTCAACTCCTCTTTTCGTATTTCCTCCTCTGCGGTAGGGAACACCGATCCATTTAGAGGATTCCACATACAACCGGTGGTTGTCTTTCAGGTCGATGTCCATGTCCAGACGGACTGCAGCCTGTACCAGCTCGGAATAATCCAGGCGGGGAGCTCGTGTCGCACAAGAGGACAACAACCCTATTGCTAGTAACCCGTATATCACCGGCATGAAGCGTATACGCCTCAGGAAGCTGCGGCTAAAATATAAAGAATGCATAAGTGTCAGTCATTTTCGTTTCAAACAAATGTACATAAAAATATGGGACAGCACCTTTGTACTGTCCCATATTTTAAATTCTTTAAATATCCTTTTTTTCTTTTTCCCATTCAGGCACCGGCCTTGGTCGTAGCATCCGGATCTGTCTCTGATGCGGAGGCTGAAACTCCTTCTGTTTCTGCCTGCAAGTTTTCCTCAGTGCCGTTGGGTTGTTCCAGTTCCGGACTTTCAGCTAGCTGCTCGTCCGGCTGACTGTTTCCAGCGTGCTCACCGTTCGGTGCCGCAACCGCCCCGTCATTGTCTTTCTCAGAGACAGGCTTTGCTGCCATATTGAAGTAAACCTCCAGTTTTTCACGGGCGGCCCCTTCACGGTTGTCAAGGTCGGCTACCAGTTCTCCATGTTCCAGCAGCAGAATCCGTGTACTGATGTCTACGGTATGGCCCAGGTTATGGCTGGATACCAGGACGGTGGCCCCCGTCTGCTCGTTGTATTCCTGAAGCAGATACTTCAGTGCCATCTGTGAACTCGGGTCGAGGAAGTTGAACGGCTCGTCAAGGATAATCACCTGCGGACGATTGATCAGCGCGGCCAGTATACCCACCTTCTGCCTGTTACCGGCCGACAGGTTGCGTATCAGCTTCTGCTGTCCCATAATCTCTCCGTTCATAAACCGCTCATAAGGTTGCAGGCGTTCACGTACCGTCTGTGAAGTCAGTCCGCACATCCGTCCCACAAAGTCAAAATACTCCTCCGGCGTCAGATAATCTATCAGAAAACTCTCATCCAGGTACGCCCCGGTGGTCTCTTTCCATTTCTCATTCAGGCATACATTCACATCTCCAATTGTGACACTGCCGCTGTCTCCCTGCAGTAAATCAAGCATCAGACGGAACAGTGTGGTTTTTCCGGCCCCGTTATTTCCCACCAGACCGATTATTTCACCTTCCTCAATACTGAGCGAAGGGATATCCAGTGCAACTTGCCTGCCATATGTCTTTCGTAAAGAATCAATCGTAATCTTCATAATGCATCATTATTTCTATCGGGTATTTCTGAATCCTTCCAGATTCTGGTATTTTCTCTTCATCATTCGCTGATAAATGTTTTTCAGCCACCACCGGTGCATGACGATGCCTGCCAGTCCCAGGACAATCAGCGCCCAGTAGGCCGCTTCTTCTCCCAGCATCAAGGCAAGCAGTTTGTTGATGAGCAAGGGAACCGTGAAGGCACCTATGGCAGTGATGAACTGATACATGTTGTTGGGCTGTTGTTTGCCGATGGCTGTCTGGTTCAGCTGAGTAGTCTTGCTGTTGGTGACGGCTACCTGCATCATTGCCGCAAAGACTACGCCGGCCGTAAACAGCATGTAGGCCACCGACATCAGGAGGGGAATGCTTCCCTCGATAACCGGTATCAGGCTGAAGGCAAACGGCAGGATCAGGAACGTGCAGTGAATGTAATATTTGGCGCGCAGCAGGTGGTAGATACTTTCTTTACGTACCAGCAGACCGTCAATGTAGTTTCCTTCGGCCGACATCAACTGGTTCAGACTCATGGTACCCAGGATACAGTAACAGTAAAGACAGACGAAATTATTCATGTAGCTGTCGTCTCCGTATACCTGGAAAGCCAGTGCAGCGGCAAACATACCCATCAGTACCATAAAACCCCAGAACTGGTTGCGGGGAAGCTTGTTGCGGAAAATCAGTTTCAACTCCAGCCGCATATAGTCGCCGATGGTACCGAAACGGTCCAGGAAACCGGTCCAGTTGCGGCGCGAGACTTTCGTCGTCTCCGTACGCGCTACTTCCATCTTGATCATGCGCAGCTGAACCCGATAATTGATATACACCAGTACGGCAATTCCCGCCAGTACTGCCAGGAAGGAGAGAGGATTCCACAGAATGCATCCTTCACCCCAGTCCATGCAGAAACGGCTCACCCAACCTTTCTCCGGAAGAAACTCCAGCAAGGCCAGAATGCTATAGACCAGTACGGCCCAGAGCAGATGCAGGAAGCGATGCTTCTTCAAGACACGTATCAGCAGGCTCCAGTAACAGTTCATTACCATGAGCAGCCAGATTCCCAACAGATACCCGATTACCCCCGTCAGTCCGTAGAAGCGGGTAACGGTAAGCAGGGCGAAGGGAGCAAAGAAGAATAGCCAGAACAGATTGAAGGGCTCCAGTCCCGAAATGGCGAGGAAGGTACCCAGCACTTTTCTTCTGGCTACGGGCAGCAACAGGTAAGGCTTGATTTCCTGTATCGGATCCGGGAAAATAAAACGCACCAGAAAATCCAACACCAGGAAAAAGACCAGCACCTGATTCAATATATGATAGGGTTCCATGTTCGGAAAGCCCTCCCGCAAAGCAAAAGACAGCATAACTCCCAGAAACAGGAGATATGCTGCCCAAAATGCGATTCCCAGATAAATCAGAAACTTGGCAAAGCGGTTCTTGTCGTACATAGGATTCCGCTTTGCGGCAAGTTTCCGATTTTTTCTTATTTCAAGAAAAAGCATGATTCATCCGTTTTATTTGGTATCACCTGAGGTCATGCTTACTTCAATACGGTTCTGCTGCGAGAAGAGTGCCTTTGCAAATTGCTGCAGGTCGGCACCCGAAATACCGTTGATGGTCTTGACATAGTCGGTAGCCGAATCCGTGCCCTCCCAGAAATAACTGTAAAGCACGCCCATCCAGTAACCGTTTTCCTTCTGGTTCTGTTCGTAAGTCTTCAGCATGTATTCCTTCACCTTCTTCAGTTTGTCTGCGTCCGGACCGTCGGCAATGAAGTCATTCATGCCTTTGTCAATCAAGCTCACCATCTTCGCGCGCTTGGCAGGATCAGTGTCAAAGTAAACCTGCAGAGTAGCCTGTACAGAAGGATACTTGCTCAGTTCACCGCCTACCTGCACACCGTAAGAAGCACCTTCTTCTTCACGTACGGTGTCGGTGTACTGCATGGTCAGCAACTGCGACAGAATACTCATCATCAGTCGGTTCTTCAGTGTATATTCGCACTGGCCGTTACGGACGATGAAGACAGTAGCCTTTTCCGTCTGCAGTTCCTTGTGGAATACATTCTTATACTGTCCCTTGCGCATAGCCATCTTTTCTGTAAAGTTCTCCTCACGATGGATAGCCGGCAGTGAACCCAAGTACTTTTCAATCAAAGGAACGGCAGTAGCCTGATCGATGTTACCTACCAGGATGAAAGTAAAGTCGCTCGCATCCTTGAAGCGGTCCTTGTAAAGTTCCATGATACGGTCGTAATCAATCTGGTCCACCATCTCCGGTGTCATGAACAGGTTGCGTGGGTTGTTGCCGTACAATGCCATGCTGATAGAATCGCTCAGCGCCTTGTTCGGGTTGGCGTTCATGTTGGCCAACTGAGCCTTCAGACGAGTCTTGTAAGATTCAAAAGCAGCCTGGTCCTTGCGCGGAGCCGTAAACGACAGGTAAGTCAGCTGCAGCATAGTCTCCAGATCTTTCGGAGTACAAGAACCGTTTACCGCTTCAGTCAGCATACGAACAGAAGCAGAGGCAGAAGCCATCTTTCCGGCCAGTACCTTCTGCAGGTCGATGGCACTGAAGTTGCCCAGTCCACCCAGTGAGACCACCGCATCAATCATGCCGAACTGGAGTGCATCCTTGTCGTCGAATACCGAATTACCTCCGTTGCTGAACGACTGCATCTTGATTTCATCCGCCTTGAAGTCGGTCGGTTTCAACACCACCCGTACTCCGTTGCTCAATGTCAGGACAGTCGTACCGAAGGCTCCCTGTTCCGTTTTCACTACCTTACCCGGCTTCGGTTCTTCCGCCATCAGCGGTTCGTTGGAAACCTTGTCGACATACGGTTCCAGTTTCTCGTTCTTGATTTCTCCCAGCCACTGCTTGATTTCAGCCTCGGTAGGATATTTCATTTCCGGTTTGTCCGGACAGAACAGGCTGATAACCATGTTGCTGTCGCTCACCAGTCCCTGGAATACCTGATTGATCTGTTCCAGTGGAATATTCGGTACAATCTGTGACATGATAGCGTATTCATCTTCGATGCTCGGCATCGGTTCGTTGTCGATGAAATGCGATACGCACTGCTGTACATAATTGCCGGTTCTCACCTTGTTTCTTTCATTATAGGCTCTTTCGATGGCACGCAGGTAATCGGCCTTGACACGTTCATACTCCGTAGCCGTGAAGCCGAAACGGTGCGCACGCTCAAATTCCTTCATCAGTGCAGTAAAGGCAGTGTGTATTTCTCCTTCCTTCGCTACCGCAACTCCCTGATAAGCCTGCTTGGTCTTAGACATGATGAAATCTCCGTCCGAAACTCCGGCACCGATGAACGGCGGATTGGCTGTCTGAGTCAGCTCAGCCAGACGGGCATTCAGCATACTCTCAGTCATGCTCACCATGTACTGATAAGCCAGGTAACCGATCTGGTTCTTCATGCTGGCAGGGAAAGGATCGTGCTTGTGGAACACGGCAATCTGTGAAACCTGCTGTTCCTTGTCCTTGTTGATGGTGATGATCGGTTCCTTGTTATCAGGCACCGGGAAATACTGGCGTTCCGCCGGATTGGCCGGCATCTTGATGGAACTGAACATCGACTTGATTTTTCCTTCAATCTGGTCTACGTCGATGTCACCCACAACGATGATACCCTGCAGGTCGGGGCGATACCATTTCTCATAATAATCGCGAAGAGCCTGATAGGGGAAGTTGTCCACCACTTCCATGGTACCGATCGGCAGACGATACGCATAGCGGCTGTCGGCAAACATTTTCGGGAAAGCCGATTCGTACATACGCATCATGGCACCGGTACGGGTACGCCATTCTTCATGAATCACTCCGCGTTCCTTGTCGATTTCTTTCGGATCGAGGGTCAGGTCGTCTGCCCAGTCGTGCAGAATCAGCAGACAGGAGTCGATGATTCCGTCACGGATGACCGGTACGTTTGAAATGTTGTACACGGTTTCATCCACGGCCGTATAGGCATTCAGGTTGGCTCCGAACTTCACACCGATGGATTCCAGATATTCTCTCAGCAGATTACCCGGGAAGTTGGTCGTTCCGTTGAAACACATATGCTCCAGGAAGTGAGCCAGTCCCCGCTGGTTGTCTTCTTCCAGAATAGAACCCACCTTCTGCGCAATGTAGAAGTCGGCCTGCTTTTCCGGCAGCGCATTGTGCCGGATATAATATGTCATACCATTCTCCAGTTTTCCGATTCTTACGTTCGGGTCGGTTGGGATGGGAGGCAACTGCTGTGCCAAAGCCACCGACGCACCTCCTGCGAGAATGACAGCGACAAATGTTTTTCTGATAAAGTTTCTCATTATCGTATTTGTTTTAATGTTATATCCTTCATGTTTCTGAGGTCAGCATCGGATCAGAGCAGACCTTTTTCCGACAGGTAGCGCTCTGCTTCGATGGCAGCCTTACAACCGCTTCCGGCAGCTGTGATGGCCTGGCGGTAGTGGGGATCGGCTACGTCACCGGCAGCGAATACACCCGGAATTCCGGTACGCGGGGTGTTGCCCTCGGTAATGATGTATCCGGTCTCGTCAGTCTTCACCCAAGGTTTGAAGATGGCTGAGTTAGGCTGGTGCCCGATAGCCAGGAAGAATCCGTCGATGGCTACGTCATAGCGTTCTTCGTCAGCTTCTCCCAGACGTTTTACTACGTGCATGCCTTCTACTCCGTTTTCGCCGTACAGGCCGACTGCATTATGTTCGAACAGTACCTTGATGTGCGGGTGGTTCATCACGCGTTCCTGCATGATCTTGGAAGCTCTCAGGAAAGGCTTGCGTACCACCAGGTACACCTGACTGGCAAGACCTGCCAGGTAGATGGCTTCTTCGCAGGCAGTATCTCCACCTCCCACTACGGCTACCGTTTTCTTGCGGTAGAAGAAACCGTCGCAGGTAGCGCAGGCACTTACTCCCATGCCGGCATATTTCTTTTCGTCTTCCAGTCCCAGGTATTTGGCCGTAGCTCCTGTAGAGATGATGACGGTATCAGCAGTGATTTCCTTGTCGTCATCGATAAGGAATTTATAAGGAGCCTCGCTCAGGTCGGCTTTGGTGACAATACCGTTGCGGATCTCAGCGCCGAAGCGGAGAGCCTGCTTCTTCAGGTCGTCCATCAGTACCGGACCGGTAACACCTTCCGGATAACCGGGGAAGTTTTCCACTTCTGTAGTGATGGTCAACTGGCCTCCGGGCTGGATGCCTTCATATAATACAGGTGAAAGGTTTGCACGACTGGTATAAATAGCTGCTGTATATCCGGCAGGTCCTGATCCGATGATCAGACATTTTACGTGTTCTGTTGCCATAATTATCGTTTAGTTTAAAATGATTTCAATTAAATAATAAACAAAGATATATCTTTTTTCAATTTCTCTCGTCTCTCCGATGCAGAAAGTTATATTTTTGATGGAATATTGTCGGGAAAAAGTTTAAATTTGCTTTCCAAAACGATTGTATTTTATTAACCAAGACAGATTATGTATAATTTTAGTTTTCAAAATCCGACCAAACTGATTATGGGTCGGGGCATGATAGCCACACTTGCCGAGGAAATTCCGGCAGGTAAAAAAGTGATGATTACGTTCGGCGGAGGAAGCGTGAAGCGCAATGGGGTATACGACCAGGTGGTTGCGGCATTGAAGGGCTTCGATACAGTGGAGTTCTGGGGCATCGAACCGAATCCGACAGTAGAGACACTGCGCAAGGCCATTGCACTGGGCAAGGAAGAGAAAGTGGACTTCCTGCTGGCAGTGGGCGGCGGATCGGTTATCGACGGAACCAAACTGATTTCTGCGGGACTGTTGTACGACGGGGATGCCTGGGACCTGGTGGTAAAGGGAAGCGCTTCTCAGACAGTTCCTCTGGCTACCGTACTGACTTTGCCGGCTACCGGTTCTGAAATGAATAACGGAGCGGTTATCTCACGTACGGAAACCAAGGAGAAATATGCGTTTTATGCCAACTATCCGGTATTTTCTATCCTGGATCCGGAGGTGACATTCTCACTGCCCGACAAGCAGATTGCCTGTGGTATAGCTGACACGTTCGTTCACGTACTGGAACAGTATCTGACAAAGACCGGAGTGTCAAGAATCATGGACCGCTGGGCAGAAAGCCTGTTGCAGACATTGGTGGAGATTGCTCCGCTGATTCGTGAGAACAAGCAGAACTACGATGTGATGGCCGATTTCATGATGGCTGCCACCATGGGCCTGAACGGTTTTATCGCCATGGGTGTGCCTCAGGACTGGGCTACACACATGATCGGACATGAGATTACGGCACTGACCGGCCTGACTCACGGTCACACACTGGCGATGGTAATGCCGGGTACGATGGATGTGTTGCGTGAATCGAAAGGTGATAAGATCATGCAGCTGGGAGCACGCGTATTTGGCGTGACTTCGGGTACACATGACATGCGTATCAACGAGACTATCCGTAAGACTGAAGAGTTTTTCCGTTCGTTGGGACTGACTACCCGTCTGAGCGAGGAGAACATCGGTATGGATGTGGTTGACGAAATCGTAAGACGCTTCAACGAACGCGGAGTACATTTCGGAGAAGACGGTCTGGTGACAGGTGAGGTAGCCGGAAAGATCCTGATGCGGATTATGTAATTGCTAAGATATCAGATGATTAACGTTTCTTGTCCGCTCCTTTCAACTGAAGAGAGAGGCGAAAACGTCTTTTTAAGCCCCAGCAGACTCTGTTATGAAGATAGGGTATGCTGGGGCTTTTTCCTCTCAGAAGGTTAAGCTTATATAATAACCCTATATATAACATGGTGATAAAATAAAACTATTGGCTGTCGGAGAGGTGATGCTTTCGCAATATGTGAAATAAGATGGTGATTAGATATTTATCTTCTGCATCGATAAATGATACAAAGTGATATTTTCCTGTGCTTTAATATTTTTATTATTTTTGTTTTGGGTTGTTTCTTACTTTGGTACTTATGGTGCATCTAACTAAAAAACAAATTTTTGATGCGATAAAACAATCTGCATCAGTTGACAGTTCATTTATTGATGGATGGTGGATTTGTAATGACGATAATACTGCATTTCTTCCTCTCCTTCAAGTGGCAAGGATAGTATATGGCGATAAGTTTGATTATGTAAATAAACATGAGTTTGTTGATGCATTCAAAAAGACAGGAATCAATGTCCGTTTGAAGAAGATTGCACGTATTTGTTGGAATACAAATGGTTGGATTTTTCCTTCTGGACAAATTGGTAAAAGCAGGAATAAGAACTCCTACGAATTTTCATATGGTTTCGGTTATGAGGAATGGTTATTTGATATTTCCAAGACGATAGATGGTTACCATTACGGATATATTCAAGCTGTCAATTCGTATATTGATAATGAGCCTTTTGATGTGTCTCTCTTTACAATAAACAATAAAACAAAGCAGCGTTACTGGGTTGGAGAGATTTTAGGTGCAGAACGAGTCATAAAAAAGGAGAAGGGAGCTATAGTTCGTAAGTATAGGAAAAGAGGATGGGATTCCGAAATGCGGAAGCAACTCAAAGGATATTCACTGACAATGCGGGATGGATTGGACTTTAATCTCCGATATAAACCTGAGAACCTTTGTAAATTTGATATTTTGAAACCTGTTGATAGAATGCATCCCAATGTGAAGGCAACCTATTATACATCCCTTTATAACCTGAAGACAATTTTCAAGCATGAATGTCATTTCGTTTTTCAATCCGGTTTCCGAACAGAAGCAACTGAAATAGATACCCGTGATGATTCTTCTCGTCGTTCTCACATTTCAAAACGGCATCCCGCTATCCAAAAAGTTCTTTACAATTATCTTGTAAAAGAGTATGGAAAAGATAATGTAGGTACGGAAAATCCTACTCCAGTTGGGACTGAGATTGATATCGTGACGAAACATAGTGATGAATATGATCTTTATGAGATCAAAACAACACCAGACATTCGTATATGCATTCGTGAAGCACTCTCACAATTACTTGAGTATGGTTTATACTATACCGACATCAAAGTCCGCAATTACTATATCGTTGGTAGTATTGAACTTACTGCCTATGCACGGAATTACTTGAATGCTCTCCGTAAAAAGCATCATATTCCCGTTGGGTACATTCAAGTTGATAAGGAAAACAGAATACATAAATATATGCCTATGGATATCATTGCAGAAGCCTTAGAGATTAGAGCTAGTCTTACTGACTATGAAGAGAATCATATTGATACAGACCTTGATCCCATTCCACCATTTAAGGGAAACGGGAGGATAAAATTGGTAGTGATTGGCCAAGATCCGACAATAACAGATGTAGATGAAAGGGGGAAAATTAAGACGACATTAAAGCTTGACGTGGCCGGACCACTCAGGCACTACATTGAGCGCATCTGCGCAGGTCTGGAGATTACAATCGAGAATGTTTATGCCACGAACCTCTTTAAGTATTTTTACGAAAAGAAGCCCGCTTCTACACCTGCAGTATTAATTGCTCATCTGGAAGGCAATTTAGCTTTGCTGAAAAAAGAATTCTCTGAATACACCGATTGTATCATTATCACTTTGGGAGAGCCAGTGCTTCAATTACTGACAGATGAAAAGCATCGCGTGAAATATTATTGGGGCTATAAGAATGATGAACTCCATTACCTTGAACCTCATGAAAATAAATTGGGACTTAGGGTATATCCTTTTGCTCATCTCCCAAGCATAAATAGTCCACGTTCCTCTTTTTATCGTGATCGTCTTGATATGTATGTTCGATATGTTAAGGATCAGCATCGTTGGTCTCAGGACAAATGATACAAAAGAATTATGAACACACTGCGCCAAGAATTCAGGAAAAAAAGTGATGCTTATTGTATGAACAAAACTTGATATTTCATATCCTATTTTGTTCGTGACCTGACCGTATAATTCCCGTTGTTGGGGTATGGTGTAAGTTGTGCCCGTTACTGATATTCATGCCAAGAATATAAAAAAGGTTCCGTGGAGCAGTCTGAGACTGGCTTCACGGAACCTTTTGTTTTGACATCATAGATTATCATAGGTGAAAGTACACTGCTGTAGGTATTCAGCGCAAAAATGTTGTTTTGGGCGTAATGCCTCACAAGTTCTTTATCATTCAATAAAATGACAGAAATAACATTTTGTTGAATCATCCCATCATTAATTTATCAGATATTCAAATATAATAGTATATTTGTATTTATAATGGAATATTATGGAACGTAAACTTTTGAACCGTATAAAGGTTATTCTTGCCGAAAAAGGCAAAACCAATAAATGGCTTTCCGAACAGTTGGGAAAAGATCCTGCAATTATTTCAAAGTGGGTGACCAACACTTCACAGCCCAATGTGGAAATGCTGATACAGATAGCTAAATGTCTGGAAGTAAAAGTGGATGATTTATTAAGGACTGAGTAATTATGGAAAATGAAACAGGTTATGTATATATATTGACTAACCCGAGTTTTAGAGAAGATTGGGTCAAGATTGGTAAAAGTTCCCGTCCTGTAGATGTCAGAAGCAAAGAACTTGATAATACAGCTGTACCTTTACCTTTTGAGATTTATGCAACTCTCAAGACAACTAAATATGCTAAGGTTGAGAAACAGATTCATAAGCAAATTGATCGGCTGACAGATTTGCGCATACGACAGAATCGTGAATTCTTTAATATTGCCCCGTCAGTAGCATTGGATATCATGCGCGATATAGCCGATTTGCTTGATGATGCAGAACTTTATGTATATGTAGACGGAAAACCGGTTATCAGCAAGAGTAAGGACGAGGATAGGAAAATGGAAGCCGCATTTAAAGAAAAGCAGCGGAAGACTCAGAAGCCTCCGTTTAAGTTCCATATGATTGGCTTGAACGTAGGGGATACAATCATCTTTGATGCACTTCACTTGCCAGTCAGGATAGCCAGTGATGATAAAATCGAATATGACGGACGGCTTTACAGCCTGTCTGCATTTACGGCCAATTTCCTTCCCGAAGAGAAACAGAATTCATCAGGAGCATATCAAGGACCGAAATACTTCAGTTATAATGGAAAAGTATTAAGTGATTTGAGAAAGGAAAAGGAACAAGATTAAAAAAAGAAAATGAAATATGATAAATATACGAAAACTAGAAGCAGAACTTTGGGAATCGGCTGACCTGTTGAGACAAGGCAGCAAACTGACAAGCAACCAGTATTGCATGCCCGTCTTGGCCTTGCTGTTTCTCCGCTATGCTTATAGCCGTTACAAATTGGTAGAAGCAGAAATCTTGAAAGACCGTCCTTCACGCGGAGGGAGAGTAATGCCTATAGAGCCAAGTGATTTTGAAGCTAAAAGCGCACTCTATCTGCCTCGTGAGGCTCAATTTGATTTTTTGGTCAATCTGCCAGACAATATTCCTTCTGCAGGTCTGAAAAACAAAGACGGACAACCTGTCAATTCATTAGGCGAAGCCGTAAACAATGCCATGCAGCTCGTGGAAGAACAAAGCGAACAGCTTACAGGCGTATTACCCAAAACATATACGATGTTTGCCGATGATTTGCTTCGCGAATTGTTGCGTATTTTCAATAATAAGACCATTGATGAAATAGGAGGCGATATTATAGGCCGCATTTATGAATACTTCCTTTCAAAATTTGCAAAGGCGGTAGCCAGTGACGATGGAGTTTTCTTTACGCCAAAGTCATTGGTAAAAATGCTTGTCAATGTATTGGAGCCTGAGCAGGGCATCATGCTCGACCCGGCGTGTGGTTCGGGTGGTATGTTTGTTCAGACCGGTGATTTCGTAAATGCAGCCGGAGTGAATGCCAACATTCAGATGACGTTCTTCGGTCAGGAGAAAGTGGAGTACAACGCTCAGCTCTGTTTGATGAATATGGCTGTTCACGGCCTTAACGGACGCATTGTTTCCGGTGACGAAGCCAATTCATTCTATCACGATGCATTCAATCTTGCAGGCAAATGCGATTATGTGATAGCCAATCCTCCCTTCAATGTAGACAAGGTAAAATCAGAGTCTGCATTCAGTGCCGGACGACTTCCATTCGGACTCCCTGGAGTTAATGCTAAAACCAAGGAGGTGGGCAATGCCAATTATCTTTGGATTAATTATTTTTATGCTTATCTGAATGAACGTGGACGTGCCGGTTTCGTCATGGCAAGTTCTGCTACCGACAGTTCCAATAAGGATCGTGACATCAGGGAACAGTTGGTAAAGACCGGGCATGTGGATGTGATGGTCAGCGTGGGTAACAACTTTTTCTACACATTGTCGTTGCCTTGCTCCCTTTGGTTTTTCGACAAGGCCAAACGAAAAGAAAACCGCGATAAGGTGCTGTTTATCGATGCCCGTAAATATTATACTGTTGTAGACCGAACACTGAACGAGTGGACCGAATGGCAGTTGGACAATTTGCAGGCTATTGTCCATCTTTATCGTGGAGAAACAGATAAATATCAAGTCTTGTTGGAAAAATACAGACAGGCTATCAACGAGGCAGTAGAATCTATTTCAAAAGAAGCACAGTCTTTTGCCTCTCTTCTTGATGACGATACAACCGGACAATTCAACCGTTCATTGGGATGGCTTAAGACTTCATGGGATAATTATGAAGAATTGTCAAAGAACTTGAACGCACAGATAGAGCAGACTAAAACTTGTGTCAAGTCAGCGGAAGAGAAACTGAAAAAACGTGAACTCAAACCTATGCGACAGGCAGGAGAGGCATTCTGCAAAGTGCTTGAAGAGATTCTGGCGGTTATTAAGGAACACGACTGGTTGACTGAAAAGTTCAGTAACGGTGAGTACAAAGACATTCCGGGACTCTGCAAAATTGCTACAATCGATGAAATAGAAGAAAAGAACTATTCGCTTACGCCTGGGGCATACGTAGGTGTTCCGGAGGCGGAAGACGATGGCATTGATTTTCATGAACGTATGAATGAAATACATGCAGAATTGGCAAAACTTCACGAAGAAGCGAATGTGCTTATGAAGGAAATTTTAAACGACTGGGAGAAACTGAAATGAACCTGAACGAAAAGACTACGATTTTGCTTTCTTTGCTGGATGAATATAAAGCACTGGGCATTGCGGATCAGATAGACTACAACAAGTTCTATCTGTACTCTCTTATTACCCATTCTACCGCCATTGAAGGCAGCACGGTCACGGAAATAGAAAATCAGTTACTTTTTGATGAAGGAATTACAGCGAAAGGACGCAGTTTGCAGGAGCAGATGATGAATCTGGACTTGAAAGTGGCATACGAACAGTCTATGAAACTGGCTAAGACGCATACCGATTTTTCAGTTGAGATGCTGAAGGATTTATCAGCGGCAGTGATGAAAAATACGGGTGGTGAATATAATACGGCAAACGGCAGTTTTGATTCGTCGAAAGGCGAGTTGCGTTTATTGGGAGTTACGGCCGGTGTGGGCGGAAGTTCTTATATGAATTTCCGGAAAATCCCTGCCAAACTGGAAGAGTTCTGCCAATATATCAACAGTCAGAGAAAGAAACTGCTGGATACAGATGATATCATATCAAAATATCGACTCAGTTTTGACGCCCATTTTCAGCTTGTCACCATTCACCCATGGGTAGACGGCAACGGACGGATGTCAAGACTGGTGATGAATCACTTGCAATATGAATTCGGTCTGATTCCTTCTAAGGTGGTTAAGGAGGATAAGGCTGAATATATTCAGTCGCTTATTGATGCACGTGAACAGGAAACGCTTCTTCCGTTTTATGTATTTATGTTCGACGAACATATACGGAATATCCGTAAGGAGATAGAAGCATATAATAAATCGCAGACGGCTGACCTGATAAAACCTGTTTCTGACCTGATAAATGCCGTTCCTGACCCGATAAAAGGAATATTGACTGATCCGATAACGGAGCGTTTGTATCAGGCAATCCAAGAGAATAACAAACTGAATTATGCTGAATACGGAACTTTATTAGGTGTTTCGGAAGCAACTGTCAAACGTCGTTTGGGTGAACTGAGAAAAGCAGGGATGATTATGCGTGTGGGTAGTAATAAAACTGGATATTGGAAAGTGGTAAGTTTGGAGAATAGATAAGGAGGGTAAGGTATGAGTTGGGATTATAAAACATTAGATAAATTAGGTAAGGCTGCAAGAGGAAAATCTAAACATCGTCCACGAAATGATAAAAAACTTTTTGGAGGAGTATATCCTTTCATTCAAACAGCAGATGTGAAGAAAGCTAATTTTTATATATCTGAATATTCAGAAACATATAATGAGATAGGATTGGCCCAAAGCAAATTATGGGATACGGGAACATTATGCATTACTATAGCTGCAAACATTGCTGATACAGGAATATTAAGTATACCTGCATGTTTTCCTGATAGTATTATAGGATTTATACCATATGACGGTATTTCTGACGTACGTTTTATCAAATATTGTTTTGATATTTTACAAAGAAAATGTAAACAGATTTCGCAGGGGACTGCACAGGATAACTTATCATGGGAAAAACTTTTAACTATAAAATTTCCGGTTCCACCTTTGAAAATACAATGTCGTATTGCAGATATTCTTTTCCGTTACGACTCCTTGATAGAAAACTACCAAAAACAGATAAAGTTATTGGAAGAAGCTGCTCAACGTCTCTATAAAGAGTGGTTTGTGGATTTACGTTTCCCGGGATATGAGAATACTAAAATTGTGGATGGGGTAGCAGAAGGATGGGAGAAGAAGCAAATTAAAGATATTTGCAGTTTGATAACTTCTGGAGGAACCCCGTCAAGAAACAATAAGATTTTTTGGAATAATGGAAATATTAAATGGGTAAAAACAAAAGAATTAAATGATACATGGATTATTGATACTGAAGAACATATCACAGAAACAGGTTTAAACAGTTCTTCCGCGAAAATATTCCCTCCTAATACACTTTTGATGGCTATTTATGCTAGCCCAACATTAGGAAGATTAGGTATTTTGGGATATGAAGCATGTTGTAATCAGGCGGCTTTGGGGCTTATTCCAAATGAGTTTGTTTCTTGGCAATGGCTATTTTATAAATTATATGAACTTCGAGATAAGTTTAATTCGATAGCTCGCGGGGCTGGTCAGCAGAATATCAGTGCAATAGTAGTAAAGAATATGGAGATTGTTGTTCCTGAAAAAAAACTTATAGATAAATATACTTCTTTTGTGACAGAGATATTTAATCGGCAAAGAACTATAATTTGTGAAATTAAATTACTCACTGAAGCCCGCGATCGCTTACTTCCTAAATTGATGAAAGGAGAATTATTATAATTTTTTTCAGCAAAACTTGATAAGAGATGGCAATTATAATTTCATCATTTAAGAATCTCATTAATAAGATTAACAATGACTTAGGTGTTTTTTGTGAAGAATTTGCCTACACAAGAAAAAAGTTGGCAAGTTTAGGAAAAGCACCTAATAGATACATTTTATTTAAATATGAAATTGAAGATAGAGATTGGGCCATAAACGAAGGTGGAGGAGTTGAAATTCAATATCATATTTATTTAAGAAATGGAGAGTTAGGATATGGATTGGGTTTTAATACTCAATATGTTCCTTTCGCGAATGATAAAACGCCGGTAGAATGGATGAAACCTTATGGTGATGCATTTTTGACTCTGCTTGAAAATAATAAGCATCAATGGGAATTATTAGGATTTGGGTGGCTTGAAGGGGATGAAGAAATGTTGAGGAATCCAGAAAATGGTTCATATACACTTTTTGGTAAAAGTACAAATCTTGAGAACAATGCGTTGAACGATGATTTTTATAATCAGATGTTATCTGATTTCAAAGGGAGTTTATTCGATATTTATCAAGGTGTATTTAGGCTAAAAAATGAAATGATTTATCAGCAGAAATTAAAAAAGAAAGATATGGAATCGATAAATGAAGTAGTGGAGATATTAAAATATAAGCATAATATAATATTGCAAGGTGCTCCTGGTACAGGAAAAACTTATAGCACAGCTGCTATTGCTTTATCTGTATTAGGAATTACAGATATAGATTTAACTGATCATAAAAAAGTAATGGAACATTATAAATCATTACAAGACAACCAGATATTTTTCACAACTTTTCATCAATCGCTTGATTATGAAGATTTTATAGAAGGATTGAAACCCCATGTACAGACGGACGAAACCGGACAGAGTATTGGTGTTACATACGAACCAGTAGATGGAATATTTAAACTTGCGTGTAGAGCCGTGCAAACGGATGAATCAAAAGATATTGTAGAGTGTATAGATGATTATCTACAAACTATAAAAGGATTTAGTAATAAAAAAGAAATTCCTACCATTACAGGTAATTCTTCACTTTATGTTTGGTGGAATGAAGGGAATACAACAATCAGTGTTCGAAGTGTAAAATCTACTAGTAAGAAAAAAGAGGATTATACGCCTTCTCCATTAAATATAGACAAAGTAAAACTACAAGCAACGGGAAAAGGAAGTGAGAATAACTGGCAACAATATGCTCAGGCGTTTATTGAAGCAGTAAAAAATGCATATAAGACTAAAGCAAATAAGCCTGTAGTCCTAATTTTGGATGAGATAAACAGGGGGAATATTTCTAAAATTTTTGGTGAATTAATAACTTTGTTGGAAGTTGATAAACGGGAGGGTAGTAACCATCCTATTCAAGTTACATTGCCGTATTCAAAGCTCCCTTTTACTGTGCCGTTAAATTTGTATATCATAGGAACGATGAATACAACAGACCGAAGTACCGGAAGTCTTGATTATGCATTACGGAGAAGGTTTGCATTTGTTACGTTGAAATCGAATGTAGAGGTTATAGAAAAATATTATGATGGTATTCAAAATCAAAATTTAAAGTCTATTGCTGTAGCACTGTTTAATGATATAAAAGCATTCATTGAAAACCCTCAGCATTTAAGTAGCGAGCTCGATATTGATGATTTGATGGTTGGACATAGTTTTTTTATAGCAGCAACAGAGCGAGAACTTTTTTATAAAATGAAGTATGAGGTAATACCTCTCATAAATGAATATATTAATGACGGGATATTAAATGTAAAAGTGGATGTGAAGAAAAAAGCCTTCCAGGCATGGGAGGCTTTGACGGTTATTGAAAAAGAAACAATAGCAGAATCATGATTCAAAAGCAAGAACATGAGCAGTTTCCATTTGAATATGATGAAAGATACAATAATCTTCAATTGATTCAATGGTGCAAGCCAACAGAAAGTAGTATGTGGGGATATTATGCGTCCTACAAAATTGGAGCAGAATGGATAGATGAAAAAGAGTCTATTGTTGTGACTACAAAGCGAAAAATGGAAAATATAAACTTCCTTAAGATGTTTATGACCTGTTTTTCGTCAAATCTTGAATTGGAATCCTTTTCTAAAATATATTCCATTGATTATGACAAACCAGTAATTAAAGTTCCTGCATTTAAAAGCATAATTAGTCTGCTGATTGTGGTTCACTTTCTTAGTGTGGTAGATAGAATAAAAAGTTTGAAGAAGGGTTACGTGCATTATAGTGAGAATTTGAAAAAGGTAAAAGGTCATATTTCGCTTCTAAAAAATGAGAGAAAGAATGTTTTAGGGAAACGTTATGACAGAATATATTGTGATTATGATGAGTATTCTATCAATATACCGGAAAATCGGTTGATTAAAAAAGCTTTATTGTTTTCAAAACATTTGCTCTGCTCTTGTAATTTATATGATGCGATATATCAGGTCTTGAATAGAAATCTTGCTTTATTTGAAAATGTTTCCGGTGATGTGGAGATTCGGGAAATTAAGCAAATAAAGGGGCATAAGCTTTTTAATGATTATCAAGAAGCTATACGACTTGCAAAAATCATATTGCGTCATTTTGACTATAATATAACTAAAGCAGACAATATGGAAGGAACAGTTCCCCCATTTGTGATAGATATGTCTTTATTATATGAACATTATGTATATGGCTTGCTTTATGAGGCATATGGAAATAAAATAGCATATCAGTATAAGGGTATAACAGGATATCCTGATTTTTTGTATATTTCAGAAGATTTTAAAGCTATACTTGATACCAAATATATACCGAAGTATGAAGATGGACTATTGGACACTGATGTTGTTCGGCAGTTAAGTGGCTATAGTAGGGATTTGTTTATATTAAGAAAATTAGGATATAAAAATATAGGAGAAGATTCTTTCATTCCATCAGTACCATGCGTGGTTGTTTATCCAACTAAAAGTAATGGTATATCTAATCCTTTTAAAGGGAAAAGATTAATAGATATTTGTAACCATAAGGAAAAAGGATTATCTCATTTCTATAAGATAGAGATACCTTTACCTACTGTTATATAACGAAATAATGTAACTATGTCAACAGACTACAGCGAAGACAAACTCATACAGAAGAGTGCCGCCGGGCTAATGGAAAAAGAACTCGGCTGGACCTCCATTTATGCGTATGACAAAGAGGTACTGGGGGAAGATGGTACACTTGGTCGTAGCAGTTACCATGAAGTATTGCTCACATGCCGATTCCGACAGGCTTTGAAGAAACTGAACCCGTGGATAAACGACAAGCAGATTGCAGAGGCCATTGAACGGATGACGGAACGTATGAGCAGTCAGACGCTGATGCAGATAAACGAACAGAAATACCAGTTTATCCGTGATGGTATACCCGTAACACGCATAAAACCGGACGGCACATCGGAAGAAATAAAAGCTGTAGTCATAGATTTTGATAATGCTGATAACAATGACTTTCTTTGCGTCAGGGAACTTTGGGTGTATGGTGCACTCTACAGACGCAGGGCTGATATTGTGGGATTTGTAAATGGCATACCATTGCTGTTTGTTGAGCTGAAGAATCACAATATTGAAGTAGAGAATGCTTTCAATCAGAATTACCGGGATTATCTTGATACCATACCTCAGTTGTTCTATCATAATGCCTTTATCATGTTCAGTAACGGACTGGAAGCCCGTGTCGGTACCATTGATTCGAAATGGAAGTTTTTCCATGAATGGAAACGATTGACGGAATTGGATAACGGCAGCATTGAATTGCCGACCATGTTGCGCGGTATCTGTAAAAAAGAAAACTTCCTTGACTTGCTGGAAAACTATATCCTTTATGATCATTCCGATGGGAAAACGGTGAAGATTATGGCACGCAATCACCAGTATCTGGGAGTGAATCAGGCTGTGGAAATGTATAAGAACCGTGAATATGTAAACGGAAAACTGGGAGTTTTCTGGCATACGCAAGGAAGCGGTAAAAGCTATTCCATGCTGTTTCTTGCATGTAAAATCAGACGGAAATTCGAGGGCTCGCCAACTATTGTAATCCTGACTGACAGAGAAGAACTGAATAAACAGATTAGCGATACGTTTGAAAATTGTGGTGTACTTGGAAACGTGAAAGCCAAAAGTTTCATTGCAAGCAGCGGAGATGATTTGATAATGAAACTGAAAGGCAATCCTTCTTTTATATTTTCGCTGATTCAGAAATTCAACAAGCCCGATGCAGAACCGGTTTATCCAGATCATGATATCATTGTAATCAGTGATGAAGCTCATCGTACGCAAAATGGTGTATTTGCCGAGAATCTTTTGCACTTGCTCCCTACAGCCAATCGTATCGGTTTTACCGGTACACCTCTATTGCGCGATGACAATATCACTGCCAGAACTTTCGGTGGATATGTCAGTATTTACGACTTCAAACGTGCCGTAGACGACAAGGCTACCGTACCGTTATACTATGAAAATCGTGGTGAGCGGCTGAAGGACCTGAAGAATCCGGAAATCAATGAAGAAATTGCAGCAGTTCTGGAACAGGCAGGTGATATTGACGCTTCACAACAGGCGAAACTGGAACGTGAATTTGCGAAAGAAGTACATTTGCTTACTGCACCGAAACGGTTGAGAATTGTTGCGAAGGATTTTGCGCGGCACTACAGTGATTTGTGGACTTCTGGAAAGGCTATGGTAGTGTGCTATAACAAGGTGACTTGTGTACGAATGTACAATTATGTGCAGGAATATTGGCAGAAAGAAATAGAGACACTGGAAAAACAGATATCCAAATGCCCATATCAGCAGGAAGTACAGGAGCTGAAACGAAAACTGGAATGGATGCAGCAGACGGAGATGGCGGTTGTCGTTTCGCAAGAGCAGAACGAAATACAGACGTTCAGAAAATGGGGACTTGATATTTTGCCGCATCGTGAAAAAATGGAAAAACGAGAACTTGACAAGGAGTTTAAGAATGCGGAAAATCCGTTGCGTGTGGTATTTGTCTGTGCCATGTGGCTGACTGGGTTTGATGTGAAGTCGCTTTCGTGTCTTTATATCGACAAACCTATGAAAGCTCATACGCTGATGCAGACCATTGCACGTGCCAATCGTGTGGCTGATGGAAAAGACAATGGATTGATTGTTGATTATATAGGCATTGTCAAAGCCCTTCGTAAAGCATTGGCTGATTATACAGCCAGTCCTGAAGGAGGTGCCGGTGGCAATGATCCGACAATAGACAAGCAGGAACTGATTAGTCATGTAATGGAGACAATCTCTTCGGCTACGGAGTTTCTTAAAGAACATAACTTTGACCTGCAGGAGCTGATTGATGCCGATGCATTTGCAAAACTCGTACTCCTGAGGAGAGGGGCCGATGCCATGTGCGAAACACCTGAGATACAAAAAAGCTTCGGTACATATATCACTGTCTTGCTGAAGTTCTGGAAGTTCCTCGATCGTGACGATATTACCTATGAAATGAAGCAGCACAAGGACGCACTTGAGGCAATCTATAAAGAGCTGCAGAAAAAACGTAAGCATGCTGACATTACCGATCTGAGCGTGGCTATCAATGCCATTGTGGATGAACACCTTGAGCTGGACGCTGAGGGAATTATGGCGGAAAGTGGTTTAAACCGTCGTTTTGATATCAGTAAAATTGACTTTGACTTACTGAGAAGGGAATTTGCCAAAAAACAGGAGAAGAATTTGATAATGAAGGATATTCAGGAATTGCTGCAGGAACGTATTGCACAGATGATGACTGCAAATCCTTCCAGAATCAATTTCTACGAGAAGTATCAGGAAATTATCCGTAACTATAATGCAGAACAGAATAGGGCAAGCATTGAAAAGACTTTTGAAGACCTGATGCGCCTCACTGAGGAGTTGTCGGAAGAAGAGAAACGTTACATCAGAGAGGGATTTGAAAATGATGAACAACTTTCTTTGTATGATGTATTGTGTAAAGACGACTTATCGAAAGAAGATATCAAAAAACTGAAGAATGTAGCTAAAGATTTGTTGGCTAAAATAAAGTCTATGCTGAAAACAATGGACCATCCGTTTGATAAACAGGAAACGAAGGCTTCCATAGTTATAACAATAAGGGATTTACTCTGGCAAGAACTGCCTGAAAGTTACTCAGATGAAAGTATTACTTATTATCGGGATGCCGTCTTCAATTATATTAGTCAACGGTATGGTGGGGTAGCTTAATATTGATTGCGTAGATTATTTTTAGTATACAATTGAGGGACAATGCATGTACAGATATGGAGTATAGGAAAAACAGAGAATAACAGCTCTTATCTGTCTTATTGGGAATTTAGACAAACAAAAAAATCCGCTGATTTCAGCGGATTTTTTATAGCTACTTCCAATGAACTACTGCTTGGTAAGTTACCATTGATGCTATCATTGCAGGTAAAGATTTTATCTCATGTCGATGACTTCCGCATGCGGATATTTGCTGGAAGGGAACCGGAACTGGGCATCCTGCAGGTTCTGGTGCGTGCGGTAAGTCTTCACGGAGAAATACTGTTCCTCACCATTGTCCAGTTTGATACGGATGGAAACAGGCTCATATGTGGAAGAGACCACCAGCGTCATTGCCGTCACGTCACCCTTGTGGAGGGGAGTCAGCTGCAGTTTCTTTCCGCTCTTTCCATTCTCCTTAACCTCTCCGACATACTGACTGTGGAACTGGGTCTGGATCTGGTTGAGCAGGGCAAACGGATTGATGCTTTGCAGTTCCTCTGGGGTAGGGGTGGATACGGTTACCTCCTCGTTGCTGGCTACGTAGCTCCATTGGGTCTTCCCGTCGAACCAGCTTTCTACTCCTCCGCAGTTCAGGTAAAAACGGTCGCCTTTCAACCAAAGTTCCCCTTGCTGACTGCCGCCGAAGGTCATCTTTACACTTCCGGCCTGACGATAAGCCTGCGAAGTCCGTGAGAGAATGTCCTGTGCCTGCGTATTGGCTCCCGCTGCCGGTACTGCCGGCAAAAGAGCCTCGGGAGCAGTTGCTGCCATGGGCTGGGCCGCACAAAAGAACAATCCCAGACCGGCAAGAATCATCGTATGGTTTCGTTTCATAAAATTCAGTTTTGGATATTGATATGTTTTATTTTCTCTCGAATAATATATTGTCACGCATAAAGAAGTTTCAGGTAAAACATCGCCAGGTTTTTGGAAAAGGCCGCCATCTTTTTTCAAAACGTGGCGGCCTTTGGGTGTACGCTTCTTTATGCGTTTCAAAATCTTTCTTTATGTATTTCCAATTCTTGGATAATGTTTGGCGACTCCTCTCGTAAGAGGCTTTCCTTGCAAGCTTATCCCTTGGCTCCGCTCAACCGCATCTGCAGGTCGTTCTCGTCCATGCAAAGCACTTCGCGCGCCTTACTGCCGTTGGCCGGTCCTACGATACCCAGGCGTTCCAACTGGTCCATGATACGGCCCGCACGGTTGTAACCGATAGAGAACTTGCGCTGGATGAGTGAAGTTGAACCCTGCTGGTGATAGATCAGCAAGCGGGCAGCTTCCTCCAGCATCGGGTCCAGGCGGTTCATGTCCACATCGGCGGCACCGCTGCTTTCGGCATTCTCGTCTACGTATTCAGGCAGCATGAAGGCAGTCGGGTAACCCTGCTGGTGACTGATGTAGTCGGCGATTCTTTCCACTTCCGGAGTATCGACGAAGGCACACTGTACACGGACCGGATCGTTGCCCTGCAAGTAGAGCATGTCTCCCTTTCCGATCAGCTGCTGGGCACCCGGACGGTCGAGGATGGTACGTGAGTCCATCATGGAAGCCACACGGAAAGCCACTCGTGCCGGGAAGTTGGCCTTGATGGTACCCGTAATGATATTGGTTGTCGGACGCTGGGTAGCGATGATGGCGTGGATACCTACGGCACGTGCCAGCTGTGCGATACGGCAGATCGGGAGCTCCACTTCCTTGCCGGCTGTCATGATCAGGTCACCGAACTCATCGATGATGATGACGATGTAAGGCATGAAACGGTGTCCGTTCTCCGGATTAAGCTGACGGGAGATGAACTTGGCATTGTACTCCTTGATGTTTCGGCATCCGGCTTTCCGCAGCAGGTCGTAACGGGTGTCCATCTCAATACAGAGGGAGTTAAGCGTCTGCACGACCTTTGTCACGTCGGTGATGATGGCATCCTCTCCGTCGGGCAGTTTCGCAAGGAAATGTTTCTCAATCGGAGCATAGATGGCAAATTCCACTTTCTTCGGGTCGATGATGACGAACTTCAGTTCACTGGGGTGCTTCTTGTACAGCAGTGAGGTCACAATCGCATTCAGACCGACTGACTTACCTTGTCCGGTAGCACCGGCTACCAGCATATGGGGAGCCTTGGCCAGATCGACCATGAAGACTTCGTTGGTAATGGTCTTTCCTAATGCCACCGGCAGTTCGAAGTTGGTTTCCTGGAACTTCTTGCTGGCAAGAATGGAACTCATGGGTACGATGCGCGGATTGGCGTTCGGCACTTCAATACCGATGGTTCCCTTACCCGGGATAGGGGCGATGATACGGATGCCCAGGGCCGAAAGGCTCAGTGCAATGTCGTCTTCCAGGTTACGGATCTTGGAAATGCGGACTCCTTCGGCCGGAGTAATCTCATACAACGTGATGGTAGGTCCTACGCTGGCCTTGATGGAACTGATTTCAATTCCGAAGCTCCGCAACACCTGAATGATGCGGTTCTTGTTGGCATTCTGCTCCTCCATGTCGATGGTCGGCTCGTGCGTATCCTGATAAGAATTGAGCAAGTCCAGTGTCGGGAAACGGTAGTGCTCCAGGTCCAGACGCGGGTTGTACGGCTGGGTGATATCGCCCCGGTACTCCATGTCGTCTTCGCTGGCAGTTTTGCTGATTTCAAAAGCCGGCTCTGCTTCCACAGTCTCCGCTTCCTTTATTCCCTGTGCCTCTTTAGGCTGCACTTCTTTTTCTACCGGAAAATCGGGAGTATGCAACGGCTTTTTCTCAATGGGCAGTTCCACTTCCACCGGTTTTTCCTCTTCTTCCTCTTCCTGCTGAAGTTCCTCTTCTTCTTCCATCATGTCTTCTTCCGCACGGCGATGAGGAGTCATGACCTCCGGTTCCGGATGCTGCAAACGCACTGCAGCCTCTTCCTCCTTCTCTTCATCCGATGCTGCCTGCGGTGCCGGACCCTCATCAGCCGGACCTGCAGGACCGTTATCCTGCTTTCCTTTCTTGAACGGCAGGTCGATATGGAAAATCCGGCGGATAAAGTCAATCGTCTTTCGGGAGAAGAAGAGTGCAATCAGAATGATGGTAGCCAGAAGGAAGAGCACCAGTCCGGGCGTACCGATCTGTGAACAGATCCATTCGCTCACATTGTATCCGTGCCGTCCGCCCGGGTAGAGGAAGGAATTTTCGAGCAAGCCTCCGAAGGCAAATCCCAGGGCGATGGAAAGCCAGATCATCAGGACCGAACATCCGGCAAACCATTTCCATAAGACGAAATCGTAAGCCTTGATGAGTTTCATTCCTGCCACAATCAGGAATACAATGATGAAGTAAGCCGAAATACCGAAACAGTCGTTGATCAGGAATTCCGCCAACTGGGCGCCCCGGGCTCCGGCATAGTTCTGAATACGGTTCCCGGTTTCGAGCAGTTCTCCGGGATTCGGATGAGACAGGATGCTCTGGTCGTTGCCCCCGGTAAAGAAGAACGAACTGAAAGCCAGCAGCATATACACGCCGAAGATTACGAACAGCAGTCCGAATACAAAACGCGCTGTCTCACTTTTTATGGCAGTTACCACTTTCTGGGCAGTTTCATTTTTCATCCCGCCCAGTTTATTGTCTGTTTTTTTCTTCATGTCTTTTCGTTTATTTCCTTATGATTTATTAGATGTGAACCTACCTGTTAAGTTTATGTACGCAAAAATACAAATATTTTTTTTACCCCATATTTTTTTCATATCTTTGCATAATAAATTCTGGAAAGATGGAAAAGAACCACACAATCATATTTGATAAGAATACCGTTGAATTTGTTACTGTAGCAGCCGAGTGCTGTGGCTTTTTGGAAAGAGCGAACGAACAGCCGCGCCGCAAGTTTGTGGATACGGCCCTGAAGCTTCTTCCGCTGTTGTACCTGAAGGCATTGCTGTTGCCGAAGGGAGAGCGTCTGGACGACTTTGATCCGGAGAAGTTTGTCACCGAGGGGGATTACGAGCGGGTTCGCTCCATGATTGCTGCGGTAATGGGAGAGAAGGACGATTATCTGGATGTGTTCCTGGATGACATGGCCTTCTGTGAGACTCCCATCAAACAGAATATTTCGGAGAACCTGGCCGATATCTACCAGCCGCTGAAGGATTTTATCTGCGTGTATCAGCTGGGACTCGACCAGACGATGAATGATGCGCTGGTTATCTGTGCCGAGCAGTTTGCCGAATTCTGGGGACAGAGACTGGTGAACGTGATGCGGGCATTGCATGAAGTGAAGTTCTCGCACTCGGGTGAGAACGAGGAGGAAGAGGACTACGGAGAAGAACCGTTTGCCGGAATGGACAACGACTGTACGGAGGAAGACCTGTACGAAGGACTGGAGGCCGGTGAGGACGACGGCAGCGGTGACCGCTGGGAGTAATAGTAATATCTGGGTATAATTATTGGAAACAAGTTAGGAATTTAAGAAAAGAAAGTACTACATTGAGATAAATGGTTGTATTGTACAATAAAATATCAAAACAGGCTGTGGCCGAAATGGAAAAGGTGCATTTCCCGGGACGGATTTTCGTAATCTATACCGAGAGTGAGGCACGCAAGGCGGTGGATTATCTGAACACACATGCCATTGTGGGAGTGGATACGGAAACCCGCCCTTCGTTTAAGAAAGGAATGACCCATAAGGTCGCCCTCCTGCAGGTGTCGACACGGGATACTTGTTTTTTGTTTCGTCTGAATCATTTGGGATTGCCTGATTTTCTGGAAGATTTTCTGTTGAATGATGTCCTGAAGGTGGGGCTTTCGCTGAAGGATGATTTTGCCATGCTTCGCCGGCGCAACCAGAAGGATCCGCGCAACGGCAACTGGGTGGAACTGCAGGACTATGTGCCGCGGTACGGAATCGAGGAGAAGAGTCTGCAGAAGATTTTCGCACTGCTGTTCTCGAAGAAGATTTCAAAGAGCCAGCGGTTGTCGAACTGGGAGGCAGAAACGCTGACGGAAGCACAGCAGTTGTATGCGGCTACGGATGCCTGGGCATGCGTGGAAATCTATACGTACCTGGAAGATCTCCGGAGTCGCGGCGGCTTCCACGTGCAGAAGGTAGAGGAAGCCGCAGAGAAGGCGGTCTGACGGAATCCCTCCTATATCAATAAAGATCATTTTGTAATCATCAAAATAACCGAATATAGTGTCATACAAGAAAGTATATTTGAAACCCGGTAAGGAGGAATCGCTGAAGCGTTTCCATCCGTGGGTGTTCTCGGGAGCCATCGCCAAGGTGGAAGGCGAGCCCGAAGAAGGAGAAGTGGTAGATGTATATACATCGAAAAAGGAATTTGTGGCTTGCGGACATTTCCAGATTGGAAGTATCGCCGTGCGTGTGCTTACTTTCCGTCAGGAGGTAATCGACCGTGATTTCTGGAAGCGCCGTCTGGAGGTGGCCAAGGACCTGCGCCGTGCATTGGGGGTACTGGGAAATCCGAACAACAATACCTATCGTCTGGTGCATGGGGAGGGAGACAACCTGCCGGGACTGATCATTGATGTATACGACCATACGGCGGTCATGCAGGCGCACTCGGCCGGTATGCACGTGTACCGGATGGAGATTGCCGATGCCTTGTCGGAGGTGATGGGTGATGTAATCCAGCACATTTATTATAAGTCGGAAACGACATTGCCGTTCAAGGCCGACCTGCTGGCTACGGAAAACGGCTTTATCAAGGGAGGAAGTCCTGAGAACATTGCCATGGAGAACGGACTGAAGTTCCATGTGGACTGGCTGAAGGGACAGAAGACCGGTTTCTTTGTGGACCAGCGGGAAAACCGCAGTCTGCTTGAACGCTATGCCAAGGGACGCAACGTGTTGAACATGTTCTGCTATACGGGAGGATTCTCATTCTATGCCATGCGTGGAGGAGCCAATCTGGTACATTCGGTAGACAGTTCGGCCAAGGCGATTGACCTGACCAATGAGAATGTGGAACTGAATTTTCCGGGCGACCCGCGTCATCAGGCGTTTGCAGAGGATGCTTTCAAGTTCCTGGACCGCATGGGCGACCAGTACGACCTGATCATCCTGGACCCGCCGGCCTTTGCCAAGCACCGGGATGCATTGCGTAATGCCCTGCGCGGATATACCAAACTGAATGCCAAGGCTTTCGAAAAGATTCGTCCGGGAGGTATCCTGTTCACCTTCTCCTGCTCTCAGGTAGTAAGCAAGGAGAATTTCCGGAATGCGGTATTTACGGCAGCTGCACAGAGCGGAAGAAGCGTACGCATCCTGCATCAGCTGACGCAGCCGGGTGACCATCCTGTAAATATCTATCATCCGGAAGGAGAGTACCTGAAGGGACTGGTGCTGTATGTAGAATAATTTTGCCGGCTGACGGCAAGGTTGTTGCCGCCGGATACAAGGATAAAGGCAGAGTGGGGTGTTTCCCGGAAAAAGGGAAGGTCTCCACTTTGTCTGTTTTCGGACCTTATCTTTATTCCTTATTTTCTATGATCTACGGGATTCCCGGTGAGATTGATTCCGTCTAATTAAAAAAACAGTTGTCTATATGAACGTACAAGAGATATTGAATAACCTCAAAATAAATGAGTTGAACGAGATGCAGCGCCAGGCCCTCACGCTGTTCAAGCAGGGAGGAGACATGATTCTGCTTTCGCCTACGGGGTCGGGAAAGACCCTTGCCTACCTGTTGCCGCTGGTGAGTGCCCTCAATCCTGAAGTGAAGGGAGTGCAGGCGGTGGTATTGGCACCGTCGCGGGAGCTTGCCCTGCAGATAGAGCAGGTATTCAAAGCCATGGGAACCGGATTCGGGGTGATGAGTTGTTACGGAGGACGTCCGGCTATGGAGGAACATCGTACGATGAAGGCGCTCAATCCGACGGTAATCATCGGTACGCCGGGACGAATGAATGACCATCTGGGAAAGCAGAATATTGAAGGAGGAAAGGTCCGCCTGCTGGTAATCGACGAGTTCGACAAATGTCTGGAACTGGGATTCCAGGAGGAAATGGAGGAGGTGATTTCCAAACTCACGGGACTGAAAAGGCGGTTTTTGCTGTCGGCTACGGACGCAGAAGAGATTCCGCAGTTTACGGGCTTGAACCGGACGGTCAGACTGGATTTCCTGGACCGGAAGCAGGAGACGGAGGAACGCTTGCATCTGTATCAGGTGAATTCGCCGGCAAAGGACAAGCTGGAGACCCTCTATCGTCTGTTGTGCTGTCTGGGTAATGAATCGACCATCGTTTTCTGCAATCACCGGGAAAGTGCTGACCGTATCGGAAAGTATTTGCGGTCGATGAAAGTCTTCTGTGAGGTATTCCATGGAGGAATGGAACAGGACGATAGGGAAAGGGCGTTGTACAAATTCCGCAACGGAAGTTGCCACGTATTTATCTCAACCGACCTGGCTGCCCGCGGACTGGATATTCCAGACATTGACAACGTGGTACATTATCACCTGCCGCAGTCGCAAGAGGGATTCGTGCACCGCAACGGACGTACGGCACGGTGGGAAGCAGAGGGTAAGGCCTTTGTGATTCTGCATGAGGAAGAAACCCTGCCGGAATACGTGAAGTTGCCGGTGGAAGTGTACGAACTGCCCGAAAAAGTGCCGGCTCCCGGAATGCCTGAGTTTGTGACATTGTACATCGGAAAAGGGAAGAAAGACAAGATCAACAAGATTGATATCGTAGGATTCCTTTCCAAAAAAGGAGGGCTCGGCAAGGAGGAAGTGGGACGCATCGATGTAAAAGATCATTACGCTTTTGCGGCTATCTCCCGGAAAAAGGCTAAACAAACGTTAAAACTGATACAAAATGAAAAGATTAAGGGGGTAAAGACTTTGATAGAACCTGCAAAATGATATCTTTGTGATACTAAACTATACGGAAGCAAGCAGGGAACTATAAGAATATTTTATAGGAAAGGTATTTATGTGTCAATTTGAAACTAAATACCTTTTTTTTATGCGTATAAGTAAGAAAAGTACGCGATATAATAGAAAATTCTTACCTAAACTTTTGGAAGTCTAAAAATAATCACTAAATTCGCAATTGTAAGAATGAACAAGATGTTTAACCAAAACAAACTTCCAAATGAAAAAACATAATTTTAATGCGGGACCTTCTATTCTGCCTCGCGAAGTGATCGAAAAAACGGCTCAGGCTATTCTTGATTATAACGGTTCGGGACTTTCGTTGATGGAAATCAGTCACCGCGCTAAAGACTTTCAACCGGTTGTGGACGAAGCTGTGGCCTTGTTTAAGGAACTTCTGAATATCCCGGAAGGATATTCTGTGCTTTTCCTCGGCGGCGGTGCGAGCATGGAGTTCTGTATGGTTCCTTACAATTTTCTGGAAAAGAAAGCGGCTTATCTAAATACAGGTACTTGGGCCAAGAAAGCAATCAAGGAGGCCAAGGCATTCGGTGAAGTGGTAGAGGTGGCTTCTTCTGAGGCTCAGGGTTATACTTATATTCCGAAGGATTATGAGGTTCCTGCCGATGTGGATTATTTCCATATCACCACGAACAATACGATTTACGGTACGGAATTGCACGAAGACCTGAACGTGGGTGTTCCGATGGTGGCTGATATGTCTTCGGATATTTTCTCCCGCCCGGTTGATGTATCGAAATACATCTGTATCTATGGTGGCGCACAGAAGAATCTGGCTCCTGCAGGTGTAACGTTCGTGGTAGTGCGTAATGATGCACTGGGTAAGGTTTCCCGTCATATCCCGACCATGCTGAACTATCAGACACACGTGGACAAGGGTTCTATGTTCAATACTCCTCCGGTAGTGCCTATCTATGCGGCCTTGCAGACATTGCGCTGGATCAAGGCGGAAGGTGGAGTAGAGGAAATGCAGCGCCGTGCAAAAGAACGTGCCGACTTGCTGTATGCCGAAATCGACCGCAACAAACTGTTCCGCGGTACAGTGGTGAAGGAAGACCGTTCATACATGAACATCTGCTTCGTAATGAGCGATGAGTACAAGGATCTGGAAGCTGACTTCCTGAAATTTGCCACAGAAAAGGGAATGGTGGGAATCAAGGGACACCGTTCTGTAGGCGGATTCCGTGCTTCCTGCTACAACGCAATGCCGCTGGAAAGTGTACAGGCTTTGGTAGCATGTATGCAGGAGTTTGAAAAAATGCATTGATAAATCGAACTGATTAGTTAAAAAGGGGGATCGGAGAGTGGCTGGACCGCTTGGAAGATCCACCTTTTATACCTTTTATCTTTACTTTATCTGCCGATATGGCATTCCCCACAAATTTTAATCTAATTCTTTAACTTCTAGGGTCTGTACCTCAGTAAATGGTCTTTAAAATTTTTTATCGGATGAGACGGTCAATACGGACGCAGTCACGAAAAATGGCTTTGAGGTACTGTCATTGCGCCTTATCCGGACTTCAGGTAGCTGGCTCTATTAAAATCTGATTGTCATGAAAGTATTGGTAGCAACAGAAAAGCCGTTTGCAAAAGTGGCTGTCGACGGTATCCGCAAAGAAGTGGAAGCCGCTGGTTATGAACTGGTATTGCTGGAGAAATATACAGAAAAACAGCAGTTGCTGGATGCGGTAAAGGGAATCGATGCAATGATTGTGCGCAGTGACATCATCGATAAAGAGGTGTTGCAGGCAGCTGATCAGCTGAAGATTGTAGTCCGGGCAGGTGCCGGATATGACAATATCGACCTGGAGGCCGCGACTGCGAAAGGGGTATGTGTAATGAATACTCCGGGACAGAATTCGAATGCGGTGGCTGAACTGGTGTTTGGTCTGATGATCATGGCGGTACGCAACTTCTATGATGGAAAATCGGGTACCGAATTAAAGGGAAAGAAACTGGGTATACATGCCTTTGGTAATGTGGGCAGAAACGTGGCACGCATTGCGAAGGGAGTGGGCATGGATATCTATGCGTACGATGCGTATTGCACGAAGGAGGCTATCGAGGCTGAGGGAGTGAAGGCGGTTGATTCGGCCGAGGAACTGTATAAGGAATGTAATATCGTATCCCTCCATATTCCGGCTACGGCTGAGACACGTAATTCAATCAATTACGACCTGGTGAACTTGATGCCTAAGGGTGGTTTGCTGATTAATACGGCCCGTAAGGAGGTAATTAACGAAGCTGATCTGATCCGTCTGATGACTGACCGTCCGGATTTCAAATACGTAACGGATATTATGCCGGCTCATCATGAGGAATTTGCCGATCATTTCCCGGGAAGGTATTTCTCTACTCCAAAGAAGATGGGTGCGCAGACTGCAGAAGCCAATATCAATGCGGGTATTGCGGCAGCTTGTCAGATTGTCGGTTTCCTGAGAGACGGCAACGAACGTTTCCGGGTAAACAAATGATTTACTGAAACAATAGCAGCAGGGGGCATCTTCTCGTTGGGCAGAAGGACTTAACTGTAATCTTCTCCGTGGAATGTGTGTATAAAATTCCGTAGGGGAAGGCCTGTACCCGTAGAAGGATGCTCCTTGTTTTTCTCTCTCAGGAGGGAATGATGCGTGTATTTAATCTTAAAGCTAAACTTCAATCATTAATGTAATATGGCTGTTATTAAACCATTTAGAGGTATTCGTCCACCTAAAGAATTTGTTGAACAGGTGGCTTCCCGTCCTTATGATGTACTGAATTCTGAAGAAGCCCGCACAGAGGCTGAGGGCAATGAGAAATCGTTGTATCACATCATTCGCCCGGAAATCGATTTTCCCGTTGGTACGGATGAGCATGATGAAAGGGTATATAAAAAGGCTGCTGAGAATTTCCAGATGTTTCAGGATAAGGGGTGGCTGGTGCAGGATGAGAAACCGTGTTACTATGTATATGCCCAGACCATGAACGGAAAGACTCAGTACGGACTGGTGGTAGGGGCGTATGTGCCTGATTACATGAATGGGGTGATTAAGAAGCACGAGCTTACCCGCCGGGATAAGGAAGAGGACCGTATGAAGCATGTGCGTGTGAACAATGCGAACATCGAACCGGTATTTTTTGCGTATCCGGATGATAAGGAACTGGATATGCTGGTGGCTAAATATACGTCACGTCAGCCGGAATATGATTTTATTGCTCCTGGTGACGGGTTCGGTCATACTTTCTGGGTGATTGATGAGGAGAAGGATATTGAGGCCATTACGGAGAAGTTTAAGGCCATGCCGGCTCTTTATATTGCGGACGGACATCACCGGAGTGCAGCGGCGGCTTTGGTGGGCGCAGAGAAGGCGCAGCAGAATCCGGATCATAAGGGAGACGAGGAGTATAATTACTTTATGGCAGTCTGCTTCCCCGCCAGTCAGTTGACAATTATCGACTACAACCGGGTGGTGAAGGATTTGAACGGACTGACGGTGGAAGCGTTTATCGACAAACTGAAGGAAAACTTTGAGGTGGTCAATAAGGGTACGGCGATCTACAAGCCGGTAGCATTGCACAACTTCGGTCTTTATGTGGGCGGAAACTGGTACAGTCTGACTGCCAAGCCGGGTACGTACGATGACCAGGATCCGATAGGGGTGCTCGACGTAACCATTTCATCGAATCTGATCCTGGATCAGATTTTGGGCATCAAGGACCTCCGTTCGGACAAGCGGATTGATTTCGTAGGTGGCATACGCGGATTGGGAGAACTGCAGAAGCGGGTGGACAGCGGTGAGATGAAAATGGCACTGGCACTGTATCCGGTTTCGATGAAGCAGCTGATGGATATTGCCGATACGGGAAACATCATGCCTCCTAAAACGACCTGGTTCGAACCGAAGCTCCGCTCAGGACTGATTATCCATAAGTTGACATAAGAATGAGAAATACAAGGGTGGGAAACAAGGATGCAGGAGGAGATCGGGTATTCCTTTTTCCCGCCTGACTTACAGATTTATCAGTAACTTCTCTCATATATTGAACTAGATATATTAAATTATTTAAAAAAAAGCCGAAGTTGGGTGTGATATTGGGTGAATTATATTTACTTTGAGATTGTATAAGAACTAATTAAATAAAAAATTATGAATGAATTAATCGCAAAAATCAAAGAGTTGAGCGAAGCAATGGTAGCTGATGCTGAATTGCAAGCAGAAAAAGGAAACAAAGCAGCTGGAACTCGTGCTCGCAAGGCTTCTTTAGAGTTGGAAAAAGTACTGAAAGAATTCAGAAAAGTTTCTTTGGAAGAATCAAAGAAATAAGATGGCTATTTCGGTTGGCTGAAGAAGAGGTTATATCATTGATGGAAAATGATGTAATCTCTTTTGTTTTTATACCGGTATCTGTCAGAACTTTGTATCTTTGTGTACCGGAGAATTTATATAACCTGCAAAGAGAGTATGATGAAAAGAATAATATATGCATTCGTCCTGTTATCGGGAATCGGGCTTTGTTCCTTGCCCTTTCTTCCTTCACAGACCGATAAAGTACTGTATCAGGAAGTAGATTCTTTGAATCGTCTTTCTTATGACCTGCGGTACAAGGATATGGCGGCTTCGGCAAGGGCTGCTACAAAGGCTTATTCGGAAGCGGAGAAATTTCCGGGACTGCGGATGCGGGCATTGAATCAAATGGGATTTTGTGCTTTCATGCGTATGGATTTTGAGCATGCCATCCGACTGTTTCAGAGGGTGCTGGAAGACAGCAACGATGAAATCGAGAGCATGATAGCCTGTGTCGGCATGATGAAGGTGTGTCAGCGCACTTCGATGAACAAGGAGTTTTACGATTACCGCAACCGGGCTCTTCGTCACATGAGCCGAATCCGGGAGGACGAGGACCTGATTACGGACGAGGAGGAGAAAAAAAGGCTCAACTATGCCTTTTCGGAGTTTTATATTGTTTCCGGGGTTTATTTCTATTATCTGCAGCAACATAAGGAGTCGATGGAATCCATCAATTCCATTACGGAATCCATGCTCAAGAATGACGAGGCACAACGCCTGTATTACGAATACATGAGAGGTTCGGGAGGCATGTACGAAGCCGAGTCTTATGACCAGACAGTGATGGGTGAACTGGACTATCTGGTCAGTTGTCTGCTGGCCAGCCGGAAGGGAGGATATGTGTATTTTGAAGCCAATGCCTTGCAGGGGATTGCCGAATTGCTTGTATTCCGGAAAAACCGGGAGATCATACAGTCGGGCAGACCGTCCCTGCTGCACCTGATTAACGATAAAGGCATGGCACTCGACAGTCTGTCGCTGCATTATGCCAAAGAGGCCCTTCGCCTGTTCAAGCAATACGGGGACTGGTATCAGATTTCGGGTACGTACCGTACCATTGCGACCTGTTACAATACGTTGGGAGAGCCGGGAAAGGCACTGGACAATCTGGATACGGCCTTGCAGTATGTCAACCTGCATCACGAAAAATACTACCACTGTACGGATTCTACCGACCGTCTTCAGCCTTATGTGCCGTATTCGGATGTCTCTGTCGAACTGCAGTGGGTGGAGAACAAGGGTATCAAGACCGTGCCCGAATGGATCCTCCGGTTGCGTGAACAGTTGAGCCGGACGTATTCTGCCATGGACTGCAAACTGGAATCGGACTATAACCGGAACATTTACCTGGATTTGCTGGATTATACGCGACAGGATAAGGCGCTGGAAAGCCGCTACGAGAGTTTGGGAAAGGAAATGAGGCAATTGAATTTCCTGTTACTTCTGGCGGCTGTGGGAGCGGTCACCTTATTGCTCTTGTTTGTCGTATTGAATAAATACTGGAAGCGCCGGAACCAGCGCTACATGGAACAGTTGAAGAGTGTATTCGAACTGTGCAGAAAGACCATTTCTTCGATTCCTGCACAGACAGAAGACCCGTTGGAAATGTCTGAATCAATTAAAGACTTTATCTCTGCCGATATGCAGCAGCTTTTCAATTTCAAGCAGATAGAGATTCAGCTGGTATCTGATAAGGGGATGGAAGATGAAGCCGATGAAGAAAGCTGTCGGAGTGAGGAGGAAGAAGGATTTATAGGGCCTGAAGAGGAAACGGTTTGGAACGATACATCGGATGAAGTCCTGTCAGAATCTGTCGAAGACAACGGCGAATGGGATTCCAGGGAATTGCGTCTTCCGGAAAGTCAGAAAGTCGTAGGAAAGATCCGGTTTATTTCTTCCGGTCCGCTTTCCCGCGAGAAACAGGAAATGCTGGAACTGATTCTGCCGTATGTGGCATGGGCCTTGCAAAACGGCGTCAATCTCATTTGCCTTGACGATGAAATCAAACAGGTGGAAAAGAATTATTACGTTCACGAGCAGCATCTGATTGAGAACAAGCGGAAGAATACGGTCAAGAAAGCCTGTCTGTCGATTGTGACCGGCATGCTGCCATACATCGACCGTATCGTCAACGAAACCCGCAAGTTGAATACGGAACTGCTCACCCGAACCGAGGAGGTAAAGCGCAACCGGATTACCTACATCGATGAACTGATTACCCAGATCAATGAATATAACGAGATATTGGCATTGTGGATCAAAGTCCGTCAGGGTGCCTTGAGTCTTCACATTGAGAGTTTCCCGTTGCAACCTTTGTTTGCGGTGGTTGAAAAGAGCCGGAGAGCCTACGAGACGAAGCATCAGACGTTGCTCATTACTCCGACCGATGCTGTGGTAAAGGCCGACAGGGCACTGACATTGTTTATGATTAATACGCTGGCGGAAAACGCCCGTAAGTACACGCCGGAAGGAGGGAAAATCCATATCTATGCCGAAGAGACCGAAGACTATATCGAGATATCGGTTGCCGATACTGGTATCGGACTGTCTGCCAAGGACATTTCCCACATTCTGGATGAAAAAGTATATGATTCGTCTGCCATCGGTATGGAAGATGCGGCAGATACATCGGTCTTGAAGAAGCAGAAAGGACACGGATTCGGGTTGATGAACTGCAAGGGTATCATTGAGAAATACCGGAAAACCAATCCCGTATTCGGAGTCTGCCGCTTCTTTATTGAAAGTACTCTGGGAAAAGGAAGCCGTTTCTGTTTCCGTCTCCCCAAAGGCATGAAAAGAATCGGAGTGCTGTTGTGGGGATGGATATTGCTGGCAGGAACGGGATGTACGTTTACCCAGCCCGAAAGTGCAGTTCCCTCTGCCTTGCCTGCCGGCACGCTGCTGAACACGGCCAACCAATATGCCAATAAGGTTTATCAATGCAATGTGGACGGAGAATATGCCCAGGCCCTGGTCTTTGCCGACAGTGTATTCAAATACATGAACACGCATTACCTGGCTACCTCCGGACGGAAGGCTCCGTTGCTGAAAATATACAACGAAGATTTCACTGCGGCAGAGCAGCAATGGCTGGAAGATGAGTTTGATACCGATTACTACATTCTGCTGGATGTGCGCAACGAGGCAGCAGTAGCCGGACTGGCGTTGAAGAATTTTGCCATTTATTACTACAATAACATGGTGTACACTTCGTTGTACAAGCAAATCAGCAAGGACCGGTCGCTGGAACAGTATTGCAGTCAGATGCAGCAATCTGCCAGCAACAAACTGATTGCCATTACCCTGCTGGTGCTGCTGGTAGTGATTTGCCTGGGAGGATACTACATCCTGTTTATCCGCCGGCGCCTGCAGTACCGTTATCAGATGGAGCAGGTCTTCATTGCCAACAAAGCCATATCTTCGTTCATACAGACATTCGACAAGGCCGATGAAACCTTCTTCCAGTCGCTGTTGTACAAACTGGGAGATGAAATCAAGGAACTTATCTCTTTTACGGACATGGCAATGGTCATCAATGACGAGGATACCTCAAGCCTGCAATATCATTATCTGTCGCAGCCTTCTCCGAGGATTACCCAGCAGTTGGAATGGGCGTTCGCTCACCCCGACGTACCTTGTTATGCCGACGGCAACTGGCTGCTTTTCCCTCTGTTGCTGGAGTTGGGAAATGAGCGTTTCTGCATGGGGGCGCTGGCAGTGAAGACGACCTACCTGCCGGTACGTGAAGCCGACAAGCTCTTGCTGGAACTGGTGGTGAGCTGTCTTTCGGCCATGCTCTATCAGGTAGTGGTCCGGGTGAAGAGAAAATCCAACGATATCGAACTGGCTCAGGACGATGCTTCGCGGATTATTTACGAGGAAAACATGCTCCACGTACAGAACATGGTATTGGACAATTGCCTGTCTACCATCAAGCACGAGACCATCTATTATCCGAACCGAATCAAACAGATCATCGAGAAACTGTCTGCTGAAACGGCCGAAGGAAAGGATGAAGAAAGCAAGAGTCTGGAAGAAGTGGAAGAACTGATCGGTTATTACAAGGAAATCTTTACCTTGCTCAGTTCCTGTGCCGCACGCCAGCTCGATGAGGTAACCTTCCGGCGCACGGAGATTCCGGTAACCCTTCTTTGCGATCATGTCCACAAATATTTGCGGAAATCAACTGCCAGACTGAGTGAGCGCATCGAGATTGCGATTGATGCGCCGTCCGACCTGAAGGTGAGCGGAGACAAGGTACTTCTCTTCCTTCTGCTGGAAAGTCTGGTAAATGACGCCGTCCGTTACCGGGTATCCGGGCAACTGCATCTTCGTGTGCGTCCCGACGGACAGTTTGTACGGTTCGACTTTACGGATAACCGCCGGACCTTCTCTCAGGAGGAATTGAATGAGCTCTTCTATCCCCGGAAGGAGAAAATCTATCTGGAAAACGGAAAAGAGTTAGTCGGTACGGAATATCTGATATGCAAGCAAATCATTCGTGAACACGATGAATACGCCGGATGCCGGGGCTGCCGCATCAACGCTCAAAGTGCCGGAGATGGCGGATTCACCGTCTGGTTTACCATCCCATTGAAAAAATAAACAGAAACAAATAACTATGGAAAAATTTAAAGTCATTATTGTAGAAGATGTCAAGCTGGAGCTGAAAGGCACCGAAGAAATATTCAGAAACGAAATTCCCAATGCAGAGGTCATCGGTACGGCCATGACGGAAACTGATTTCTGGGAACTGCTGGCCAAGCAGATGCCCGATATGGTCTTGCTGGACTTAGGACTGGGTGGTTCCACTACCATCGGTGTGGAAATCTGTGCCCGCCTGCACCGGGAGCATCCTTCCTTGAAGGTACTGATCTTTACCGGTGAGGTTCTGAATGAGAAACTGTGGGTAGATGCCTTGCAGGCAGGAGCGGACGGTATTATCCTGAAGACAGGAGAACTGCTGACGGCAACCGATGTGGAAGCGGTGATGGCAGGAAAGAAACTGGTGTTCAATTATCCGATCCTGGAAAAGATTGTGGAACGCTTCAAACAGTCGGTATGTGCCGAGCAAAAGCGGCAGGAAGCCATCATCCACTATGACATCGACGAATACGACGAGCGTCTGCTGCGTCATCTTGCACTGGGATATACCAAGGAAATGATTACCAACCTGCGGGCGATGCCGTTCGGTATCAAATCCATCGAGAAGCGGCAGAATGACCTGATCAGCCGTCTGTTCCGCCCAGAAGAACGTACGGGAGTCAATGCCTGCCGGCTGGTTACCCGTGCCCTGGAACTGAGAATTTTGGACATAGACAATCTGGAACCCGATGAAGAATAGACATTACATACATCCGGCTACCCTGTTCTTTGTATTGTCCGTTGTCGTCGTATTGCTTTCCTGGATAGGCAACATCTACGGATGGGAAGGCGTGCGCAACCTGCTCAGTGCCGAAGGCCTGCGCTGGAAGTTGCGTACCGTGGGAGATACCTTCCTGAACGTACCTTTCCTGGGCGACATGATGATTCTCTTTCTCGGAGGCGGCCTAGCCGTACACTCCGGATGGAGTGCCGCAAGTCTCAAGTTGCTGAAGAAAAGAAGCCAACTGTCGCGGCGGGAACTGAAAGCCTGGCTCATGGGGACGGTCTGCGGAATCATCATCCTGCTGTTATGGGGAATACTTGCCTGGGGGCCATGGGGAGGATTGCGAAGCATCAGCGGAGGGATATCAGATTCTCCGCTGCAGGAGGGGAGTGCCTGCATACTTTCCGCTATCCTGGGTATCACCGGACTGGTCTATGGCTATGCAGTCGATTTCTATCATTCCGACAAGGACATTGTCCGCGGAATGGCCTTCGGCTTCATCCGTTTTCCCGAATTTTTCGTCACTCTTTTTTTCGTGGTACAGTTTTTCGGGGACCTGGAATATACCCGTCTGACGCAATGTCTGGGCATACAGACCGGAATCATGAAAATCATCTATGTTTTGTCCATTCTTCTTTCGTTAAGCTTTGCGTTAGGCAAAAAAAAGTCTATCTTTGCGCACATTAATTAATCAACTAAATAAAAAAGGTATGAATAAAATGATGTTGCTGGCTGCTGCCGGCGTGTTTGCTTTGGCTTCTTGCCAGGAAAAAAGCGGATATACCATCAAAGGTACATCTGAAGGAATTAAAGATGGTGAGGTTGTTTACCTGCAGGATATGGTAGACGGTGAATTGGTGAAATTGGACTCTGCGGTAGTAACTCAGGGAGCTTTCGAATTCAAGGGTACTCCTGATTCAGTTACTGTAAGCCGTTATGTAACTTATATGAAAGACAACCTCCGCCTGTTGTCAATGGTGTTCCTGGAAAACGGAAACATTCAGGTACATCTGGAACGCGGAAACAACAAGGTATCCGGAACATTGTGCAACGATGCTTACCAGCAGTTCATGGATAAATACATTGCCATGAACAAGGAAATGAATCAGATTTACCGCACTATGCGTACTGACTCTACACTGACTGACGATCAGTTGAAGGAAATGGAAGCACAGCTGACACAGAAAGACAGCCTGAACAACGTAATGGTTTGCGAAACTGTAGAAGCTAACATCGGCAACCTGATGGGTGTACAGTTGCTGGCTACTTACGCCGATGCTTTCGAACTGGACAAGGTAAAGGAATTGCTGGGTAAGGTACCTGCTTCTTATACAAACAATCCGGAAATCCTGCAGTTGAAAGAACGTGTAGAAATCCTGAGCAAGACTGCAGTAGGTCAGAAATACACTGACTTCTCAATGAATACTCCGGAAGGTGAAACAGTTAAACTGTCAGACTTCGTATCAAAGAACAAGTATACTTTGATTGATTTCTGGGCTAGCTGGTGCGGACCTTGCCGTAAGGAAATGCCGAACGTAGTGGCTGCTTACAAGGCTTACCAGGCAAAAGGTTTCGGTATCGTAGGTGTTTCTTTGGATAACGATGCAGAAGCTTGGAAACGTGCCATCAAAGACCTGAACATCACTTGGGCTCAGATGTCTGACCTGAAAGGATGGGCTTGCGAAGGTGCTAAGTTGTACGGTGTACGTGCCATCCCTGCAACAGTATTGGTTGACCAGGAAGGTACTATCATTGCGCGCGACTTGCGTGGTGATGACATCGCTGCTAAATTGGCTGAACTGCTGAAATAAGTTGCTGAAAACAATATAGTCACTGCATTATAAAATCTCCCTATTCTGCCGTAAAGGTAGGATGGGGAGATTTTTCTTTATCTATCTTCGAGGGTATTCCGGGAATCCTGCAGGAAACAAGATGTTTGTCGGTCTCACATCTGCTGCCAAACGCTGATTGAACATTACATCAAGGGGGACAACGCAATGAGCGCAATGCTTGCAGCGTTTCGCATCACATCGCTTTGAAGACACTCAGGTATAAATTGAAACGTAAATAGAAGGATGCAGTCCTTTATACACACAACCGGCCGGAGAATTCTTTCGTATCTGAAAGGCTTCTCCGGCCGGCTATATTCAGTGCGGTCGACCGCTCCGGTACCAGTACTGTTCTGTTACGGTTTTCCCGTCTTATTTTCCATACTTCTCAATCAGCTCACCTGCTACCGTATCACCCATTTCACTGGCTTTCTGCAAATGCGCCAATCCTTCTTTCTTCTTTCCATGCTGCAGTTCCGCATATCCCAGCATACGGTAAGTTGAAGCCTCGTCCGGGTTCAGCGTCAATGCCTTCTCCAGTGCCTGGATGGCTTCTTCCAAGCGGTTCAGGCGCAGATGGATACCCCCTTTTTCTGCCCAATAACCGGCATTCGAAGGATCCATTTCAATGGCCTTGTTGATGTCATTGATGGCCTGCTGATACATTCTGCACTGCATTTCCGCCTGTTCACGGATCAGATAGAATTCGGCAGATACCCGTCCCATCATCGCATCATGGAACAAATTATAATCGATGACAGCCTCCCGATACATCTTACTATCCAGCTTCAGTCGCGCCCTCTCATAGATGTAAGGAGCCGCCTCCTGTCCGTAAGGCTGATTATAAGTGTTTACGGCACTGTCCAGCAAGGCAATCACTTCTTTCTTGTCACTGCCTTCTGTCAGTTCCTTGGCCTTTGCCGCTGCATAATAGCTCGCTGCAGAAGCCAGGTTGCTCTTGTTCACCTGCTCGTAAGCTCCATAAGCCTCCGGATATTTCTGCATGGCAAAATAGATATCTCCCTGCAGCTGGTAATAAATCGGCTCCTGAGCCGCCTCCAGTGCCTGGTTCACTTCCGAGAGCGCCCGTTCATAATCCCATCCTTTCTGACGCTTGTCCGCTTCAGTATTCACCACATACGAGTGGATCAGTTTGGCAATCTGGTAATGTGCCTCGTCCTTCTTGGCACTGACCTCTTCCGCCTTCTTGATGTCCTCTTCTGCCAGCGCTACATCCGCTTCCGCACCCGTATTGATGTAATAGGTTGCACGACGGATATATCCTTCCATGTTCTGCGGATACTGACCAATGAAATCATTCAGCAAATTCAGGTAATCTTCCGCCTTCAACTGCGAAGAAGCCATATACAGATACACCAACGCCTGTGACTCGTCTTCCGGCAGTCCCTTCTTGATTCCGATGGTATTCAGCGTATAATCGTTGAATGACAAAGCCGATATGCTCAGCGCAGCCGCATAGTCCACACCGATGGCATAACTCTCTTTTCCGTCCTTGTCCGTGCTTTTCTGCATCAGTCCCAGCACCTCACCTCCGGCATTCATCACCGGACAGCTCACCGATTTGTCCGTAGCCTGCAGGTTCAGTGTATAATACAACGACTGGTTGCCGATGCTGTCCACCTTTGCCACCGTACCGCTCAGACCTGCTTCCGCCTTCTGGGTAGCGTAGGGGAGCAGGTAGACCGTTTCGCCCTTGCTCACACCCGTCGGAGCCATGGTCAGCGCCACAATCTTCTTGTCGGCCACTGTCTTGAACTTGATTACATCGTACATGTCATTCGCTCCCATGATGTAGCGCACAGGCAATTCCTTGCCGTCGGCCGTAATGACTACCGCATGATCCGCACCCTTAAAGAGCGAATAATCCGAAACAGCCGTTCCGTTCTCATCGATATAAAAGCCGTTTCCGGTATTCAGGATCTTATTGTCGGCCGTATAGGTGATTACAGAGAATACCGCCTTGCGAGCCTTGTTGGCCCATTTGGGAAGTCCCTGAGCCATCCCCGTATGAAAAAGCATCCCGCAAGCCAGTATACAGATTATTTTCTTCATGATTCCATTAATTTAAATACATCCTACCTTTATTTTTCTTCGGAGAAGCCGCGCTGCTTCACTGCCTCATAAATCAAGATTCCCGCAGCCACCGATACGTTCAGTGACTCGATGTTTCCGAACAGCGGAATCTTGATCCACTCGTCGCAGAGTGCCAGGTGCTCATAAGGCACTCCCGTATCTTCCGCACCCATGATGATGCAGGTAGGATCGGTATAACAAGCCTTGGTATAGTCGTAGTCTCCCTTTTCCGTAGCCGCTACAATCTTGAATCCGCAATCCTTCAGGTACTTGATGGTCTGCGTCAGGTTGCTCTCACGGCATACCGGCAGCGTGTGCAGGGCACCGGCCGAAGTCTTGATGGCATCCGCATTCACGCTCACGCTGTTCTTCGAAGGAATTACAATGGCATCGACTCCGGCACACTCACACGTACGGGCGATGGCACCGAAATTGCGCACGTCGGTCACCCCGTCGAGCATGATGAGCAACGGATTCTTTCCCTGTTCGAAAAGATAGGGAACGATGTCTTCCGTCCGCTGATAGGCAATGGGAGAGATGAAAGCCACGACTCCCTGATGATTCTTCTTCGTAATGCGGTTCAGGCGTTCCACCGGTACGCGCTGCACCGGAATAAACGTATCCTTCAGTACGGCAAAAAGCTCTTTCGACAAATCGCTCTGAATATCCTTCTTCACCAGTACCTTGTCGATTTCCTTTCCGGCCTGTACCGCTTCAATCACGGCTCTGACGCCAAATATCATTTCATTTTTCTCAAACATATCACTTTCTTAATTTGTCATTTATACTTATTTCTCTAGCCCCAGCAGCACCCTTGCATTGTTGAGTGCCGCCTCAGTCAGTGTCGTACCGCTCAGCATGTTGGCAATCTCCTTCACCCGTTCTTCCTTGTCCAGCAGACGGATGTGGCTGAGGGTACCGGTTTCCGTATCTTCCTTATATACCTTGTAGTGGGCAATTCCCCTGGCTGCAATCTGCGGCAGGTGCGTAATGCTGATGACCTGCCGGTTCTGCCGTCCCATGTCCTCCATTATCAGAGCCATCTTCTCAGCGATGGAACCGGAGACTCCGGTATCGATTTCATCGAAGATGATGGTCGGCAACTTCACCGCTCCGGCAATCATGGCCTTGAGCGAAAGCATCACACGCGCAATCTCACCGCCCGAAGCGATGGATGCCACATTCTGCAGCGTACCGTTCTTGTTGGCCGAGAACAGGAAGGTCACACTGTCCATTCCCTTGCTGTCGGGCTCTTTGCGGGCCGACATGTCGACGGCAAAACGTACGTTGGGCATTCCCAGCGGCACGAGCAGTGCCTGCATCTGTGCCTCGATGTAACGTGCGGCCTCCGATCTGACAGCAGTAAGGGCTGCAGCCTCCTTCAACACCTGTGCGTAGAGTTCCTCCTTCTGACGGTTCAGTGCCGCAATGCGGTCGTCGAACGAAGTAATCGCTTCCAGTTGCTCACGGTACTTGTCGGTCAGTGCAATCAGCTCCTCCAGACTTTCCACCCGGTGCTTCTGCTGCAGGTTGTATATCAGGTTCAGCCGTTCGTTCACAAAATCCAGCCGTCCCGGATTGAACTCCACTTCTTCTTCCGCCACCGAGAAATCGTGTCCGATATCCTTCAGTTCGATGTAGCAGCTGTGAAGCCGCTCGCGCCATTCGTCAGCCTGCGGATACACCCGCGAAATACCCTGAAGCGACTGGATGCATTCCTTCACCATCGAAAGCGCTCCGTTTTCCTCCCCGTCAATCAGTTGTCCCGCACGGTACAGTCCCGCCTTGATTTCTTCGGCATGACTGAGCATCTCCGCTTCCTGTTCCAGGGCAGTCAGTTCACCCTCCTTCAGATCCGCATCCTCCAGCTGTTCCAACTGAAAGCGGATGTAGTCCTCGTCCTGACGGCTCTTCTCTGCCTGCGCAATGAAATCCTCCAGTTCCCTGCACACCCCCTTGTAGCGTCCGTAAAGCTCCTGGTAACGGTTCAACAGAGCTTCGTCCTGCGCCAGGATGTCCAGGATATTCAACTGAAATCCTTCCTTGTTCAGCAACAGATTCTGGTGCTGGCTGTGAATGTCAATCAGCTTTTCCCCCAGCAGTTTCATCTGCGCCAGTGAGGCAGGCGTATCATTGATGAATGCCCGGCTCTTGCCGCTGGCCGATACTTCCCGGCGCAGGATGCATTCCTCCGGATCGAACTCGATGTCATTGTCGGCAAAGAAACCCTCCATCCCGTAGTTGGCAATGTGAAACCTTGCCTCCACGATGCATTTCGAAGCCCCGTTCTTGATGGCCTTTACGTCCGCCCGCTGCCCCAGCAGCAGTCCGATGGCTCCCAGGATGATGGACTTTCCGGCACCCGTTTCTCCGGTAATGACAGAGAAGCCCGAAGTGAAACTGATATCGAGTTCGTCAATCAGCGCATAGTTACGTATGTAGATAGACTGCAACATATCTCTCCGATCTTGTCAAATTTCTTGTCAAAATAAGGAAACCAATTTATCGATAATGTCAGCGGCCACCTCCTGCTTGTTCTTCAGCGGGTAGGGGGTAGCTCCCTGCGGCTCGACAATCGTAATCTTGTTCGTATCGCAACGGAATCCGGCTCCCTTGTCGTTCAGTGAATTCAGTACGATGAAATCCAGGTTCTTGCGTGCCATCTTGTCCTGTGCATGCTTCAGTTCGTCATTGGTCTCAAGCGCAAAGCCCACCAGTTTCTGACCGTCACGCTTCATTCTTCCCAGTTCCGCTGCAATGTCGTGCGTCGGTTTCAGCCGCAGTACCAGATCTTCTTTCTCACGCTTGATCTTCGTGCCGGCCACCACCTCCGGAGTGAAATCGGCCACTGCCGCACAGAGAATGGCGGCATCTGCCTGCGGAAAAGCTTCCACCGAAGCCCGGTACATCTCTTCCGCACTTTCCACATCCACCCGGCGGATATTCGGATGCACGGCCTGCAGGTTCACCGGTCCGCTGACAAGAGTCACTTCCGCTCCGCGTTCGGCGCAGACCTCGGCCAGGGCATATCCCATCTTTCCCGAAGAATAATTGCCGATGAAACGCACCGGATCGATTTTCTCATACGTCGGGCCCGCCGTAATCAGTACGCGCTTTCCCTTCAGGTCTTCCTGGCGGCTGAAGAAGGCTTCCAGTACCTCGATGATTTTCTCCGGCTCCTCCATGCGTCCCTTTCCCACCAGGTGACTCGCAAGTTCCCCGGCAGCCGGTTCGATGATGTGATTGCCGTACGAACGCAGGATGTCCAGATTATGCTGGGTAGAAGGATGCGCAAACATGTCCAGGTCCATGGCAGGAGCCACAAACACCGGCGCCTTCATCGACAGGTAGGTCGTCACCAGCATGTTGTCGGCCACTCCGTGTGCCATCTTTCCGATGGTAGAAGCCGTTGCCGGCGCAATGACCATCGCATCGGCCCACAGTCCCAGGTCGACATGGCTGTGCCACGTTCCGTCGCGCTGCGAGAAAAACTCACTGATGACCGGCTTGCTGGTCAGCGCCGAAAGCGTAATCGGCGTAATGAACTCCTTTCCGGCCGGCGTAATCACAATCTGCACTTCCGCCCCCTTTTTGATCAATCCGCGGGTCAGCACCGCCGCTTTATAGGCTGCAATGCTTCCCGTAATTCCCAAAACGATTTTCTTTCCCTTCATCATACTCATTTCACCAGTCCGCTTCCGCGCAACCTGATTTTTGTCAATATGTTCTTTGTATTCAGTGTAAAGTCTCCGTTCAGAATCCAGCCGTAGTAGCCCGGATCACGCTGCAGTACCTCGCTGACCGGCATTCCCTTGTATTTTCCGAAATTGAAGACTTCCACTCCCTTTTCGTCGTATACGATGCGTCCCGCGAAGTCCACGTTCTTGCTGTACGTAGAATATTCCGACAGGAAGTCAATGCTGTTTTCCAGTACATCCGGGTAATGATCCAGCTGTGCCTTCAGCACCTCGTACGTAGCCCGGGTGTCGGCTTCGGCAGTATGCGCATCCTCCAGGTTCTTGTTGCAGTAGAACTTATAGGCTGCCGAGAGGGTACGTTGTTCCAGTTTGTGGTAAATCACCTGCACGTCGACAAACTTTCTCTTTGTCAGGTCGATGTCGATGCCCGCTCTCAGGAATTCCTCCACCAGCACCGGCACGTCGAAACGGTTGGAGTTAAAGCCGGCGATGTCCGCTCCCTCGATATCCCGTGCGATGTCCTTGGCCACCTCCTTGAACGTCGGACAGTCGGCCACATCCTCGTCGTGGATGCCATGAATGGCTGTAGAAGCCTCAGGAATATGCATTTCCGGATTGATGCGCAGCGTCTTGCTCTCCTCGTTGCCGTTAGGATACACCTTCAGGTAACAGATTTCCACGATCCGGTCAGTATTTATATTGGTTCCGGTAGTCTCCAGATCGAAAAACACTATCGGATTCTTTAAATTCAGTTTCATACAGTTTGAAGTTGGTTACAAATTAAAAATCAGCCACGTCCTTCCGGGCGTGGCCCTGCAGCGAATCAGTCATTCAGCATCATCGGCATCAGCAGCATCAGCAGGTCTTCGTTCTCTTCCTGTTCTTCAGGAACGATGACTCCCGCACGCGACGGATCGGCCAGTTCGATGACAATGTTCTGCGAAGAGATATTGTTCAGGATATCGATCAGGAAAGAAGACTTGAAGCCGATGCTCATGTCGTTTCCGTCGTACTGGCAACTGATGGTTTCGACTGCCGAAGTAGAGAAGTCAATGTCCTGTGCCGAGATTTTCATGGCATTTTCCGACAGACTCAGTTTGATCAGACTGCTTGCCTGAGAAGAGAATACCGATACACGGCGCAGCGCACTGATAAAGAGGGCGCGGTCGATGGTTGCCTTGTGCGGGTTGTTCTGCGGAATCACCGAGTTGTAGTTCGGATAACGTCCTTCAATCAGGCGGCATACCATCCGGTAATTCTCCAGCGTGAAGACCGCATTACGGTCGTCGAAACCGATCTGCACGTCTCCCTGTTCCTTCGGAAGCAGGTTCTTGAGCAGGTTGGCCGGTTTTTTCGGCAGGATGAAAGCCGCCTTCTCGCTGCCCTGTGTGGCAAAGCTTCTGCAGCGCACCAGCTTGTGGCCGTCGGAAGCCACGAGGGTCAGGTCTTCTGTCGTAATGTCAAAATAAATACCGTTCATCACCGGACGCAGCTCGTCATCGGCCGTAGCAAAAATGCTGCGGTTGATACCCGACATCAGGATAGCCGAAGGAATGGTTACCTGCACCGCATTCTGTCCCAGTTCCTGTGCCTGCGGATACTCCATGGCATTCTGTCCCATCAGGCTGTACTGTCCGTTCAGGTATTCCACCTTGATTTCCAGGTTGTCGGCAATGTGGAAATTCAGCGGCTGTTCCGGGATTTCTTTCAATGCTTCCAGCAATGTCTTCGATGAAACCGCCAGCCGGCCTTCTCCCTCATACTCATTTACCTCGATCGAAGTCGACAAAGTTGTCTCGTTGTCCGAAGCGGTCATATGCAACGTTCCATCCACCAGTTCCAACAGGAAACAATCCAGGATAGGAAGCGAATTCTTTGAATTGATTACGCGGCTGATAGCCTGCAAATGGCTGAACAAAGCTGTGCTTGAAATTGTAAATCTCATGGTTTTTATCTGTTAATAGTTTATTTTTTGCTTTTATTTCGAATGACTTATTTAACTGCCAAAGTTACGAAAAGATTGCATAAGCATCGTAAAAAAGAAGATAAAAAATTAGTTTACTTCTCTAGAAAAATGTAATTTCGTGACCGAATTAAAAAAGTTTGATATGGAATTAGCTGGAAAAGTGATAGCAGTGCTTGAGCCACGGGGCGGCGTGTCCAAGAGTGGCAATCAGTGGAAAGTGCAAGAGTATGTAATTGAGACTCACGATCAGTATCCGCGCCGGATGTGTTTTGACGTGTTTGGAGAAGATAAGATTCAGCAGTTTAACATCCAGGTAGGTGAGGAGCTGAACGTATCGTTCGACATCGATGCCCGTGAATGGCAGGGACGCTGGTTCAACAGTATCCGTGCGTGGAAGGTAGAACGCGTGAATGCGGCTGCCGATGCGGTGCCTCCGATGGGTGCCCCCTTCCCGCCGCTGAATGCAGCTCCGGTAGACTTTGCTGCTTCCGACGAGAAGGACGACCTGCCGTTCTAAGCCGGACACTGTGTGAGATAAAAAAGGCGACGTCTGTGTGGAATCTGAATTCCGGAGACAGACGCCGCTTTTTTTATGCCCGGCTTTCATTTCATTCCGGTTTTTCGGGTCCGACTGTCCGCTGAGACACGGAGTTTCTTCCGTTCGAGCAGAGACTGCCGTCTGAGATTCCGGTCTCTTTATCCGTTTATCCAGGCAACAAGGTGTTTTTGGCTGCGCATAATGAAGGGTGCGGCAAAACCTCGCCATGTTTTCTGAAAAGATGGCGGTCTTTTTGAAAAGCCTCGCCGTCTTTTACTCATTCCTTCTTTATGCGTTTCACTGCATTCCCTTATATTTTTCCCCGCCTTACATTGTCTTTTCTCATCAGCTATGCTTCCCCGGTGCCACGGACTTCCATGCCGGATTATCCCATCGGTCACTTTGGCTACTGCCGCAAAGGAAAAGGGGCGTGAAGCCGGAGTAAGATACTCCACTTCACGCCCCTTTGCGTCTGTACGGTGAACCCGGCCGCCGGGGCCGGATTCAGGTATGTTTTTATGAATTCATGCTCATCAGGAACTCTTCGTTGTCCTTGGTCTTTTCCAGACGGTCCTTCACAAAGTCCATGGCTTCGATCGGGTTCATGTCGGCCAGGTACTTGCGCAGGATCCACATACGGTCCAGTGTCGTCTTGTCGAGCAACAGGTCGTCGCGACGGGTACTTGAAGCCGTGATGTTGACTGCCGGGAAGATACGCTTGTTGCTCAGGTTGCGGTCGAGCTGCAACTCCATGTTACCCGTACCCTTGAATTCCTCGAAGATCACCTCATCCATCTTCGAACCGGTATCAATCAGTGCAGTAGCGATGATGGTGAGCGATCCGCCTCCTTCAATGTTACGTGCCGCACCGAAGAAGCGTTTCGGCTTGTGAAGCGCGTTGGCATCCACACCTCCCGAAAGCACCTTGCCCGATGCCGGAGATACGGTGTTGTAGGCACGTGCCAGACGGGTGATAGAGTCGAGGAAGATGACTACATCGTGTCCGCATTCCACCATACGCTTGGCTTTTTCGAGTACGATGCCCGCAATCTTGACATGGCGTTCAGCCGGTTCGTCGAAGGTAGAAGCAATCACTTCGGCCTTGACGCTGCGTGCCATGTCGGTCACTTCTTCCGGACGCTCGTCGATGAGCAGCATGATCATGTACACTTCCGGATGATTTTCGGCAATGGCGTTGGCGATGTCCTTCATCAGGATGGTCTTACCGGTCTTGGGTTGTGCCACGATCAGTGCACGCTGTCCCTTACCGATCGGTGAGAACAGGTCGACTACGCGGGCAGACAGGTTGTCGTTATATCCTTTGCAAAGCTTGAATTTTTCATCGGGGAACAACGGAGTCAGATGGTCGAACGAGATACGGTCGCGTACCAGTTCCGGATTCAGTCCGTTGATCTTGGATACTTTCACCAGCGGGAAGTATTTTTCACCTTCCTTCGGCGGACGGATGATTCCTTCTACCACGTCTCCGGTCTTCAGTCCGAACAGCTTGATCTGCGACTGAGATACGTAGATATCATCGGGTGAAGACAGGTAGTTGTAATCGGAAGAACGGAGGAAGCCATAACCGTCGGGCATGATTTCGAGTACGCCTACGCCCTGAAGAATATCATCGAATTCGTAAGGCTTCTCTACCGGTTTGGCCGGTGCTTCTTCTACCGGAGCAGGAGCAGGGAGTGCGGCCGGTACTACAGCCGGTATGTTGGCCTGTGCCTGAGCGGCAGTTGCCTGGCCCGAATTGTTGCCGGCATTGTTGGCGTTATTATTATTGTTGTTGTTCTTGTTGAACTTCTGCTGACGGTTCTGGAAACGGTTGTTCTGTTTGGCATTGTCCTTTTTCGCAGCAGGAGCCGCAGGAGCCGGAGTTTCCATTTTGGTTGCTTCAAATTTACCCAGCAGTTCAGAAGGAAGTTCGAATTTTTCAGAAGGCAAATCTTCGATAGGGATGAAGTCGTCACCGCTGCTCAGGTCGAGGGGAGGAAGTTCCATATCATCTTCTACAGGAACCGGAATCGGTGCGACGGGCTTGTTTTCTGTATTCTTGCGAGCGGTTTTCTTGGCTTTCGGAGCCTCGTTCTTTTCAGCTTCGCTGTCGGTATTTTCTCCGCTCTTGCCGGCAGTCTTCCGTCCTCTTTTAGCTTTTGGCTTTTCTTCGGCAACGACCGGTGCGCTTTCAGTGGCAGGCTTTTCGCTTTCTGCAACCGCTGCTGCAGCCGGTTCGGCTGTCTGAGAAGCATCATCCTTGAAAAGAGGAGCAGGCGAAGGCAATGGCGGCGTCTTGGCCTCCAGTTTCTGTGCCTTGTCTTTGGTAGCCGTATAAACTTTGTCTCCTTCTTTCTTTACGCTGATACGCGAGCGCTTGCGTGGCTGCTGGCCATCCTGCTTTTCTTCTTTTGATTTGGCGGTTGCCACTTTCTTGGTAGCACCTACAATAGCCTGTTCGTCCAAAATGCGGTAAACCAGTTCTTCCTTTTTCAGGGAGCTGACTTTCTTTAACCCCAACTCTTTGGCGATTTCCTGCAATTCAGACAAGTCCTTGTCGTTTAATTGAATAATGTTATACATATAAAAGTGTGTAATGATATTGCAACTTGTCAGATGGCCTCTGCACATAACTCACAGTACATGCAGGTTTGAGTGAAAACATCCGGTCTGACAATTACAGCTTAAAATAATTAATCGTGATTAGTTAAATTTCAATAGGATAAACAATGGATGGAGTCATGGATGATGTTCCAGACCCATTGTTACAGAGACAAAAGTAGATATTTTCCGTCATATATTCTAATAAAAATCGCTTTTTTTTCATTCTGATAATGATTTATTGGCAGAAATGCCTTAATTTAGCATTGAAAATTAAACTTTACATTTTTAAAAGACGGAATTTTATGAAAAAAGTTATTTTTACAGAAAAGGCACCGGCCGCTATCGGTCCGTACAGTCAGGCTATTGAAGCAAACGGTATGGTATTTCTTTCCGGTCAGCTTCCGGTAGATCCGGCAACCGGCGAATTTGCTCCGGGTGGAGTAGCCGAACAGACTACTCAGTCGTTTGAAAACATCAAGAGCATTTTGGCGGAAGCAGGACTGACAACAGCCAACATTGTGAAAACCACTGTCTTTCTGGCCGATATGTCACTGTTCGCTGAAATGAATGCGGTGTATGCCACTTATTTCGAAGGCGATTTCCCGGCACGTTCGGCAGTAGCCGTAAAAGCGTTGCCGAAGGGTGCACTCGTAGAGATTGAATGTATCGCTGTACGTTAATGCGGTGCACAGCCCGTCCCTTCCGAGGGCAGGCTGTGCGTTTCTCATTACAGTGAATTAATGAATCCGGAGGCAGGGAAAGGTGCTGTTCCGGAGGAAACAAACTAGAGGGCTGAAGATGAAATTTTCGCAGATTAATTGGAACTGGAAACTGAAAGGGAGCCTGCTGGCAGGGTGCATGGTCATCGCTTCAGCTATTTATATGTATCGTTACGAGGGCTTCAGTTCCGGCTTTGAGTTTACCGACGAGCTGGGCGGAAATCTGTTTCCGGTGGCACTGATTTCAACGGCTACCACGGATGCCAATCTGCTGGTTCCTGCCGAAGGGACCGATTACATCGGCAATCCGAAGTCGTGTATCGGAATCAGGGTAAAGAATACCTATAAGAACAGCAAACTGAGGGTTGAGGTGGCTGAATCGCCTTTTTTCGCCCGTTCGGTATCGGAGTTCATCCTGCCGGAAAGCGGAAAGGAGTATGTGATTTATCCGGATATTATCTGGGATTACAATGCGTTGCGCGAGAACGAACAGCCCTGTCCGGTGACGGTGTCCATTCAGGCGTCACTGAACAAGAAGGAGCTGGGAAACAGCATGCATACGTACTCGATGCGGAGCGTGAACGAGTGTCTGCTGGGATACATCGACAGCAAGATGAAATTCCACGATACGGGTGATTTCTTTGCGGCTTATGTGAACGAGGACAATCCTCAGATCGACCTGATTCTGCGTGAGGCACTGAATGCACGGATTGTGAACCGCTTCTGGGGGTATCAGAGCAAGGATCCGAAGGTAGTGGACAAGCAGGTGTATGCGCTGTGGTATGTGCTGCAGAAAAGGGGCTTTAAATACAGTTCCATCAGCAACAGCAGTCTTTCTTCGAACGTGGTCTTTGCCCAGAGGGTACGGACTTTCGATGATGCGCTGGCCTCGGCACAGATCAACTGTGTGGACGGAAGTGTATTGTTTGCGTCTTTGCTGAAAGCCATTAACATCAATCCGATTCTGGTCCGCATCCCCGGGCACATGTTTGTGGGGTATTATACCGACCGGATGCACAAGAAGATTCATTTTCTGGAGACGTCGATGATCGGGGATGTCAATCTGAACGACTTTTTCCCGGAGGAGAAGCTTGATTCGACCATGGAAGGAAAGTCGCAGGAAAGTATCTCGCTTCTGTTGTTCGAGAAATCGAAGGAGTATGCGACGCGTATTTACAACGAGAATGAAAAGCTGATTCATTCGGGCAAGGTGAACTATACGTTCCTGGAGATTAACAAGGTAATCCGGACGTCCATTCAGCCTATCGGAAAATAAGTGGAGTATGGAACTGATTTATTTATATCACAGCGGATTTGCCCTGCTGGGCGAAGGATATACACTGGTGGTCGATTATTTTGAGGATTCGGAATCGGCGACCAATGGGATATGGCACCGCGAACTGCTGCACCGGCCGGGACGGCTGTATGTACTGTCGAGCCATTCGCACGCCGACCATTTCAATCCAGAGATATTGAAGTGGAAAGCGGAAAGGCCGGATGTGGTGTTTGTCTTTTCCAGGGACATCTGTCAGTTGAAGGGACTGGCGGGCATAGAGGCTGTGTACCTGGATAAGGGAGAGGTGTACGAGGATGACCTGCTGCGTGTACGGGCCTTCGGCTCTACGGATATCGGGATTTCTTTTCTGATGGAGATGGAAGGCAAGAAGGTGTTCCATGCGGGCGACTTGAACAACTGGCACTGGATGGATGAAAGTGAGGAAAGTGAATGGAGGGGCTATGAGCGTCATTTCCTTCAGGAGCTGGCAACACTTTCGGCTGCAGTTGAGAGACTGGATGTGGTTATGTTTCCTGTCGATCCGCGACTGGGACGTGAATACATGCGGGGACCGCGGCAGTTTATCGGACAGATACCGACCGGAAAGTTTGTGCCGATGCATTTCGACGAGGCGTATGACCTGGCCAATGCGTTTGAGAAAGATTGCCGTGCGCACGGCACGGTGTTCCTGGGCATTACCCGACGGGGACAACGGATGATTATATAGAACCAACCTAACAAAACAGAATAACTAATATGCAAGTAAAAGGAAGATTTGACCATTTCAATATCAACGTGACCGATCTGAACAAGAGTATCGAATTTTATGAAAAGGCACTGGGGCTGCACGAAACGCACCGTAAGGAGGCTGCCGACGGTTCTTTTATTCTGGTATATCTGTCGGACGGATGTACGGGCTTTTCATTGGAGCTGACCTGGCTCAGAGATCATGTGGGTCCTTATGAACTGGGAGAGAATGAAAGTCATCTTTGTCTGCGCGTGGAAGGCGACTACGATGAGGTACGCAAGTTCCACAAGGAGATGGGATGTGTATGTTTCGAGAATGAAAAGATGGGACTGTACTTTATCAATGATCCGGATGACTACTGGATTGAGATTTTGCCGGTAAAGTAATTTTTCCCTAGTGTGACACCATAAAATTTTATTGACATGATGAAATATATTTCTCCGGGCTCCTGGTTTGCTTTGGAATATCCGAAGGGATGGGGAGAGTTTGAAGACGAAGAAAACAGTTTTCTGTTTTATAATCCGAACAAATGGAGCGGCAATTTCCGTATCTCGGCGTATCTGGGCAAGGACCGTCATTATGCGGCTGCGTGTATCGATGAGGAACTGAAAGGTAACGGAGGGGCGCGCCGGGTAAAGGTCGGCAACTGGGATTGTGCGTATCTTACTGAGAGTTTTCAGGAGAACAATACGTGGTATACTTCTCATATCTGGATTACCGGAAAGGGCAGTGTGTCAGTGGAATGCTCCTTTACCGTTCCGAAAGGTGAAAGTCCGAAGGAAGGGGAGATGATTGTCCGCTCGCTGCAGGTCCGCACTCCGGACGAGAAGCCTTGGAAAGAGGTGATTCCGGTCCGCATTCTAGAAATCAATGTCATCAACGAATCTTACGACTGGGCGGTAACTACCCTGAAAAAGCAGTTGACGAAAGACTTTACAGCTTCGGGAAAAGATATTGACAACCTGCAGAAGGTGGTCGACAGCGGCAAGTTCAACAAGAACCAGCGGTCGGCATGGGAGAGCTTCGGTATTGCTTTCGGTACCATTCTGGTAAATGAAATGGACGGAATGGAATGGGTGACTGTCATCGACGGTGCCAAGGAATTTCCGGCACTGCGCTTTGCGGATTCTTCACTGATGGTGTATCCGATGTCGCTGATCTGGAACAAGGTCCGCAACGGAGAGAAGGTGAACCTGAAAGAGGAGTTTGAGAGCATCAAGGCGGAAGTCGAAAAGATTTTATAATCCCCGGAAGGAATAAACATAACTGACAATCAATAGACATGAATCCATATTTACAAGTAGAAAATCTGACTAAGTCATTCGGCGATTTGGTACTGTTCGAGCAGATTTCGTTCGGAATCGCGGAGGGACAGCGCATCGGATTGATTGCCAAAAACGGTTCGGGAAAAACGACCTTGCTGAATATCTTGTCGGGCAAGGAGGGATACGACGAAGGGAAAATCACCTTCCGGAAGGACTTGCGGGTGGGATACCTGGAGCAGAGTCCGTACTATCCGGAGGACCTGACAGTCATGGAGGCCTGCTTCTATCATGGCAACAGTACCGTGCAGCTGATCAAGGAGTATGAGCGCTGTATGGAGACTCCCGGTAATCCGGGGCTGGAGGATTTGCTGGCACGGATGGAGCATGAAAAGGCATGGGACTATGAGCGTAAGGCGAAACAGATTCTCTCGCAGCTGAAGATCAGGGATTTCGACCAGCCTATCCGGCAGTTGTCGGGAGGACAGCTGAAGCGTGTGGCACTGGCAAACGTGCTGATTACTGAGCCGGACCTGCTGATTCTGGATGAGCCGACGAACCACCTCGACCTGGACATGACGGAATGGCTGGAGGAATACCTCAATCAGGGAAGCCTGAGTCTGCTGATGGTGACGCACGACCGGTATTTCCTGGACCGGGTATGTTCGGAGATCATCGAAATCGACAACAAGCAGATTTATTCGTATAAGGGAAATTACAGTTATTATCTGGAAAAACGGCAGGAGCGGATTGATGCGACGAATGCGGAGATTGCGCGTGCCAACAACCTGTATCGTACGGAACTGGAATGGATGCGGCGGATGCCTCAGGCCAGAGGACATAAGGCGCGCTACCGGGAAGAGGCGTTTTACGATCTGGAGAAGGTGGCGAAGCAGCGGATGTACGACCATCAGGTGCAACTGGATGTGAAGGCGGCATATATCGGTTCCAAGATTTTCGAAGCGGACCATCTGTACAAGAGTTTTGGCGACCTGAAGATTCTGGAGGATTTCTCTTACATCTTCTCGCGCTACGAAAAGATGGGTATCGTGGGAAACAACGGAACGGGTAAATCGACGTTCATCAAGATTCTGATGGGACTGGAGAAACCGGATAAGGGTACCCTGGATATCGGTGAGACGGTCCGGTTCGGATATTACTCGCAGGAGGGACTGCAGTTTGACGAGCAGATGAAGGTCATCGACGTGATTACGGACATTGCGGAGGTTATCGAACTTGGCAATGGCAAGCGCCTGACGGCTTCGCAGTTCCTGCAGCACTTCCTGTTTACTCCGGAAACCCAGCACAGCTACGTGTATAAGTTGAGCGGAGGTGAACGGAGACGGTTGTACCTGTGTACGGTACTGATGCGGAATCCGAACTTCCTGGTACTCGACGAGCCTACGAACGACCTGGATATCGTGACGTTGCAGGTGCTGGAAGAGTATCTGCAGAACTTCAAGGGATGTGTCATCGTGGTGAGCCACGACCGCTATTTCATGGATAAGGTAGTGGACCATCTGCTGGTGTTCAAAGGACAGGGTGACATCCGTGACTTCCCGGGCAATTACTCGAACTACCGTGAATGGAAGTTGGCTAAGGCTGAGCACGACAAGGAAGCGGCTAAGCCGAAAGAAGAAAAGACGCAGAAGGTGCGCATGAACGACAAGCGGAAGCTGACTTATAAGGAAAAACAGGAGTTTGAGCAGTTGGAAAAGGACATTGCAGGACTGGAGGCTGAGAAGAAAGGTATCGAAGAAGCTTTGTGCAGCGGTACGCTCAGCGTAGAGGAACTGACAGAGAAATCCAAGCGTTTGCCTGAGTTGGAAAATGAGTTGGACGAAAAGACCATGCGCTGGCTCGAGTTAAGCGAAATCGAAGGGTAAAGTGAGGCAAGGGGCGAACGGGCTTACAGGCTCGTGAGCCGTACCTGACAGACTTCCTGATAAAAAAATAAATCCATGCGGTATGTGGGGAATCCCGGTACCGCATGGATTTATTTTTTTATCAGGCTTTTTTCTTTCTCCTGAATTTCTGGAATTTTCCTTTGGATGACTTCTTTTCGGTGCGGGGGGCATAAGCCGGAGCTTCTCCTAATTCTGCCGGAACCGGAATCTTGTAGATGTCTTTTTCCAGGAAAGATTCAATCTGCTTGAACTTGGTCTGTTCCGTCTCGCTGACGAAAGTGATGGCACAACCGTCGTGGTTGGCACGTGCCGTACGACCGATACGGTGTACATAGTCCTCACAGTCGTGAGGAACGTCGTAGTTGATGACCAGACGGATATCATCGATATCAATTCCTCTCGCTACGATGTCGGTGGCTACCAGCATGTTGATTCTTCCGTTACGGAATTCGTGCATGATGGCATTACGCTGGTTCTGCTCCAGGTCGGAATGCATTTCTCCGACATTCAGTTTCAGTCGTCTCAGCGCTTTGGTGACTTCCTTGACCTTCTGCTTGGAAGAAGCGAAAATGATGACACGTTCCGGCTGCTGCACCTTGAACAAATCTTCGATGATTCTCAGTTTCTGAGCCTCGTAGCACACGTAAGCCGCCTGGATGATTTTCTCTGCCGGCTTGGATACCGCGAGTTTCACTTCTGCCGGATCATGCAGGATCTTTTTGGCCAGTTGCTGGATCTTGGCAGGCATGGTGGCAGAGAACATGATGGTCTGCCGGTTCTCAGGCAGATACTTCACAATCTGCATGATGTCGTCTGCAAATCCCATATCGAGCATACGGTCGGCTTCGTCTAATATAAAAAAGGAGACTTTGGAAAGATCAACGTAGCCCAGACTCAGGTGACTGATGAGCCGGCCGGGAGTCGCTATCACCACATCTGCTCCCAATGTCAGCCCCTTCTTCTCCTGTTCGAAGCGTACCCCGTCGTTACCTCCATAAATGGCTACGCTCGAAACCGGCATGAAATACGAGAATCCCTCCATCTGCTGGTCAATCTGCTGTGCCAGTTCCCGGGTAGGGGACATGATCACACAGTTGATGGAATCGGCGGGATAACCTCCTTTGCTGAGCTGATTGATTACCGGAAGAAGATAAGCAGCGGTCTTGCCGGTACCTGTCTGTGCCACTCCAATCAAATCTTTCCCCTCCAACAACACAGGTATGGTATGCTCCTGCACAGGAGTACACTCCTGAAAATTCATTGCATCGAGCGCACGCAATACACTGTCTTCCAAATTCAGTTCCGAAAACTTCATATCTTATATCTACACTTAGTACTTGATTATTCTATATTATCTATTTGCCCGTTCATCCAGATACGAATCTTTAAATCCCAGGAAATAAAGTACGCCGTCCAGACCGATGGTATTGATGGCCTGACGGGCAGTTTCCTTTACTTTTGGTTTGGCATGAAAGGCAATACCCAGACCGGCCGCAGAGAGCATCGGGAGATCGTTGGCCCCGTCACCGACGGCAATGGTCTGTGCAATATCCACATTCTCAACCTGAGCCAGCAACTGCAGCAGTTCGGCCTTCCGCTTACCGTCGACAATGTCTCCCAGGTAGCGTCCGGTCAACTTGCCGTCTACGATTTCCAGCCGGTTGGCATATACATAGTCAATGCCGAACTTCTCTTTGAGGTAATTGCCAAAATAAGTGAATCCACCCGAAAGAATTGCAATCTTGTAGCCGTATTTCTTCAGTACGTACATCAGTCGCTCCACACCTTCGGTAATGGGCAGGTTTTCGGCAATGTCTTTCATGACCGACTCATCCAGCCCTTTCAGCAAAGCCACGCGCTCTCTGAAACTCTCGCTGAAGTCAATCTCACCCCGCATGGCACGCTCCGTAATCCTTTTTACTTCAGCCCCCACGCCGGCACGTTCTGCCAGTTCGTCAATTACCTCCGTCTCAATCAATGTGGAATCCATATCAAAACAGATCAGCCGTCGCATCCGTCGGTACATGGTATCCTGCTGGAACGAGAAATCCATTCCCAGAGCGGTACTGAGCGCCATCAGGTCGCCCTGCAGTTTCTCCTTGTCTTTGGGAGTACCTCGTACGGAAAACTCAATGCAGGCCCTTACGTTTGTCTTGTTGCCTTCCAGCGGAACACGTCCGGTCAGACGGCGGATGGCATCGATATTCAGCTCCTGTTCAGCCAGCACCTTGGTAGCTGCAGCAATCTGCTGGGCCGTAAGTTTTCTTCCCAGCAAGGTCAGAATATAGCGGTTCTTGCCCTGCATGCTTACCCATTCATTGTATTCGTCTTTTGTAATCGGATAAAAACGGATATTGATACCCAACTCCGAAGCCTTGAACAGCAGTTCTTTCATGACATTGCCGGAATCCGATTCCTGACACTGGAAGAGGATGCCCAGGGAAAGCGTACTGTGAATATCTGCCTGTCCGATATCCAGAATATCCACTTCATAACGTGACAATATTTCGGTAATCGAAGCAGTCAGTCCGGGCCGGTCCAGACCACTGATCCGTATTAATATAAGTTCTGTTTCCATCATTGTTCTATCTCACACATATTTCTTACAAAGATAGCGCTTTTAAATTAACAGGGGCATTCAGGACTGCCCAAATTTTGTTTCAAGGGGCAGAAGATTTCAGAAACCGATGGCTAAAAAAGCCTTCAAAGGTAATAAATATGTTGAAAAACATAAAAAATTAGCCAAAGAGGGTGCATCTAAGAAAAAAAGCAGTATATTTGCATCCGATTTCTCACTGATAACAAATACTGCTTGCAGTATAAAGGTAATGTTCCGGGTAGAAATCACTGCACACAAGGACAGTCCCGGATAGTATTAACTAAAATCAAATTACATGATTAAAAATGTAAAATGGTTTTTTGTTGTATTAGTATTCAGTTCCTTTATTTCTCTTTCATTCAGTGAAGAGAAAGTAACTCTTACAGAAAAGCAACCGGCGGTTGGTGACGTGATACCTTCCCTGCAGTTCTGTAATTCAACGCAGTCGCTCAATCTGCAGAAATCCGGCAACGGATACACTTTATTGAGCTTTTGGGCCAGCTATGATGCCGTTTCCAGAGAGAACAATGCATCCTTAGCCTATTTTGCGGAAAAGACTGACCGCATCAATCTGGTATCAGTCTCTTTTGACCGTTATACTTCGGTATTTCGGGCTGCGGTCAAAAAGGATCATTTGCCCGAAGACAAATGTTATGTCGAAACCGGAGAGGAGCAATCGGAGATTTACCGTCAGTTCGGACTCTCCAACGGTTTTGGAAACTATTTATTGGACGACAAAGGAGTAATCATTGCTCAGAACGTCACAATAAATGATTTGGCTTCTTTTCTGAAATAATCGTTGTACTACGATACGGAAAAGAACTCATCGAAAGAAGAAAATTGAATACAACAAAAAGCAAAAAAGAATTATTTTCGAATAATTCTTTTTTTTGTATCCGTACCTGAACTCCCATTCTTTTGGCCACGATGTACTGTGCTGTACCAAGAACGGTGTCGTTAGGGAGACATTGTTCGTACAGTATTCACGTCCGCACCAGAACGGGGTAAACCTTTCCTGTCTGCTTCTTCAACCAATCCATCAGGTAACGGAAATCCGGGTTCCTCGCTGGCAGTCTGATACACGCCCGGACTGTCTGACAATCACTGATTATCAATCAATTTCTGAAAGAAGGGATATTCAGTAAATGTCCCTAAAAAGTAAGGTGGCATATAAAGTCGATAGAG
>OHAC01000186.1_pt1 | contig 68208 bp, 52 predicted proteins | sample 1577051 | NCBI WGS metagenome assembly OHAC01 (sample SAMEA3541499, study PRJEB24748) | human gut metagenome | biome: human gut; feature: human-associated habitat; material: faeces | place: China | collected 2012 | reverse complement strand
TAGAATATCATATTTTTTCTAAATTGCAAGCGGTATATTTGCGTTTTTTTCTCAATACATCCCAGGTATCTGTTTTTATACAATCATCCTTTTTGTTAGGTTGAATGACTATTTTTCTGTTGAATGTATTCCTTCTTTGTTAAAATATTATCTCCCTACGCAGCCGCTTCTCCCAGCATCTTCACTGCCTGAATCAGCAGCGTCGGCATAAAGGCGCAGACCAGCACCGTTGCCAGCTGCCTTGCGCTCAGATCTGCCACCGCAAACAGCACCTGCAGCCCCGGCAAAAACAACACTGCTGCCAGAAGCAGCGTTCCCGTTTCAAAAGCCATCACACTCCACATATTGCTCCGGATTCCAAGGCTCAAAAGCGAATGGCTGCTCCGGCAGTTAAATCCGTGAAACAGCCGGGCCAGAGTCAGCGCGGAAAATGCCATAGTACTGGCCGTCCCGGCTCCGCCTGTATCCATCCCCACATGATACGCCGTCATCGTGCTCACCGCAATCAGCATTCCCTGTAGCACAAGCCGGAGCAAAAACGCGGCGGTCAGAATTCCCTCCTTTGGATCCCGCGGCGGCTGGTCCAGAAGTCCCTCCTCCTGGGGTTCCATGCCAATGGCAATCGCCGGCAGCGAATCTGTCAGCAGGTTAATAAACAAAAGATGCACCGGGGCAAAGGGCATGGGCAGAGCCAGAATTGAGGCATACAGCACACACAAAATGCCGGCCATATTGCCGGACAACAGAAACTGTACCGCATTGCGGATATTCCGGTACACATTCCGGCCATTCGCCACCGCCTTGATCATAGTGGCAAAATTATCATCTGTCAGGATCATGGATGCCGCATCCTTGGAAACCTCGGTTCCCATGATTCCCATGGCCACACCAATGTCCGCCTTTTTCAAGGCCGGGGCATCATTCACCCCATCCCCTGTCATGGCCACAATCCTGCCCTGCCGCTGCCACGCTTCCACGATGCGGATCTTGTGCTCTGGTGAGACCCGCGCGTAAACAGAGATATATTCCAGCTTCCGGTCCAGCTCCCCATCCGTCATCTGATCCAGTCCAGGCCCGGTCACCGCCAGGTCACCGGCCTCCAGAATTCCGGTCTTTTCTGCCACCGCCAGTGCCGTCACCGGATGATCTCCCGTGATCATGACCGGACGGATGCCCGCCTTTTTTGCCGTCAGCACCGCCGGTTTCGACTCCGGCCGCGGCGGATCCAGCATAGCAGCTATGCCCAGGAAAATACAGGAATCCTCCAGTTCCAGGCTGCAGGCCTGCATCTGCTCCAGAGGCCGGTAGGCCACTGCCAGCACCCGCAGGCCTCCGGCCGCCCAGCTCTCATTCTGCTGCCGAATCTGTTTCTTCTGCTCCGGCGTCATAGGTCTTACTCCACTTTTTGTCAGAATCTGGTCAGTTCGTTCCAGAAGGACATCCGGCGCTCCTTTGGTAAACAGGACACAGATTCCGTCGCACCAGTGCAGCGTACTCATCCGCTTTCTCCCGGAATCAAAAGGAAGTTCTCCCAGGCGCGGCATCTCCCGGCGCAGCGCCTCAGGTGAAACATCTGCCCGCAGAGCCATTGCCAGAAGTGCTGCTTCCGTTGGGTCTCCCGTGCAGACGTCCCCCTGTACCACTGCGTCGTTGTCCAGAACTGTCCCATATAAAAAGTACCTCTGGACCGGGTCATACAGCCTTAGCTGCCCGGGTTGCAGAACCCTTCCATCTACCAGCACCTGCTCCACTGTCATACGGTTCTGGGTCAGGGTTCCAGTCTTATCGGAACAGATTACCGAGACGCAGCCCAGGCTTTCCACCGCTTTTAAATCCTTGATGATGGCGTGTTCCCGGGCCATCTGCTGCGTTCCCATGGCCTGCACAATGGTCACGATGGAACCGAGCGCCTCCGGAATGGCTGCCACCGCCAGCGCCACCGCAAACATCAGCGATTCCAGTACGCTGGTTCCCCGGTACAGACTCAGCCCAAACACCAGTACACAGATTCCGAGAATCAAAGCCGCCAGATGGGTACTAAACTGGTCCAGACTCACCTGCAGCGGCGTTTTCTTCTCCTTTGCCATATTCATGAGCCGGGCAATCTTTCCAAGCTCCGTTTCCATGCCGGTGGCCGTCACCACAAACACGCCACGGCCACCCGTCACCAGCGAACCAGCAAAGACCATGTTGTACTGGTCTCCCAGGGGAATTCCTGCTACATCTTCCACCCCTGCCCGCTTCTCCACCGGCAGCGACTCCCCCGTCAGTGAGCTTTCATTCACCTGCAGGTTATAGCATTCCAGCAGACGGCCATCCGCTGCCACCAGGCTTCCGGCATCCAACAGCACAATATCTCCCGGCACTACCTTCGCTGCCGGAATCTCCTGGCTTTTTCCATCCCGCAGCACCTGCGCAACCGGCGCGGACAGTTTTTTCAGGCTCTCCAGAGACTTTCTGGCCTTCTCATGCTGAATCGTTCCCAATACCGCATTCATGGTGATCACCGCAAAAATAACAGCCGCACTCTCCCCACTGCCAGAAAGAACAGAAATTGCCGCTGCCACGATCAGGATCAACACCAGAAGATCCTGAAACTGCTCCAGAAATACCTGCCAGATTTTTTTTCCGGCATGCTCCTGCAGCACATTTTCTCCAAACTGACCACAGCGCACCTCAGCCTGGCCGGATGAAAGTCCACCATGGCTGCTCTCCATCCCGCGCAGGGCTTCCTCTGCCGTCATCTGATACCATGTTTTCATTCTGCCACCGCGCTCCCGGAAATGTTCAGGCTCCGCGCTTCTTCCCATGCCCGAAACCATTCTGCTCTATCATATGTAAACGCCCGGTCATTCAGTACTTGTTTGCAGTTTCATATGCTAAAACGCAAACCCTATTTTCCCGCCTGCTGCCAGCCTTTCTTTTACCGGCTCCGCGCATGCCATTCCCGCAATTTCCGGTAAATCCAAAGCAGCGCAAGCACTAAAAGTCCGCCAAAAAAGAAGATAGCCCCGATTCCCACCGCAATCAGCAAAATCCTGGTCACTCTTTCCAGAAATTCCTGTAGCCTGGACTTCTTTTGTTTCGGCTGTTTCTCCACCGCTTCCGGCTGTGCCGCGTCCGTTTCCGCCTTTGCCCCGGCTGTCTCCTCCGCTTTCTCCGAAGCAGATTCTTCCTGCATCTGAGCCTCGTCCAGTTCTCCCGGCGCGCCACCCCGTTTCAGCTCCTCCCATCGTTCCGGATCCACATTCCCTTCATACATTACCTGATAATCCCGCAGCAGCCGGCTTCCGCGGGCCACCGCGTCCCGGCACACAATACCGTCCTCATTTTCATAGGGCATTCCTGCCCAGCCAATCTCCTCCACTTCGTATTCTTCTTCGGAGAGTCCCATGCTCGAGAGCAGTTCTGTTCCATACTGCTGCGCCAGCTCAGTCAGCTCAGAAAAATCTATCAGCTCCGATTCCTTTACCATAATCTCCCCCAGCTGGTATTCCCCCGCCCCATACTCATAAAATGTGATGGGAAAGGAAAAATCATCCCGCCAGTAAGCATCCTCTTCCACCTGATCCACCGCCCGGCACCGCACCAGCTCCTCATCGTTCCCGGCCAGCACCGAAACCGTGATCTCATCCGGAAGTTCCGCTTCTCCCTCCACTGCTTCATAGGTCACCTCCCGCCGCACAGTTTCCGCGCGCACCTGAAGCGCGCCGACTACCGTCATCTGCACCAGTACCAGCGCCGCCCAGAGCGCAGTCTGTATTCCCCTTGCTTTTTCTTTTGTCACCCAAATCCCCCTGAAACATTAAGTTGCTGTCTCTTCCCTTATGACACAGCTGTAACCTCATTTTGATACTGAAATTCCTGTCACGAACGGGACAGGTTTGTCTGCACATGCCGGAACCGGCGAACTGTGCGAAACGGTGTGTCTGCTGACTGTACACACCGCGTTTCTTATGCCCATTGTACTTCGGGCCGGAACACGCGTCAAGCGCATTCCGGCCCGCTTATAGTTCTCCTCGCCGCAAAAATCGACACGGTTCATATATGCTATGAACTGTGCCGACTTTTGCCGATGCTTCTTCTCTATGATTCATATACCAGATGATACAGCCGCTCCAGTTCCTGAAATGGCGGCAGTTCCCGCAGTTCCTGCAGGCCATCCATAATTCCTTCCAGATACCACTGGTGGCATTCCCGGTGCTTTTCGTTGAAACGCTGCCAGATTTCATCCCCGATCACCATATAATCGCGGGCAGTGCTGCGCATATTACTGAGTTTGTCTCCCAGCGTGAGCAGCTTCACCTCACGCGGCGCCCGTTTTAAATGGGCAATCGTACTGGCCTTCCGCTCCCGCCAGGTACGGGACTTGTCCTCACTCTCCGCCATCACAAACGACAATACCCGGCTTCCAAAATTCTGTTCCAGTTCTTCCGGCGTCACACTGGTATCTTCCAGGACATCGTGAAGATACGCCGCGGCAATGACCTCCGGATCATCGGTCATCTGCGCCACAATGAGCGCCACTTCCATTGGATGATAGATATAAGGAATCCTGCTTCCCTTCCGTATCATGCCCTCATGGGCCTTTGCCGCAAATAGCGCCGCTTTCTGAATCATCTGTTTATCCCCATTCATATACCGTTTTGCCGCTGACCTTTCGTTCTCTGCCTGAAAACATGCTTCAGCAGCATCTCCTCTTCTGCAATCCGCGTTACCAACCATCTGATATTTACATTCTACCATACTCCCAGGCTTCCCGAAAGGGGATAACTCATGGAATCGTAAGAAAAGTTGTCTTGTAAATCCGTGGTTTTTCTGTTATGCTAATGGACAGATCATCGGGCATTTTGCCTTGCGATAAAAGGAGTTTTTTATGGAACAGAATCAGCCATCTGCGTCCCGCCGTGATCACCGGTACCGCAGAAAAAAACAAAGTGAATGGCCGCATATCCTCTTATTTTATGTGCTCCCGTTCATTGTATTTAACAGCATCCTATTTGTCTGTCTCACCGCGAAGCCAAAGCTGGACGTTGTGGTAGAAGACACCAACGACTACCTTTCCACCCATGTTGTCCTGACCGTAAAGTCATTTTTCCCGACCAAATCCGTCAGCATGACATTAGATGGTGAACCGCTGGAACTGAAAAAAGGCAGGCACCGTACATACACAGCCACCGTTTACAAAAACGGCTCCATTGAGTCTTCCGTAGTGAATTTAAACGGCATGCCGGCCACTGTCTTTGAGCACGTAAACGTGTTAGACGATAATCCGCCGGAATTTTCCAGTACCGATATCAAGGACGGCGTCGTTACCATCACCTTATCCGACAGCCAGTCCGGCATCAATTTTGATTCCATCTACGCACTGGATTCCGCCGGAGTACGCGTAGAGCCCACCAGCGTGGACCGCGCCAGCAACACCCTCTCCTTCGAGATGGACCCGGCCGGACTTCATATTTACGCCCGCGACAAGGCTGACAACGAGGTACAGGGTACCTTTACTTCCCACAAAGAGGGCAGCGTAGAAACCCTGGAGGGCGGCGCAGTCGACCCGGAGGAAAACGGCAATGCCGCATCTGACACAGACGCACAGGCCGCAGCTGCTACACAGGTTTCCTTTCATTAGTCTTTCCATTGTCATGGAAGCATTATTTTTCAAACAAAAAACGCGCAGATTACAGCATCATCTCTGTAACCCGTGCGTTTTTCTTTTTTATACTGCGTTACTGCGGTGCTTCATCCGCGGATCTTCGTTCTTCTTTTGCAGTCGGCTTCTCTTCCTTTTCCGCCGGCCGCTCTTCTTGCATCTCCCGGGTGTCTTTATCTGCCCGCTCTTTTTCCGGTAAATCTGCCTGAACCTTCTTTGCCCGTCCGTAAATCTCCGCCATCTCCCGGCACTTTGCAATCAGCTCCGGTGTCAGATCATCCTTCTTCATGCGCCAGCGCCAGTTCTTTCCAAGGGTGGATGGCTCATTTGTGCGCGCCCAGTTTCCCAGCCCCAGATAATCCTGCACCGGAATCACCGCCAGCTTTGCCACACTGGCCAGCGCCAGGCGGATATAATCCCAGTGGATCTCCCCCTCCGGCGTATACGCATTGCCCAGATACCGCAGCGCAAACGTCTTCGATGCCGGAGACAGGCTGTGATACCAGCCCTGTAGCGTCATATTGTCGTGGGTTCCCGTATAAACCACACAGTTCTTCGGATAGCGGTGCGGCAGATAACTGCTGGCGCCCTCATCATCAAAAGCAAACTCCAGCACCTTCATGCCCGGGAATCCAGTCTTCTTCACCAGCTCCAGCACAGAAGGAGTCAGGAATCCAAGATCCTCCGCAATGATCGGAAGCTTGCCAAACTGCTTCTTCATTGCCTTAAAGAGGCTATAGCCAGGTCCCTTCTCCCAGTGGCCAAACTCCGCAGTCTTGTCCTTTGCCGGAATCGAATAGTAGGCATCAAATCCACGGAAATGATCCACCCGCACCACATCATACAAGCGGAAGCTGTACTCCATCCGCGCAAGCCACCAAGCATAACCGGTCTCCTTATGGCGCTCCCAGCGGTAGAGCGGATTGCCCCACAGCTGACCCGTTGCCGAAAACGCATCCGGCGGACATCCAGCTACCGCCTCCGGCTGACCCTCCGCATCAAACTGGAACAGTTCCGGATGCGCCCAGCTGTCCGCGCCGTCCATGGCCACATAAATCGGAATATCCCCGATGATCTTCACGCCGTGCTCATTGGCGTAATGCTTTAGCTTCGCCCACTGCTCCTGAAATTCATACTGCAAAAATTCATAAAAGAAGATCTCATCCTGGCAGCTCTCCCGGTACCGCTCCAGCGCTTCCGGCCTTCTGGTACGGATATCCTCATCCCACAGAAGAAAGCTCTTCCCGCCAAAATGATTCTTAACCGCCATGTAAAAGCAATATTCCCTGGTGTCCTCTGTAAGAGCATCCGCAAAAAATTCCTGCAGTTTTTTTTCGCTGCGGCCTTTCTCCTGCTGCTGTTTTTTCCATGCTCCAAATGCCTTTTTCAGCAGCGGGAATCGATGGAAATACTGCTTCTCATAGTCAATATCCTGCGGATCTGCTCCCAGGTCCGCCGCGTCACATTCTGCCTTCGTCAAAAGTCCCTTCGCAACCAGCGTTTCCAGATCAATGAAATACGGATTTCCCGCAAAGGCACTAAATGACTGATACGGAGAATCCCCATAACCAGTAGGCCCTAACGGCAAAATCTGCCAGTACCGCTGCCCAGCCGCAGCCAGCTGATCAACAAAGGCGTAAGCCTCTTTTGAAAAAGCTCCAATTCCATACTCCGATGGCAGACTCGCCACCGGAAGCAGTATACCACATGCCCGTTTCATACTCCGCTCCTCCTTCTCGCTTCCATCACTGTATCATACGGAATTTTCAGTCCAGAAAAATCCCACCTGTAAACTGCAGTCTTCTCACACCTGACGCACCCGCGCTGAAAATCCCTGAAACCGCCATACAAATACCACCAGGCGGAAGATCCAGTCTACAAACATGGCGTACCAGATTCCCAGCACGCTCATGTGAAGTCCCTTGACAAATACATAGCCCAGTCCGATGCGGAACACCCACATGGAAAATACCGAAACCATCATGGTAAACTTCGCGTCCAGTCCGGCACGCAGCGTATTCGGCAGCGCGAAAGCCAGCGGCCAGAGCACCATGCCGCAGGAATGCGCCAGCAAAAGTTTCTGTGCCAGAACCGATGCCTCCGGGGAAAGGTTATAAATTTCCACCACACGGCTCCGGAAAACTGCCATGCAGGTACAGATCACAAGCAGCAGGCCATAGTTGACCGCAATGACCTTTCTCGTGTAGAACTTTGCCTGCTCCGGCTCACCTGCGCCCACACACTGCCCCACAATGGTAATAAGCCCCAGTCCCAATGCCACACCTGGCAGATACTGAAACGTCACCAGGTTGGTGGCCACTGCGTAACCCGCGATGGATGCCGTGCCAAGCGTTGAAACCAGGCTCTGCAGCGCGATCTTTCCAAACTGGAACATGCCGTTTTCCAGACCGCTCGGAATTCCCACCGCCAGAATATTCCGGATCATATCCGGCTGCGGAATCATCTGCCCCAGATGGTCCACCCGAATGCTGTTTTTCGGATTCCGCACCAGGATCACCATGACCACCGCCGCAAACATACGGGAAACCAGCGTAGGAATTGCCACACCTTCCACTCCCATATGCAGCCCGAACACGCAAAGAGCATTGCCCGTCACATTGATGGCATTCATTGCCAGGGAAACCTTCATGGACACCTTGGAATTGCCCATAGACCGAAACAGCGCCGCCCCGGAATTATAAAGCGCCAGAAACGGATACGACATGGCAGTGAACCAGAAATATGTCTGCGCGTTGTCCATGACCGCCGTCTCCACCGAACCGAAGATCAGCCGCAGCAGATGCCGGTTTCCGATAAATGCCACCGCCGCGATCAGAAGCGAAAGCGCCGCTGTGATCAGCACCAGCTGTCCTGCCGCCCGGCAAGCCTGATCCGGCTTTTTCTTTCCTATATATTGCGAGCAGACCACCGCGCCTCCGGTTGCCATAGCCGAAAGCACCTGAATCACCAGCACACTGATGGAATCCACCAGCGCCACGCCGGAAACCGCCGTCTCTCCAACAGCCGCTACCATCACCACATCCGCCATGCCCACCAAAACAGCCAGAAGCTGCTCCACCAAAAGCGGGCCAAACAGACGGATCATATCTTTCCGTGAAAACATTCCCATTCTCTTATCCTCTGTTTCTCTTTGTTTCAATAATTTTTATGAGTTACTGTTCACGCGTTGCGCAAACAGCAACGGATTTTGCCGATGCTTCGCATTCCAAATCGGCAAAATCTGCTGCCACCACGATATCATACGGCATTTTCAGTTCAGAAAATGCCTACCCGTGTACAGTAACTTTTATGATACATATTTTGCCGTGAATTTACAAGTATTACTTTTCACAGAAACAAATCTGGGATATACTAGGGAATGCAGTTTGGCGCTCCAAAGAGCAGCAAAAAGACACCATCTGATAAAAGAATCTTTAATATAAGAAAGTGAGACACCATGATCAATCCGATGAAATTAATGAAAATGAAAAATGCCTGGTCCCGCTTTGCGGCACACCATCCGAAATTCCCGCTCTTTTTAAACGCAATCGTGAGAAAAGGCATCCAGGAGGGTACCATTTTTGAATTCAAAGTCACCTCCCCGGACGGCCAGGAACTTGTCACCAATATGCGCCTCAGTTCCGAAGATATTGAACTGTGGAAGGAAATCTCAGAAGCCATGCGGTAATCTTATGGCTTCATCAGCTGTTCGTACCCGGCCGCGCCGGACGCTTCTCCGACGTGCTGATTGACAGCAGCGGCGCAGCATTGATTCGGCTTCTGGGACCGCTGTTCTGGCGGCATGACAATGAATTATGAGCAGCCCTGGAAAGCCTCATTACTGCGTATGCCAGAATCAGACCATGATCAAAGGCAAGCCCGTGCTCTTCCGTTTCTAACTGTAACCGCGGTTCCAGCTGCCCTGGCAGCTGTTCCGAACGAAACGGAATGCGGATCATTTCCTGTTTCCCACAAAGTTCCAGTACCCAGCGGTGAACCTGCCACAATTCTTCTTTTCTTCTATTCCCGGCCTTCTCGCCCGGCCCACTCGCATCCGGCAGCCGCTCCAGCTTTACCGAAAACCACTCTGCCGCCTTTGCGTCATCTCCCGCTTTTACAGTAATTTCCGACTTCTCAACCAGAGCCAGATACGCGCAGGTAATCACCCAGCGCCGCGGATCCCGCCCCGGCGTGCTGAACGTGCGCAGCTGCTCCAGGCATCCACAGTCCACGCCCGTCTCCTCTTTCAGTTCCCGCGCGGCAGCATCGTCCACCGACTCATCCGGGTTTACAAAGCCGCCCGGCAGCGCATACTGGCCGCGAAACGGCGGACGACCGCGCTGAATCAGAAGCACCCCCAGATGTTCCTCTTCACTGCCACGGGCAAAAATCACCATATCTGCTGTCACAGACGGCTTTGCGTATTTGGAATCATCGTAGGTTTTCACAAATTCCTGATCTTCTTTTGAGAGATTCATCCGTTATTCCTCCCGGCCAGAATTTCTAACGCCGCGTAAAGGGCCGTCACATGTACAGCTTGTTCAAACACGCCATCCCGCAATGCCCTTCGCACATCCTTTAAATCCATGAACTCCACCGCCACATCTTCCATCTCATCCAGATGCTGCTTCGCCGCCCACTCTGTATCCGTTGCCAGATAGCAGTAAGCATATGCTGTAGAATTGGCTGCGTTCGGCGCTGTCTTCATCAGAAACTCCAGCTTTCCGGCCCTGTACCCGGTCTCCTCCAGAAGCTCCCGCGCGGCTGCTGCCTGAGGATCCTCCTCTTTTTCAATCGCGCCGGCCGGCAGCTCCACAAGCACCTTCTCCGCGCCATGGCGGTACTGGCGCACCAGCACCAGACGTTGATCCTTTGTCACCGCTACTACAACCGCGAAATTCGGATCCCGGTGAATATAGAAAGGCTCAATAATCCGCCCGTCCGGCAGTTCACAGCTCGATGCCTCCAGCTGCACCCAGGTATCCTGAAACACAATTTTCCGGTTCAGCACCTTCCAGGCCATATCCCGTTTCTTCTCCATCCAGACTGCCTCCTCTTCCCAGTTACAAATTTAACACTTTAAATACTTTCATTATACGGAGAAGGCAGAGAGAACGCAAGAAAATTCTGGCACGGCAGCTCTTACCGTTTTTACAGGCAATACTCCTGAATCGCCGCTACAATGGCGTTGCGCTCACATTTTACCGTTACCCGGCAGTTGATCTGCATCCGCTTTGGCACAGGAGAAGCATCCCAGTCCCGGACACCAATCAGTGGCTTGTGCATTTCGTTGGCAATGTCGATTGCCAGATCAATCCACTCTTTATAATTCCCATACATTTCCGCGAAAAGTACCACGCAGCCGCACTCCGAAATCTTGCGGCGCAGGAGAAGCATCCGACGTTTTCGGTCCAGTTCTTCCAGTTCATTGTTGTAACTCACCGAATCATCGGTCCACTTAAAATAATTCGTTGTATTCAGCCACTCACACACCGTATCGTAAATTTCACGGCCATTTCTCGCACGGCTGATCACAACATGTCTGTCTTTCAGTACCGGCATTATCATCCCCCCTAACCTGCTGAAAAGAATGCTGCTTCCATGAACGGAAAAAGACAGCTCTTTTCAGACTGTCTTTTTGTAATGTAATGCCTTTATTTTACTGTAGTTTTCCGAAAAGAGACACCTCACTGTCAACTTTTCCTGTTATTTGTCACCTTTTGCCAGTGTCCAGAAACGGACAACATTCGTTTCAGAACAGCTTCCCGGACTTACCCGGTAGAGCCTTCTACCAGCCAGCCTCCATACGGGATGCCACCTTCTCGCGGTATTTCGGGCTGATACGGAATGTCTCGCCGTTCTTTAAGCGGATCATCTGGCTCTTAACCGCATCTACGTATTTCAGATTGACCAGATAGCTGACCTGAACCCGTACAAAATTGTAATCCTGCAGAATCTTCTCGATGTCATCCAGCTTGCCGCGAATCAGAGGCTTATTGCCATTGGCCATATATACATCAATATAATGGTTCCGGCTGACAAGATACATAATCTCGTTCACATCCCACACATGGTACTTCGCGCCCTCCGGCACAATCACCTGCGTTGCGGAAATCTTTCTTTTATAGGAAATGATTGCCTGCTCCAGATCCTCATCCAGATTCGTTTTTCTTACAAAATACAGCGGATTGGTGTCAAAAGAAGCAAACACCTTATCATCATATGCGGATACAAAAACCACTTCCTCAAAACGTCCGGAATTCTTCCACTGTCTTGTAATATCAATTCCGTCCTGCTCCGGCAGCACAATATCCATAAATGCCAGCTGATAAGTTTTATCACACGCCTCCAGCTGACTCAGTCTGCTCATGCGGTCCACTTCAAATTCCAGACCGTACTTTCTAAACAGGGCCTCCACCTTCATCTGCACAAGCTCTGCCAAAATTTTATTATCATCAAAAATTAACGCATTTCTCATACTGTATCCTTATTCTCCCCCAATGAAAATCACGTACCTTATTAATTAAACGAACTCATTATACTAGAGGGAAATATGTTTGTAAAACGTATTTGAAAGATTCAGAAGTTCGCACAAAGAAGCAACGGAGAAACGGGGATTCCATGGCTGTTTTTGCCATAGGCATTGATGAAATTTTGTCACAGTGTACCCTGTGAAATCTCATTCTCTCCGATTCCATTCTTCTTTTCCAGACCTTCAATTCCGCTTTTAACCATATAGCCAAGCAGATTTTCTCCGGATTCCTTCATCTCTAGCCAGATCCGTAGGCTGTTTGCCTCTCCATCTTTAAAGTCGCAAAGTTCTCCATCCCGGACAATCAATTCTCTGGATTTTGATTTCGTTAAAACAGACGAATTATTTTTTTACCATATATTGCCATAATATCCACTGCTTCTCCCCAAAACTGCTGATATCGTCTTGATGGATAATTTTTCCTATTTCGGTCTCCGTAATCCACCCTTTCGGCGCAAGCCAAATCCATGCAGATAGATTTCCGGCATGTTGATTCTTTCATCCGTGTTTTTCTGTATGATACCCAAAGACATCAGCAGATTCATTAATTCTTCAACCGTTCTAACAGAAGGTTTCACTTTCGTATCCATATCAAGAAGCTGTTTCATCTTCTTTCTGAACTCCATCCCCGGCATCAGCAATGTTTCTCCTTCCAGAACCGTCTTCAAGTTTTCCAGCCACGGAAAGTCCTCTTTCAATTCAGCCACACGATCTGCGGATACCTCCTGAACTGCCCCCTGAATGGAAGATGCCGTCAATAAAGCTGTTGTTGACTGCGTCTTAGGATTCTGCAGCATCACCTTAGCAGCACAGGCATAACACTTTAAAAAAGATCTCGGTGCCAGGTCTCCATTGGCATCCTGCAGATGATTCGGTACCCAGGAATAACTGTCTCCCTTTTTCGGAGATGCTCCCATATAACGTCCTATCAGATAAATAATAAATCTTCTGATGATTTCTTCCTCTTCCGTCGGAAGATAACCAACAGAAGGATTCTCCTGAACCAGCCCCGGAACTGCTGACATATATTCTATCATTTCCCGCGTCTGCTCCTCCGTTTTTGCATTGGCAAGCCGACGAATCAGGAGACGGTACAAAGAAAGCGTATTCCAGCTTAAATCAATCTGCCGGCTTCCCAGTTTTGATGCATCCGGAAACTGCAGGCTTTCTGAGTTCCGCAAATCTGTACGGATAAAGACCTTGCATTTCAGCCTGCGCCAGCGTGTGCTGACCGAGAACCAGTACATGATTAATGTACGGATATAAGAATACATGATATCATGGTCCGGACTGATTCGGTCAATCTGATCATATGCCATAATTAGCCAACGATCTCTCCGCGCAAGAATTTCATCCACCTCGTCCAGAAAATTTTCCCAGTCTTCCGGGTGTTCCTGATAAAGCGAAAGCCATTTGCCCGGCGATTTTAATGTGGTTTTCTTTTCAAACAATTCCAATTCCTGCTGTGAAAAAAACTCTTCTGCCACTGTACAAACTTCCGTATCATTGGCAAAAAAGGCTAACAGCTTCAATACAATAGCCCCCACCCAGAATGCCATTGTGTCCTTATCTTCCTGAAGAGTTCCTAAAACATTTTGATTTGGCAAACTGTTATCTTCCTTCGAATACCCCACCAAAACATCCGTATTTTTATAATTTGGCCTGTTAAAATAAATTCCAGCTCCGATTACACGACGAAATCCATCTTCACCCACAAATGTCTTAAATACCCTGGTCTTTCCCGCACCTCGTCCGCCTACGATCAGGAACTTTGTAGGATCCTGCAATTCCTGATACTGCTTTACCTGCAGGAAACTGCGGATATCCTCCATCTCATATTCGGTTGTTCCACCAAGCTGCTCAAATGTTTCAAGCAAAACTGTCCTGTCCACTGTTTTCCGCATCTCCTTCCTGAGCTTCCCCAAACCGTTCCATGATCCGTTCTGCTATCTCCCGATAAGGCTGATCAGACAACTGGGTTTTCAAATCTTCTGTTCTATTCTCGTCATATAACGGAATATCCCCCGACAAAGCAGGCATGTACCGAACAAACACTGGATCATGAGCTTCTCTGCTGGCCCGGATTCCTGGCTGCATATCGTTGTCATAATAATCTGAACAAAATACTTCATAGGACTTTTGCCGAAAGTGTTCTTTTTCTTCCTCAGACACAATTCCATTCACTCCGCAAGCACTGTCCACCATAATCGCAAATGGCTTGTCAGCCTGACTTGTTGCAATGGTTCGTACCGCCTGCTGAATTCCAAACCACGACTGGAAACTGTCTTTTCCAAAAAGCACTATGCCATGAGGAATCTGTGCCGTAACCACTCCGGCCATATCATGAAAGCCCGCTCTGGAATCAATCAAGATATAATCAATTCCACCGCTGCCCTTCAAAGCTTCACAGCAATCCTTCAGAAGCTGAACCAAATTCTTTTTTAAATTTTCTCCCACCAATTCCTGACTGTCTATTCTTGCAAGCTTCAGCAAAAACTCATCGTTCAGTTTTCCTCCGCCTACCAGATACAGATTACCCATACCATTCTCCATATAAACAGGACTGGTCAGAGGAATAATATAGTCTGACATATTCATCGGAGTGTTCGGATTCATGCTCTTTTCCTGCAGATAATCTACCGTTCCTTTTCTAATATAGCCCGCATCATCAGCTGGGAAAAAGAAGGTTGATAATCCCGGTGCTTCCAGATCTGTGTCAAGCATTAAGACATTCTTCTTTCGTCTCAGCAATTCCAATGCCACTGCCGTTAACGCTGTTGTTCTTCCCATGCCACCTTTATAAGAGAAAAAGGTTACAATCTTAGGCAGCACTTCTGAAGCGTCTGGCTGCGTATCTCCATAAGGCCACGCTGCCTGTTCCTTCTGACAGCATTGAATCCATGCTTTCTTTGCAATTCCACGTTCTACCACATACCACTTTACAGACGTATTTGCCCCAGACGGCGGATTCTGATCCTCCACACGCAATTCATGAATCTTATCAAACAAATCCTTCGTCCAGTCTTCTGCTCCTTCTACAAATATCGTGTCTGAAAAGAATCCACCTATATTTGTCGTCAGATCATTTTTCAACACATCCACACTGTTTTCTGCCACTGTATAATGATTCTGCGGTACCACATAAACAGAAATCCGTCCCTTTGCATCCCGCACAAGATTTACTTCATCCAGTCCGGCAAAATCATTCCATCTCGCGATCCTGCTCTTTGCTGTATCCAATGCATTCTCAAAACTGACCAACTATTCGCCCTCCTGCCTCATATTGTTATAAGCCCATCCATTAGCATATTCATAATCACCTGCTCCATACTCTGGGCAAATGCCTGGCAATCAGCCATCTCCTGCTCCGTAACATCAAAGCACCGCTGATATCGTCTTGATGGATGATCCTTGTAGAGTTTTGGCGGCATTATACCTATGGGCATTGCAGAAGCAAGTCCGCTATCTATAGCGGCCCAGGCATTCAGAAGAGAAGAAACCTGTGTCCAGTCCTTATCTATGCCATGCGCAGACGGCCTCAACTGATATTTCCAGTATAACAATGCCTTCTGCGCGCATTCTACTGAGAATGCATAATGACACAAAGCATTTTCATACGCATCTGCATCTCTCAGAATCTCCGCATCATGAAAATGCCGTAACGCTGCCGCCGGATAGTTGTCGTTTGCATTTTGTGGATTTCGGGTATTATTGCCGCTGCCAGCCATGTCTTATCCTCCGAATGAAATAATATGTTTATTATAAAACGAATATGTTTTATGTACAATTGTAAATTTGTATCTATATATCATTTACTCCTACCTCTCCCCCTCCTTCATCAGCAATCCAACCTTACTCTCATAAATCAGCCCATCAATCCGGTTATGATGTTCTGACTCCGATGCAGCGAATATGGTCTTCAGCAAGGTTTCAAGATTTTCCCACCGGAACAATTTTGTATGACAGCAGTCGTTTCGCCGGTTTTTGCATTCGAATAATTTTGCCCGGAAATCGTCCCACCACTGCCGGTCATATACCTCATAACCAAGCTGAGCCATAATACTGCCGAGATTATTCTTCTTATACTTAATGAAGGTCGGGTACCAGCCAAGTGTAAATTCTTCCGGACTGGCATCTTTCAGACACCGGATCCGCTGATCTGGAGAACCGGCAGTCCTCATTCCCCGCATTTGATAATCCGGGAAATAATACTTTAACGCGTCTGCAAAGCATTCCTGCATCTGCGCTTCAATTGCCTTACAAAACAGGATTCCGCAGCAGGATGCATCGATTTCCGCATTTGTCTGCTTGTAGGCACGCTCCAGAAGTAGATACAGTTTCATTCCCCAAATAAGATTCGACTGTATTTTGGGGCCGAATTTCGAAATCTCTTCCATGCTGCTGAAGCCAAACCTGGACAGCTCCTCTTGCGTCAGCTTTCTCGACATGACACTGCTTCTGCTTAATTCGCCAATCACTTCCTCCGTTGATGGGATATATTCTTCCTCTTCTTCGCTTTCGCCCTGCTCATGCTGAGCCGGGAATGTTGTTCCTCCCGGAATCTGCAGGCATAAATGTTTCAGTTTTTCCTGATCCGGCTGCGCTTTCTGTAATTCGCGCTCCAGGCCTTCAAACGCATAGGTGTCTATAATCTCTTTCGCCCTGCTGACACATTTTGACTGCTTCCATGCCTGAATATCTCCGATCACATAGAATCTGTATTTTGCCCGTGTTGCAGCAACATTTACGATATTGTTATTGACCCACCGGATTGCCGCCCCGGCATTCGATGACGTATCGCAGCCAAGCAGAAATATGACCTCCGCAGCCTCTTTTCCCTGAAACCGGTGTACCGTTCCCACATTTTTGTCCAGCCAGCCAGAAAGTGACGGCTCATACTTCAGCAGAACACTCTCCCTGTGGTTGTTCTGACAGGCTTTTGCATACTTCTTCACATAATCCTTAATTCCCGATACCACAGTTGTAAATGGGCTTATAATAAACAGATCCGGAGACGGATTCTTTGAAAAAGCGGTTTCCAGCATTTCGATCACTTTATCGCCCTGTTCCTTCACAAAATGTCTCTTTCTTCCCGCTTCTTTTCCGCTTATATTCATCCACTGCGACTGCGCGGCTATGAATGTGGCCAGCTTCTCCACCTTAGGCTGGGCGGTCTGCTGTTTCATAATATTGTTATAAGAAATGTCATTGGAAATATCATACATCGGAGCAATACATCTTCTGTGCACCAGCAGCGGACAGCCTACCCACTCCTGTGCTCCCTGGTCATTCTCAAGATAGGTTCCGTATGGATTCATAAGATCCGCAAAACCCTGAACGGAGTTTGTCTTATCCGCATAGAGCTTAAACATATCCTCTGTATACGTCTGCTTCAGCACATCCTGGTCATCCGTAACAACAGGCTCCACCTGCTTCGGATCCCCCACAATTACCGCTTTTCCAGCCCGGCAAAGCGCGCCAATCGCCATATGAGGAGAAGCCTGTCCGGCCTCGTCCACAATCAGCGTTCCAATGATATCCTCTTTGACATTTTTTAATAATCTTTGTACAGACGCAAATGTAGAGGATACAACCGGGATAAGTAAAAACAGCGTCTCATAGACCGCAGTCGTGCACGCCTGCAGGTCATCATCTACAAACCTCACCGGATCCGCATCGCCATAGCTTCCGCTCCAGAGGCAGTCCAGATGCTTAAAATTATCTCTGCACTTATTCGATCCAAGAATGAATTCCTTTGTCATCTGAAGCGCATATAAAAACAGTTTTTCACGTTCCCGATTGTAGTGCTCTGAAATCCATGGATTTCTAAGCTGCGCCTTTGTTGAGACATCCATATCCGATGACAAAACATCTTTGATAAATTGACGCTCCAAAACAAAGCCACGCTCATAAGAATCCCGGCTCTGATAACTCAATTTTGCTTTCTCAAGAAGTTTTTTCTGCTCTTTCACTTTCTTGTCCGCAGCAGCAAGCTCCGTTTCTAATCTTTGTCTCTCCGCCTCAATTGCTGCCCGTTTCGCCTGAAATTCTTTCAGTTTTCTGCCATTCTCGTAAATTTCCGTTTCCAGGCTGCCTATCTCATCCTGAAAAGCGGGCAGTTTCCCATTTTCATCATTCAGCTCCTGATTCAGTTCATTCATCTGCAGCAAATACTGCTCCTGCATTGCAGATGCCTGTGTGATGCCTTCCTGAGCTTCCTTATATCTGGATGATTTAAAAAGCTTTCCAAACAAAGAGACACTCTTCTGCAGCGTATTTATTCTTGTCTGGGCAGCGGCAATATTTTCTCGCTGTAATGCTATTTTATTCTCCAGGTCCGCACAAACGGCACGGATGCCGGTGATTTTTGTCTCAATCTTCTTCTTTTCATCGTTGAGCCGGCCTATGTTTTCCTGCTGTTTTGCAACCGTTCTGTCAAGTTCAGATAACTGCTGAGTTTGTTTCTTCCGCTGAATTTCTGCCTGATGCTTCTTTTCCCCTGCCCTTTTTGAAACATTGGTAAATTCTTTCTCCTGATCGGACAATTGATCCAATTTTGCTCGCAGATCTAACACGAAAGAAAGCTGTGAACAAAACCGTTCCCTCGCAGCGAGATATGTTCTCTTTCTCTTTATTACATCATCATTTCTCTTCATAACTTCCAGAAGTGGAACAATGACGTTCTTTTCCACTTTATCGATATTCGCTTTCTTACCCAGTGAGGCTGATATCAGCCCAAAGGCCTGCTGTTTCTCCTGCTTTCCAATCTCATCATTCAAAAGATCTGTCGCAAATCTGGAAAAATAAATATCCGGCTCGTCCATTACAATTTCTTTTAAACGCGCCTTTTTCTCGCCCTTTTCATTTGTATATTCTTCCCAGATTTTCTGTTTGAACGGCAGCGTTTCTCTGCTTTCAGACACAGTAAATAACCCTGTCAGTTCATCCAGGGCAGCATCATTCGGCCCATCATTCTTTTCTGACGAAGCCAGATCCCCTATGATTTTTTCCTCAAGCGGCAGCTCTTTGGTGATATTTTCTACAGCAGTATTGTTGCTGGATGCCACCAGAATACTGTACCCGGAAATTTTCTTATTCTTCAGCCTGTAATATTTTTTCACCCACTGATTATAGGAATTTCCCGGCCCATTGCCATGCTGAAAAGAATAGTCATCAAACGCCTCATCCGGATCCGCGTACTCCGCAAGAAGCCTTGCTTTCTCAATGATATTGCTGACAATAATTTCCTTTAACAGCGTGGTTTTGCCCGTTCCAGGCGGGCCATTCACGGAAAATACCGGCAGCTTTGCTGCCTCATCCGTTGCCAGATTTACAGCGATCTGCTGCATCAAAACCGGCATAAAACGGGAAGGCCATTTCCCTAATGGCGCCCTTTTCGCCGTAAGGATATCCCGCATAAACTGATATAATTCCTCTTCCTTTTGCGGTTTCACAACATCAAATCGATGGGGTTTCTTTTCAGAATCTATGCCGTAACGATAAAGACCCAAAATATAATCAAGAAGAAGCTTTTTCTTACCCTCTGTAAAACTATGATTCCGAATCCCATCCGCAGCCATCGCAAGATCTTCCGAATAAAAATCCATATGAAGACCTATTTCATTCTCTTCTTCTTCGATTTCATTCTCTGACGCATACAATTTGAAATAAACGGTAAGAAATGATCCTCTCGTCTCAGATACGTTTAAATGAAGCGCCTCCAGAACCATATTCTCTATCTGTTTTAACAAACCATAAGAAACCGTATCAGAGACAGCACAGGATTCCTTTGATTCCGATGCCGACTCCCCTTCTTCTATCGGTTCAAATAACCTGCTGATCTGATCCTCAAGCTCTCTGACCTCGGAGTTATACTCTGAGACTGCCAGCTTCTGACTGGCATTGGCCGTACCTCCGGATAACCGTTTCATTGCCCATGCCAAAGGAGATATCGACAGTGAATCCGCGACATAGCTGCCATCTTTCGAAAATTTTAATGACGCAAGGGCTATCTCATCATAGTTTTCTTCCGGCCCCTGACCAGCCCATTCCACATTCTGCGCTATGTTCTGGATGCATACTTCCTTCCTCATACAGCCCACAAAAACCGTAAAATCACTCCATACCGGAAGCCGCATGGCCTCTGATTCCGCTTTCACCAAAGTCCGAAGCGTATCTCCCGGCTTAAACCAAACAAAATCCTCTACCTTCTTATTCGGGCGCTTCTTTCTGCCTTCCAGCAGCTGTTTTTTATATGTTAATGCACTCGTTTCTTTCTCCTTATATTTTTTCAGGCTCTGCTGGTTTAAAAATTCCATGATGAACCAGTAATCGAGAATTTTGATTGCGTCTTTTTCATCTGTGGTTAAATTTGCTAGCATGTTTTCACCCCTCTTGAAGTTCTGATTCATTTCTATACGCCCATTCCAGCATCGTCTCCTGATACACAGCCTTTCCGTACTGCCGGATCAGATCCGCTATTTTTACCAGTTCTGCATCTTTCAGCTTATCCAGCTTTTTCATGCGCTCCGGCGAAATCGTTTCTTCCGGGAGATTTTCCGCTGATCTGGCCCGGAGGTAGTATTCCGGCTTATATTCCCATAATTCCAGCCTGCTGCCATACCGGTCCTTCAGTCTCTGGGCTATGCCAAGTCCCTCCGGATCAAAATCCCCGGCATAATGCAGCCTGCTCTCCCGGCTCAGAAGGTCCAGAAGAATCAGCGCTGACAATCTGAGCTGTCCATTGGTACAGACAAACGCTGTTTCGGGATAACGGTTGGAAAGCACCGCAAATACTGCCGGGTTCTCTACTACATATACATCTTTCCCGCCGCAAATCCGCTCCAGACGATACAGGGTCTGAAGCGTACACTGCAGCGGCTCCCGCATCCGGTAAAATCCATCCATTCCGCTATGCCTTGTCCCATCCTGTAAAAATGCCTGGATTCCATAAATTAATACCGTGTTGGACAGGTCATCCTTCAAAATACCGGCACGATATAAAATCCGCGCTTTCCACTCTGTATCCGAATAGGATGGCTGGCGTTTTATCCCATAATGCTTCTGAATAAACAGCCGCAAAAGCCTGTCCGTTGTGGTTCCTTCATCAAAATAGTGCGGATCTCCGCTGATTTCCGCGGCAAAAACCGGCAAGGCCTGAGCAAGCCCGCGGTCTGCCGGCAGATTGTCACAGGCATGTATCAAAACGCGCAGCCGCTGCCCAAGCAATTCCTGGTCTGCCCGGTATTGCGCGTACAGCAGGCTGCGCCCCCCGCACTCCCCGCTTAATATTTCTGCCAGAAATCTTGCCCCTATATCTCCTGATGGGTCTGCGTACTGCGCAAAAAAATCATTCCGGTCAGATTCTTCCCTCTCCCGCTGCTCCTTTTTTCCAATGAATGGACCGCCAAAATACGCGCATAAAATCTCATCCCAGGAAAGAGCCGCAAAGCGGCTGTCTGCCAATGCCCGCTCCAGAAGCTCCACGGAAACCGTCAGCTGTTTTTTTCCATGAAGATTTTTCTGGAAAAATCCCTCCAGCTGGTCCCGTTCCGCCCCGGACCGGATGGAAATGATCGTCTTTCCCCCGATATGGCCAAGGCTCTCTGCTTTTTCCCGCACCTGGCGGGGGACACGGTCAAACACCGGCCGTGCCCGCAGATAGCTGACGCACTCCTCCAGAAGTTTTTCTTTACTCTGCATCGGTCTGAAGCACACGCTCCTTTCCATTCCACTGGTACGGAATCACGGAAACAAACTTCGCGTTTTCCGGACGCACCAGCTGATAGATCGCAAGCTGCGGAACCGTCTCATAATCTCCCCACAAGATCTGGGAGTTGATGATAAAATCGAACTCAAAATCTACCATCAGGCGGAACATATCGCGAATGTTGGTCTCATCCACACCCGCAAAGGCCTCATCCAGCGAAATGATTCTCGGCGCGTCTTCTCTTGCGCCCTTATACTTTGCCACTGCGGCTGAAAACAGCGGCACATACATCGACATGGCTTTTTCGCCGCCACTGAAGGTAAAGAACGCCCGGTCGGTCAGTTCCTTTTTCACTTCCCCGGTCTTCTGATATTCCAGCCTGAACTCAAACCATTTCCGGTAATCTAAAATATCCCGCATCACGGCATGGAACGAAAGGGCCGAATCGCCCTGTTCTGCCTGTCTGCGCGCCTCCGCGATCTTGGAACGGAAATGCCGTGACAGCTGCTCCACTTCTTTCTCCCGCATAATCTCAGCATCCTTCTGAAGCAGCGCCACCAGATCCCTGGTATCCAGCTGATCCTCGTTTTCCGCGCGAAGACTCTTCCATTTCAGGCTGAGCTTCAGGCCACTGGATGTCTTCATCTGTCCCATCAGCTGATCCATGCGCTCTACCCAGGCATTGCTCTCATGAATCCTGGAGCGAATCTTTTTACTGATGGTATTTGCCAGAATATCCTCGAACAGTTCCCGGTCTTTATCACTCAAAAGCCGCTCCTGCTCTTCTGCCTCCGTTTCCAGCCTTCCAATGAGATCCGGGAACTTCATCTCCACGCCGCGGTACCTGCCCACCAGGTCAATACGCCTGGATGATGGAATCCCTGCTTTTTCCTCACGGTCGAGGATGGACTTCATCTGCAGCGCGTAATCCAGAAGATATCCTCGGTTTTCGTGATATTTTTCCTGAAGCGCACTGTGACAATCGGAAAGCTCCCGCAGCGAAGCATTTCCTCCAATCTGCCGGACCACCTTCTGCGCCTGATCGGCCAGATCCTCTGTTACCGCAAACTGACGCGGAACATAGCCAAGCTCGTACTCTCCGCGAAAATCCTGTTCCAGAATTTTCACACGTTCCCGGCTCTCCAATAACCTTGCGGCATTGTCCCGGTCCTCCTTCTGCTTCTGTGTGATCCTGGCTCTCAGGGTTGCCTGACTACTGACTGCCTGCTCCTTCTCCGCCGGGATCTGGCTTAACCGCTGCACACAGTGATCCAGGGTTTCCCGGATTTCCTCATAATCGGTCATCTGAAGCTGACTGCGGACACGCTCCAGACGTTCCTTCAGGCCGGAAAGCTTTCTGCGGATATCTGCCAGATCATAACGGATATCATCCAGATCCGCATCCGCTTCCTCCAGGGAAGCCTGCTGGGTTCTGAGTGCCGCGCAGCCATTCCGGTAGGCGTGATGACTGATCTGAATCCGGCCAAGCAGATCCCGGTACTGCAAAATGGTCTCCCCCGCTTCCCGGAACAGATCCAGTCTCGGCGCAAGATACGCCTTTTCACAGATTTCTACAACCTGGATTTTCACTTCATTTAACTGTTTTCCGGCTTCATCCAGACTCTCGCGGGCCTGCTTCACCAGTTCTTCCATGCGGGAAGCCAGCAGAACCGCCTTTCCAAATGCCTTTGCAGTCTCCTTCAGATCCGCTCCGTCCGGAAATGTCTCCATTTCCAGCTTCAGCTTTTCCAGTCGCGATTCCTGGCTTCTAACCCGTTCATCTGCCTGTTCCTTCTCCGCTGTCAAGACCGCGCACGCCTGCTCCAGCGCCTGAATACGCTGCTGCCGGTAACGCTCCCGGGTCCCGGCTCCAATATAGCGTGCCTCCTGCTGCCCGGCAACCGTGCCTTCCAGTACGCCAATCCGGTAATGACCATCTGCCCCGACCCAGGTATCGGCACTGCTTATCTGAAAGCCAATCTGCTCCAGCACCGGCGCAATCTGCTGGTATAAAAGAATATCCTGCTGCGGATTATCCACGGAAAAGCAGGAAAGAATGCTCTCACCGGTCTTCTTTCCATCCCCAAACAGATACCGGTCACACATCCCCGGATCTGTGGCAAGCACCTGCTCCCGGTATTCCTCCGGCACAATCAGCGCATCCAGAATTCCCATCTGTTCCAGCGCTTCTTCCAGACGCGCGCAGGCCTGCGCGTCCATGCCCGGGTCAAAATCCACCACCTCATAAAACGGATAGCATGGAATTCCCAGTTCTTTCAGCCGTTTCCGGTTTGTTTCCACCGCAGAACTTCTCTCCGGTTCCAGTTCCTTCTGATTCCGAACCTGTTCCAGCTCATCCTGCTTTGCTTCCAGGGCCTGACAGACTTCCGTCTGCTTCTGTCTCTCAGCCTGCAGCATTTCACGGATCTGGTCTTCCCGTCCATACGCTTCCCAGCGCACCTCTTCCCGGATTTCACTATAATCAGAATCCTCGTCAAACTGATGCACCGCCCGGGTCAGTGACTGAAGGACTCCGTCTGTCAGGGAAAGCTCCGCATTGCCCCGGCTCCAGCTGTAATACTGCTCCGTCAGTTCACTTCTCTTCTGCTCCAGAAGCTGCTCTGCCTGAATCCGTTCCCGCTCAGCCCGGTCCCGTTCCTCCCGCCTGCGGTCCACCTCCGCGAACCGCTGGTCATAACGTTCCCGGCACTGTTTTTCTTCCTGTAGGATTTCGATTCCTTCTTCTACTCTTTTCCGGTACACCTCCAGCTGTTTCCGGTGACCGTCAAAATCATACTCCCGCTCCGGATTCTCCCGCAGGTCCCGGGCCATGAAGGAAGCCTCGTCAAAGGGCAGCTCCTCCATAAGCTCTTCGGTCTCATCCAGCATCTCGTTTAACTTATCCAGTTCCAGTTCGTTCTTCTGGGCAAGCTCTTTGAATCCGTAGTCAAGCTCCTGCCACCGTGCTTTCTTTTCCTCTTCCTGCTTCTGCTTCTTCTGTTCCTGGGTCTGTCCTTCCGAAATCTGAGCGACAAGCTCCGTTTCCTGTTCTTTTAAACGCACCGCGTCACTGGCATTCAGAGAATCCTGCTGCTCCCGCAGAATCTGTTCCTCCTCGGTCAGAGCTGCATGCCGTTCCTTCTGGTGTTCACACTCCTGCTCCATCTCATGAATCTCTGTTTCACAGGATTCCGCCAGCGCTTTGTACTCCTTTTGTTTCTGCAGCTCCGCCACATAGCCCTTCGCTTTCTGGCACAGCATTGCCTGATTGTACTGATCATAAACCCGCCGGATCTGGCCTGCTGCCTTCAGGCTCTCCCGCAGGTGATCCAGGTTGGTTTTCAGCGCGTTCATATTTTCGATTGCTTCCGACATCGGACGCAGGTCTTCCTCAGACAGCATCAAAAGAGAATTGCTCAGAATCTCATTGAGCACCGATGGCTTAAAATCTTTGGAGAGCTTCGGAGAACGCAGCTGAATCAGCAGATCCGTCATCTCCTTATATTTCTCTGCCGATTCAAATCCAAATACCAGACGGTTCACCGCGTCCATATATTCGCTCTGGCTGTCCATGACACGCCCGCCCTCACCAATCCGGTTGCGCAGCTCCAGCCTGGTACAGGCAATCTTCTGGTCCACATCCTTATAAAGGAAAAAATCCCTGCCAATCCGCCTTCCATCACTGATGTAAAAATACCAGGTATCCAGCTTCTTTCCACGGCGGGCACGCAGTCCGACCCCAATCGTCAGGTAATTATTCCCCTCTTTGCGCTTCAGCTCCAGATACAGATATGCCGTCCGTTCCTCCCGCTCATCGCCCTCTTCTAACAGATAATTTTCCATCTTTCTTGCCCTGGAGCCAAATGGATCCAGTCGCTCCGGGCGCATATTTCCATCCAGGATCAGCGGGATAAAGCTCTGCATGGTAACGGATTTTCCAGAACCATTGGAACCACGCAACAGCATCCTTCCATCCGCAAAAGCAAACTCTTCTTCATCATAATACCAGAAATCAATCAGGCCAATCCGGTTCATCTGCCATCTGCTGTTCATTCCTCTGTCTCCTCTTCCCCATTATAATCCACAGGATATTGTCCCAATACTTTTCCGACCACAGGAAAGATTCTCACCCGATCCTGTTCCCGTCCGGTCAGCGAACGCGCCACAGCCACATCTCCAGCATCCAGGGCAATAAAATCCAGTTCCTCCAGATAACCCTGAACTGCCTCACAGAACTCTCCCGGCGTCATATCCCGGTAAGTTTTCACAAATCCAGCCCCATACCTGCGACGGCACTCTTCTAAAAGCCCGGTCAGTTCCGCACGCGATACCAGAATACTTTCATCCGCCTGAAGCTTCCAGGTTCCGGCTTCCACTTTCTTGCGGATCAGAGAGCAGCATAACAGCACAATATCTCCCACTGTTTTTTCTTCCGGAAAACAATGTCCCAGATTGGCGCTCTCGCCCTCAACCAGATACGCGCTTCCCCGGTGAACCTGCAGTTCGCAGCCCAGAAGCACTTCCAGTTCATCTGATATTCTGCCCTGATAATTCCGGATATAGTTAAAATCCTCGTCTGCTTCCGAGGTCCGGTATACTCCCACATTCATCAGCAGTCTGCGGTATACGCGCTGTCTGCGCGCCACACCGCGGTCCGTGTTGACATCGATCCATTCATCGGTTTCAAAATCTTCCATTCCCCGGTATTCCATAATATCCCGCGTAAAATTCCGCATAAAATAACGGCTTGCCCCTGTGTTCCGGTAAAGAACCTCACCGGTTTCACTGCGCATAAAGCTGTCCTCCGTGCCGTCATCAATCTCCAGCATTCCCTCACTGACACAAAATTTCAGGACACGGATCAGATGACGCCTGTGGGTATAGGAGGTCCAGTCAATCTGCACCTCCCGGCACTGTGCCTGCACAAAATCCGTCAGCTGCGACAAAACAAACTGATCTCCCGCCTCCCGCACTTCCAGAAAGCTTAAGATCAGGCATAAAAACACATATTGCAGCGGATCCTGAAACTGGCGGATTCCCATCCAGGGCCTGGCCTTGGCCGGTATCTTCTCCACCCGGATCAGATACGGATTCACGATCACCTGGTATCCCACCTTTTCCGTCAGAAATTTTTTCACGCTGTCCAGTTCATCGCGAACCTGATAATAAAGCTCCCGGTCCCTTGATTTTAAAATCCAGCGCCGGTTCAACAGGGTCTCCAATACATTCATCACTTTTACTCCTCAAATATGATCGTAAACACCGGCATGGAAAAGGTTCCATCCGTACACTGCAAAACACAGCGTTTTCCAGGTTCCCGCTCCTCCACAGTATAATACCGCCCATCCTCCGTCTTTGCCGTCCGTGACTTATTTTCCAGTGCCTTAGACAGCCAAAGCAGAAATACATCCCGCACATAGGGCTCCAGCACAGGCAATTCCGCGAAAATAAGCCGCCCGTCTTTGATATACTCCTGCAGCAGATCCCGGTTCTTCCGTTCTCTCTGCAGGACCGCATCCCTGGCCTCCTGCTTTTCTTTCGAACGGTCCGCAATCACACTGCGTTTCGCTTTTTCCTTATAATTCCGCACCCGGGGCGCAATGGTCACGCGCAGCGGCTCTTCCTCATAAACACCGCTGTTGATGCTGTCCGTCTCTCTTTTAAAATCTCCTTTCAGATGAACAGGCTTTTCTATCCCAAACACCATGGCGGACAGGCAGTGCGCCTCCCGGATATCCCTGCACTTTGCGAACAGGGACGCCAGCTTCTGATACTCCTCCCGCCGGTTTGCTCCTCTGTTTCCGGCTTCACTGATCCGCGCGGCATACCGGGTAATTTTCCGGATAATCTCATTGGTAGTATCAAACACCTTCGCCGCCTCCGATTCCTCTCCGGCGCCTCCCACAAACCAGCTGCGAATGCTCTGAAACCGCCCTTCCATACGCTCCCGGATCTGCTCTTCCTTCACTTCCACATCCATTCTGGGAACAGACAGTTCAAACTGCGTCACCTTATCCAGAAGCTTTGCAACAATCTGCGGATCCGCTTTCTTTAAATGCTGCTCAATCTTACCCACATTCATCTGAAGGCTCTGCACAAAGCTGCGCAGATAATCAATCAGCCGGTCCTTAAACACCAGGAATTCCTGTGTCCGCATCAGTTCTTCCACCCGGACACTGTTTAATTCCCGCATATAATCCTGATAGTTCTGGTTCAGCCGCATAAAGTCATGGTTCAGATCATTCCACCAGACATGCACCTGGTCACTTTCCAGCGCAGCCGTCTCCTCCAGCTTTCCAATCTGTATGCGCAGCCGGTCCAGAAGCGCCGGTTCCAGCGAAGCTCCCTCCACAAACAGGTTCTCAAGCCGTACCACCATACGCTCAATCTCTACGGAATACTCCGTCATCTGATAGCGGAAATTTTTGTTCTTAAACGCCTCAATGCTCTTCACATTTCTGGTATCCTGCAGCGTAGACAAATTTCTCCACCCCACCAGGGCATTTAAGTCCTGCCGGCACTGCTCCATCGTGTAATCCGCAAAATACGGCTCCGCCTTCAATTCCTCAAAAATTTCTTCCTGATAAAGCCAGTAACGCATTTTCTCATAATGCAAATAAAAAAGCCGCATGATTGAACGATACCTGTCCGCGTTTTCCGCGCTCAGGTACCGTGATTCAATCAGCGGCACAGTGATTTTTTCTGTGATATTCATCTTACGTGTCTTCCTCGGTATGTAATCCATGGATATAGATAGCTTTAGATTTTATTATAGCGGGAGGGGGGTGGAGGCGCAAGAGGTTTTTGTAAATTTCTTATTTTTTGAAAGTTTCATCTTTCTCTTTTATCCGATAACCACTTGATTTTTTGCGGAATTTTATATATGATTGTTTTTACATAAAAAACTATAATTTTTTATTCCGTATTGGTAGTCCCTGTTTTGCCTCATAAACCATTGGCAAAATGGGGATCTTTTTTCTTAAAAGCGAAATCCCTGCGCAATTCGCGCAGCCCAAATCACTCAATTGGAGGTATTTCTCATGAACGCTAAAACGAAGACACATCAACTTCATCTAAACGAATGGATTACCTGCTTTTCTGAGCAGAAAGCCAGTGGCTTAACAGTAAAACAATGGTGCGAACAAAATCATCTTTCAGTCCATGCTTACAATTACTGGAAACATCTTGTCAAAGAATATCTCTCCAGACGGGTGCTTCCTGATATCGTTCCTTTAGCTTTTCCAAACTCTGAACGCACTTCGGTTCCAACAGAATCAAGCACTCCAGTTTGCATGATTCGCACAATTCGTACAACAGCTACCATCACAATAAATGGCATTACCATTACAGTTGACTCCGGCATCTCAGAAGATTTCCTGCATACACTGATCAAGGCGGTACGCCATGCTTAATCTACAATGACATATGCAGCGTTCTATTCATAGGCAATTTCACGGTTCTTTTCCCCATTTTAATTCGCCACACAACTTTTTTTTGCTATAATAATGACATGTAATAGCACTAACGGAGGCAACTTATGATGATTCTTTCTGAAGATCAACCGAATAATCTTAACCGGGAAGCTCTCATTATTATCGTTGCGTCCCTGCAAGATCAGCTTGCTTCTGTACAATCCCAGCTTGATACCGCAAACACTCAGCTTGCTGATACAAACCACCAGATAGAACTTCTAACTGAACAGATCCGTATCATGAACCAGCGACACTTCGGTCGACAGGCCGAAAGTAATCTCACAGAAGGACAACTCACTCTGTTCGATTCTTTTAATGAAGCCGAAATGACTGCTGATGAAAATGCCTCCGAACCAGAAATCACAGAAGTAATCATTGCCTCATACCGTCGTAAAAAAAACGCTTGGAAAAAGAGATGCGGACCTGGATGGACTTCCGGCCCGAATTATCGAGCATTCTCTTTCGGAAGAAGAACTAATCAGGCTCTTTCCTGATGGTTACCAGGTGTATCACAAACCCAGTAAAGAGCGCCCTGATCTGGTTATTGGCGGCTATTGGATTCACGCACGCAGACCTTTCGCTGATTTCATCAAATCAATCAAAGGTTCGGCAGACGGCACCATTGCCCATAAAGCTTATTCACTGATCACAGAAATGCTTCACATCGACAATGGATTTGATGATCTGCCATTAGATGATCGGTTAAAATAGCGACAGCTTATTCTTACAGAAAAAGTTGACGCTTATTTCAAGTGGGTGAAATTAAAATACAACCAAGTCACCCACAACAGTACCATTGGAAAGGCTCTGGCATACAGCATCCACCAGGAGCCATATCTTCAAACTTTCTTAACAGATGGTGATATCCCAATGGATAACAATTATGCTGAACAGGCCATCCGTCCATTCACCAGCGGTCGGAAAAAATTTCGTGCTAATTGAGTCTTCTAATGGTGCTCGTGCCAGCGCCATGATTTACAGCCTGGTTGAAACAGCAAAAGCTAACTACCTAAATGTATACCAGTATTTAGAACTGCTTCTCACCGAAATTCCCAAACATATGAATAACACAAATTTAAGCTTTCTGGATGAACTGCTTCCCTGGGCACCAGGAATTCAGGAAAAATGTCCAAGTCGTTATAAGAAGTCTTGAACCCCGCAGCTATGCGGGGTTTCGCTTTGGATGGTACCCGCAATTGATTACTTACGGTTATTTTTTGTCCTTCAAAGACTTTTCCTCACTGCGAAACAGCTCTTCGTAAGAAATTACCACCTTTGTCTCATCCTCTTTCCCCACACTTGTATTCTTTAAAAGCCACCGCTCCATGCTAGCTGTGATAGGATTATCTTGTTTTAGTATATCCAACGCGTCATCTGCGGCATTCAAGTCCTTTACCAAAAGCAATGTCGAAAAAATTTTAAAGTTTCCTCGTTTTTCTTTAAATATATCCCGTTCTATTATCCGGTGTTCAAAATTAACATCTGATAGTTGTTTTACTTCTTGTTTTTCCTTTGTCGAATATAAATAACACATATAATCAATCATCACTGATCTATTTTTCCATATATCTACTGTATCCTTTCCATGCTTTGTTATATGGTTCTGTTTGTCCTTTCCACTATTGATCATGTTCTTCCGCTTATTCCATTCAGCATTTGCCTGATCACTTGAAAATCGGATTCTCTGCTTATTTTGTATATTTTTATGTTCTAAGTAATAGCTGAGCCCGGTTTCTGTAAATTCTATTACTAATTCGTACTGCAATTTCCTCAATTTATCTACCAGTTCACCCGCATTTTCTCCACAAAGCATCAAGGCCTGCTCTGCTGCATCCTGCAGGTACAATGTTCTCACATCTACCTCTGTATCTTCTTTTTCCGCATATTCCATGAACTGTTTTAATTGCTTATACATGCTTTCTGCAATCCGGTGTCCCAATCTGTCAAGAACCACTCTGTCCTGATTCTCTCCCTTTGTAACCACATCGCTAAAACCTGTAATATTTTCTCTGGATACATCCAACTGAAGCCAGCTTGATGGAAAATTAATCCAGATTTTATTATTCCACCCTAAATGACGGTCTCTAAACCCACTGTCATGTTTTTTTGAATGCCAGTGAAACAAACTTGCAACCGAAACTTTTTCCACCGCAATTCCAGAATTAAAAATCTCACTGTTTCCTACATTTTCTTTATTTTTGCCAAGCAGCAGTCCATACTTATACTTCTCAACATACTTGCCGCTAAGAATATCCTGTTCATAATTGGCTTCGCCGATTGTACCATCTTCGTAAAACGGCACAAAGAACTTAAAGGTTTCTGCAGCAACCGCTCTCCGCATTGCATGAGATTCAATCTTCATTTCCATTGAATAGTTTTTATAATTCTTCCAATGCAGCTCTACCGGATACGCAATATCCCGCATCGCCTCCTCTATGTATTTCATAATCTGGGTATCATCAATATCCGTCTCCAGATATAATTTTATTTCCGTACCAATTTCCGCCTTTTCATCTCTTTCAATAAAGAAGCATCCATCATAATTCGGAATATGCAGCTTTAATCCTTCCGAATTATCCGTGTAATATTTGGTCCTAACATCAATTTCCCTGCACACCATAAACGATGACAGGAAACCAATGCCAAAATTACTGATTGGCTTATAGGAAATGTTCAGATCTTCATACTCTTCTCCAGAATAAAAGCTCCGGCCAATGCTGGTAAAATACCGTTCTATCTTGTATTTATCCATCCCGGTACCATGGTCCACAATCCGGAAATATCGTCTGCCCTGCTCATCTTTGTTCATATCAATCAGAATTTCTTTCGAAAACTCGCTGGAATCTTTTTCTGCCCTCACCGCAATTGCATCAATTGCATTCTGAATGAGTTCTCTTGCAAAAGCCGTCTTTGAGGAGTAAATATTGTCGCCAGTCAGCAGCGGAATCAGGGTTGGAATATACGCTTCAAAGTTATAATTATCCAGCGTGTTCTTCATCACATCCTTATCGATTTTAGGCAGTAAATAATATAGTTTTAACCCAATCAGTTTGAAATAATCCTCAAATTTGTGAATCATCAGATCAAACTCTTTTACAAACAATACCGCCATTTTATGTGCTGTAGCTTCATTGCACAACAACTCTACATACGCGCTTCTCCTATCTGCATCTGAGCGGATTACAATGCGGGGAGCCGGTACATTTTCATGGAATTTGTTTTCTTCGATTTTAATATTTACCTTGTATTGAATACTTTCTTTAAAATCATCCGCGTACCTGGTCAGCACCATATACAGATCTGAAAAGAATATTCCTAACATCGTAAACGCCAGATAAACCTGAGATGGTTTATTGCCGCACCGGTTTAAAATCTTATCACAATGTGCTGCTACATCCTTCAGTCTTTTCTGCATAAACAACTGATGATACTCTTCTTTCGAAACAGAAAATCCACTGTTTTCCAAATTCTCCGTATAGAAAGCATCCCAGTTTTTAGATGCCGATTCAAAATAGGAATCCGCTTTTCCTACCAGTTTCATATAACTGATAACTCTGTAATTTATCGCATAAAGCAGGAACAAAATATTGTGATAATCATGCTCCAGATACCTGTACGCATCCGTAAATCCTGTGATTGCCGCACTCACCCAGTTTATGATGTCCTTGCAATAATCATACGACGAAAATGCTTTTTCTGAAGTTGTTACATACGTTTTGTATTTTTCAGGCCGCAGCATCTCCAATATTTCAAGCAGTTTTACAACCCGTCCACTTGTTTTCTTCGGAGGCACCTGTTTTTCCTTAATTGGCTCCAGTTTTTCATCCTTATAACAGAATTTATAATGCCGAAGTTTTATATCATCATCCTTCCCATACAAATCCAGTACACCAAATGTATGCTCGTCTTTCCGATCTGTCCCGACAGAACCGCCGGCAAATACGTCTATGATATTCTCAGGAGATTCAAAATAGCCTTCCGTGATAAACGGACGCTCCAACGCATAATGTTTATGTCCGTGCATCACTACACTCACATGCATATAGCTTAGCTGCTGCATTACCTCTGCATAGTTCCGAATCAGGCTGCTGTCGCCAAAACGCTGTGCAATTTCCGGGAACAGATAAAAATGGTGATGAAATAACGCCACCACTGTATAATCATCCATCCCCCGAATTTTCCGTGCCATAGCCGTAAGCTGAGACACTGGAATCCTTCCATAATCATCATAACTGCTCGCGGTCACAGCCTTCATTGCCTCAATGACTTTTTGCTTTTCAACACTTTCCAGTTTTTCTTCGCCCATATACTTTTCAAAAGTCCGGATATAATCAGAATCAAAGAGCTTTCTTTTTTCAATTTCGCAGGAATTAAACCCAACAAAAACAACCTTTTTACGCTTATATTCTCTGCATAAGGAATAGTTTTTCAGATCATACCAGGAAGGTATTTCCCCATAAAATTTTTTCAGAAAATCACGATACTTATCCCATCTCTTAGCCACATCATCCGTTCGTATTATATCATGATTACCTGGTACAAAAATGACATCTTCCCGGCACAGCGGGGTTTCTGGCTGATTGCTGTTTATTTCATCCAATAAAGTCTGGAAAAATCCTGCTGCAATATGAATCAGCTCCGGTAAATTATCCTTCCCAAGCTGTGCCTGTCCGTCAAAAATATCGCCGGTTACTACAATACACTCAATATTGCTCAGGCCATTATGATCAATATCCGCCGCAATATTACACGCCATGCTCTCTGGATCTTTGTATGTTTTTCCAAGATGAATATCTGATAAATGCAAGATTCTAAGCATCTCTTTTCTCCCCCTGCCTGTTCAGTTCTTTTCTGTTTAATTGTCCCGTATGCTTGGAATTTTCTCCGATATAAAATTAACCTTCCAACTGATATATCTATCTTACTCCAGTTGGAAGGTTTCCGCAAACGCTATCTGTTCTCGCTTTCCTGCTGCTATCTTCGCATCCTCAAACTACACATAAATTGCTACCGGAATCACAATTGCTGCCGGCGCACTGATTTGAATTTCTACCTCCGGCAGATGCAGTTGTTTCAGATCATTGCTCTCAAACGCCTGAATCAAACCATCCAGCGAATCCGCGTCTAAAATGTCCAGCGGTGTTTTCCGCACCAGGCTGATTCCCTCATCTTTCTCTGCACAAATCTTAATTACTTTACCCAGAATTTTGAAATTTCCTCCGATCAGTTCAGAGATATTATCATTTTCCAGATATTTCTCCTGTGCGGACAACACCAGTGAAGCCCGATCACTTTTCAGCACAAAGTCCAATGTTCCTGTAACACGAAGTTCCTCTAACAGTGCCCTCATCTGCTGTATCTGCGCATCCTCAGCCAGTTCCTTCTGTGAAGCCTGCTTCTTATGCCCAACGGCCACTGGCTCTGAAAAAATTTTACTCATACGGTATACAGAAATAAATTTTTCCAAAATATCGATGAGCGGATTTTTCATTAGTGCTCCCTCAACCTCGATAAAATCTCCAATCTGTATTTCATGGATATCCAGCGAATCCGATGCCATGCAGGTCAGCATATCATGCTCAATCAGCTGTCTGCGAAACTCTGAAAACAAGGACGCACTAGTATGAAATCTGGCCTCCTTGCTTACCCATTGTTCTTCCTGCTTTTTTTCACCAGAAACCTCCGCCCCAAGTTTGATTTTCAAGACCCGATTCAGCAAACTGCCAGAACTCATTTCTCCTTTTGTTGTTCCACTCACATCATTGCTTTCCTGAGACGTTGTACTGATCTCACTAACCATAGAAAATCCATCCTGCAGGATTGCAAGCATATCCAGCACGACCTTTTCATTTAAGTAAACCGGCAATACCAGATGTTCTCTTTCTGTCACGTTCTCTCTCATGTGATAACCTCCTTCTTTTCCATCAGGTTACCACATGTCCTTTCTATTTTCGTCCGCTGCCAGCGGACTTTTCCTCCTCACGATCTGTTATGTTTCCGTTCAGGCTATATACTCTTTCATTACTCCAAAAGCCCCACAACCACTGCCGCCACGCAAAAAAACAACACCAGATACCCACATCCAAACAAAAACTGTCCCCATAATTTTCCCTTCATTCCCGGAAATTTTCTGCGCAGTCCAACATAATTTCCCACAAAAAAGACAGAAAATATCATATAAATCCACACGACAATCCGGTTTAACCACAATGCATATCCCATTTGAACTGCGCCGCTTCTGTCATGAAAATTCATGGTCAAACAGCAATACGTAATCAGCCAGTAACCAAACCCTGCTGCAAACATTTTCCATACTTTTCCTGTTCGAAAACCAACGGGTAAATACCGTTTTTTCAGATGTAAAACCATTCTTTTTCCCGTATTTTTCTTTCGCTGCTTTTCATTTTTACCACTTTCCAATGCCCTTTCCAGCAGCTCCACACTCTGGTAACGGGCATCCGCATCCATCTGGATACACGTTTGAATGACCGGCTTTAATCTGCCCTCATATAACTTATTTTTCGGAAAATCACCTGTCAAAAGCCTGTTTAAAATAACGCCCAAAGCATAAATATCCGTACGGGCGTCTGATTGGCCAAAGCCATATTGTTCCGGTGCCGCATACTCCCTGGTTCCCATTAAACAGGTATCTTCCATCTGCCCCATCCGGTATTCCTTCGCTGCATTAAAGTCAATCAGTTTGACCACACCATCACTGCTGATCATAATATTGGCAGGCTTCAGATCCCGATGGATAATCGGCGACCGGCAGCGGTGCAGCTGCTTCAAAATCCTGCAAAGCTGGATAATCATGGAAACCGCCTCATCTTCTCCCATGATTTCCTTCTTTTCCAGATATTCTTCCAGCGTTTCTCCGTGAATATATTCCTCTATTACAACCAGTTTCTTCTCCTGTTCTACACACAGATAAATTTTCGGAACACCAGAAATATCCAGCCTGCTCAGATGTTCATAAACACGCTGGTTATAAAGGTCAATCTGCTTTTTAATGAACAGCTTTCCCGTTTCCACATGGCGCACCAGGTATACTTCTTTATCATCCCACAGACGGTCCAATACCCGGTAACAGGATAATTCATACTCTTCCTGTAATGTCATACCCTAACTCTTTTCCCCTTTGTAATCCTCTGCTATAATAGTCTCAAACACACGAAAGAAGGAATCCTTATGCCGCAATCCGATACCACTGAACTCCTCCATCTTTTCTCCAAAGTCCGCACGGAAAAAGACATGGAGCGCTACCTATCCAGACACGCATCCACGCCTTCCATCCAAGACTATTTCAATGAATATTTCGCCAGTCATTCCATCACAACCGCTGAAATTGTCAGTCGCTGCAAAGGACTGATTTCCAAGTCCTACATCTATGATCTGTTAAACGGTCAAAAAACACAGCCCTCCCGTGATATCGTCCTGATGCTCTGTCTCGCCGCTCACATGAACTGGAAAGAAACCCGCCGCACTCTGGAACTGTTTCAGCTCAGAGAAATCTATGTAAAAGATCCACGGGATATCATCATTGCCACCGCGATCAATCAGGAACAGTTTGATATCGATCAGATCAATGATAAACTGGCAGCGCATGGACTTACGGTGCTGAATGGAGGCTGACGCCTCCATTTTATGCCAGTATCATCCGTGTCCCTTTCATCGTCTGAAGACATGTTTGTATCTTCTCTAATTCTACACCAATTGCCTTCAAACGCATAGCATAAATCAAACTCTCCAGAATCGCAAAATCGGATATATGAACCGGATCAATTTGCAGATCGATATTGCCGTGCGCTGCGTCATTCCTCAGCTGATTCATTCTGGCACAAATATCTTCAATCAAATCATCTGACTGATCGTCACGATAATAATACTTCAAAAAAGGGCAAAGAATTTCCTCACAGTCACGCATTGCTTTCTCCATGCGGTCTGCATATTTATTTTCTGTTTTACTTAAAGTCCGTTCCATCTCCCCAATATACTTTTTCTTCTTTCCATGGCTATTTTCCTTCAAATTTTCCAGAAATTTCATTACTTCCGCGCGCACCTCAACGTACATATCTGAACGTACAATCGTATCATCATACAGATTACGGAACTCCCGCTCAAAAGCCACAAACATCAAAATAATATGGTTGATTCCCCAGGAACGCCGGTCCGCAACAGAAGGGCACAAATGTTCCAGATAAATCTGGTCTTCTGCAAGCGGCGGAAACAGCGCCATCATCTTTTCCCCAAGATCATCATATACAATCATCTCTTCCGCGTCTTTTTGTTCAACTTCCCCTGCCAGATCATTCTGTGGAAACCACAAAATACCTTCGTTGGATTTTCTTCCGTCCCGCATGCCGTATATATCCGGGGAATCCAGTTCTATATTGCGCCTGTAACACACATAATAGAAAAACCTGCAGCAATGCTCATAAACCTGAAGCAAATACTCCAGATTCTGCGGTTTTGAAAAGGAAACTATCATCCGGCTGTGCGCAGATAATGGTGCCTCTGAACGAAAGTGAAGCGTTGGAACCGCTCTAAAAGAAACAGTAATTTCTGTATCTCCATATCTATAACTTCCTGCACAAACTGCCCCATTATCATTCTTATTCTCTACATATACCCCAGTTCTCTGTATCCCCAATTCATCGCACGATACGTCCGTAGTAAACACACACCTCGGATTATAAAAACGATCTACGTCCTTTCCTGTCAAAGAAAAACCATAAATCTGCTCGTCGTCTAAATATGAGACATTATATTTAAAGTGATAATCAACTGAAAAGCTCTCAAATCCATTATCATTTGAAGAAAGGTCTGAAACCGAAAACACAATACTATCTCCATCATGTGTCCGCCCTTTCAAACGTGAATGTCCAACCCACTCCTGTGCCTGACATTTGGCCTTTAATTCCTGCAAATTCTGAAACAAACTTCTCCTGCGTTTCCGCCAGTCTTCCCTGGTCGGTGGAAACAAACGTAAGATTCCATCCTCAAACAGGAATGGATATTCTTTCTCCATATATACAATGTATCCCATAAGGGGTGATGTTGGTTTCATAACAGCCTCCTGTTCATCTGTAGCTATATAATGATCCTGATCTGGATATTTCTATATTATAAATATCAAATCCGTAAATTACATAGGGTATGTTTTCTTAGTATATTAAAAACAGTTTCCTCATTACAATAATGATACATCATATTTCTTCGTTGCTTCTGCATCTACTACCATTCTCCGAAAACGCCACCACACCAGCAACAATTTCTTTCCTATCTACCTTATATAAATAATCTCCGATTCACTTCCCTACACGTAACTTTTTCTCAGTTTCCCATCCACTTGTCAAGCACCAACAACTGTCTTTAATAAAGCATAGGTGGCCGTCCTTTATTTTCCACTACTTTTCTCACATTCACCTCCCATTTTCCAATTAGCTGTATCCATTCATCTGATTTAAAATAATCATTCAAATTTCCACTTAAACTAAATTCTGGCATGTACATTCCTAATACCCCTTTTTCCAGAATTCCCTCTTCAAGAACGCCTTGCTCTCTCAGTATCAATACCGGCAAACCTAGTTGAAAAGCCATTGCAGGTTCAATTTGGCAATATGGACTTGTCAACCATTTTCCGGACAAATCATAGTCTTTTTCGCCGATATCACTATCTGGTTTTCCCGAACCTTTTTCTATCCGATTTCGTCTAAATGCTACAGTTATTAGTCCATTTGATTCCAACATCAATCTCCGTATTGCAGTTAATGGTGCCTCCATATCATAATCTGTTACACCTAATGTTCTCGGTTGCAATCCTCTCTGTTCCAAATACTCTCTTAATTTATTAACAAAGTCTTTCTGACTTTTTAAATGTGGTTTTGGATAACTCAAAAATACAGAAATATTCATACATTCTCCCTTTCGTTTCTCTTGGTTAACTCAAAAACTCCTTCTGCTTCATATGCGATGCCAGATACACCAGCACCAGTGAAAAGAAGAAGAATTTAATTGCCGAATCCGCATATAAAAATACATCTGACACCCATGGAAGTTCTGCTGCCCATGAAACATGTTCTGGTATGTTCTGGAAGCCCAGTAAACCGCATTTTACCGCTGTTCTAATCGAAATCAGACCACCATTGTCCCAGCTGAACCAGCGCTCACAGCATCCGTACAGTACCGAAAGATCCAACGCTGCCTCCATATAGTTCATATACAGCATGAGCCATGTCCGAATCAGGTTTGCTGATGGTCTCTGGATGTCTGACATCATCATCAGGATCAGCAAATAGGTAAGCGTATCAGCCAGGCTATACACAATCAATGCCGACAATCCTACCAATAGCCATTTTGCCGTTATCCAGTTCAGAAACATCAGACTCACAAATGGCAGCGCTATCTTGCACGCAACCAGCCATTCCACAAAACTCCGGCGTTTTTCCCAGTCCCTTCCGCCAAATAAATCTTTCAGAAACATTACCGGAAGAAACAGCATCCGAATGAACATTAAGATTTCCCGCACTGCGCGCGCAATGGAAAAATAGCCTCGTTCCCGGTCATACATGCGTATTTCTTTCCAGTAGCTCAGATGCGCCTGCCGCGAGGTCAAATACGTAATCTTGCGGTTACTCATCAACAGCTGATGGTACTTCTGCATTACCCAGTTTGCCGTCTGGAATTTTTCGTCCGTTTTGGCCTTGGAAGGATGGAAAATAAAAATGTAGACCCGTTCCAGCTTTGCCTTCTCAAACAGCTCCGGATCTTTCTGACGCCACTCCAAAAGTGCGTTGTTAATGCTGCAGACCGCAATTTCCATGGCAAGTTTAAATGGGAAGCCATAATCCCCAGCGCCAATGACAGGCACTGCCACATTTCGAATATCCGGATGTTTTTTCACCTCATCGATTACAGAATGATAGCAGTTTTCCAATGTCTGTATCCGGGAACTGGAGCATATTTCTCCGCTTCCGTCATACTTGGATCCCACCGTATGTATAATATAACGGCACAATTTCTTTCCTTTTTCCCCATCAGAGGTTGTCACCGCTTTTCCCCGCCCACAGCGCTGCCGGTTCGCCAGCCGGTCCGTTCCAAGCTCCTTACAAATCCGCTTTTTCAATTTCGGCAGCTTCGCGTGGATAGCTCCATCCACGCCCTGATCGCTTCCCATCAGCGTAGGATTCGCGGCATTGACAATCGCATCTACTCTCAGCTTGTTCAGCAGTTTTTTATCTGTGATGTCCCCTTTGATCACAACAATTACATGATCCATTCCCAGCGTCATATTCTTCTCCTTTGTGCCTCTTTCTGGCTTCTAAGATGGATTTTCTATATTACCAGAACCTTCAACCGCAAATTTACCAATACATGCGTCAATTGTCTGATAACACTTTACGTTTTTTATATGTAAGTCTCTTGTCACCCGTTTGATCCGTTTTCGGTCTTCGCTTGAGAAGCAGCTAATATGCCAGTTCGCACTATGTTTTCTTTCTATATGTCCCCCATCTACATATTCCATGTACCCCAGAATTGAATGACAATTTGCCGGAACTTTTTTCCCATACTTTTCGGCCAGTTTTTCAAGTTTATTTTGGGTCCGCTCTGCCTGCTCCATCCAGAAACGCTGCTCCACCGCTAATCTGCTCAGTTTTTCATCATACGGCATTTTATCATCGCATCCCTCATCCAGGTATGCAAACCAATCCTCCTGTTCCGGGTTCAGTCTATTGCTGTGCCTTTCTGCATACTGCAGATTCAGGATAATTCCAGCCATAAGTACCTCGTCATTTCCATTCAGCATGGCCCCCAGCATCTCCCTATCCATATGTCCAACTGGAGACAATGCTTCATAGTTACAGTTACACCGAGTAACTGCATGAAGAAATTCAAAATATTCCGAATCTGCCGGAGCAAAGGAATGCCCCAAAACATAAATATTTTCAATGTCTTCCATGTGCACTCCGTTTTCCATAAAAGCCACGCACAGATCATCCATGCGGTCCACTACGTGTTTATCAGTCTCGTATAAAGCCGCCTCCACTGCATACAGACCTTCCAGCCGCGGTAAGCCCTTCTTCGGATCTTCCGAACGAATAAACCGATGCTCAATCAGTTCTGAAAAAGGCTTCTCCGGATGACTGGCATGACCTACTACAATAGAATTTAAATCCGACGCACTTCCATGAATATGGAAATCATTTCTAGCATCCACTCCAAACCGTTTTTCCAAAGTATCCGTATAATTAAAATTGATAACGAAACAGTCATCTCCAAACACAAAACCACTGTTTTTTTCTTCAATCTCAATCGTTCCAACCCAGTCACAAAACAGCTTTCGCAACAATAATGTTGCTTCACTCACGGCTTTTTTTAAGGCTTTACGCCCCTCCTCACTTCTTCCAAAATGGAGATTAATTGCCTGGTCATTCATGCGGTCCATCCGCGCTTCCAGATTCCAGAAAAATTCATCCTCCAGATTTCCCGGATTCAGAATATCTCCATATATAAGTTCCACGGCTGTCAGTTTCTGTTCTTTTCCAGTCTTATCTATCACTGTATAAAAGGAACAGCCCAAGGCCTCAGCCGCGCTTATAATGTGATCCTGATAATAAAGGCGAAAGTTTTCATAAGATGTTGGAAGATTTTGCCAACGGTCAAAGCCATTGCCAACGATAATTAGGTTTTTATATTTTTTCATGATTTTCATCCCCTCTTCAATCATGGATACTGCAAGACCTGCATCTGCCAAATTTCCCCCCAAATACTACCACTCAATCTCTTCTGGATATTCAAGCTTCGGATCTTCCAGTTCATGAACGCTACAATGATAAACCTTCGCTGAATATTCCAGATCCTGTTTCAATCTTTTATATGAATCTGGCTGCTTAAGGAAACGCTTTGCAATGTTGCGAATCTTGTCTTTCCGTTTTTCCACGACCGTTTTCAAATATTCAATATTGCATTTATATACATACTGCTCTGCATAATTCCAAAAAAGAAATGTATAACAGTTTTCCTTTAATTTCATCAGTTTTTCTAATTCTTCGTCCCCGATTACTTCTGCCAGTACACCAAGAATTGTCACAGACAATTTATCTATGACTGCCTTGTCCCGTATGTAGTCTGCATAAGAAAAGGCTGGAAGCATTTCTGTTTCCTCGTTCCTTTTTGCACGGATCCCGTAATCACGCCGCACCCGGACGTAAAGTTCTGACGATGATAATGCCACAAACACTGCTTCAGGAAATAAGAGATTCACACTGAAATGCACTTCTGTTTTGGGCATTTTCATAGAATGCCATTTCATCATCTCATCATGAACTCCGTTATCAACTTTCTTCACATCTCGATATCCCATAAACGCATGCCTTATCTCATAGCAAACACTGAGAAGCATATTTTTAACAGCATAATACTCATCGCAAACGTCCTCTTCCAGACCGCTCATTCTATGGATACTGTCCACGATCTCATGAAAATCATCATAATCACCCTCTAAGGTAATTCCCGTAAGTTTTTCTGTCGGCTTTGCTGAAATCATAGCTGATCTACACCGCCCTTTCTGCTTTTATACCATCCTTCAATTCCACATACCACTTTGCAGATGCTTTTTAATATCGTATAGGCATTTGAGATTTATGGATTTTAACATCCATCTTCATATTTCTAAAGAAATACTGCAATCCCTTTTCTGCTATATCGCTTTTATTCTTAGGACCTATCATAACCGATTCTAACGCTTCCAAACTTACAAGTCTTTTCTTAACAAATGGTATCATAACTTCATTTTTTATTCTGAAATATTGTTCTTCTCTTCCGTCATCGTTTACTCTGCCTCCATCATGAATACAGCAAAATACCATTCTATATTCATTCTCACCTTTAAAGCAATCCAACTTAAAAAACATATTATATGCATCAATCAACACTGATAACCATACATACAAATCTTCTATATTTTCGTCTGTCAGATTGTCCAACTCTTCCCATGAATTTAAATATTCAAACCCTGGCGCGTGTCTTATGATTTCATTTTCTATGGTTTTCTCAATGATAGATACTTGTTCTTTATGATCATATATAACCTGGCCATGCAAAAGTTCATAGCTCGTTTTCTTTTGAATTCCTGCTACTAATTTTTCAAAATCAAATTCCATGCAATATCCATAAAAATCCGAATATTCACTCCACATAAGGATGCTATCATTATCCAAACTAAATGAAATGACATAATCACCCGAATACGCTACTTCTTCTCCCAGCATTCCAGGTTTTGTCAGTCTTTCAATTTCATCGCAGGTTTTCTTCTTTAACTTTTCAGCGCGTTCCTTATTTTTCATATGATTATCTATCACTTCACAAAAAATTTTAGTCGCCACTTGAAATTCCATTGTGTCGTTTAAAAAACTTCTTTCTGTGACCCAAAATTCCCCACTACAAATTCCCTGTAAGCCAGTAGCTGATGTATAGTGATACAATTTCTTCCCTTTTCCAAGAATCGGTATCAAAAGTGTTTCATCTATGGTTTCCTGCTCTTGTTTCAAATCGTATTCCTGCTTTCTATAAATTTTTGACGTTCATACATAATCTTAAAAATTCATTTTATTTTCTGAAACTACACACCGAATAAACTAAGTCCATCTTACTACATCTATTAAGAAAATTCTATATATCCTCAAATAACGACATACCTCATTTTCTATATCAATAAATTTTCTAATTCAGGTTCCCCTATTCCATTTTTCGCATTTATCTGTCTTATCGCTTTCCATAATTTATACACAAAAAAAGAGTGCTTTCGCACTCTTTTTTTATTTTGTCTTCGCAAACGGAGAATACACAGTCAAGGAGGATTATTCATATGACAAAAACATTAAATTTACACCCACCGCTCAGCACCTTAAAAGAGCGCATGAAGCACACCCCCAAAAACAGACCAGGAAAAGCATATTGGGATGGCCCACGCGGTAATTCCACTTATGTCGTAAAACCAGAACAGGTAACACTACTATCTCTTCTTAATAGTTTTGGTTTAAATGGTATCACTTACATAAATGCCATAGCTGATTTTCGGTTTTGTGCTATTGCCACTGTAATTCTAACATCGCCTATGTCTATCAAGCGCTACAAAAACTTTGCCTTGTGTGATCAGTTATGCGCGGATTTATGGAATCAGACCGATTATTTAGGTTGTCATGAATGGACAAGGCACCTCGTTTCTGAATATCGGAAGCACAACCATTATTCCTGGCATGAGCGCGATGATCGGCTTCAATGTGATCTGGTTCCAACACCTATTCATAGTTTTTTCAATCACCTGGGTGGCATTTCGGAATGTAAAATTGTCCGACGTTTACATATCAACTAAATTGCTGTCCCACACAATCATCAATCCTGTTTATCTTGATTGATGATTGTGCGCTAACTATAATAGCAAAAAATCCAACATTTTCATCCAGACATAATCCTGCATATTCTTCACCAAAATACTTACATATAAAAGATTCTGGACTTTTTCCACCTCTACATGTATATAGAAAAAGTCCAGAGCACTTTCCCGATAAGTTATATACTCTGGACCTATTCTTAAAATTTCTTCACAATTCTTATCTGCAACTAATTCGCTTTATCATCTCCATTTCTATTAGTTTTGTATTTGCATACACTGTATAATATACTGTTCTAAATTAGACTGAGAATTTAGCTTATTGTGTATATAATATTGCTTTACAGCTTCCTCGTCAATTAGTTCTGTTCCGCTTTCATCCGATTTATATCCTACACGTTTTTCCAGCCACGGCAATTGCAAATGACTTATCATCTCTAAAGTTTTGGGAGAGAACCAGCCAAAAGTATTCAATACTAAATCTATTGCTTCTATTTCTTCTTGGGACAATTTCGATACCAAACAACCATGACTACTATATACACCATTATCAATTGGTCTATAGCCATATTTCTTATATTTGTTATATACAACAGGATAAACCGGTCCATGTTGCCAGGCCTGGCACTCTTCTTCTATCAATTGTGTTCCATTCAAAGCATAATTTACACCCTCTGAAAATAATAATAGTTTTTCTAATGCCAATGGCGTAACTTCTCCTAAACGTGTAATAATATAATTCGATATTTGACTGATTTTTGAGCTTCCAATATCTAATAATTCTATATATCGTTCCATTATTCTTCTATAGGCAGCATCTTTTATTTTTTCCTTATTTTCCTGAACCCGATTTACGAAAAACTTTTCATCATTTAGCATTCTTTTTAGAATATCCGAATATTTGAGGCTGGGAATAAATCCTTCATAATAACGTTTTATTGTGACACTACCAAATCCAGAGACTAAAGCTAACGCTTCTTTTCCAATATCATATTTCTTTTGAAGTTCAGATAATTCAGCCAGTGTAATGATACCCTTAGCTTGCTTGTACGCTTCAATTTTCTCTCTTGATTTTCTAAAGTTGTAATCATTATCAGTTGCCACTTCCGCACCGCATTGTTTACATCTTCCAACTTTAAATCTATAGTTTATTTGTTCTCCTTTATAGATTTCTGTAATAATCTTATCATAAATATCATATGCAACCAAATCGTCACATTCTTCGCAAGAAGCTAATTTTAATTTATTCATATTTTTACCCATTATTTAAATATACATAAACGATATAGTATTTAATAAAAATCTATTAAATTATCTCTGTATGCAAAATTTATTGCATACAGAGTTTATTTTCTATTTTATAACACCATCCATTATCTTTTTCTATTTTTGTGGAAAGATACTACAAAGACCACCTCACATGGATTCTTTCTATTATTGATTTTTATATAAAGCAATACCTTTTCAGAATCATATTTCCCCTCTATCGGCTCTCTTTTATAAAGCCTGCAGGCATAACGAAATACATACAAATATTCCTGCGGCAAGCCTTTAGCAATTCTTATCTTCGCGCCTTTGCCCAAATCTTTGATTTTAGCAACAGAATTTTCAATCTTCAGATCTTCTAAAATCATTGTTTGGTCTTCTTTGTCAAAGACATAGTCATCTGACAGCGAAGGATTTTTATCTGTTGCACGGGAGAAAATACAAGTATCTTCCTTCAACGCTTTAAATAAGTCCCTCAACACTGCTTCGACCTCTGCGTTCTGACATTCGACCTGCGGTTCAGCTTCAACCTCCTCATCGATTTCATCCAACGGTATTTTCCGATAATGCTTCGGTTTATCTCCTTTCATACCATGCTCCCTTCGCTTTTATGATACGTTTTTTTATTATATCATCTTTTCGTATCACTGTAATTATAGCATATACCGCATATATGTCAACCTGCAAAAATACCATAGATTACTCCTTACCAGCAGACCTCCATGCACATAGTACGAATAACTCACGAAGAAGTAAATTCCACCACATAAGCAGACAGCAGAATATATAAAACGTCCCTCCAGGAAGACAAGTTTTATTAATCCACTTATCTCCCCGGAGGGAACTCATCTAACGTACACACGTCACCTACTCTAAATTTCAGAATCTCGCTTCATGATTGCCTGCAAGTAATTTTTATATTTTTCATTTGTCATAAGTCCAGACTGAAATAATCTCATGAATTCGTAGCGATTGATGGAATACAAATCATTCATGAAGGTACAAAAATCTGGCTGACTTATTTCAGCAAGAACTTTACTTCCTTCTCTAAATACATAATTTCCACAAGCCCCTGCATTAGCAAGGAATATAAGCGAAGCAGACAGACGGGAAGGTGCCTTCTGCAGCTTTTCAAGAATTGCACACCACACTCCTTCATCGTGATTTTCATAAATAATTTTCTTAAGCAGGTTTTCTGCAACATTGGGAAAGAACTTACCAATAGCTTTTGCAAGTTCGTCATCATCTTCTATCTGCGCGAGCTTATCAGAATCCCATGTCGGTCGGAATTTTCCTTCTTTAAACTTGATCTGAATGTGATTGTAAATTTTCTGTTCCAAATCCTGTTCGTCTTCAAAGTCAGCATAGAACCCCTTCGCTTTCATTTCTTCTTTGAATTTTTGCAACCGCATATACTCGTTATAGTCAACTTGCGCCAGGTTTACAGGCTTCTGAGAAAAATAAATCATAGTCAGTTTATTTTTCCTTGCAGTTCGAATCACCTCTTCCACAGTACCGCTGGCAAACCGGTCTGTCGGCGTCCCCAGCGTTGTCGCAAACAGAACGATTAAAACATCGCACTGATCGAGTATATCCGCATTTATGTAAGCCTGCGCTGGCCTTCCAATCTCAGGAGCTCCATCTGTCTCCACATCTACAGGAAACAATACTACCTTGTTCTGATCTGAATGCAGTGAATTCCATTTCGCAATTGCTTTTCTGACAACCCGGCGATCTTTTTTCTCATCACCAGGCGAAGCAATAAATACCTTGTAGACTCTTGCCAGATAACTCATGCCCTTTTCCTCCTCTGTATTTATAATTTGCTGATATCCCCCTCATACTGTCACTATTCATCACCACATTGAATGATTTTATCACAAACAAAGTTCCCTGCGTTATTCTGTATCCTTCTAATTTTTCTTGGTATCTTTTCCACAATACTCGCACTTTTTATGCAATTCCCGCACAATTCTTTCTTTTTTTATATTTATTACATTATTGTTTCTTCCAATAGCTTTTTTCTTATTGTGTATATCGAAAGAAATCGAAATATTAAGTTTATATATCCATTATCCCTGCATCGGAACCCCCAAGATATGTTTGAAACACTGAGTTCTCAAACATAATTCCCTGCTCTACATTTCCTGAATATGTATAATAATAACTGTGTTCTCTATTCACCAATTCTGATGCACACAAAAGATAAAGTCTGCGTATTTCTGACCCCGCATACCTTTCTTTCACTACCTGATCCAATATTGGATATGACAAACATGATATACTTCCCGATGTAAATCCAAATTCTATTAATTCCTGTTCTGTACATAGCTCTAAATCTCTCATTTTGAGATTTAATCCTTCAGCTTTTCCCCATGTCTCAATAGTTTTCCTTTTTATTTTATAATTCAAAGGCAATAAAACAAAAAAATACAATTCATTTCTATGGTCCTTCCATAAAATTGCTTTAACAAAAAGTTCCAGCCTGAAAATACCTCTATAGTTCAATGCTCGAATCAATTCATTTCTGGATAATGCCTTTTTATGGTTAAAGAATACAACCCCCGGATTGCCCATGTATTTATTCACCAAATACTGATAATACTTTGATACATCATTCTCTGCAAATTTTTGGCAAAACACTATATTAAACTTTCCACTATTGGAAAACACCTTTTTATTGCTTCCGATCAAATCTCCATTCTCAGAATTTGTTGATGTAAAAGTCAACGCGTATGCTTTATCTATCTCTGATACTTTTCTCATAACCGAATCAGGCTGTCCCTGTAATAAAAGAGGAATCAATGTAGGGTATGAGTATGCCTCTAAAACTGTATACTGACTCGACATAAGCGATATAATATCCTTATACGAATATAAATTTCCATCAAGCTGCCATTCTGTATTACAATGCTGAATTTTTCCATTTGACATGTATTTAAAATCCGAATTATCCGCATTTTCAAACGGACTTACCATTGCCTTCCGGTTATATACTGATAAAAACAAGCACCCCTTTTCTTTTAATAACCCCCGGATGTCCCTGACAAAACCAGCCAAATCCGGAATATAACTTGCGCTTCCCAATCCCATAATAATAAGATCATAACCACCCTCTGGAACTTGTATTCCCAAAAATTTTCCATGATCCAAACGAAATTTCGCATTCTGAACATGACTGATTTTATTGGCATTATTCGCCTTATTGTATTGTTCCAGAATTTCACTCATCATACTCTGGCACCCCGGTGAAACATCTGCACAGGTAATCTTCCGCTCTGATCCGCTTAATCTAAGTCCAAACATTCCTCCCGTTAAATTTAAATCCAGAATATTGAGTTCCCGCTTATATTCCTGGACTTTCCTCTTTAAAATCTCTTCCTCAAACTGAAGCTCTTTTTTCATCGTCAGTTTATACTTCCAAACACCTGATGAAAGTGAAAAATAATTCTTTCCAACCTGATTGATATCATAGTTTTTTGAAAGAATCTCCTTCAAAACAATTAAATGACTTTTTGTTATTTTCTCAAGCATTGCCTCTGCCAAACGATTATATGCAATTACATCTTCATTTAAAACGGTCCCTGGTACAGACATAATATAAGAAAAATAATTTTGAACATTCAGATCATTCGGTTCTAATGGCAACAACAGTATTCGATATGAATTCAATATATTCTCATATAATTCATCCTCTACAATCCCCATGACAAATACATAACTGATAATGGCTTCACTATTCTTCCCACATTCATATATTTCCTGACAAAACTTAATTAACTCCCTATTGTCATTTACCAGCTGGGGCACATATACAAAAACATCCACCTTATAGTGAAACGTATGTCCCTGTTTTTTATATGGATACGAAAGTGTAATTTCCCTGGACACTTCTTCAAATGCAGCGGAGAAACCCAGATATGAAGATATCTGATTTATTTTATTCTCAAACAACATTAATAAATTCTTTTTAAATTCCGGATTTGTAAACGTACTACTCCGAATATCTAATTTTTCATCAAATAAAGCATAGTCTAAAAATGCGCTATATCCGCATTCTACATAACGGAAATAATCTGCATGTGAAGAATCCACCTTCAACACTTCCATAATTTTCGCACGAATTTCCTGTTCCTTTCCTAACGCTACCGGGTCATGCAAAAGATGTTTCTTCAAGTTTTTTCTATAAGTATCCCTCATCAGATGCGTTCCATGTGCCCAACCACTTACCGTTGATAACGATGGTTTCTGACTACTATCTAACAAAAACTGCGACCACTGTTCATAACTGTGATGTACTATATCAATAATTGTTTTTATAATCTTTTTCTTTCTTATTTCATCTTCGTCTTCTCGCTTCTTTTTCATATGTTTCCCCACACTTTCCCATAAATATCAGCCTCGTGAAATTACATTAAATATATTTTTGTATTCATACAATGGAATCTCTTTAGATTTCCCATAAATCAATACTTTTATTTTAGAATTAAAGCTCACCCCGCTGCTATTCAACGTACAAAGCATACACCTAAGCAATGATTCCGTATCTTTTGGTGTTCCATCAAATCTTAATATGCCATTACCTAAAATCGGAAGAGCAATATCATGTCCTGCATATACGCGATCTATCTCTTTCCACATTTTCATAAGTGTAAATTCATATGTTGCCATATTAGTACGCGCCTTATATTCTGTATCCAGTTTTGATAATGCAAGAAGCAAATATGTTTGTCCATCAACACTGCTCTCATATTTGATAATCGTCCCCAGCGGAAAATCATATAAACCATCTGCATTTTTTACAAGCCCTAGTCTTCTCGCATTTTCTTTTACGACTCTCTGTATCTCATCCGTACTTCCATGATTTAATATTAATTTCCCATGAAGTGAAGTCTTCGCAATCACTATATCATCAACCCTAATATCAAAATGAGTATCACAGCCAATTACTTTCATTCCTGCTGTATGAAAGATATCGCCACAGGAAATCTCAACATGATTCTGACCAACTGAGAGCGTAACTGAATTCCTATATATTTTTCCAATTACCCAATAATACCCCAGAGCTAACAGGATAAACCCTATAACAACAATGCCAATTCTTTTCCAAACGGATCCGGTTGCTATATTGGCCATAGAAATGCCAAGTACCGTAAATAGTGTAGAAATAACCCCAACCACTGACATAGAAAAGACAAAACTGTCCTGAACCTGCTTTGGCAATTTATGAAACCATACGTATATCTTTTTCACGTCACGCTCCGCCTCCTGCAATTATAATATTAATTTAATTATAATTACTATATGACAGAAAATCTACAAATTTCGACACACCAAAGGATAAGCGTTTAAATTTCCGCCGTTGATATAAAAAAACCGGTCACCTTTCAGTGGCCGGAGTGCCTTAAAATTCATAATAAATCCTCCAAGTAGAGTAAATTTTTACTTTTACCATAAAAATCCACTTACCATCATTATGAGGTATTGGGCAGACGATACAGAGAATATCCGCAAACCGAAAAAGTAATTAAGCGAAGCCGCGAAAGAGACTTTTAACTAGCTTTATAATTTACACACAATTAACCTGAATTATTCATCCCATTTGGGACAATGCGGCCGAAAGCCGCGTAACTACTGTATTTTTCGCGATTATTGATTTCACTTAATGCATTACAAATAAAAACTCCATTTTCTATTCGTTCTTCCAAATATGCTTTTACAAGTTCATCTTTTAATTTAATCGGCGCATTCTTATATAGAACCAATGTCGCAGCTAATGATTTTGTAAATTTATCCGAGAACTCCATTAAGCCATCATACTCCAAAAACTAACATACACTCACTTAGCCTATAAAATAATTCGAAGCTTACCACACTTCACCGAAAATGCTACCACACTTCAAAATATTATGTATTGCACCATCCTCAGTTTTCATTATCAGAAAAGACACCATTCCTATATTGTTCAAATTGAATCACCTTCGCCTTCTTCCTCTTCCCCACTATCCCAAGCCGTTCCATATCCAGCTTGAAAAACTCCTGTGGATAGCCGTATGCGTCAAAACCTTCCGCTTTGCACCAGTTACGATTCAGAAACTCGCTTAATTCCCACTGATACTTCACTCCAGACTCCAGTTTCTTATCAAAACGTGCTACGCATGAAACCATATAATTCATGCTGGCTGTAATACCGCTTTCACACAGTTTGGCCACTACCGGCTTGCCTGAGAGTTCAAAATATTTCTGAATCTGTTCTTCTGAATAACCCATGCTCCGCATGATTCCCCGGATCACATTTCCGATATACAGCGTATAATAATTCCAGTTGCGTGGTTCTATGTCTGTCATTGCGATCGTATAGTTACTGCTTGCATTCATGATCAGCAATACATTTCTGTGTTTCACCTTGAGCAGATGCGTTTCCCAGCAAAATACCAGCGGAGCCTTTTCTACCAGTTCCAATGGTGTTGCTTTGATCCGTTCTTCAACGCTTTGTGTTACACCAATTTTCATAATCATTTCCCATTCTTATTATTTTTACTACAGTCGGGCATTCGTCACACAAGAAATGCGTTCTAATACACCCCCGCCTCAATCAACCCCCGAATTGCCTCCACCACCAGCGGCTTATCCTCCTTATAGGTAACCCCAAACCACTTATCCGGTGTCTCCAGCATCGTTACTTCTGCCCGCTTCTCTGCCAGCAGCTGATCAATGATTTTTGGCAGGAGATATTCTTTCTTTTCCGCGTCTTTTTCATCTAAGTTATCCAAAAATTCTACAAAGCCGGATTCCAGCACATCCAGGAACTGCGGTGGGAGGCCCCACATATTCATGGATACGTGCTGGTCTGGCTGTAAGGTGATTTCCTGCTTTTCTTCGTTGCGCGCGGATATCATGCCATCCCTTTCCTGGATGTCATAGGTTTCGATGACACGCTGCAAATGGTTCTGGGAATCTACTTCGCAGATTCCGCGCGTTACACCACCATTCTCGCTTAAGGTGTTGGAAAGGATGAAACCGGCCATGCAAATGTCAAATACGGGCTTTGAAGCATCCATCTGCGTGGTCATATAGTGATACAGCTTTTGAAAGGCTTCTTTGCCGTAATAGTCGTCTGCGTTGATTACCATGAATGGCTCTTTTACTACATCTTTGATGCTGAGGACTGCCTGGCCGGTTCCCCACGGTTTGGTGCGGTTCCAGATGTTTTTCTTTCCTGCCGGTAATTCATCCACGGACTGGTATACATATTCCACCGGCACCAGTTTTTCAATTCTTCGGCCGATGATCTCTTTAAAATCTTTTTCGATGTCGTGGCGGATGATGAATACGACTTTGTTGCAACCGGCCTCCAACGCATCGTGAATGGAATAGTCCATGATGATCTCACCGTTTGGTCCTACTGGTTCTAACTGCTTGATACCGCCTCCAAAGCGACTGCCGATACCGGCTGCCATAATTACTAAGGTTATATTCTTCATGCTTTTGTATTCTCCTGTTAATATTTTTATTTCAAATTAAACAACACTTTTGATACTTTTTTATTGGATTGGATCGCAAAAACAATCAAATAACTGATAACTCCTGTCAACGCACACAATGCAATTGCCCGAAGCTCATAACTGGCTATGTGAATATGCCGTGCTAATAGATTCATAACGATATAATGACACAAATATACTGCAAATGAAGTTTTACTAAACCAATTAATCATAGCTGGACGTGAAGAGTTCTTAATCCCAAGGAGTAAATTAAATATAGAAAAACCTGCTATCAGCAACGTGATTGAATCATACCAGACATTATATTCTACCCCGCGGGAGTAAGCCCATAATTCCAGCGCAAGCGTAGATACATAGCCAAACATGGCAAATGCAAACCAGTATGTATTTTTAATATGTTTAAAATATCCCTTTTTCACCATCCAACCCAAAATCAGTAATACCCCATAATTTCCGCCCGAAAAAGAAATATCCAGCATGTTGAAAAATACATGGCGCCCCCAGATAATTCGGGTAAAGGTATTGATCAAAGAAACACCATACAAATACGGTATTGCTAATATCATTGGAAGCAGGAATATTTTATCATCATACCGCTTTATGCCATTTGCAACAAATGGAATAAAAATATACAATCCCAAAATCGTCGGCATATACCAGATATGAGGTCCGTATGAATTATTTAAAAATAACATCTGCTTTATTAAATTTAACATCGAAAAATCTGTACCCAAAAAGCATACATAAAAAAAATAATAAACAATAATCCATATTTCCGTTGTCATCCATAAGCAGAGTACTTTATTCTTCCATAAATTTACAGTTTGTTCCGAGTTATACTCTCTATCCAGCATCAAATAGCCTGTCAAAAATAAAAACAATGGAACTCCCAACCGCCCTATTGTGAAAAAAGCCAATCCGCTCCATCGAACATGAGGTGCCACACTGCAAAGAAAGTCCGGATTCAGTGCATAAGTATTTTCTGTGCTATGTGATAATATCACGCAAAGTATTGCCAGAAAACGAATATAATCCAAAGCAACTACCCGTTCCTGTGTTTTTTTTCTTTCATTTAATACCATTTTCTTAATCGTTCCCCATATATTCTTCTAATTCTTCACTAATATTCTTTTAACATTATACCAAAGCTTATCTAAAAATCCCAGTATCTGGTCTTCTTTTCATTTTTTGCTCTATAATTTACTTGTTGGCGGACGAACCTAATCAATTTTCATATAGAAAAGGAAGTCTGAGCCATCTTTTCTGGTGCTCAAACTTCCTTTTCATTTTAACTTTTTATTTCTGTTTTTAATTCACACGGATATAAAAGAAATCTTACTGAGCCGTGTTCTCAGTTCCTTCTGTGGTTTCCTGAGCCGCCTCAGTTTCAGTTGTCTCAGCCTTAGCGCCTGCAACAATGGTGCCAGAAGTCTGCTGAGTCTCAGCTGCTGCGGTTTCTGTAGCTGCTGCAGCTTCCGCATTCTCTTCGGTGTTCTCCTCCGGAACAATCTCGCTGCAGGTTACGCTGACATCAATACGGTTGTTGTTGTATTTTACCGTGTAGCTGTTGCCTGCATCAGTCTTGCCTTCACGGGTCAGCTGAGTGATACCCTGCTCACGCTGACTCTGTACATAATCGGTTACCGCCTTACCTTCGGTCTCACCCAGTGCAGCTACCATAGTTTCATTGTAAGCGGTGTTATAAAGCTCGCGATCTGCCTCCGGAGCTGCATCGTACATGTACATAAAGTCTATGGAATTATCTCTTGCCTTTGCGCTGCTCCACATGGTGAACTGATAAAAGGTTACGGAATTGCTGTCGCGGAAGGAACGCTGTGCATCTACGTTGTTCTCCTCACTAAGAATCTGTACGCTTTCATCCGTACGGGTGTCTGCCAGGTTTTTGGTAATCTTGTTAATGATAATCTTTAACTCTGCGATGTAACCGGTACGGGTGGTTCCCTGAGCCGCCTTGTTCTCTACAGCTGCCTTTGCTGCTGCCTTATCTGCCGCTACCTTCTTACCCGGGTTCTTCTTACCCTCTTTCTTTACAGTCTCCTTAGCCTCACGCTCCAGCTGCGCCTCAGATTTTTCCTGACGAACACCGTTGGAATCCAGCCAGTAACCGTCTACCTGAGTATCGGTCATAGCGTAACCATCCGGATCCAGATGATATACTAACTGGGTATCCGGATCGGTGAACCAGTTGCCGGATTTCCATGAACCATCATCGTATACGTATTTCCATTTGTCACCATACGGGGTGGATTCTTTCACCCAGCCAGCCGCAAATGCGGTCATGCCGGTGGATAATGTCATTACTGCTGCGACTGCTGCAACTCCAAGCCATTTTTTCTTCATATAATCTTACCTCCAATGTATTTTCATAGTAGTTAATAACCAAATCCCATACAGGAATTCTTCCTTTTGACAAGTAAAAGCATATCACAAATCCGACACATCTACAACTGTTTAAAATATGAAGATTGTATAACATTCCACTAAGAGAAATGTCAGAAAAACGTAATCCCATTAACTTTTATGGAACAATTCTCTTCACTACTGGTATTTTCTGCATGATCCATATCACAATCGCGCTAGAAACAAATACCATCACTGCTCCCACCGTTCGCCAGGCAAGTCCTGTTGTATCCATCCGCAAAATTTTCGAAAGCAGACCAATCATATACATATGGATCAGATAAATACCAAAGGTGCGTCCAGACAGCCAGGTTATCCATTTCTGAAATTCTTCCTTTGCCGGTGTGTGGTATTTCACAAACACAAAAACCCCCATAGCATGCAGTACCGCCGGCAAATTCACATAATCCTTAAAGGTTCTGTCAATCATTCCCGGACCTGACAGCCAGTCCGTTCCCCAAAAATGAAGCGCCCATCCAAAGAGCCCAAGCAAATAAACGCAAATCCGTTCCTTTCTTCCAAACTCCCGGTTTGCCAGTACATACCCCAGCATAGAAATAAATAAATATCCGCTTACTACTCCCGGTGTGAGGCCTCCATTATATGGAATGTGAAACAGCTTCGACAAAAGCGGCATAGCTGACACAAAGAAAATTCCCATTCCCGCTCCATAGGAAAATGCGCTCCGTTTGTCCTTTATGCCTGCCAAAAGCGGGATAGACAGATACACGCTGAATAACGGAATAAAAAACCAATACACCTGCAGGTATTTTATATTTAAGATTCCATCCATAATGTGCATCAGATTCCAGTCCGGCGTGCCTCCGTCTCTGACTGCAATCCGCGTCTGATTCGCATAAGCCAGCAGACTCCAAACTAAAAATGGAAATACCGTCCTCCAGAAGCGCTTATGAAAATACTCTTTTGTAGAATAGCGCTCCTGATAATCAAACAAGGTGCAGCCGGATACCATAAAAAATATGGGAACCGCAAAATAGCAGGCTGTTTCAATAAAGTTTGCGCTGATCCATAAGGTTCCAGTCGGCGCTGTCCAGAATACACTGTTGCAGTGAATCATGACTACACAGAAGCATGATAACACATTCAGCAGCGTTAAGTAAAAAGTCTTTTTCATTCCTAATCTCCCCAATACGATTTCTCTTTAAATACTGTATCCGCGGCCTCCAGCACAGCCTTATATGGATCAGCACGCTTTTTTGTATTTTGAATCAATTCAACCGCTGTCTTTGCAATATGACCTCCAGACTGATTTGTCCAGGCTGATATCATACCATTCGTCACCTTGAACCCATGGTGCTGTATTCTTACTTTTTTTACATAATTTTTAATAATTTCAAACATATTGCGTAAATAATACTCTTTCAACGCCTTGTAATATAAACTACACAAGCCTGTCTGCTGCAACTGCTCCGCTTTCGTCTCCAAAAACAATAATCTCTTATCCAGAATCTGCTCTAGTTCCACGCTTTTCTTATACAAATAGGTAATGCAGCCTTCCCATTCCTGCTCTTTTAAATCAGCATCAGACGCCCGTGAATATTTTTTGAGCCATTCTTCCACTCTATCTTTTCTGGCCTGATCCTCCGGACTGTCTGGTTTCATATTATGACAATGATAAAGCCGCAAATCGTTTACACGCTTTCTGAACTCATCCAGCTGCTCCAGCTTTTTTCTATCTTCTGTGCTGATTTCTCCAAATGGCCGCAATGCCTGCATCCCATTTTTATTACCTGTACCCAGAAAAAGATCAAGCTGTTCATTTCCACTGTCATGCAGCAGCTTATACAATGCGTTTACGGTTTCCCAAAATACCGTTTCAGCAAATCCGTTCACAATATAGGGCTGCTCCGTATACTGGATAAATACAAAAAAACCATGCTCTTTAAAGGTAAGCTTTTGATTAATTTCGTCTACACGTTCTGCCCTCAGTAATGGGATATGATGTTCTTTCTTCACCAAGTCTTCCTGATCACCACAATGGTTTGAGTAAATTGGCTCACTCATTGACATTCCCTCCCGACTGCAGCTTTAGATCACGTTCTCCATATACAACAACGCCGTACATATTAAACCCAATCAACGCGTTTTTCACCGTTCTTCCATCCTCTACCTCTAAAATGTCTTTAAAATTAGAAAGCTTAAAATATGCATCCACACCCTTATACTGGGGCTTAATAAATTCCGCAGAAAAAACTTCATTCAGGCTCTTCGCCCGTTTAATCCGAATATCTTCCCGAACCGGCTTTCCCTCCGTATCACATAATACCGCGAATGTCACATGTGCCGGCATTTTTCCGGTAAACCCATGAATTGTCTCCAGCATTTCCTTATATTCCGGGATTGAGCCCCTGCGGAAGCTGTAAATCATGTTGATAAAATATGGAAAAGCCTTTTTCTTATCCTCATCCTGACTGATATACCGCTTGCAATATCCTGAAAGTTTACTCCATTCTTCCTCGGCCAGGCTTATCCTCTGTTTTTCCGTGAATGGCGGTTTTCCTGTCATGCGCATCCACAAAAGTCTTATATACAGCCACAGGGAACGATTATTCTTCAGCACAACATCCTTATGTGCCTCCAGAACCTCCATTGCGCCCTGAATCCTTTTTGTATCCTGTTGGGCCTCAATCATTCCAAATTCATCCCGTTTTAACAGCAGTATGGCCTCCCGGTAAATTCCAACATCGGAATCTTCCTCCAGCAGACGCTGCTGTTCTTCCCTGACTGCCTGATACTTTCCTGCAATCTCCCATACCTTCAGTAAATAATTATGAATATCATCGCCAAACTCTTCATAGCTGCTCTCACTGATATCGTCTGCAATCTGAAGCATACGGCTCAGTGCTGTTTCCTGCTCTGCATCTTTCAGTAAATGATATATCTTAAAATTTGCCTTAAAAAAGGTACCGGCAGAAAAACGGTTGAAATTGATTTTTATCGCATGGTCAATATTCTGATTAATCTGTTTAAAAAGCTCCTGATCTTCCGCAGTTAGCTGGGTGCTGTTTCCCATGCTCCGCTCCAGATTGGAACACAACTCTACCTTTAGCCGACTAATCTGCAAAGGCCGGTCATAAACTCCCCGCTTATTAATCGCACTGCGCAGCTTTCTTCTTGCAGAGAGTATAAGCTCCTGTTTTTCTTCATCCAGATTCTCATTCGAAATTCCCTCACGGATCAGATGGCTCGCCACCAAAGTCGCTTCATCATTGATATCTTCATTCGTTTTATCCAGAGCATCCGCAATTTCCAGGTAATATTCCTTATAGCGCTGATTCTCCGGTCCATTCGGTCCAAATTTGCGCACCAGGTTTAATACCTGTACTGACTCATTGAGAGGATCATCATCATCTATATTATTAAAATTGGTGCGCTCAACAATTTTAATTAGGCTTTGCACCTTCAGATCCAGTAACGCATCCTCCACATACTCCTTGTTTGACATAACCTGTTTTTCCAAAAACAAAGACGCCATCAAGGCCCGACGGAAACGCAGTGTCAGAGTACCATCCTCATACTGGGTCATACGAAGGATACTGTTCTTGTCCAGCTCCTTTGAAAAGGCTCCCCAGTCCCCTGAATTCTCACTGAAAAATGTCCGGTAAACAATTGTGGCCGGTAATTCCAATCCATAGGAACCGGCGGTCGCAATCATATTATAGACATCCGAAATAAGCGTACTCCTTCCTTCCCATTCATCCGAATGCTCTAACTCCAACACACGATAAACATCTGCAAAAGAGGAGCCTAAAAACTGTTCTTCTGAATAAGATTTCATCCACTCATCCAGATAATCTTTCGATGACTTCACCTCATCATAAACTGACTGCCTCTGTACTTCATGGAGCTCTTCAAACAGCTGATACATGATCATCAAAAACCAGTTTCCCTTATCAGAATAAGTCTTTATACTGGCCTGGCTCCGGTCACTGTCCAGTTTTTTGCTCACCTTATTGATTGCTTTTAAAATCTGGTCAAAGCTGTCTGCCATATCCGCAGAGACCGTTTTTAAAACCTGTCTTAATGCCGGAAGCTCCCGTTCTTTACTCAGAATATCCGGAATTGTAATCACTTCAGAATTTCTGCATTCCTTTTTTTCTCTCACTGCATACCGGCTTCCTATCAGTACTACGTTCAATGGCTCCAGATACTTTCGCAGCGAATGATACAAGTCATCATTATCGTAGGTATTTCCATCCCAAATGATGACTGTTTTTTTCGCCCCCAGCTTTTCATTGAACTGATTTCTGATCAGATTCGCAAGCATTGTGAACTTCCTGTTTCCCTTCATTTTCGAAGTAATGTAAATGACCGGATAGTGCCGCTGCTTCCGCAATGTATATGCAAGATTTCCCAGGGTTGCTGATTTTCCGGAAGCACTGCTCCCCTCCACTAAAATCGTCCTGTATTTTCCCGGATCAGTATTTTTCAACTGCCACTCCACTTTCTTCAGCAAATCATCATCTATATCTCTTTTGAAATAGAAGCCGGACGCATAGGCCCCCCATAACGGCACTTCATTTTCTGTTGACAAAAAGCGCAGGAAATACCGCATCGGATCCAGATAATCCGGATTCTCCAGAATAGAATCATCCAAAATATGAATGGATTCATCCAGCTGATTCACCACACTCAATTCCAGCCTGCCCACAGAAACATCCACTTTGCTGTACACGGAATCCAGGGTAATTTCTATCGTATCTTCTGCGATGTCATCCTCCCACGCTTCTTTCCCCCGCCAGTCTGTATTGCTCTCCTGCAGCAGCTCAAAAAGGCTCTCTTCCAATGCTACCGCAATTCCCTTCGACAAGAGCTGGCGAAGAGGACGGGATGTCTTTACACGCTCCGGTAAATGAAAAAAGAAAATCGTTTTGGGAGGACAGGATATAAATTTGCCGAAATAGCGCTCAAGTACCCAATCATATTCCGGATCCCAGCCATCTACTACCAAAAGGCCACGAACGCAGATTTTTTCCGCAATCTGATCCCAGATTTTTTCCATGTTCACTTCTGCTTTTGTCAATGCTTCTTCAGACAGCGGAAGTTCTGCCTGTGCATTTCCCGCACATCCATACAAATACGCAATTCTCGGGTTTCCTTTATGAAAGAATCTGCTATTCATTTCCTCCGCCCGGAGCAGCGGAGACCATGTTTCAAAACCGGGAGCTTCATACGTAAGAGAGGTAACAATTCCACTCCATCTCAAGGTAGAAAGCTGCTTAAACCGATCATCCACACTCTGAGCCACAGCACTCTGAATATCCGCCACAATCTGTTTCCTGTCCTCTTTTTCCCCGCAATCAATCAGCAGCTCCGACAGCTGAGTATAATGCGTCCCGGTATTCTTCTTTAAAAATCCAGACCTTGCGTGTTTTCTTAAGCCTTCACATAAGTTCCCCGCATCGTACTCCTGCCCCAAAAACAACACCGATGGCTCTGTTGGTATCCGAATCATCAATTCATCAAAATCTGACATGCTGTGCCCTCCTGTTATCATTTCAAAAAGGCATTGCAGAGACCAGTTTTTTCTTCTGTCATCTCTGCAATGCCCATTTCATTTTTTATACTACCACAAATCCAACAACCTCTGTCTTCACATAGCCAGCCAGTTCCAGTTCCTGCTGAATCACAGAATACCGGGAAGCATTCCGTTCTTCTACCAGAATCACACCTTCAGATTCTGCCATCTGTCTGCGGGCAGAAGCACTGTTTACCACATCCCGCTCCACAGCAATTTCCACAGCCGGAAGCGCTGCTCTTATGTGTTCACACACCGCCTGCATACGTTCCTCAGACGCCAGTCCGGTTACGAACAATGATTTCCTGCCCTCTGCGTAATTTGCCGCATTGGTGCCAATCATCTCATACACCAGATCATCCGGCCAGGTCTTATCATCGCCTGCCAGATGGCGCAGCCAACTATCAATAAAACCAAATACCCGTTTCTTCGGCACTGCCGCGAACGCGCCAAGACTCTTCAGGCGGAAGCGATCTGCCACTTCTTTTTCATTTCTCACCTTATCGCTAAAGATATAAAGCGCTGCCACCGCACATACCGCCAGAAAACCTCCCGCCAGAAAGCCCAGAATTCCATACTTCACAATGCCTTTCACAGACTCACCGCCTGCCGCCGTATCCACCGGTACTTCCAGAGTATTCAGACTGGATTTCATATCGGTTAATGTTCTCTGGAGCGAGGATACATTATTGCGGACTGTCTGCTGTATTGTCACAAGATCCATATCTACCTGTTCTCCAGTGTTCTGGTTCAAAAGCTTCAGGCTATGCGGTTTTACCTCTGCGTTTAACTGTGCATGAACTTCCTCACACTGTGCTGTCACCGCTTCCAGAACCCACTCTGCCATTTCCGCATCCACGCCAACTGCCTGTACCTGCAGCAGCCCTTTGGTAACCGCATTCTCCTGCACCTGCAGCACTACTGCAACACTGTCTGAACTCTCTAATCCCGGTCGGTTCTGCACACGGATCAATTCTTTTACATAACGGGACTCTGTATTCAGCTTTCCAGCTACCTCCTGCAGATATTCATCATCGGAAAGAGCTGCCTCATAAGCCTGCAACAGGGTTCCCATACTCTGGTCTCCATCTGCCGCAGTGTCTATCAGAAACTGCGCAGAGGCAACTGCTTCTTTATAAGGGTTTATCTGCATCAGCGGAGCCTTGGCCAGATACTGGTTCTGCTCCGCCATATTGTTCTCCAGACTTGCAATGGCCTCCTCCAAATCCATCTGGTTCGTCTCATACTGCTCTAACTGTTCCTGGTAGCTTTCCTCCGGGCCAACCTCCGACAGTTCACTTCCACCTTTCATCTGCTTATAGCCAGCCAACAGTGCTGCTCCAGCCACTGCTGCTACAAGCAGCAGACGCCACCTGTAGAGAAGCGCAAACGATAACTCTTTTAAATCAATCTCCTGTTCGTATTCCTCTGTGTACATACCTCGTTCCTTTCCTTATCTGGAACCCTTGCCTGTCAATACCACGCCCACTGTCATAAGCAGAATCTTAATATCTTTCAGAATGCTCCAGTTGTCAATATACTGCATATCCAGCTGCACAACTTCATCAAAATCCTTGATATCGCTGCGGCCGCTGATCTGCCATAATCCGGTTAATCCCGGAGTCATGCTGAGACGGCACTTATGTTTCGCCTCATACTTTTCAAATTCATCCACTGTCGGCGGTCTGGTTCCCACCAGGCTCATATCACCTTTTAATACATTCCAGAACTGCGGCAGCTCATCAATACTGGTCTTGCGAATAAATTTTCCCACCTTTGTAATACGGGGATCATTTTCCATCTTAAACATCAGACCCTGTACTTCGTTCTTTGCCATAAGCTCCTTCTTGCGTTCCTCCGCATCCTGATACATGGAACGGAACTTGTAAAAGGTGAACTTTCGACCATTCTTTCCCACACGAGTCTGACCAAAGAACACCGGCCCCGGCGACTCCAGCTTAATCGCAGGTGCCACAAAAATGGTGGCAACTACCAAAATTACCATACCAACCAGACTTCCCAGGATGTCCAGCATACGCTTTAACACCAAACCTCTAGTGGAAATAATATTCCTGGCAAAGGTAACTACTGCATATTTTCCAACCTGATTCAGAGTTTTGTTTCCGCGGTTTAATAAATCAAACGCCTCAATGTTCACATCTACAATCACGCCCATCTGCTCCAATTCCGAAATCCAATACCTCAGGGTATCCTGCTTCACCCCATCCGGGCAGGCAATGAACACTTCATCAATATCATTGTGTATCACATATTCCAACAGTGTCTCTGCAGAAGCAACCACCGGATACCCCATAAACTCGGTTCCATGATCATCTTCATCCGGAAATACCAAACCTGTCAAAATACGGTTCCATTCCCGACTGAAGACGAGGTTCTGAATCAACTGCTCTGCTTTGTCTGAACTGGCAACCAGCAACAGCCTGCTGCTGTAACGGCTGTGCTTAAACACTTCCACCATATATTTTTTAAAGCAAAGGCGAACCACATAGGTTAAAATCCCATTGATCACAATAAAATATCCGAAAACCAAACGAGATAAAGAATTGGTCCGGTGCATGATATAAAGCAGCAGAACCCAGCAAATTGAGAATATAATCTGCTGCCGAATCACACTTACCAGTTCCTCAAAGTATCCTCTTCGAAAGAAATGATGGTTGAAGTTTACAAACACATTGATCAGGATATACAGCAGACACATAAAAATAATCTGCCAGCTCTGATCACCATGCTCATAGCTTCCATAAACATGCTCAAAGCGAATCCAAAACGCTAGTGCACTGCTGCATAAAATACAAGCAAGATCCAGCATCCAAATGAGCATATTTTCGATTGTTTTACGCTTTTGGTACATTTTTAATACTATCTCCCTATTTTAGTTGCAAACAGGCTGCCCAAATACGGCAGCCTGCAGTATAACATTAATATTATAACATATACTGTACAAAATAAAATAATTAATCTATGCATTTTGTAAACTTTTTATATTTATTATTTCAAGTCATACATATTCTACAAATATTTGCAGGCTATTTTTATATAAGAAATTGTTTTTCTCAACCATAATATCATACTTTTGAAAGTTTCAATAGCCATAAAAAGCCATAAAAAGTACCATTTTATATTGGAACAAACAGGCTTTTATGGTAAAATGGCAAAGGTACTTTTGGAATAGGCAATTTACAAAAAGTACATATTTTTGTTATGGAGAAGGAAAACATGCAATTTAATTCGTTTGTATTCATTTTACTATTTTTGCCAATAACAACATTGCTATACTTTGGAGCAAATATGCTGAAATGCTCTGGGGGGGGAAAACTTGTCCTTATAGTAGCAAGTATGATTTTTTATGCCTATTTCGATATGAAATTGGCTGTAATTCTTGGAATGAGTTTAATCGTCAATTTGGGATTCACATTGCTTCTCCGAAAAAAGAATCTTCGTGTGTTCTTGTTTACACCTATAGCAATAAACATTGGACTCCTGCTGTATTTCAAGTATACCAATTTTTTTATCGACATGATGAATCAATATATCGGCAGCAACTGGACATTGAAAGAGTTGATGCAACCCTTGGGAATAAGCTTTTTTACCTTCCAGCAGATCGCATATATTGTTGCAATCTATAAAAAGGAAATTGATAAGATTTCAATAGCTGATTACTTGGCATATATCCTGTTTTTCCCCAAAATCTTAATGGGACCTTTGATGGACCCGGTGGATTTCAGCAAGCAAATCAATGATTGGGACACTAAAAAAGTAAATTGGGATAATATTGCTTGTGGAATCAAGATTTTTTGCTTTGGATTGTTCAAGAAAGTAATGATAGCTGATGTTTTTTCAAAGGGAGTCACATGGGCTTTTTCTAATCCAGGAGCAGCAACAGCTGCAGATTGGATACTTGTAACACTGTTTTATACTTTTGAAATTTACTTTGATTTCAGCGGCTACAGTGATATGGCTGTAGGTACGTCGCAAATACTCAATATAACTTTACCAATCAATTTTGATTCCCCTTATAAAGCTTTATCAATAAGAGATTTTTGGAAGAGATGGCATATCTCACTTACAAAATTTTTTACAAAATATGTGTACATTCCTCTAGGTGGGAGCAGAAAAGAGACTGTGTTGACCTACGTGAATACGATGTTCGTATTTTTGCTTAGTGGGTTATGGCATGGTGCAAATTATACATTTATTCTATGGGGTGTACTTCATGGCTTGTTCATGGTGGTAGATAGAATCTGTGAAAATGTAGAAAAAAAGATATTCGAACCGGTAAGATGGTTTGGAACATTCTGTGTTGTAAATGTATTATGGCTTCTGTTTAGATCAGAATCTATTGGTCAATGGAAGGGAATAATTAAAACGATTGTAAAAATGCAAAGTACGACAATTAGCAACGGTCTGATTGCATGCTTTCAATTGCCGGAAATTCCGTTCCTTGTACAGATTTTTCATCTGGAAAAATCGGAAAAAATCCGGGGATTTTGGCTCTTCATATATGTGATAGCTGCCATGGGGATCTGCCTGGTTCCAGACAACAACTATAAAACCAGGAACAAACTATCTATTGGAACAATGATATTTGCAGCGATTGCTTTTGTTTGGGGGTTAATATGTCTGAGCAGTGAGTCTGTATTTGTATATTTCAATTTTTAAGGAGAATTTTGAAAATGAAACCAAAGTATTGGCTGATAGGCTGGTTGCTGTTGGCGGGAACTATGCTAGGTAGCATTGCCGATTTTGTCTATACAGTGGATCCGTATTTCCATTACCACAAACCTGATACACAAAAATATTTTTATTTGTTGAATAATCAAAGAAGTCAAAATGATGGGATTAGCAAGCATTTTGATTACAATGCCCTACTTACCGGGACTTCAATGACCGAAAATTTTAAGACATCGGAGTTTGATGAAATTTTTGGTGTCAATTCGATTAAAGTACCATATTCGGGGGGTTCTTATAAAGAGATGAATGACAATCTTATCATTGCTTTTAAGAATAATCCTGAGTTGAAAACGGTAGTAAGATGTTTAGACTATGGGCGGTTGTTGGATGATAAGGATTGCATGAGAACAGATCTGGGCAAATATCCGACCTATCTATATGATGAGAATCCATTTAATGACGTGTTTTACCTGTTTAACAAAGATGTTATTTTCAACAGAGCCTATAAGATGGAGCTTGATGCTAAGTCAGATGACTTTGAACCTGGAATCACCTCGTTCGATGCATATTCAAGATGGCAAAACCATTATTCATTTGGAGTGAATACAGTTTTACCAGATGGTGTAGATTATAATCCTTCAGGAAAACTGGTACACCTCACAGATGAGGACAAAAAATACATATATGAAAATATAACTCAGAATGTAACTTCCTTAGCTGACAAGCACCCGGAAGCAACATTTTATTATTTCTTTTCACCATATAGCGCAGCATGGTGGATTAAATATCTAAATGATGGAACAATATGCAAATGGTTTGAAGCTGAACAATATGCCATAGAACTGATTTTGGAACACGAAAACATCAAACTATTTTCTTTTAACAATCGTACGGACATTACGACAAATTTGAACAATTATAAAGACGTGTCTCATTATGGAGAGTGGGTTAACAGCTTTATGTTGCGAGCACTGCACGACGGAAAATATCTTTTAACAAAAGATAATTACAAGGATTATCTTTCAGAAGAAGAAAAAATCTATACCACTTTTGATTACAAATCTCTTGCCTGCCAAGAAGACTATGAGTGTGATTTTTATGCTGCTGCACTGATGAATGAGGAAATCAACAAGACCAGGAAAATAGATTTGTTCGTAGAAAACGAAGACATGGTAGAATTGTCAGATGCTGAAATCATTGAAGATAAAAAACCGCTATTAATATGCAAGGGAAAGGTAGACATAACTGCTGACGATTACGAAACAACAGGAAAGCATTTGATAACTGATACTTTTGTGGGTATGAAAGTGCGGATTAATGAAATGGATGCGTATAAGTACCTTGTTTTTAATGGGCGAAAAACTGCAGGCAACGGTCAGCCAACGGTCATTATTTATAATGATGAGGGGGACGTTTTGTCAGAGTTAACGGTGGAGGCCCAAGAAGTTGACGAACAATGGCATCAGTATTTATTAAATGTTGAAAGCGTGAAAGGTGCCGTAACAATATTGTTTAATGGCGGTGCGATAGATAGGGAGAGTAGCGAGGATTCAGAATATCAATTCAGAGATTTGATATTGTATTGAGTAAGCGCTTAAATTCCGGGTAACAACTATAGAGCAACAAGCCTAATTCATATTACGGTTCAAATGTGATAATTGAACTGAACGGTAGCTTGTCTCCATTCCGCCAGCTCATATGGGGTAGCAGGTAACGGGGCCAGCAATGGCAGTTCTTCATCGCGGAAGAGTTCATACCTGCTCCCCTCTTTCTTTTGGAACGGGCGATGGCTGAAATCTTCCAGTTTCTGCCGGATTGCCTGATTTAACTCACCGCGAGAAAAGAACTGTTCATTCCGTAGCGCTGCAGTGATCCATGTGGAAATGTTTCCTACACTGCCCTCGGCATTAGACTTATCCTTTGGAGAACGGACGCGTGCCGGAATAATGGCGGTGCCATAGTGTTCTGCCATTTCCGAGCCTGTGAAACTTTTTCTGTAAAATAACCATCATAAGGTCCTTCTATGATAAA